>ERZ1066124.88-NODE-88-length-88573-cov-25.574121_pt1 | contig 88573 bp, 63 predicted proteins | sample MGYA00382771_ERZ1066124 | MGnify/ENA primary metagenome ERZ1066124 (study PRJEB33369, sample SAMEA5778354) | biofilm metagenome | biome: Industrial cooling water; feature: Water cooling tower basin; material: Biofilm | place: United Arab Emirates | collected... | reverse complement strand
GTTCTCAATGATACCAGTTTCAATTGCCCACTCTCTACTCAGCTTTTCATTAAAATTATTTAACGCATTCGATTTTTGAAGGTTACTGGCTTGAGCATTCCAAATCTCAGCAAGATTTTCTAACTCAGCAGAAGCAAATTCTGCCCAATTCTCTGGTAAATCCTCAATTGGCTGCCAAATATAAGTAGCTTGTACCATACTTCCCTCGCTTATTTATAATAAATTACGTGGGCAATCCTAGTCCTTTAATCAATATTTTCTCTTGTAAATGAGAGAAAAGGCTTATTAGGCGCCTTAAATTTCCTGTATCTACTAAAAATTTCGGAAATATTAGAGTCAAAGGTAATTTTTATTACCTCATCTCCCGAATTTATCAGAAAGTACAGAATTAAATGGCGCCTGTCCTAAACCTCTGATTTCTCTCTTCTCTGTGTACTCTGCGTCTCTGTGGTAAAAATATTTAGAGTTTACTATTTATAAAATATTCAAAAGTTATAGAGTAAAAAAGTAACATAATGTTGTGCTGAACGTTATGAAGTATCTTATTCTACACTAAATATTTAAGATTCTAGCCTTCGGCAAATGCTCCGCATTACGCTACGCTCAGAATGACATTTTTATACTTGTGTTTGACTTGTCGAGTATATTTTTAGATTCTTCGCTATGCTCAGAATGACATTTTTATACTTGTTGGGGCTTGTAAATATTTTTCAAAAATATAATTTAGATTTTTTTAATTAAAAGATTGCGGTTTTGTAAAAATGAATGAAGAAAATAATATGATGTTTTGCTTGTATCTGGATTAAAATTATACATTTTTGACTATCATCCAAATTTTGTTGATTTGGATACAAATTAATTTGAAAAATATGAATATTTTATTGTGAAAATTGTACGAAGAAAAAGACTTGTTTTTTAAAATGTTTTTGTATAATACAAAGATAAATTATCTTACTTAATAAATGTCGGTGTTTCGATGCGACATGTATAAAGTTAATTTTGATACAGAGAATAGTGAATTGGGAACAGAGAATGATTTAAAAGGTTCTCTTTACCCAAAGCCTAATTTCTGATTCTCATTTTCAAATCTAAGTTGACCATAATCTAATTTTAATAAATTCAAATGACAATCTGCTGCTTAAATCCCGATTGTCCTAACCCGCTAAATCCGAATAGTGAGAAGTTTTGCTTAACTTGCGGCGCCCCGCTAGTAGAATTATTACGCTATCGTTACCAGGTACTACGAGTACTTAGTAATGAAGGTGGATTTGGTAGAACTTATTTAGCAGAGGATATTGATAAATTAAATGAACTGTGTGTTATCAAGCAATTAGCACCAAAAGCTGATAGTAGTTGGGCATTTAAAAAAGCAATTGAATTGTTTCAACAAGAAGCACAACGTTTACAACAGTTGGGAGAACACGGGCAAATTCCAACGCTAATTGCTTATTTTGAAGAAAAAAGTTATTTATATTTAGTTCAACAATATATTGATGGGCAAAATTTATTACGTGAGTTAAATTCACGGCGCCAAGCAAGAGCATCAAATTCGCCTTATAATGAAGAAGATATACGTAATTTATTGCTAGATTTACTACCGATTCTCAAATTCATTCACGAACGCTCAGTAATTCATCGCGATATTAAACCGCAAAATATAGTGCGTCGTCAAAGCGATGGAAAGTTAATATTGATAGATTTTGGTTCGTCAAAGCAACTGACAGCACGAGTATATTCTAAAACAGGAACTTCGATAGGTTCACATGGATATTCCCCTATTGAGCAAATTCGCGATGGAACAGCACATCCAGCAAGTGATTTATTTAGCTTAGGTGCAACAGCTTTTCACTTGTTAACAGGAATTTCTCCTTTTAAGCTCTGGTCAGAACATGGTTATGCTTGGGTAAGTAGCTGGCAGAATTATTTAAAAGCTCCTGTTAGTAATAATTTTGCAAAGGTGTTAGAGAAATTACTCAAAAAAGATATACATCAGCGTTATCAATCTGCTGATGAGGTTCTTCAAGATTTGCACTCTAGATCACCTCAATTAAAACCAACTTCTCCATCAATATTTTTAACTCGTGATATTAAGCTTCAACTTGGCTTTACAATTGTTGCTGGCGTACTGCTTTTAGTACTAGGGCAATTCTGGTACAAGCAGTTTTATTTTAATGCGCTTAACCCATATAACAGTCACCCAAACCAAGCATTAACAGAAGGACAGTTAGACTCGATGAGCAGCGTTATGCCCAATTTTAATCTTGCTGTGACAGTTAGGGGTTATGAAAGTAGCGTTATCTCAACAGCAATAACACCAGATGGTAACACACTTGCTAGTACAAATGACCGGACAGTGCAGTTATGGAGTTTAGCAACAGGACAAGCTATTTCAACGTTGTTCGGTCACAATAACCGTGTCAATGTCATTAAAATTAGTCCTTCTGGACAAACTTTAGCTACAGGTAGTGAAGACAGTACTATCAAACTTTGGAATTTGGGCAATGGTCAGGAAATCAGCACATTAACTGGACATGCTGCTTCAGTTAAGACTTTATCTATTAGTCCAGATGGAAAAATACTGGCTTCAGGGAGCGATGATAAAACTATTAAATTGTGGAACCTTTCAACACGTGAACTTATTCGCACTATTAATGGACATACTCAGGCAATACGGGCAGTAAATTTTAGCTCTGATGGTAAAATTTTAGCTAGTGGTAGCGATGATTCGAGCATCAAACTCTGGGATACCGAAACCGGGCGCCTCATTCATACATTTACAGGCAACAGCGCTAAAATAAACTCACTTGCTTTTAGCCCTAATGGTAGATACCTGGCAAGTGGTAGTGACAAAACGATTAATATTTGGAACCTTGAAACCTTAAAATTCGCTCGTAGTTTAGAAGGACACACAGGAGAAATAACCGCACTCAATTTTAGCCCTGATGGGATGATACTCGCGAGTAGCAGTACCGATAAAACCATCAAAATTTGGAACTACATCACAGCAAAGAATATTCGTACCCTTGCCAAACACGGAGATACTGTAGAAACATTCGTATTTAGCAAAGACGGTAATATATTAATTAGTGGTGGCGCCGACAGAACGTTACGAATATGGCGCCGCATTAAAAATAATTAATCTACATGTGTTGAAAGTTGCACTCACCAGTCTAAGATTTTTAATATATATTTCTTTACAATTGGAGCCGATCACAGCTTGTGTAAAAACGACATAATATATTAAAAAGCGCACAAATTTAAGGTTTATACATGAGTATTAATTGGCGCTGCGTTTTCGCTGTTCTTGACCCGCGCAGAAATTTTAGGTTGCGTCTGGGTCTAGCAATTGGCAGTGTAGTATTAATACTTTCAATATTGCTCAGTTTACTTGTTGGCTACACTGCGAGTAAGCAGTTAGAAGCTTCGACAGGAAAATTTTTTACGGATTTATCTTACCAAATGGCAGATAAGCTTGACAGGGGAATGTTTGAGCGGTATCGCGATATTCAAATTGCGGCTACTTTAGAAACATTATATAAATCTGGTTCGAGTCAGGATGCCAAGCGCGCGCTTTTAGAAAAATTACAAAATACCTATAACGATTATGCCTGGATTGGTCTGGCAAGTCCAGATGGTAAAGTCCTTGTCAGCACTGGTGGAATTTTAGAAGGTTTTGACGTTTCAACTCGTCCTTGGTTTATCAACGGCAAAAACCAAAATTCATATGTAGGAGATGTTCACCAAGCTTTGATGCTAGCTCAAATTTTACCTAACCCTACAGGTGAACCACTGCGGTTTGTTGATGTAACTGCACAAGTTAAAGAGCAAAATAATTTTATTGGAGTTTTAGGAGCGCATCTCAGTTGGCAGTGGGCAAAAAAAGTTCAAGATTCAGTATTACGTGCAGTTGCCCAACGCGACAAGGTAGAAATGCTTGTTTTGAGCAAAAATGGTGATATATTATTGGCGCCACTTAGTTTTAAGCAACAAGGAAGTCAACTAAAAAGTTTTCAGTTAGTCCAAACAGGTAAAAATAGTTACACAGTAGAAACTTGGTCAGACGGGAAGCAATATTTAACTGGGTTTTCTCCAAGTATAGGTTATCTAGATTATCCTGGTTTAAATTGGGTAGTATTGGTACGTCAAAGAACAGACATAGCTTTTGCAGGCGCCATTACACTACAAAGACAAGTTTTAATCTATGGTGTAGTACTTGGAATAGTATCTGCTTTTTTATCTTGGTTAGTTGCGAATCGTATAGTAAAACCTATTTTGGCAATTTCTAGTGCTGCTGAAAAAATTCGTGCTGGTCAGAACCGAGTTAATATTCCTGTAATACGAGGACGTGATGAAATAGCAACTCTTTCTGTTTCGCTTAATCGACTTGTTAAAACACTTGAAAATCAGCAATTTTCTTTGCAAAATCTCAACGAAGAATTACAAAAAGATATTATTGCGCGTCAACAAGCAGAGACAGAGGCACGCATTTTAAATCAAGAATTAGAAAAACGAGTACAACAGCGAACAGTACAGTTAGAAGCTGCAAATCAAGAACTTGAAGCTTTTTCTTATTCAGTTTCCCACGATTTAAGCGCACCTTTACGTCGAATTGAAAGTTTTAGCCAAATATTGCTCAAAAAATGTAGTAATCAATTAGATGCAACTAGCAATGTTTATTTAAATCGCATTAGCTATTCAGTAAAGCAAATGCAACAACTTATTCAAGATTTATTGTTTCTTTCACGAGCTACTCGAAGTGAGATACACTTACAAAAAATCAATTTAAGCGAGATGGCATATGCTATATCTCAAGACTTATTTATAACAGAACCAAAGCGCCAAGTTTTATTTTGTATTGCCGAAGGTGTTATTGCTTTCGCTGACAAACGCCTAATTTACTCTGTGTTAGAAAACTTGATTGGTAATGCCTGGAAATATACTAGAAACATTGAATACGCGCGTATAGAGTTTGGCATTGTTGAAAATAAAGACGGCAGCGCATCCAAATCACCAATCTACTTTGTCCGCGATAACGGCGTCGGATTTAATATGAAATACCACGATAAACTATTTTCACCCTTTCAAAGACTGCACTCCGAAGCAGAGTTTGAAGGTACTGGTATCGGTTTAGCCACAGTACAGCGAATCATCAACCGTCATGAAGGTAAAATTTGGGCTGAGAGTACTGTGGGATTTGGCGCCACTTTTTATTTTACTATTTAATTGGTAGGGTGGGCACTGCCCACCTTACGACTAAACCTCTTGATTTGTTAAAATAGTCTGACTTTTATGTGGTTGAATTATTGCGTAAACTCCTACAACCCAAGCAGTCGCAACCAACCATCCTGCTATAATATCACTCGGAAAATGAACTCCTAAATATAACCGTGTCCAAGCTACTCCTGGTACAAAAGCCGCGCCAAATATAAAAGCAAGTAAGCGTCAACGAGTATGCCAAGCTAGAACGATTAAAATTGCTGCAAATGTAAAACTTGCCATTGAATGACCGCTAGGAAATGCAAAACTCCCTTCGTGATATATTGACTCCCAGAGGTGAGGACGCACGCGATGAAAGAAGATTTTTGCAGCATGATTAATTGTTGCACTTCCTAAACCTGCCGTTAATAAATAAGCACTGAGGCGCCATCTTTTGCTAAAAACCAGTAATAAATTTATTAAGAGTAAGACTGGTACTAAAGTTTTGGGGGAACCAATTTTAGCTAAGGTAACAGCAAAAACGTTTAGTTGTGGATTTGCTGTTTCATGAATGGAAAGCAAAATGGGTACGTCAAAAGGAAAACCTGTTTCATATTGCAAAAGCTTTACAGCCATAAGTTCAAAGATTTGTAACGGAATATAAACTCCTAACGCTAGCAGCAATAATGGGCGCCAGTTATTAGTTAATAACTTTGTGATAAATTTTATACCGTTATCAAAGTTAAACTTTTGTTTTTCAATTTCTGGAAGATTGTTGTTTTCTATCATGATTCGCTATTATGTAGTTAATGAATTGTTTGAAAGGTAAAGCTGTGAATAACTTGTTCTTGGTATCAGGTATAATCTGCTTGGCAATTGCGATTATTGGGCAAGCAAAACTTTTGTTTATTGAAATTAATCCTGGTTTTTTTGGGAGATTACTAGCTTTGATTATTGCTATTTTCTGTTTAAGTTCAACAGTGCCAAATGGTTCATTTTCAATACCAACCGAATCATTAAATAGCTTTGTACAAGAAGCTATTCCTAGGTTTCAAGAAATCATTGACCAGGTTTTGAACGCATAATCAAATTTTTATTGTATTATGTAGAGACGTGACATGTCACGTCTTTACATTTTTGTCGGTTATATTTTATATTTTAATCAGATTCTTCACCACCTAAAGGAACATCAGGAACTCTAGATGCTATATTCTGGGAAGATACATTAGGAATGTACCAGTTAATATCTCCTGCTTTAAAAACTTTGTCAGGCTTGATATTTAATTCTATTGCATTGTTATCTGGATTCGTCTTGGCTATTAATTGAGTACCTTTAGAGTTTTTTATAGCCACGGCGCCATCGGTATTTAAACTAGTAACCTTTGTCCCCTTTGGTACAAAAATACCTTGACAATCCCATCCAGTTCCTGTGACTTCGCCCGAACCTAAAAAGTACAGTGCGTTATCATATTCAGATTTGGATTCTTCGGGTAAAGGACCGTAAACAGCTATTGTTTCTCCAGTTTGGTTACGACATTGACCCCAGTTGATTCCTTTCTCTAAGGCATATTTTTGAAAGGACAGTTCATCAACTCGCTTCGTTAGGTCATCGACTGTGAAATTTTCTGATAGTGTTTCCCCAGATTTGACTGCCTCAAGTTGGTCTTGAAGAGTATCGAGTTTTTTGGACAACTCCTTATACTCAGGAGTTTTCGTAATTTTGGGAGCATCGGCAAATGAAGGTTGAGCAAAGAAAAAATTTACAACAATGACTAGAATAAGTAAAAGATAGTTAAATAATTTCACGGTTTTCCTCCTTGACTTGTAACGTCATCACACTATGTAGCGTATGTTGATTCTTTTCGACTTCTACCGCAGATTCATGTTTTTACCCGTATTTCCGCCTGCTGTCTTACGTACAAATTTACCCTTCACAAATCCCGAAATCAAACACAATATGTTTTTAAATCAATAAATACAAGTAATCGAACCTTAACGTATCGCAACGACTCTCTTAAATAAATGTAAACTACACAATATTTATCGATATATAGTATTATAACCGTTGTACTGGTAATCGTACTACTTTATTCAGCTTATTCGGTTAAGAAAAATTCCTGCACTTGTCACAGTCTTAACACCTTACGGTAGTTATTTTGTACATTTTGTTCTCATTGCTTTAGGTCTTTTCATTCTGATTGATAGCCATACGCTTGAAAATCGAGGTTTAGTAGTAATTACGGCTTTAATTATTGATATTGTTTAATAGCATAAGCAAAAGAATATTTACGCAATTATACGTAGATAATTGATTAATACCCTGTTAACCTTGCAGAGACGTGTAAACCAGAGGATTTCCCGCAGGGATAAATCACGTCTCTACGTCGTTTAAAAACGTTATTAATCACTTTTATTTATCGTTTAAAAAAAAAATAATATTTGCTGTTATCAGAGTCTAAGCACTAATATTGATGTCATCAGATACAAAGACTACTAACGAGCGAGAAACAAATCAACTTGCAGTTAGTGCTTCCAAAAAATATAAAGATGTTATGACATAAGGAAATATTTTTATGATTATTAACAAAAATAAATACATTCTTAAACATTGATAATAATGTTTCTTAACATACGAAGCAAAACTTCAAATTCAACCAAAATCTTGCTTCACTTCTACAAGCAAGAAAGAACTGGAAAAAACTATTAAATTATTGTGAGTAACAATTATGGATTGGCTATTTAGTACAGCACTTGTTGGAGCTTCTGCTGCGTTTGCAACCACTTTCGACGACAACGTATATTTGACGGCATTTTTTGGCAAAGTCAATCGGCACTTCCGACCTAAACATGTTGTTATGGGAGAATTTATTGGGTTTACTGCATTAGTTCTTGCTAGTCTACCTGGTTTCTTTGGTGGTTTAGTCATTCCAGAAATGTGGATTGGGTTGCTTGGTTTCTTACCAATCATCATTGGTATCACTAACTTTATGAGTCGAGAAGACAATGAAGCAATTCAAGATGTATCGCTTGATATGACTCCTGATAAACCCCGGCGCCCAAACAAATCACTGTGGGCAACTCTGCGCGACCGTCAAACCTATCGCGTTTCTGCTGTCACCATTGCCAATGGAGGAAACAACATCGGAATCTATGTACCTTTATTCGCTAGCAGCAATATCAATAGCTTAGGTATAATCCTTGCAATCTGCTACTTAACAGTTGGAGTTTGGTGTTTCCTTTCTTATCGCATGACTAGTAATCCCTTAATGGCACCACTTCTAGCTCGTTACGGTCGTAAAGTCTTTCCATTAGTACTGATATGGTTGGGATTCTCAATTTTAATGAAGAGTGAAAGCTATCGTCTTTTTCCTGGTTTTGGCACATAATGGCAACGGATACAACAGATGTAATAGATAAGTTGTTTCTTAAAATCAACCATCCGTTACATCCGTTCATCATACGTTGCACAGATAATTTCTAGTTATTGATTTGAAAAAAAATAATGTTTGTTATTATCAAGCATAAAGTATACATTTAAGTTGTGCCTTAAAGAATTATGTGAACGTTTAGTGACTTATCACTAGGAGAAAGAAATGAAAACATCTATTTCAAAAAAATTAGCAAACTTGTTCTTTACAGCAGTATTTATAGTGTTTGTTGCAGGAATTTCTCTGTTTAACCAGCCCAACGCAATGGCTGTAACTAAAAATTATTTCGGACCACCAGAACCTACACCTGCTCCAGTTGAAGCTCCAGTTGAAGTTCCAGTAACAACCCCAGTAGCACCGCAAATTACGGCGCCTGTAAACTCTGTTAAAGCAAACGTAGCACGGTTATTACAAACTAATGAATGTGCCGGATGTAACTTGGCAGGAGCAGTATTAAAAGATGCAAACCTACAATCAGCAAACTTGAAAGGCGCCAATTTAATAGGAGCAAGCTTAGAAAGAGCTAATTTACAAGGAACAAACTTAGCAGGTGCAAACTTACAGGGAGTAGACTTAGGTAAAACAAATATCTCAGGAGCAAATTTAGAAAATGCAAACCTGTTAGATGCAGATTTAGAGAAAGCGAACCTTCAAGGAACAAACTTAGCAGGTGCAAACCTCCAAAACGCTGACATGGAAAAGGTTAATTTAATCGGCGCCAATATTCAAGGAGCAAACTTGAGAGGAGCGGATATTGAAGACGCAATAATTCCTCCAGGAATGACGATTCAGTAAATCAATCAAGTGTAAAATATAAAAAATCCTACCTTTCAAAGAAGTAGGGTTTTTTTATGTGGTGGGCAATGCCCACCTTACGCTAAAATGACAGTCCTGACTTGTTGAGCTACCTTTTGCCAGCCTGCACTAGTTCCAAGCTAATTGTGGGTTGTGATTGTCTGAAGTTGATGCATTTACTGTATAAGCTAATTTTTCAAGAACAGCTTTGCGCGCTTGTATTCGAGGAGTTGTTTCTAATCCTACTATTTGAAGAATTGTTTCCCAACGGTAAACCCAATCATGTCTAAGTAAAGAATTAGTAATATTATCTTTACGTATTCTTTCGCTGAAAGTGCTTTGTTCATTTAATTCATTAATAATTTCAGCAATATTAGGGCAATCAAAAGGGATTTCAATTACGGCATTAGACCAATCAAAGTTTTGTGTAAAAGCTGTGCATTTAGGAGGTACGCCTAACATTATAGTTCCTGCTGCAGCGGCTTCATAAAAGCGTGGACCTACCTCCTCTTGAGGATTAGACTTACCAGTTAAATCAAATTTTGCTTTATTCACTATCATGTAGCGACTTCTCTTCAGAAAATTGGTATAAAGACCACGATGGCTTCTATAATCAGCCATGTATAAATCTTGGATGGTGTCGTAGATGTAAAACAGATTTTTATGCTTCACTAAATCCAACAAAGCATTATGAGTAACTGTAGAACGGCGCCCAATATTCAATACATCAACACATCGTTCGGTAAGATTAGGATAAGGGCACAGTTTGATAGCATCAACAGCGTAGGGTAGTGAGTGACAAGGGCGCCGAACAATATCAGCAACTGGACTAATACTACCATCAAAATTTAGAAAAATATTGTCAAAATCTTCTAATAGCCGTAGCTGTGGTAGCCAACTCTTTATATCTTTTGCCCAAAGTTCGTCTAACCAACAAACAGCATAACGGCATCTTTCCCGCCAGCCTTTGATAGCATTTAAAACCAGAACATCTTGAATTGACTGACAAAAAAAGAAAAATAAATCGTAATTTTTGTTGACTTCAATTTTTTGATTAACTAGTGACTGTACATATTTTCCATTTCTGAAAATATTAGCTGTGCAATTAGCTATTCTATTAGTAACTTTGAAAAAAGTCGGATTAAAATTTGGTGCAATTACATCAACCTCATCACAGTTTTGTATTACATCCTCAAGCTCATAAACCGCTCCGCGAGAAACATGGTATTTCAAATTACGCATTGATAACATTAAAACTCGCGAATCTGGATTACTGGGAGCAGATATTTTTTTCAGCATAAAAATATTGATCTTGTTACATGTCAGCCGCAGATGCAAAAAAGATGAACATTTCAATTATATTTATATAAATTATTAGCTATATATGACTCAATATTTAATCATAAATAGCAATCAACACAGAACGTTTATTAGTGAATACAATTATTAAATCCTTCTATGTTTGCTATTAGGATTTATATATTGTATAAGAATGCCTTTTTTTGCGTCTTGTATCACAATACACGTAAAATTCTAGAGATTATTAAAGATGTTGTAAATACTTTTCGAGTAAATTATGAAGTTTCAGCTTTTTCAACGATTACACTGAGAACAAAAATATTATTTTTGCTGGTATGGAATTATTGGTTGGGTTCCGTGCCTCCACCCAACCTACAATGTAGCGCCAATTCACGCCGAAAATTTACTATTAAGTCATTAAGTTCTGACATATCGATTAAAAATGCGTCGTGACCGTGAAGCGATTTTACAAGAGCGAACTTTGAGTTTGGTATTAATGTTGCTAGTTCCTGCTGTTCGTGTGGTGGATAGAGAATATCTGAGTCAATAGCTACTACTAATGTTGGTTTCTTTACATTACTTAATACATCAGCAAAATTATCGCGACCTCTAGCTACATCATGACTATCCATTGCGTGGGTAAGAGTAATGTAAGTATTCGCGTCAAATCTTTCGATAAACTTTTGACTCTGATATTGCAAATAACTACTTATGGCAAATTCGCTTAAATCTTGTTTTCGTCCAAACCGATTTTCAAAGCTACCCCACGAACGATAAGTACTCATTGCCATCATTCTAGCTACAGCCAAACCTTGTGATGGTTGTTTGTCTAAAGTGTAATTTCCTTCAAGCCAGTTTGGGTCAGCGTAAATTGCTTGTCGCTGTGCTTCACTTAAACCAATACACCAAGCAGAATGACGACCAGAAACTGCAATAGGCGCCATTGCTTCAACCAAATCAGGATACAATAACCCCCATTCTAGTACTTGCATTCCTCCTAGAGAACCACCCACTACTAATTTAATGCGTTGAATTTTCAGAGCTTGTATTAAAACGGCTTGTAAGTTTACCATATCGCGGATGGTAATTTGCGGAAAGCCGACGCCGTATATGTGATTTGTTTGAGGGTTAATGCTTATAGGGCCTGTTGTGCCATAGCAACTTCCTAAAACATTGCTACATACTATAAAATCTACCTCTGGGTCAAAAGCTTTATTGGCGCCGAATAAAGGTTCCCACCAGTCGGAAGCATCTGCTCCTCCGGTAAGAGCATGACATATTAATACAGCGTTATCACCTGATGAATTTAATTTTCCCCAAGTCCGATAAGCAACCTCAACTCCAAACAAAACTTCGCCACACTCTAAATTAAAAGGTTGAGGCAACTTAAAAAATTGAGTTTGAGGAGAAATAAATTCTTGATAATTCATAGTTTACCGAAACGCCTGCTCAAAATCTTCTTTGATATCATCGATATGTTCCAACCCTACAGAAACCCTGACTAAATCAGGTGTAACACCAGCAGAAACTTGTTCAACATCGCTCAACTGTTGGTGTGTCGTTGAAGCTGGATGAATAACTAATGTCTTAGCATCACCCACATTCGCCAAGTGACTCGCCAACTTAACGCTATTAATAAAAGATTTACCAGCTTCCAATCCACCTTTTATACCAAAGTTAAGCACGCACCCAAAACCATTTTTTAAATACTTTTTCGCGCGTTCATGGTAAGGATGGTCAGGTAGTCCGGGATAATTAACCCATTCAACATGGGGATGTTGAGACAACCATTGCGCCAATTCTAAAGCGTTCTTTGTGTGACGTTCAACTCGTAAAGATAAAGTTTCCAATCCTTGTAACAGCAAGAAAGCATTAAAAGGACTCAAACAAGGCCCCATATCTCGCAGTCCTTCTACTCTTGCCCGAATAATAAAGGCTATATTACCAAAAGGACTTTGTGATCCAAAAACTTCATAAAAATTCAAACCGCGATAACCAGGCGCCGGCTCAGTAAAAACTTTAAACTTACCATTACCCCAATCAAACTTACCTGAGTCAATAATCACTCCTCCGATAGATGTGCCGTGTCCACCAATCCATTTTGTAGCAGACTGTACAACTATATCGGCGCCGTGTTCAATCGGACGAGATAAATATCCACAACAACCAAAGGTGTTATCAACAATCAAAGGAATTCCATTTTCATGAGCAATATCAGCAAGTGCGGCAAAATCAGGTACGTTAAACTGTGGATTCCCAATAGTTTCTACATATAACGCTTTAGTACGTTCATCGATTACGTTACGAAAATCTTCTGGATCATCACCATCTACAAACTTCACGTTAATTCCCAACCGAGGAAAGGAAACTTTAAACTGGTTATAAGTTCCACCGTACAAAAAACTCGTACAAACTATATTATCTCCAGCTTCTGCTAAATTACTAATCGCTAAAAACTGTGCTGCTTGTCCACTTGCTGTTGCTAATGCGGCAACTCCCCCTTCCAATGCTGCTACCCGCTTTTCAAACACATCGGTTGTCGGGTTCATGATGCGCGTGTAAATATTGCCGAACTCTTGCAATGCGAATAAACTGGCGCCATGTTCCGCACTGTCGAATGTATAAGAACTTGTTTGATATATTGGCACAGCACGCGCGTTCGTTCCAGGAGCAGGCGCCTGTCCAGCATGAATTTGCAGCGTTTCAAAGCGATAGTCAGATGACATACGTAATTCCTAATATTGCTTATTTTAGACTTAAATCTACGGTAAGCTGATACAGATACGTAATTTTACACTATATTATATTTTGAAAGCAAGTTCTTGCAACGGATAAAGCGGATGTAACGGATGCAAAGTACCAACTCTGTTATATCCGTTGCGAATGGAGTCTTATTAAACGTAGCCAAGACTGCCAAGCTTTTGCTGGCTTTTCAAAAACGGTGAAGATGTCCCCGTAACCTACACTAGTTTTTTCATGATGCAACCAGTGCCTTTCAGGAGTGGTAATAAAGAGGAACCGACATATAAAATCTAACCATTTTGGTGTTTGCCAACCGAGAGCGGTTGTATGTCTCCACCAAACATGTAGCTGTCCTAAAAGTAAACCACAGATAACCCCAATAGGTGAAAATTGCCATAAAAATATCCCTACTACAACGTAGGGAATAACGCCTAAAACACCATCTAGAAGAACATCAAGATTTAACGCTAAAACTGCGTAGTGACGAAAATCTTTGTTTCCTGAGTGATGCGTTTTTAAATGCAAGCTACCAAAAATATGCTCAGGTACATGGTATAAAAATGTTGAAAGGAAGTCGCCAATAAACAGCAGTAGCCAAGCCAAAACAATAGCCTTTAGCATTTGAACTCTCATTAAAGTAATGAATATCACACATAATTTAAATCGATTATGTGCATACCCCTAAATATCGATAAACATATAGCATTTTACAATGCTCAGGCAATGATTCTTTGATTAAGGTGATACAAAAAAGGATGATTTATAAAGGGTATGGCGCCGAAGCAATAATTCTTTGATTAGGATGATACAAATAAAAAAATTCCCAATTTTTTAAGAAAATTAGGAATCTAAATGGTGTTGTTAAATATTTTTAACCGAAACGGCCGCTTATATACTCAGCAGCTTCTGGAGTTTTAGGCGCCTCAAATATTTGTTTGGTAGGACTAAATTCAACTAGTCTACCATAGCGTTTACCGTTTTTATCGGTTTCTGTATTAAAGAATGCTGTCTGGTCTGCAACTCTAGAAGCTTGTTGCATGTTGTGTGTCACCATAATAATGGTGTATTGCTCTTTAAGTTCTAAGCAAAGTTCTTCAACTTGACGAGTAGAAATTGGGTCAAGAGCAGAACAAGGTTCATCCATTAATAGTACATCTGGTTTCATGGCAATAGCGCGCGCGATGCATAATCTTTGCTGTTGTCCACCAGATAATGCTGTACCTTTAGATTTTAATTTATCTTTAACTTCGTTCCAAATAGCCGCACGTTTAAGAGAAGTTTCTACAAGTTCATCAAGATTACCTTTATAACCGTTTGAACGGGGGCCAAAAGTAATATTTTCATATATAGATTTGGGGAAAGGATTGGGTCTTTGAAATACCATCCCAACTTGGCGCCTTAATTTAACGGAGTTAATGTTAGAGTCGTGAATATTGCGACCACGGTAGTTGAGTTTACCTTCTACTTTGGCGCCTGGAATTAAATCATTCATCCTGTTGAAGCAGCGTAGCAGAGTACTTTTTCCACAACCCGATGGTCCGATAAAAGCAATAATTTGTTTGTCGGGAATTTCCATGTAAACATCTTGAAGCGCTAAAAAACCATTATAAAAAACTTTAACTCCTTCTAAATTAAAGACACGGGTGTCATATTGACTAAGAGTTGTGTTGCTTTGTGTGCTTCTCGCGTTACTATAAGTCATTCGATTTGAATCTCCTATATAAAAATTTAATTCAATGTAAAACGTTGACGGATATAAATTGCAATTCCGTTCAAGGCTAAAATTAAGAGAATTAAGGTAATAATAGTGGCAGCAGCAGCATTTCCAAAACCTGGTTCAGGACGAGTAATGTAGCTGAATACCTGGATAGGTAGAGCCATAAATCTTTGAAATAAACCTGGGTCAAAGGTGAGAAAACTTACGGCGCCAACTACTAGTAAGCAAGCTGCATCTCCTATCGCGCGGGATACTGAAATAATTACTCCTGTAAGAATACCTGGAATAGCATAGGGTAAAACGTGACTACGAATGGTTTGCCATTTGGTTACACCTAATCCATAAGAAGCGTTTCTTAGTGAGTCTGGTACTGAGCGTATTGCTTCTCTTGCAGTCACAATGATTACTGGTAATGATAGCAAGGAAAGAGTTAGGGCACCTGAAATTAAGCTAGGTCCAAATCCTAGAAGGTAATTAAAAACACCTAATCCAAGTAGTCCGTAGACTATGGAGGGTACTCCTGCTAGATTACTAATGTTAATCTCAATAACAGATGTCCACCAAGCTTTGGGTGCATATTCTTCAAGGTATAAAGCTGCTCCTACACCAATAGGTACGGCTGTTAATATTACGATGATTCCTAATAATAAGCTGCCTATAATGGCTGGACGTATACCACCTTCTTCGGGGAAGCGTGATGGTGTTTCTGTCAAAAATCCTGGTGTAACGAATCTTGCTAAACCGTCTTTTGATATATCAAAGACTAGTAATGCTAGAACGAATAAACCGATGAGTAAACCTAATAGGAATATGTATTCAAATACTTTTCCTAGGGTTTCTCTTTTTTCGATGTTGTCGGTAAATTCGGTATTGGTGTTTTGAAATTCGTTTTGTTTGTATGTTGTCATATAGTACCCCAACGGTAATTTAAAATACTATTAATCATATTTTTCTTTGAACCGTCTGGATATCCAATAGCTAACTATGTTTAGCAGCAGGGTTATTATAAATAAGACGGCACCTACTGCATATAACGTTTTAAAATTTAAACTTCCGCGCGGACTGTCTCCACCAGATATTTGTGCCATGTAAGCTGTCATGGTTCCAACTGATTCCATTAAGTTAACTGTTAATCTTGGTTGTTGTCCAGCAGCAATAACGACGGTCATTGTTTCACCTACCGCACGCGATATTCCGAGAATAATTGAAGCTGTTATCCCTGAGAGCGCTGCTGGTAATACAACTTTGAAGATTGACTCAAGTTTTGTAATACCTAAAGCATAGGCGCCCTCGCGTAAAGAGCGAGGAACTGCTTTAATAGCATCTAAGCTTATTGACCCTACAGTTGGAGTAATCATAATTCCCATCATTATACCCGCACTTAAAGCATTAAAAATCTCTAAGGGCAGAAAACTTCTTAGGAATGGTGTTACAAATAACAGCGCAAAGTAACCGTAAACAACTGTAGGTATCCCAGCTAGAAGTTCTACCGCAGGACGTAAAATTGTTGCAACTTTTGGTGGAGCATATTCGCTGAGATAAATAGCAGAAGATAAACCTAAAGGAATTGCAACAGACATTGCTACTAGTGTAGTTAAAAAAGTACCACAAATTAAAGGCCACACTCCAAAATGTCTTTCTGCAAATAAAGGTGTCCACTTGGTATCTAAAAAGAATTGAGCAAGACTCACTTCTTGGAAAAACTCAAATGTCACTTGAAAGATAATAAATACTATCCCGAAGGTAGTAAATACAGAAATCAACGCGCAGCAAAACAAAGCTGTTGTTATCAATTTTTCTCGGATATCCTCAGATGCATTTTTCTCAAGTGATTCTCTGAATGTCTGATTAAAATCGTCCTGATAAGTACCTTGCATAATACAATTAGAGTTTTGAATTATTTAAATAAAATTAGTAATTGGTTCACCTGGTTTTGCTTTTTTGAATTTTGTACCTGTTTCACCTTTTATAAATTTTTGTTTCGTTTTGGTATAAGCTTCATCAGGTAGGGCTACATAACCTACGCTATCTACCCATTTCCAAGAATTCTCTAAATAAAAGCTAACAAACTCTTTTACTGAAGGTTTAGTATCTAACGATTTTTTACTAACGTAGATAAAGAGTGGACGCGATAATGGTGTGTAGACGTTCTTGACAACATTATCAACTGGGACAGGTTTTTCACATTTACCTGTTGGACTTTCTACGGCAACTAAATTTAATCTGTCTTGATTTTGAATATAGTAAGAAATACCTACATACCCAAGAGAGTATTTATCTCCTGCTACTCCTTGCACAAGAGTATTTTGGTTGTGACTAGGAGTATAGTCTGTGCGGCTATTTTTGGCTTTACCTGTAACAGCTTGAGTAAAATAATCAAATGTCCCTGTATCTGATGCAGGAGCATATAATTTTATCCCTCCATTTGGAAATTTTGGATTGACTTGATTCCAAGTTAAGATTTTTCCATCTGATTTAGCTTTCCAAATTGTGCTTAATTCTTTAATTGTCAAGCATTTGGCAAAGTCATTTTCGCGATTGGCTATTACGGCAATTCCATCTAGCGCTATTGGTAATTCGACGAACTCAATGCCTTTAGATTTACATTTTTTTATTTCCTCCTCTTTTATAGTACGCGAGGCACCGACTATATCTATTTCTCCAGCGCAAAATTTACTGATACCTCCACCAGTTCCACTTGATGCAACGCTAACTACTGCATCTTTATTATCTTTGTGGTATTCTTCTGCTACGGCTAAAGATATAGGAAACCCCACAGCAGCACCGTCGATACTGACTTGAGATTGGTTTTGATTATTACCGCAAGCTACCATGCTTTGACTTAGTAATATCAGGAATGCAATAAAGAAGTTATTTTTAAGTTGGTTGATTACTATCATATTGTTTATGTAACGAACCGCAAAGGACGCATATTCCAAAGGATTTCCCGTTATCCGCAGGATATCCGAAGGGTAGGGTAGAACGCAAAGGAAAAAAGAGAAGAGATTTTAAGCTTTGTTTTTTGCTTGAATTTTGTCGAAAATTGCTCCTTGTTCAAAGAATTTTTTTTGGATTGTGTCCCATCCTCCTAAATCTTGAGCGGTGAATAAAGTTTCGACTCTGGGAAACTGCGGAGCTACTTCTTGACTAATTAAAGGGTTGACAGAACGATAACCAAGTTTAGAAAATTCGCGTTGTGCTTCTTCTGAGTACAAGTAATCAACAAATGCTTGTGCGACTTCTTTTGTACGGTGCTTTTCAACGTTTTTATCAACGATAACAACGGGGTTATCTATAGATATGTTTAACTGAGGTATTTTGAAAGGTAACTTCTGATTATTTTGGAAAGCGGAAGTTACTTCGTTCTCATAGCTGACCAAAACGTCTCCCTCACCTTTCTGGAAGAATAAGTCACTTGCTTCACGAGCATCTTTCGTCAAACCAGATGTATTTCTATAAACTCTTGTAACAAAATCAAGTGCTTTTACTTCGTCACCACCTGCTTGAGTTACAGAACCCCACAATCCTAGAAACTCCCATATTGCGATTCCCGAAGTTTTTGGATTTGCCGCTATCAGTTTCACACCATCTTTCGCCAAGTCTTCCCAAGAGTTAATACCTTTCGGGTTTCCCTCACGAGTTACTATTGCTGCTACTGACCTTGTGACAATACCATTCCTGGGCGCCCTTGTTTCCCAACTTTTTTTGATTAAACCCGCTTGCTGAATTTTATTCACATCCAAAGGAAGTGCTAAGTGAACGATATCCGCTTCTATTGAACCGTCGATAACAGCAGCAGTTTGGGCGCCACTTCCGCCGTAGCTAGTCTCAAAAGTGACATTCTGATTATGCTCTTTCTTCCACTTCTCAACGAAATTAGGAATAATTTGGTCGTGAGCAGCTTGAGTCACCGAGAAAGAAACGAGTCTTAATTTGACATCAGCTACTTTTGCTGAACTACTCCCACAAGCAGCTAATGCGATACTTAAAGCTACACCAACTGCAAATAAACTTACCAATTTTAAGTAGTTATCTAGCAGGCGCCTCAAACTCCATTTTTTTACCGTTGATTTTGATGATGAGATTATCTGTAAACTTTTCACACGGTAATATGCTTGTTGTATACTCGCACTTCCCGTAGTAATCACTTGTATTAGACATACAAAAACTTTTGACTCACTCATAGTAGCTTTGTAAATAATACCTTATTTAAGCTTAATTAAGCGCTATAAACCTACCGATATACCGTAGATTATAAGTATAATAAGGTTTATTTACCTATAATGCAAGAGTTGCGTCTATAGTTAACATTTCGTAATAGACGCAACTCTTCACTTGTGTTTATTGAAAATTTACAAAGGTACACCCGGATGCATTAAAATTGATGTTACATGTCATATATAATACATCAAAGCAGTTGGTGAGTTTTTACTATGCAGGTCACAAAGGTCTTGCAATGTGTAATCTTCTAAAACCTCGTACAGTGCATGAGTTGCTTCCTTCCACACATGTTTAATTACCCCAGATGCAGTAGTATAGACGCTACTAGCCTCTTGTGGGGAAGCTATATCTAACCCTTCAATGCATTTGAGTGCATCTAAAACAGTCATTTGTCGCGGGTCTTTTGCCAACACATAACCACCCCTAACCCCGCGCGTACTCTTGATCAATCCTCCACGTCTCAAGCTTGCCAACAGTTGCTCTAAATACCGCTTAGGTATATCTTGAGCGTCTGCTATTTGTTGGATTTGCAGAGACTCTCCGCTATCGTAACAACTAGCCAACTCAAATAGGGCTAGAAGCGCATATTCTGATTTACTCGATAGCTCCATAAGCGAATACGTGTAAAATTATACTACAGGTGCAAGGTAATCATTTATTTTTGCTACTCCCAAATACACTAGGAGAAACTAACCCTTACAATGACTGCCTGAGTATACAGTATAGGCGACACACAATAAAATCAAATGTTTTTCTTTGTTGATTTAATCAATTTTATTTATTTGTGATTAATTATACAAATAAATTTAATACTAAAGTATATGTTCTGCTTCTTTTACGTTCTAGAGCTTGTTCCATACTACGTTTTCGTCGTGCCATTTGTTTACAACCAAGTGTACTTGCAATTTTTGTATTGTATATGAGATACTCATAATAATAAAATACTGCATGTTTACCGATTTACCGTACTTTATGCGTAAAAGTTTAGTAAAAATGACGTAGAGACGTGATTTATCCTGCGGGAAAGCCTCCGGTTTACAAGTTTCTACAAAGGATTCCACAAAAATATTCCGTTATCAAGGAGTAAGAATGTTAAAAGATGCTCAAGGGCTTGAGGTTTCAACGGATTCATATGAAGCTGTTGATGCAATTAGCAGCTTTACCAATCAGGCTCTTAGTTATGGAAAAGAAGCTCTGAATGCAGTAAAAACAGGACTTTTATCAGATCCAACTTGCGCGATACTTCATGCTTATGCTGCTGCTTATTTTCTTTCTCAAGAGAATGAGCAAGCAAGAAAACAAGCAATTTGTTATTTACAAGCAGCTATTAAGCATTCAGGCAACATAACAGAGCGAGAAAAGCTTTATATAAAGGCAATTTCAGCATGGGCTATAAAAAAGATTGATGTGGCGATAGCATTACATGAAACAATTACCGATAAATACCCGTGCGACTTGGTGTCAGTTCAGCAAGGGCAATATCACTATTTTTACTTGGGTGATAAAAAAAAATTATTGAATATTGCTCAAAAAGTATTACCTCAGAATAAAGACAATCATTTTTTATATGGAATGCTCGCATTTGGTTTAGAGCAGTGCCATCAGCTTGAGCAAGCGGAAGCAATGGGTAGAGCAGCGACTAAAATCAATCGTAATGACCCTTGGGCACATCATGCTGTTGCTCATGTAATGGAAACTCAAGCAAGAATAGATGAAGGGATTGCTTGGATGGAAGGTCTAGCTGATACTTGGGCTGATTGTAATTCTATGCTGTACACACATAATTGGTGGCATATTGCGCTGTATTATATTGAGCGTGGTAATTACCTTCATGTTTTAAAGCTATACGACACTTATATTTGGGGACGCGCGCGTAAAGATTCGCCGAAAGACCAAGTAGGAGCAATCTCGTTATTACTACGATTGGAGTTACGTGGAGTAGATGTGAGTGAGTATTGGCACTCTTTAGCTATCTATCTTTTGCCTCGTCTTCATGAACACGCATTACCTTTTCAAGACTTGCACTATATCTACGCACTCGCACGAGCAGGATACACTGACTGGGCGAATGAAATGCGTTTGAGTATGTATCAACATGCTTTATCATTACCATCTTATATAAGGCGCCAGTGGTTAGAAGTTGCAATACCAGCAGCTAGAGGATTAGTAGCTTATGCGAATGGTGAATACTTAAATACAGTGATTGACTTCAAACCTGTGTTACCGCGCTTATATGAAATTGGTGGTAGTCATGCTCAACGACAATTATTTAAACAGGTTTACCAAGACGCTAACCTACAATTGGCGCCAACACTGCGATACATTTCTGCCAGTATTTCATAATTTTTTAATTCCACCACAGTAAAACACTTCACCCCAATTTTTTCCATTGCTACTTGCAATTCTGCATCTGGATGAAGCAGTGCCAATTGTATCTGCTCAATCAAAGATTTATCTAAATGTAGTGAAGCAGCTAAAAGAGGCGCCGGAGATGGACCGAGTGCCTCTACTATTCGTAACTGCGTTGATAATTCTGGAAAATCACACAGTTGTTTTTCCAATACCACACTATCTATAGCAGCGCAGTCAGCAATTCTATCAACTACCCAACGTATAGAATTTTGATGTGAACCTGACTGTATTGTTTTGCCAAAATAATTTGAACTTGAATATCCATTTTGAATTAATTTATACATGGGTAAATTATACCCACTATTTGAACCAGGGTCGTTGTAGCAAAAGCTTTTACCTCGCAAATCCTCAAATCTAGCTATGTGACTCTTGGCATTAACAATTACATCTGAAAAATAAATGGGACGTTGTTGATAGCGTGCCGACATCATTACTGGCGCCACTAATGGCTTTAGTAATGGTGTTACCTGCCAACGTCGAATTAATGGTAGACCACAAATAAATACGAAGTCGAGTTGGTCTTGTAATAACACTGGGTCTTCTAATGGGTCGTACTCACCTTGCTTAAGTTGAGTTTCCATTCCTAATACCCGACTTAAATAATCAACAACAGCTTGATAAAAATCAAACCAGCTAGGTGCCAAATAAGAAACTACCCGCAGATAATTCTGTTTATCACCGTGTACTCGCATCATGCTTACTCACAACAGATAATACATTACGGCTCATCCAGTGGACATACAGAAACGCCAAACTTCCCAAAGTTAACAGCATAACTTTAAAAACTACCCCATGAGCATAAAGGCGCCACCATGTCTTCTGTACCAACGATATTATATGTAATTTCCACTTCCACCTTGCTTTTGGGCTTTGCTTATCAATACCAATTACTAACGATGGCGCCGCACTTTGATTAGCTACTGTCATTTCGATTACCCCTGCATCCTTACTAAAATACATTAATCCGATAGATTTACTGTATTTTACAGTATGACATAAGTTTACACCGTAAGCAAGGTTTAAAATTACGGTTTGTCTATCATATTTTAGATATATGCATATTACAGATTATCTTAGAGACTGGCAAAAATTAAATTAACCATCTTGTGGAATGGGCACCCTCTAGAGTTCCATTATCTAAGGCGGGCAAGGATGCCCACCCCACAAGAAAATTTTGGAGCTTTTGGGGAGTTGATATTCTCGATCGTCTCCTGTCTCTGTGTACTCTGTGTCTCTGTGGTAAAAAAACTACGTTACTTTCAAACTTATGTCGAATTTAATTCTATCGAACTTGTTTAAGGTTATCAGCTTGATTTGTAAACATGTCGGTAATTAAGTTGATGACTCTTCGTTCTTCACGAATTTTAACGTTTGCGGTTATTGACATACCAGATTGTACACCAACTTCCCTACCTTTAATATTGAGCTTTTGTTTTTCTAATACGACTTTGGCAGGAAAACGATAGAATTGATGCGTTTGGTCAGGTGGTAATGCATCAGAACCTATCCATGATATTTTACCTTTAATTTCTCCAAACTCACTATATGGAAATGAATCAACTCGTACATCTACTTTCATTCCTTCTTTGACAAAGCCAATATCTTTATTAGTAATGTAAATCTCTGCTACATAGTTATCATTGGGGACAATTTTTAATAGCTGCTGTGTCGGACTTGCAACAAACCCGGCATTTTTAGCTTGTAGGTCAAATATAGTTCCGGCAATAGGCGCCCGTAGTTCCTGATATTTCATATTTAATTTTGCTTGAGCTAGTTTACTGTTGGTATCAGCTAAACGTTGCTCGTTCTCTAGCATAATTTTGGTAAATTGAGTATCTATTTCCGCAATATTTTTCTTATTATTGGTGATTTTATCATGAATATTTTTACCAGAAACAGCTACAGTATTGTCAGTTTGCTGGCGCCCTTGTTCAATTTTATATTGAAGACGCTGCTGCTCTTGTATTAGTGTAGCAATTTCAGCGTTGCGGTTTTGCACTTTTTGCTGCTGTTGCAAATATTGAAGTTGAGCAATAGCACCTTGTTCAGCTAAAGGTTTGAGTTTATCTAAAATACTTTGTTCTATCTTTAAACTAGCTTGTGAGTCTTCGATTTTAACTTGATTTTGTGCTAGCTCTTTTTTGACTTGCTCTACTTCTAAACGTGCAGCAGCTGTACGAGTATCAAGTTCTTTTTTTGCAAATTGTAAGCGTTGTTGAGAGTCGTTATCAAATTGTTGCCCTTCACCCGTATTATCTAACTCTTTCCGCAGTAATTGATTTTCGGCTAGTAGTGCAGTGCGACTTTTGAGTAGAAAAATAACTTCGCGCGGTAATTTTTTTTGTAATAATTCTATTTGAGTAGGCGCCAATGAATCTGAAACTGTCAAACTACGGTAAAGCTGGTTTTGCTGTAATATACTTGCACGAATTTTTTGTAATGATTCTATTTCTGCTCTGTTGGCGCCAGAGTCAAAAGTTAATAGTAAATCTCCAGCTTTGACTTGTTGTCCATCTTTAATAAAAAGTTGTTTGACTATTCCACTAAACGGTGCCTGAACTTCTTTAATAGCTTCTTTGGGTTTTAATTGTCCGACTGCTGGTACAACTTGCTCAATTTTGGCGACACAAGCCCAGATAATACTAAAACAAGCTACACCCACCAAGGATACCATTATCGCACGTGACCATATTGGAGATTGACGCAATACAACGGATTGTTCAGAGGTCAAATTATGGTTTTTTGTCACCATTGCTAAATCGCGTGCGTCACGTATTGAAGCGTTTTGTTTAGTTTTCATAAATTAATTGTTTTGAGTGAGTATTGTTAAATTAATTTGCCCCAACCTGTTGCTGATTGTATAAGTAATAATAATTACCTTTTTTAGCAATTAATTCTTCGTGGTTGCCGTATTCTGCTATTTTTCCTGCTTCCATTACAAGGATAATATCGGCGTTACGGACTGTATTTAATCTATGTGTAATAAAAAATACTGTTGTCCCTTTGAAGGCGCCTGCTAAGTTAAGACAAACTTGCCGTTCGGTGGGATAATCGAGGGCACTAGTTGCTTCGTCCATCACTAAAAGTCTGGGTTTTTGCAAAACTGAACGCGCGATAGCTATTCGCTGTCTTTGTCCTCCAGATAATGAGGCGCCTCTTTCTCCAACACGGGTATTATAACCGTTGGGTAAACTCATGATAAAATCATGGGCGACTGCTATTTCCGCTGCTTCAATAATTTCTTCGGTACTTGCATCAGGGTTGGTTAGGGCAATATTTTCTTGAACAGTGCCGTCGAATAATAATGTATCTTGCGGAACTACACCAATTTGGCGTCGTAATGAATAAAGTTCAACCTTAGAAACATCGTAACCGTCAATTAATATTCTGCCAGCTTCAGGTTCGTATAAACGAATTAGTAATTTAGTTAGTGTACTTTTTCCGGCGCCGCTTTGCCCAACAATTCCCACAAACTTACCAGCCGGAAATTCGATACTAACGTTATTTAGCTGTAGCGCTGTGTTAGGATTAAATCGAAACGAAACGTTTTCATATTTAACTGTACCTTCAATAGCAGGAAGAGGAATATTGCCTTTATCTTGTTCTGCTTCTTGAGGTGTATCAACGATATCGCTCAAACGTTCTAAAGATAATGCGACCTCTTGAAAACTTTGCCAAAGTTGGGCTAAACGTAATATGGGACTAGTTACATAACCAGAGATAATTCTAAAAGCGATTAATTCACCTAGGGTTAGCTCACCCTGAAGAACTAAATAGGCGCCTACCCATAGTACCAACAAGGCACTGAGCTTGTTGAGAAAATTACTAGCAGAACTTGCGAGTGTTGATGTAATAACTGTTTGGAACCCAGCACCAACGAACCGCGCGTATTTTTCCTGCCAAGTAAACCGTGAATGTAACTCGATATTTTGCGCTTTCACAGTTTGAATACCTGACATCACCTCTACTAAATATGACTGTGTTTCAGCATTGCGTTCAGCTTTTGCACGCAGTTGACGACTTATTAAAGGAGAGGCAACAATTGTCAACAAGATAAATATCGGGATAGTTCCCAAACCCACTAAAGTCAATTGCCAGCTATAAAACAGCATAACAACGATATAGACTATTGAAAATATCGCGTCTAATCCTACCGTTAATGCAGTACCAGTAAGAAACTGACGTATATTTTCTAACTCATTGATACGAGTAGAAATTTCACCTACAGGTCGTTTTTCAAAGTATCGTAGTGGCAACCGTAACATGTGGTCAATAATTTGTGACCCCAAACCCATATCAATACGGTTAGTAGTATCGACAAATAGATATGTTCTAAGCGTAGTTAATATTGATTCAAATAAACTTATAACTATTAAAAGAACGCCTAAAATATGTAACGTACCAATACTATTTTGAGTAATTACCTTATCGATAATTAGTTGAACGACAAGTGGGTTAGCGAGTGCAGCTAGCTGGACAAAAAATGAAGCGACAAAAACTTCGGTTAGTACACGCTTATGTTGTGATAAGTAAGGAAGAAACCAACTTAAGCCAAAGCGCTGTTGTGGTGTCTCCTTGGTAGTCGAAAGTAATAATATCCGTGCTTGTGGTGGATAGCTACTTTCTTCCACTTCTAATTTTGTGATAAAATCATTTGGTAACGTGCGTTTTATACCTTCTGATGGAATACCGACAACTATTTGACGTTCGGTTGCTTCGTATAAAACTGCGTAGCTACCACCATATCTAACAAGCGCAGGTGTAGGAAGGCGGGTAACAGAAGTAGCAGGTATATCTATAAGTTGGGGTTTTAGACCAATTAGCTGTGCTAAGTACGCGCACATCTGAAACGATATTGTTCCATGACGTTTAATTTGCTCATTTAATATCCGACGCACAACTTCTTTGCGAAAAGGTATTCCCAAATGCTTTGACACCATTTGGAAACACACATAAATACTGTTTAGTTCACCTTTTCCACCAAAGAAAGGATATTTTTGATTGCTGGATGTATTGCTTGGTGGCAATACTTCTTCGTCAGGTGCATAAGGTATATATATATCTACCTCTGTACTTTGCGGTACTATCGATGAATCTTTTGGAGTATTACTAGTTTGTGGTTGGTCAAGAAATTCTAAATTTTCAGGCAATAAACCAATTAAACGAACTTGAGCGTTGCCCTGCACGTTGATAGTATCAGGAGCTTTAAGTGATTTTAAACGGGCGCCAGCAGAATATTTACTATCATTTCCGCCGCTGCTAACAAACCAGTTTAAAGTATTATTGTCAAGGTGTTTCAGTTGAATATTTGACGAAGGATAAAAAACACGCGCATTTTTGTAAACTTCTTCAGTGAGTTCCTTAAGGTTAATATTGCTATTAGCTTGAACTTCTGGTTGTGCTGCGAGAATATCAAATACTTCTGCGATATGGCATTGATTCTGTACAACCTTTGCAAAAGCGGGATAATTGTTCAGCAAACGCGAGTACTCAGTTAAGCTGAAGGTTAAACAAGTCAACTCACTCGAAGCAATCACAGTTTCGCAAGCTGTAGAGCGCAACACATTAACGGCGCCAATGACAGACCCTTTTTCTAGTAACTTGAGGGTGATAGGCAGTTGTGTCCGTGAGTCATACCCTAGCAATCTTGCCTTACCTTCATAGATAATCGCAACACTGTTAGTCGCGCGGTCTTTACCGATAATCTTTTGCCCGATTCGATAACGCAGTGGTTGAACTTTTTCTGCAAGACGCACGAGAACATCTGCTGGCAACTCATTAAATCCCTCTAGGGAAGCAAGAAATTCTTTGAAGGAAGTTTTAATATAAGTCATGTACGATTTTAGATTTACAAGATAAGGATTTTAATAAATTTGCAATCATAAATATCCTAAAAAATTAATTAAAATTTTGTATAAACTTGTCTTGACAGAATTGTATCAAAAACAATTTTATTAAAGTTTTAAAAGTAAGCAGGACTATATGAATCTGCTTTGCATATTTTTTATTTACGTTTACAGTGATTCACTCAATATATTAGATTTTTTGAAATTAGATTTTAACAATAGTTTATCTTAATATTATCATTTAATTAAGATTAGTTTAAAAAACAAGTATGTGCCTCACCAAAAAATCTATTCAAAAAATATTTCTCTAAAAATTTAAATAATGTATTCTAGTTGTCTTGCTTTTAGGTTTGAATGTACAGTATATTCCGAAAATTTTTTAAACAGCTATTCGGAACTTCCAAATATAAAAATCTTCATTCATTTCTTGTGGGTTTACAACATTATGGTATTAGGACGGGGCTTGCGATGCTCCGAACTTTGCCAGAAGAATAATCTCCTAGCAAGTTCTCTCCATCCCACAAGATGGTTAAGATTAATTTAATTTTTGTTAATTCCTTAGAGTAAATTTATATTTCTATTGAATTGTTATCGTATAGTCACGCAAAATGTACTTTTGTGCTGTTTGATAGTTGAGTAGTCGCTATTTCTGGTTGATATACGGAGACTAACTCAAAAATGGCTAACGAATACCATAAACTATCTACTAGTGCCTTCACACAAAATTGGACTAATACGGGTTTAATAACAGTAAACGATAATTGGAGCGCTGTTTCTAGCATTGTTGGCTACCGTGGAGATGATTTAACAGCCACAACTGGTGTAGACCCACAAACAGTTATCGCTGATGGAACGACTACTCCTGTAGATATCATTGCCAATCAGAATAATCCCAATACTTTAACCGATGGTGGTGTCGCTGAGTTTGCTCTGACTGACCCGGTGGTTGCCCTTCAGGGTTCCGGAGCGGCAGATGCCCCTTTTTTACTTATTCACCTTGACACATCGGGTGTAACAAACGTCAATATTTCCTATACATTACGCGACATTGATGGGTCAGCAGACAACTCCATCCAACCAGTTGCTTTGCAATATCGTGTTGGTACATCAGGCAATTTTATCAATATCCCTGCTGCTTTTGTCACAGATGCGAGTTCTGGGCCAAGCCTAGCAACTCAGACCACGACAGTTAACGCTACACTACCAGCAGCAGCGGAAAATCAATCGCAGGTACAGTTGCGGATTATGACTGCCAATGCGTTGGGTAACGATGAGTGGATAGGAATTGATGATATCAATATATCAGCGGCGCCTGCTAGACCCAATATTCAAATCACCGAGTATATGTACGATGGTACAAATGGTGAATTTGTCGAGTTTACAAACCTTGGTACTACCCCAGTAGACATGACGGGTTGGAGTTTTGACGATAATTCCCGTACTTCAGGTTCATTTTCGTTAAGTGGTTTTGGGATTGTACAGCCAAACGAATCGGTTATCCTTACCGAAAGTGCTGCGGCAGGCTTCCGTACAGCATGGAACTTAGCTAGTTCAGTTAAGGTGATTGGTGGACTGACACAGAATCTCGCACGGGCTGATGAAATTAACCTTTACGATAATAATGGTCAACTTATCGATCGCCTAACTTACGGTGACCAAATATATACTGGAACTATTCGTACCCAAAATACTAGCGGTTGGACTAGAACTGAAAACCTGAATAGCGAAGTCATCAATACTGACTGGGTTCTTTCAACTGTAGGTGATGCTAAAAATTCTAATCAGTCTAATGGTAGTGAAATAGGCAATCCAGGATTTTACGTTACCACTTCTACACCAATTACTGGTGTCACCATTACTCAGACGGATGGTACAACGAGAATTGCTGAGGGAGGCGCCACTGATACTTATACTTTGGTTCTAAATAAGCAGCCAACAGCTAATGTTACTATTGCCATCAACTCAAGTACGCAAACCACTACGGCGCCAACTTTTTTAACCTTCACTACTGCTAACTGGAATGTAGCTCAAACAGTAACAGTTACTGCTGTTAATGATACAGCAATAGAAGGCGACCACTCTGGCACAATTACCCATACTGCAACAAGTACTGATACAAACTACAACGGTATTAGCATACCTAGCGTTGCTGCTGCTATTACCGACAATGATTTTGGTATTCTAAAGAAAATCGGCAGTTTTGCAGCTGGCGCACTAGGAGCAGAGATTTCCAGCTATGACCCTGTGTCTAAGCGGTTGTTCGTAATTGATGGTTCTTCAGCAGCACAAATTCTGAATTTTAGCGACCCCACTAATCCAACATTAATTTCAACAATTAATCTTTCTGCATATGGTGCAGCAGCTACTAGCGTTGCTATTAAAAATGGTTTGGTAGCTTTTTCTGTAGCTGCTAATGTTGAGACTGACCCTGGTAAGGTTTTTTTTTACGATGCTGCTGGTAACTTTATCAAGGATGTTACCGTTGGCGCCTTACCTGATATGATTACTTTTAGTCCTGATGGCACTAAAGTACTCACAGCTAACGAAGGTCAACCAGGTAATACTATCGACCCTGTTGGTTCTGTAAGCATTATTAATATTGCCAATGGAGCAGCAAATGCCACCGTTACGACAGCAAGCTTTACCAGCTTTGATGGTCAGGAAGCTACTCTGCGAAGTCAAGGTGTTCGCATTTTCCCTAATAAGAAAGTTTCAGAAGATGTTGAACCTGAATATATTGCCTTTTCTAAAGATGGCGCCAAAGCTTGGGTGACACTGCAAGAAAATAATGCTGTGGCAGTGGTAGATATTGCGACTGCAACTGTTAATAGTATTGTGCCTTTGGGTTTGGTTGATTATAGCCAACCTGAGAATGGCTTGGATGCTAGCGATAGAGATGGCAGTATCAACATCAAGAATTATCCAGTATTCGGAATGTATATGCCGGATGCTATTGCTTCTTTTGAAGCTGGTGGTCGCACTTACTACATTACAGCCAATGAAGGAGACACTCGCAACGAAAACGCGCGTGTATCAACTTTAAATCTTGATGCAACCAAGTTCCCAGATGCAGCTACCCTCAAACTGGAAACAAATTTAGGTCGGTTGGATGTTTCCACCATTGGTGGTGATACTGATGGTGATGGTGATTATGACCGTTTGTTAGCTTATGGTGCCCGTTCTTTCACAATTTGGGATGACCAAGGAAAATTAGTTTACAACAGTGGCGACCAATTTGAAAGAATAACTGCAAGTCAAATTCCAAGCCTTTTCAATGCCGAAGGTACTGCCGTTACCTTTGACACCCGCAGCGATAATAAAGGCCCAGAGCCAGAAGGTGCAGCTATTGGTGTTATTGATGGTAGAACTTACGCTTTTGTTGGGCTAGAGCGGACTGGTGGGGTCATGGTATATGAAGTTACCAATCCTCAAAAGCCTTTATTTGTACAATATTTACCCAATCAAACTGGAGACCTGAGTCCTGAAGGTGTAAGCTTTATTCCTGCGGCTGAAAGTCCAAATGGCAAGAATTTACTCGTGCTTTCCCATGAGGTAAGCAATACTGTTGCAGTGTTTGAGGTAAATCCACAAACACGGATTAGCAATATTCAAGGCGCCGCACATACTTCCCCTCTCAACGGTCAAGCTGTAAGAAATGTCCCTGGTATCGTTACAGCATTAAGAACCAACGGTTTTTACTTACAAGACCCTAACCCAGATAGCAACGACGCTACATCTGAGGGGATTTTTGTTTTCACAAGTTCGGCGCCTACGGTAGCTGTTGGAGACTCAGTACAAGTTAGCGGTACAGTATCAGAATTCCGTCCTGGTGGTTCTACATCTAATAACCTGACAACTACTCAAATTAGTAGCCCAACGATTATAAAACTATCGAGTGGTAATGCTTTACCTATCGCTACGATTCTTGGTAACGGTGGACGCGCGATTCCTAACCAGGTAATTAGTAATGATGCGGTGGGTGGTACTGTAGAAAATCCTGGTACAGTGTTCGACCCTGCTCAAGATGGTATTGACTTCTACGAAAGTGTGGAAGGAATGCTGGTACAGGTTAATAACCCTGTTGCTGTTGGTCCAACAAATAACTTTGGTGAAATCCCTGTTTTGGCAGATAATGGCGCCAATGCTAGTACTCGTACCGCTCGTGGTGGCATAATTATTCAGCCTACAGATTTTAATCCAGAAAGAATTCTCATTGATGATACTCTAGTTGCTAACCCACCGCAGGTGAATGTAGGAGATAAATTTAATGGGTCGGTTGTAGGTGTAATGGACTACAGTTTCAGTAACTTTAAGTTGTTCAACACCCAAGCTTTGCCTAGTGTTACTTCTGGTAGTTTACAAAAAGAAGTCACTGGTTTGACTCCTAATCCTAATCAGCTAACTGTTGGTACATTCAACGTCGAAAATCTCGACCCCAATGACGGTGACACCAAGTTTAATAACATTGCTAACCGAATTGTAAATAATTTAAAGGCGCCGGATATTATTACCATCGAAGAAATTCAGGATAATAATGGGGCGACTAACGATACTGTTGTTGATGCTAGCCAAACTTATAACAAGTTAATTAGTGCAATAGCTGCTGCTGGTGGTCCAACTTATCAATTCCGGCAAATCAACCCGGTAGACGATCAAGATGGTGGTGAACCTGGTGGTAATATTCGCGTTGGTTTCTTGTTCAACCCCAATCGTGTTCTTTTTGTAGAGCGTGCTGGTGCCACTTCTACTTCTAATACCACGGTTAATAACGTTGGTGGTGTACCACAACTTTCCGCTAGTCCCGGTCGTCTTGACCCAACAAATACAGCTTTTAATGCTAGTCGTAAACCGCTAGTAGGAGAATTTGTTTTCCAAGGTCAGACTATATATATAGTTGGAAATCACTTCAATTCTAAGGGTGGTGATCAACCTCTATTTGGACGCTTCCAACCCCCAACTTTAACTAGCGAAACTCAGCGCAATCAGCAAGCAACGATAGTTAAAGACTTTGTTCAGAGTATTTTAACGATTAACCCCAACGCGAATGTTGTGGTAATGGGTGACCTTAACGATTTCGAGTTTTCTAACCCCATCAACACTTTAGAAAGTGCAGGGTTAAAAACTTTAATTGAAAGTCTTCCCGAAAATGAGCGCTATACCTATAACTTTGAGGGCAACGCTCAATCCCTTGACCACATTATGGTTAGCAACAACTTGTTCAACAACCTTGATGGTTTTGATGTGGTGCATATCAACTCAGAGTTTGCTGACCAAGATAGTGACCATGATCCAAGTGTTGCCAGATTTAACATCAAGACTCCTGCAAACCAACCCAAAATTACAAATTACGACTTTACCAACCTACCTAAGTTAGGAACTACTAGCAAAGGTCAAGATATTTTCTTAGGTGGTTTCTCTGGATTATACTTCCAAGGACTGGCGCCGAATGGCAACCTCAAGTTTGTCACTCACACAGACAGAGGTCCAAATGGCGAACCAACTGGTCAAAATAGACCATTCTTATTACCCAACTTCCAACCAGAAATCGTCAGCTTTGAACTCAAACGTAGCACTGGTGAGATTACCATTACCAAGAGAACGGGATTGTTCCGTCAAGATGGTACAACCAAGTTAACTGGACTACCTAACTTACAAGCTGCGGCAGGTGGTTTGGCTTACACCGATGAAATTGGCGTTGATTTAGATGGCAAAACTCTACCTAACGATCCTTTAGGCGCCGATTTAGAGGGTATCGTTGTAGCTGAAAATGGTGACTATTGGATGGTAGATGAATACCGTCCGGCAATTTACCACTTTGATATTAACGGTAAGTTGCTTAACCGCTTTATCCCCAAAGGAACTGCCACCGCTCCCGAACCCGACCAACCTGCTGGAATATATGGTACTGAAGTATTACCAGAGGTTTATGCTCAACGCCGCAATAATCGCGGGTTTGAAGCTGTAGCTTTGGAAGGTAATAAACTTTATGCGTTTATTCAAAGTGGCATCGATAACCCAGATAGCACTGGAGATACAACATCCAGAAATTCTCGCAATCTTAGAATTCTGGAATTTGACATTGTTTCTAAAGCGGTGACTGGCGAGTATTTATATCTTCTTGATGATATTACAGCTAGTGGTCTTGCCAGAACAGACAAAATCGGCGATGCAGTTTCTCTGGGCAATGGTAAATTCGCAGTTGTCGAACGAGATGATATCTCTACAACTGCCTCAAACAAACTAATTTACCAAATTGATTTAGCTAAGGCAACCAACATCAATAACCCTGCTAATTTTACCTTGCCAACTGGTAAAACCATCGAACAGCTTACAGAAGCTGAGTTAACTACTGCCAAAATTAGCCCTGTTACGAAGAGCTTAATTGCAAATGCTGCTCAATTGGGTTACACGGGGGTTGAAAAATTAGAAGGTTTGGCACTAGTGGCGCCTAACACTCTTGCTTTGATCAACGATAATGATTTTAACGTTACAGGAACAACGCCAGTTGAGAGACTAGGCATTCTGGAACTACCCAATAACTTACCTGTTGCTCAATCTGCTTTGCCTAATAATGTCTACCTAACAAAAGCAACTGATAGTGATACTTTTACACTCACAGGTGGTCGCGGTAAACCTAAGCTTCAAGTTAGTTTGACAGGTCGTAATTCCGGTCTAGTCAACGAACTGGGAGTATTTACCGTTGATGATGCGACTACAGGTAAAATTGGGAACTTAGCTCCTGGCGCCGCTGGTTATGCCGAAGCAGCATTAGCACGCAGCAAAACAATTTTATCTGTAATTTCCAATGCTCCTAATGGCTTTAATCAAAGCGAATTAAACCGCTTGCTGGAATTTGGTGATGGCGATAAGCTCAGATTTTACTTAGTAAAAAATAGCACTAATGACGCAGTACGCGCAAATTCTGCACTTCTAGGTAACGTTGTGTTTGCTGACCCAACCACACAGAGAGTGATAGCAAATACTGATGGTAGCTACTCTTTAGATTTCAAAGATGGTTCAGGTAGTGATAACAACTTAGTTGTTAAAATTCAATCTTCAACTCAATTATCATTACCTTTAGGAACCAATCTTCAAGGACAAAAAGAAGGAGAAGTCTTCGATTTACGCTCAACTACGGGTAGAGTCAAGGTTGATTTTACAGTTAACCGTGAAGCAGCTTTCAACAACGTTATTGGCTTTTATAAAGTAGCAGATGAAAACGGCGGTATTGATATCACTGGTGATGGTAAAGCTGATATCACCCCAGCACAGGCTGGTTATGCTCAAGCTGCAATGAACGCGCGTGTTGCTGATATTAACTTGGCAGTTGCTAATCAAGGTACAGCTACTTTCAATGATAAGTTGCTAACAGGTGGTAGCATTTTTGCTCCATTCTTGCTTACCGATGGTAGAACTGTTGATCAGGTGTTAGCTGGACAGGTTGACCGAGCTTACTTTGCATACCTAGGCGCCAACTCAGATAAGGTTGACCACGTTCGGTTGTTAGGCAATAACACCTTTGGCTTTGAAGATATAGCTGGTGGTGGTGACTTGGACTACAACGACATCATTGTTAAAGCAACTTTGACTCCTGTCGTTTAGTAATTTATCTCTTTCTTTGTGGTTCATTTTTCCTACCACATCTGTGAGGTGGGCATTGCTAGCCCTGTCAAGGTGTACCAATACAGTACTAGATAAAAGCCTTATTCTTACGTTGTACCCCCAACTCTGGAATATAAAATTGAGCGCAAATATTATTTTTTGCTTTCAAATTTTAATCAGTGAAAGGCTAAAACCCTTATAAATGGTTAGTACCCATGCTCACCTTGACAGGGCTAGCATTGCCCACCTCACAGATACTCAGGGTAACATATATCGTGCCCTTACGGAATATTTAGTTATTTATTAGTGTAAATAAATACAGTATCTATAACCATTATCATTAGCTATAATTGATAATATGACTTATATATAGAAGTATTAACAGATTGAAGAATCTTCATTTAATGTTTGTTTTAGTATTTTCTTAACTAGTTCTTAACAATATTCAGATAATATGACTTTGAAGAATTGAATAAATGCCATTTATTAGGTGTTTATCTTTAACCTTTTGGTGGAAAGTACTTAATAATAGCCCTTTCGAGCAAAAATAGATTAGTATGATTGGTTTCAAAAAAACAACGAAGGCTTAGGTCGTGTATTGAAGGTGAAAATGAGATTTATTCTTAATCTTGTTTTTGTTCACTTGTTTCAAATTATCACGAACAAAAAAATCGGTTGTTTTTTAACTTTTGAAAGCATTCGACCAGAAGGTTTCAATCAGGTATTGAAAGCACATGTAAACTAATCTAGTTCAGACTAAAGGCATCTTGAATTTCATTTCTTAATTAATATACCAAAATGGCTAATCAACTTCAACTAAAATTTGCTGGTACTGTTAAGTTAGACGGTGCTGAGATTTCTGATTTTGACCCCAAAACTAAGCGTCTGTTTACAACTGGAGAAGTAGCAGGTAAACCTGTACTTCAAATTACTGATGTTTCCGACCCTACCAAACCCACAAGAATCGGTAATATTGACCTCTCTAGTTTTGGTGCGGGAATTCAAAGCGTAGCAGTTAGGAAAGGTACAGGTAGTAATAACAGTATTGTTGCGATCTCAATTTCTGCTGCAACTGCTACTGACCCTGGTAAAGTCGTATTTTTCGATGCGACTGTTAGTATTGCCAATCCAACACCACTTTCCCAGGTGACAGTCGGTGCATTACCTGACATGCTTACCTTTACCCCCGACGGGACAAAAGTCCTGGTAGCAAATGAGGGAGAACCAAACGAAACCTATACTGTCGATCCAGAAGGTTCGATAAGCATTATTGATGTATCTGGAAGTATTACAGCTTTAGATAATACTAAGGTTACTACTGCTTCTTTTACAGCTTTTAACGCTCAAGCTGCTACTTTAAAACAGCAAGGTGTAAAACTTTTTGGTAAGCTTGCTGATGGTACTGCTTCCTCGGTTGCACAAGATTTGGAACCAGAGTATATTGCTGTTTCTCCCGATGGAAAGCGAGCTTTTATAACTCTACAGGAAAGTAATGCTCTAGCAGTTCTCGACATTGCTACTTCCACAATCACCAGCGTTTTACCATTAGGCTTCAAAGACCACAGTCTAGGAGGGAATGGTTTTGACGCTAGCGATCGCGATACTATTGTTGGTGATATTAAACCTCATCCTGTTTTGGGGATGTACCAACCAGATGCAATATCCTCGTTTGAAGTAGCTGGTAAAACCTACTACATCACTGCCAACGAAGGGGATTCGCGCATCCGTCCCACAGCAGATGGAGTTTTACCTGCTCCCAATGCCACCGAAGGAAGTATCTTTAACGAAGAAGTTAGAATTGGTAGCAATGCAGTTGTTCTTGACCCTACAGTTTTTCCCAATGCTGCTGCACTAAAAAATAACGCGAATCTTGGTCGTTTGAGAATCACCAATACCCTTGGCGATACCGACGGGGATGGAGACTATGATAAACTGTACTCCTTTGGCGCTCGCTCCTTCTCTATATGGGATGATGCTGGTAAATTAGTTTTTGACAGTGGTGACCAGTTAGAACAAATTACCAAAACCCAAACACCAACGCTGTTTAATGCGAACAATGGACTTGCTGCTGATGTTGACACTCGTTCTGATGACAAGGGACCCGAACCGGAAGCTGCAACTATCGGTTATGTCAGCGGCAAACCTTACGCATTTATTGGTTTAGAGCGTGCTGGTGGTGGTGTAATGGTTTATGACCTCAGTAACCCGACAGCACCTCAGTTTGTACAGTATATTCGTACTGATGGTGACATTAGTCCTGAAGGGTTAAAATTCATCTCTGCGGCAGATAGTCCAAATGGGAAACCCATGCTTACAGTTTCCAACGAGGTTAGTAATACTGCGACCTTATACGAAATTGAAGCTCCAAATTTCACCCTCCAACTTCTCCACGCTTCCGACCAAGAAGCTGCTGTTCCTGCTCTCGATGATGCACCCCGTTTTTCTGCGGTTCTAAATGCGTTGAAAAATCAGGATGCAAATAAAGATGGTAGAGTTGATTACGCAAATACGATTCTACTTTCTTCTGGTGATGCTTACATTCCCAGTTTATTTCTAAATGCAGCAGCAGATGCTTCCCTAACTCCTTTATTGGGTAAAGTCGGTACTGGACGGGCTGATATTGCCGTTCAGAATGAGTTAGGATTTCAAGCGATCGCATTTGGCAACCACGAGTTTGACCTTGGTACTGGGTTTATTAGAAGTGTACTTGCGCCCGACGGTGCTTATCCGGGTGCTAAATTCCCCTACCTGAGTTCCAACCTTAATTTTGCTCCCGACACAAATTTGGCGCCATTGGTAACTGCTGACGGTCAAGAAGCTAGCACTATCCCTGGAAAAATTGCCAAAAGCGCAGTAGTTACAGTTAACGGAGAAAAAATAGGTGTTGTTGGTGCTACCACACCTACCCTACCAAGAATCTCCTCTCCTGGTAACGTCGGTGTTTTACCAACAAACTCAGCGGATATCGCTGCCTTGGCTGCGGAAATTCAAAAGTCAGTAGATGCCCTGAAAAGTCAAGGTATCAATAAAATTGTTTTGTTGGCTCACATGCAACAAATCGCTATTGAGCAACAACTGGCTGGTTTGCTCAAAGACGTTGATATTATCATGGCAGGTGGGTCAAATACCCGCTTAGTTGATAGCACCGACCGTTTGCGATCTGGAGACATTAAGCAAGGCGATTACCCCATTTTTACCAAATCTGTCACTGGTGAAGATATGGTAATTGTCAACACCGATGGTAATTATAAATACGTTGGTCGTTTAGTCGTTGATTTTGATGCCCAAGGAAAAATTATCCCCACCAGCATCGACCCTGTCATTAGTGGCGCCTATGCAACCGATGACCAAGGGGTTGCTGCACTTAACGCACAAAACTTAGTAGATCCAGAAATTAAAGCCATTACTGATGCACTTCGTCAGGTAATTGTCAAGCAGGACGGTAACTTTTTTGGGATTACCAAACAATTCCTCAATGGTATCCGCTCCGATGTGCGTACCCAAGAAACAAACTTGGGAAATTTAACTGCGGATGCAAATCTCAGTTACGGGAAGCAACTTGACCCCACTGTTGTTGTTTCAGTGAAAAACGGTGGTGGTATTCGCAACAATATCGGTAGTATCTTCACCCCAACTGGTGCAACCGAGTCAGTGAGAATTCCCCCTGAAGGAAACCCGTTGTCAGGAAGACCCGAAGGTGGTATTTCCCAACCTGACCTGCAAAATGCTCTCTCATTTAATAATGCACTGACCTTGGTTACAGTTACTGCTGACCAACTCAAGCAGATTCTCGAACATGGTGTAGCAGCTAGCGCACCTGGTGCAACTCCCGGTCAGTTTCCTCAAGTTGGTGGTGTATCCTTCAGTTTTGATGCAACCAAACCTGCAAAACAACGCATTCAAAATGCAGCTATCCTCAACGAAGATGGTAGTTACAGGGATATTTTGGTCAAAGATGGTCAATTGCAAGGAAATAAAGACCGAGGAATTCGCATTGTCACCCTTGGTTTCTTGGCTGACGGTGGTGATGGTTATCCTTTAGGTGATTTTATTAAAGCTAATCCCACCTTCGCGAATCGAGTTGATTTAATCGGTGAGACAACTACAGACTCTAACCTTAACGGTAAAATTGATGCACCTGTTGACCCAGCAAAATTTGACTTAGGAAAAGCTAACTTTGCTACTTCAGGAACTGAGCAAGATGCATTTGCAGAATATCTTCAAGCTAATTTTGCTACTACTCCATATAATGTTGCCGACGTTGGAGCTAATTTAGACACCCGCATTCAACGTTTAGATGCTCGTAATGATAGTGTTTTCGCTAAAGCAACTGTTGAGCAAGGTGGTGCTGCGGGAGTTGTCACTCTCAAGGGAGGAGTAGCAATAAATCAAGTCCGTTTCACCGTTAATGCCAATAATCCTAGCGCTGCGGTTAGCGAATTGGTTGCTTTTGAGTTTGATGGTTCAAGTAATGTTAACTTGAAACAACTATTGGATAGTGGTAAAGCTAAGGTAATTTCTTCTGTTATTAGTAACCGACCTACTCGTTTTGAGGGAGAGTCTGCTCGAACTATAGGGTTTGCTGCTAATACTAGAATAGGTTTTGCCTTAATTAAAAACGGTACTGCAGATGATATTCAAGCTGGAAAAACCAAGGAAGTTGTTCTTTCCACTTCTAATAATTTTGTTTCCAATATCTCCACAAGTGGCTTTAATTTAGCCGTTGAAGGATTGAGCATTAGAGCCGAAACAGTAAGCGATATTCGCCCTTTGGGAACTGCTTTACAATCAGGAGACCAAGGTGAATTAATTGACTTACGTGGCATTTCTGGTAAGGTAGAAGCAACCTTTGCAATGAACCGGGAAGCTGCATTCAATAACCAAGTTTACTTCTACAAAGTCAATAACGCTGATGGTTTAATTGGTAATTTGAACCCTGATACTACTAATAGCTCAGTTTATCTTGATGCTGCACTTAGAAATCTAGTTACAGGTGCAGATGGAAAAGCGGTCAAACTGGAAGTTGCCAATCAGGGAGAATCAACAATTACAGCCATCGTTGATGCTGGTTCGATTCTAGCTCCAATGTTAATTGCCAATGGTACGATTGAGCAATTAACAGATACTAATCCCAATAATAACCCCGCTGTTTTCTTCCCATACTTAGGAGCTAATATCAATAAAGTTGACCACTTGCGGTTACTTGGAGATAACACCTTTGGATTTGAAGATTTAGTTGATGGTGGTGATTTAGATTATAACGATGTCATCGTCAAAGTAAGTTTGGTGCCCATCGTTTAATTTATAATAAATAAATAGGGATTTTAAAACCCCTATTTATCTACTGGCAATACAGTGAATTAGGAGCATTTGCGGTGGCATGAGGTCTCAATCTCTCTACACACCTCCGCAAATCAATAATCGCTTCCTGAATATCTACATACATAAACCGCGCGTTCCAAACTCCCTCATCGGACATACGCTGTTCTACTTGTTCAAATAAATGTCCAAACGTATTTGGTTGCGTTAATTCCTGTAGCAACCATTGAGTATCAATTCCCAAAGTATCTGAAATAGGCGCCACCTGATTTGAAGTCACCTGATAACCATTTAGAACACCTTTCCATATTTTTCGGAGTTGGTGACGTGCGCGTAAACGTGTCTCAATAGCTTGAAAAGACTCAACAAGAAACACTTGATTTTGCCTTCCCATTTTTGTCCACTCATTCAACTGATTAGCCAAACCGTTATTTGTACGTCCAGTTTGTCTAGCTGAAGTTGTTACGCGGACTAATGGACTGTGACGAAATCGCGCGTTCTCTCGTACTAAAGCATGGTAAAAAGCTACATCTTCAGGAGTTCGCACAGGTGGTAAACCACCAGCAAGTGCATACATTTCTGCGGTGACAGCTAAAGAAGCACCGTAGTGTTGATAGTGCCTAGGAAAAGGGTCAAAGGGGTCAGGGTCAAGATAACTTTCTAACTCTGCAATTAAATACCGATAACCGACCTCACGCAAAAAACAAGCTTTTGCATAAGGGTCTAACTTCTTACGACCATCATAACTTGTGATTATTCTTCCTCCTATTGCATCGGCGCCGCAAGATATTTCATAAAGGTTAGCAGCAATCCAAGTAGGACTGACTTGTGAATCTCCATCTGTTGAAGCAATAACTCCTCGCTTGCGCCCAATAATGCTTAAACGACGATATGCTTCATCCATCAAAATCTGGCGCACTCTGCCAATATAAGCTTGCTCTGGAGGAAGAGTCATTTCTACAAGATGCAACTCTAATTCTTGATGTTGTTCGGCAAAACTCTTTGCAATATCTGCTGAGTTATCGCTGCAATTATTCAAGAGTACTATGACTTCGTAGCGTTTGGTATCTAAACGTTGCCCTTCTAGGTCAAATTGGTGTAGCAAAGCTTTTAGCGTATGCACCAAAGTTTGAGCTTCATTGCGAACCGGAACAATTACACAAACCTCGCAACTGAACAACGGCGCCTTTTGAACTAATACAGGTGAGAATGTAGGTAAAACGTGGTTAAGTTTTGCCGCTGGAAAGTCAGCAACTACTTGTAAAAGCTTACTTTCCATAAAAAACATTGCTTCCTTTCCAGAAGAATAAACAGATTGCGTTCATTCAAATTTAGAAATTATTTAATTTGTTAACTTTATTTTGATAAGATTACTACATATTCGCAATACGTCTCCAGCATGATTATTTTTAATCTGCCTACCGCATGATTCGCATTGCTTACAAATCTACCAAAAGACATAAATTAAAATTATTTATTCTTTGGTATGACGTAGGGTATGTAACAGTATGAAAAATCCTGGAATAAAACGCAAAAACAAAAAGCTGTTACGCACCATATACAAAAACAATATATTAAATAAAAAGTTATAAAGTTAAACTTTTAATAATTTCTTGGAGTGCTTCACCTAAGCTATTATACTGTTCGATTGAATTATAAATCTGTGCTGAAATTCTAAATAATAACTTTGATTCTCCCTGCCACGGAACTACTTGCACTTCAATTCCATACTTATCAAATAATTCATCATGAAGTGATATATAAGTATATTTATCTAATATTTTAGGAACGGTTAAACTTGACATTGAGCCAATCATTTCTTCTGGACAGGGTGGTGCCATATTTAGCATTTCACAAATTATCTGTCTTCCATGCATTACTAAATCGTGGTTGCGTTGCATTAATTCATTCCAACCACCATCTAAAAGCGAACCCATAAATTGTATAGCTTCACCTACACACATGTAAGCCGTTGGGTCGTCTGTACCCATCCAGTCAAATTCTAATTGATACAGACTTTTATGTGTGAGCTTAGAATTGGCGCCATGACTTATAGTTAAAGGACGTATTTGTGGCTGTTTTGAACGCTTAACGTACAAAAATGCAGCACCCTTTGGAGCGCACAACCATTTATGACAATTTCCTGTATAGTAAGTGGCGCCTATTTCACTCAAATTTAAAGACAACATTCCGGGTGCATGGGCGCCATCGACTAGTACATCAACACCGCGCGCTTGTAATTCTTTGACTAATTGCTGAATTGGAAATATTAACCCAGTTTGACTTGTTATATGGTCTAAAAGTGCTAACCGCGTTTTTGGTGAAACTTTTTCTATAACTGCTTTAATAACTTGCTCTGATGACTCAATAGGAAAAGGAACATCTGCTACTATCACCTTTGCACCTGCACAATTTGCCACAAAATCAAGCGCATTCCGACAAGCGTTATACTCATGGCTTGTAGTCAATAACTCATCATTGGGTGAAAACTTTAGCGAACGCAGTACAGCGTTAACTCCTGTCGTCGCATTAGGTACAAATACTAAATCTTGTGGTTCTACACCTAAAAAACAAGCAAGTTTATTTCTCGAATCATCTAATAACGGTTCCCATTCTCTACCAAAAAACCTTAATGGTTCATTTTCTAATTGCGAACGTAACTTTGCTTGCACTTCTAGAATAGGTCGTGGACAGGCACCAAATGAAGCATGATTTAAAAAGTTTATATTTCTCTCAAGTAACCAGTACCTTTGAAAATAAGAAGCATGAGGCTTAAAATTCATCATCTTACAAACCTCAACCTCTCTATAATTATTTGTTATCTTGAATACTCCCCAGGCAGGATTCGAACCTGCGACCAATCGGTTAACAGCCGACCGCTCTACCACTGAGCTACTGAGGAATGTGGCGCACAATTAATAATAGTAGAGGTAAAGTTTAAAAATGGCAAGTGTTTTTGAATTTTTTTTTTGCTTTTTCCGATTTTTTATTGAAAGGCTTACAAATAAAGCATTTCAGATGTTGCAATAAAGATTATTACTTGACTATATAATGATATAAAAGCAGTAACTCCCTAATAGTAATATTAGAGAGTCACGCAACCGTAGTTATCGGTTAAGTTCATATTGTTGAATACTGGTCGAGGAATCAAGGTAACATACGCAACTCAGCTAAACGCTGACGTGCTTTATCATCAATGGAATTAGCTAAAAATCTACCGTTAGATTGTTTACGTGGATTATACTTCTGACGCGCACGACAAACGTTTGTTTGAACATCGTGACAAAGTTGTAAAGCGGACATCCACTCGGCGCCGTAACCTTGTATCATCAATTGCTGTGCGCGGTCTGATGTAGCGACAATGACACGCGATATTAAAGACTGGGCAATGTGATGACGGTAAGATGCACAACTTTTTTCTATATAAGTATCTGCTGTTTGGTTAAACTCAGTGTAATGAACAGATAAAAGCTCTGTTATTACCTCTCGATTGCTGCAAGTATTTTGATACTGAGCATCGAAAACTATTTGGGTTTGATAGCCTTTAAAAGCACTGTAATTAGTCATAGATTCTACTAATTCACCACGTGCTGCCTCAAGACCAGCTGTATCACGAGTCTTTTTTAGGCAAGACCAGGCGCCTATTATATTGTAGCCGTCCACTAATAGAACGGCTGGTGCAAGAGAACGGGACATGGTTTTTATTCACAAATTTTCTAGAGTTAACAAAATCGTTCATAACTCTTATCATAATCCAAGTCCCTATTGTAACATCATGTTACAAATTAAGTTAAAAGTGCTGAGTGGTGAGTGCTGAATTAGAAACCACCACTCAGCACTCATTACTCAGCACTCAGCACTTTCGATTAATCGTTGTTTAAGTCGTTGGGAAGAGCCACTATCAACGAGTACACCTTTTTCGAGTAAAAAAGCTCCATCACAGTAATTTAATTCGTCCAAGCGGTGTGTCACCCACAGAGCGGTGATACCTCTACTTTTAACTAAGCGACGAACACCATCAACAAGTTCAAGTTGGCTATCAGGGTCAAGTAATGCCGTTGGTTCATCTAATAATAGAACTTCACAATGACGTGCCAAGGCGCCAGCGATAGCAACGCGCTGCTTTTGTCCACCGCTCAATGCATAAATTGGGCGCCTTTGTAACGAAAGTAGGTTGACAGCATTTAATGCTTCTTCAACTCTAGCTTTCACAGCTTTGGACGGTAGTTTTTCTTCTACCAGTCCAAATGCAACATCAGCACCGACTGTAGGCATGACTAATTGGTGGTCGGGGTTTTGGAAAACAAAACCAACGGGTTGCCTTAGTTTAATTTCACCCGACAATGGCGCCAATAGTCCAGCTAGCAGCCTTAATATAGTTGATTTACCGCTGCCATTAGTGCCTAAAAGCATCCAAAACTCACCTTTGGGCACTTGCAACGAACAAGATTTAATAACTTCTTGCCCAGAAGTCCAGTTAAAGTTTAAATCTTTGACTTCAATACCTAGTTGTACCATGCTGCTGTTTTTGCGTGCCGCTTATTCAGCAGTAACCGCAAAGAAACCAGGAGGTCTACCAGTACCAATTGCTGAACCTTCTTTCTGAGTAACTTGTAACCCAGAAATTTCACTTGCTCGAACGGCAATTTTCTTCTCTGTCTTACCTTCACACTTTAGCTCAATAATATCTGGGGTACCTGAGCGCATAGCTGTTGTAATCAGTTGGTAAACTGCCTCAGCATCTTCAGAAGACTTACGTTGTATCGAAAGAGGGAAAGCGGTATTTTTTACAGTTAAATCGATGGTGAACATTTCAGCTTTACTTCATTAAATCTCAGCCATCATTCTAGCGCGCAGAGTTGAGACAGTACATGTACGGTCTTTACAACTCCGCGCCTCCTGTAGAGACGCGACATGTCACGTCTCTACAACTTTTAACTTCATAAATATATTTTACTTATTCTTAATATTTCTCTACAATTGCTGTATTGTATGCTACGTATGCATTATTGCCCTGTTTAGTGCTGAGTTATATTAAAAACCCCCCTGGAAAAATAAGTAAATAGGCTTTACTATATTAGAGAGAGTAAAAAATTGTTAACTGAATTTGACGTTCAGTTAATTATCTGTCTAAAAGCCAATACTTTTATTTCGGCACATAGATAGGTAAAATTCTTGTAATTATAATATCCTGGAGATTCTCTAGTCATGACCATTGCAGTAGGACGTGCCCCCAGAAGCCGTGGGTGGTTTGACGTACTCGACGACTGGTTAAAGCGTGACCGTTTCGTATTTGTAGGTTGGTCAGGGATTTTACTATTTCCCTGTGCTTTCCTAGCGCTTGGCGGTTGGTTAACTGGAACAACTTTTGTAACTTCTTGGTATACTCACGGGTTAGCATCTAGTTATTTAGAAGGTTGTAACTTTTTAACAGTAGCTGTTTCAACTCCTGCAGATGCAATGGGACACTCATTGTTACTGCTGTGGGGACCTGAAGCACAAGGTGATTTTACCCGTTGGTGTCAATTGGGTGGTTTGTGGGCATTCGTAGCATTGCACGGCGCCTTCGGATTGATTGGCTTTATGCTACGTCAGTTTGAAGTTGCTCGCTTGGTAGGAATTCGTCCTTACAATGCAATTGCTTTCAGTGCGCCTATCGCTGTATTCGTCAGCGTATTCTTGATGTACCCATTGGGTCAATCATCATGGTTCTTCGCTCCTAGCTTTGGAGTAGCAGCAATCTTCCGTTTCTTGCTATTTTTGCAAGGTTTCCACAACTGGACACTCAACCCCTTCCATATGATGGGTGTAGCAGGTGTACTCGGTGGTGCGTTGTTATGTGCTATTCACGGTGCAACAGTAGAAAACACATTATTTGAAGATGGTGACGCATCGAACACCTTCCGTGCGTTCAACCCAACTCAAGCAGAAGAAACCTATTCGATGGTGACTGCAAACCGTTTCTGGTCACAGATTTTCGGTATTGCTTTCTCTAACAAACGCTGGTTGCACTTCTTTATGTTATTCGTACCTGTAACAGGGTTATGGATGAGTGCAGTTGGTATCGTTGGTCTTGCGCTTAACCTACGTGCTTACGACTTCGTATCACAAGAGTTACGTGCTGCAGAAGACCCCGAATTTGAAACCTTCTACACCAAGAACATTCTTCTTAACGAAGGTATTCGTGCTTGGATGGCGCCTCAAGACCAACCTCACGAGAAGTTCATATTCCCAGAAGAAGTATTACCTCGTGGTAACGCGCTGTAAGCTTGGTAATGTTAAACAGTAACGCTACGAGCGTTAAAGAGGAAAACCCTACCTTAAAGGTAGGGTTTTTTTGTGGAATTTTCCTAAAAAAGTCTAGACAATCTAGCGTTCGTATGTGCTATATTTGTTTACAGGAATAAACACCCGGAAGCTTTAAGTTTCTGCCTTTTAAGACTAAGACCGTTTAGGCAACAAGGAGGTGATGCCCATGATAGAAAGTAGTATACGCATGGGTCATCAGGTTGCAGTTAGCCGGCTGTGTGCCGGGGCTGTTCTCTAGGAGTTACTCTTAGTCTGCTTATCTGACTAAGTTAGCTTAAGTGGCTAGATTATGCTTGGAGTTCCTTCCGGCAGTCTGGTTGCAACCTGAAGACCCGACTAGACCGCCTTTGCTTAAGTCACCTGATTTAAGTAAGGGCGGATAGTTTTATGGATTGTTTTACATAAACATTAACAAATCGCTGTAAAATGCCTATATCAGGATGAAGTGCAAACTAGATAGAAGGTATGTAAAAGATGGCGCCATTATTAAACGAATCAGAGATTCAAGAGCGTGTGCAAGTTCTAAATGGATGGAGCGTTGAATCAAAGACGCTATGTGCAACACGTAAGTTTAAAGATTTTATTCAAGCAATAGATTTTGTCAATAAGCTGGTGGCGCCTGCGGAGTCAGCAGGACATCACCCAGATATAGAAATTTCTTATAATACAGTAAAAATAACCTTAACTACCCATGATGCAGGTGGGTTGACGCAGAAAGATTTTGACTTAGCTCAAGTTATTTCGCAAATAATTTGAAATAGACGTGGCGCCGTACTAAAATCAGTGTTTTTGATGAGTATTTAATATAAATTTGCAGCAAATATCAAAAATAATCGAATTAATGGTACGGCAATCAAAAATTGTTCAGTATTTAGACTGATACGGATGTATAAAAATTGAGAAACAGTTTTAGAAACATCTACTGACAGTAATGGATTCGTAATTAAAAATATCGTTTATTGGGTATGTGACAGTTAGACATGTGAACGCTATCATCTTGTCAGAAGGCAAAACAGTTGCTTTATAATGTAAAAGTTATAAGCAGCTTTATTGCATAAGTTAACTGTGAGAACAGTTAGCGTAACTCTATTAAATTTGCTAAAACTAGAATTGTAGATGCGGGCACTTTTGCCTGAATCTAGCAGTCAAAAACAGAAGTAGCATTAACTAAACAATTAGTTGCAGCAAACAAAATGTCTACACGAGGTGTGAGGAGAACAATAACAATGTCAAATATATTGTGGAAATCTTTGGTGGTAAGCCCAGCAGTCCTAGGCGCGACGCTTTTGGTGTCAACGTCCGCATTTGCAGCTGGTAGCAAAACAACTCAAGTGAATGCACCAGAGTCAAAAGTAGCTTCAAACGAAGCTGCATTAACAGCATCCACAGACAACACAACAAAGACAACATCAGTCTTTACAGCAGTTACCCCCATCGAAACTGCTCAAAAAACAGACTTGTTGGCACAAGCGCAACCACAACAAACTAATGTCAACAGTCTTGACCAAATCAATAAGTACGGTAACGAAGGAAAAGGAAACTCCCAAGGACAAGTAACATCGGTTTCTCAATTTTCTGATGTACAGCCAACAGATTGGGCTTTCCAAGCATTGCAATCGTTGGTAGAACGTTATGGTTGTATTGCTGGTTATCCTAATGGTACTTATCGTGGAAACCGTGCATTAACTCGTTATGAATTCGCAGCAGGTTTAAACGCTTGTTTAGACCGTGTTAATGAGTTGATTGCAACCGCAACCGCTGATTTGGTAAGAAAAGAAGATTTAGCAACCTTACAGCGCTTGCAAGAAGAGTTCTCGGCAGAACTAGCAACCTTACGTGGTCGCGTTGACAACTTAGAAGCACGCACTGCTGAATTAGAAGCAAACCAGTTTTCAACTACTACCAAGTTAGTGGGTGAAGCGATCTTTGCTGTAACCGACGCATTTGGCGACCAAGTAGACAGTCGTAACAACACAGTTCTGCAAAACCGCATTCGTCTTGACTTACAAACCAGTTTTACTGGTAGAGATGTATTGCACACTCGCTTGGCTGCTGGAAACGCGGGACGTTTCGACTTGGGTGCTGGCAACGTAAATGACGTTAACAGTACTTTTGAAGGAACTCAAACCTTTAACGTAATAGGAGGCAGCAATGCCAGTAATGGCGTAGCTTTAGATTGGTTAGCTTACTATGTGCCTATTGGACCTGCTCAATTGTATGTAGCAGCAACGGGTGGTGTTCATGCAGACTATGCAGCAACCAACAATCCATACTTTGAAGACTACGACGGTGGCAACGGTGCCCTATCAACTTTTGCATCTCAAAACCCCATATACCGAATTGGTGGTGGTGCTGGTGCAGCGTTAAATATTCCATTTGGTAGAAGTGGCGGTATTCTTAAGCCTAGTTCTATCACTGTTGGTTATTTAGCATCAGATAATCCTACTCCCAATGGTGGTAATCAAGGACCAAATGTTCCTACCCCTGGCTCAGGTTTATTTGGTGGTAATTATGCAGCGCTAGGACAATTAAATTTCAATTTGGGTGAGCGCATCGCTTTAGCTGCAACCTACGTACACGGTTATCATGGTGCAGGTAGCACATTATTCGATGCAGGGGGTTTTGGTGGTACTGGCGACATAGCTAGCCCAACTACTGGTCTGACAAGAAACACAAATATTCCTCTTGTTGGTACTCGCCAAGCTAACTTTAATGAAACTGCAACTTCGAGTAACTCTTACGGCGCCTCGGTTGCATTTAGACCTAGCGATAGATTATCTATCAGTGGTTTCGTTTCTTACCACGACTTAAATAGCCAAGGTGCTAACAATGACCGTGAAGCTTGGAGTTACGGTGCTGGTATTGCTTTACCTGACTTTGGCAGAAAAGGTAACGTACTTGGTATATTCGCAGGCGCCGAACCTTATTCGTTTAATCGTGCAGGTCGTGGTCAAAGAGATGTACCATATCACATCGAAGGTTTCTATAAATACCGTGTTAGTGATAATATCTCCATCACTCCTGGTGTGATTTGGTTGACCTCTCCTGGTCAAAGCAACAATAACGATGATGCCATCATTGGTACTTTGAGAACCACTTTCACATTCTAAAATTGTTAGCAGTTTCTAATCATTAGTCTTTCTGCTCAAAACTGCTTGGAAAAACTAATAGATAGCAAAACGTAACAAAATTTGGGATTCCCTGCGATATCGCGGGGAATTATTTTATTTTGTGGGGAAACCGAACAAACCCCAGTGGAGAACCGGAGTATACTATAGGAAATACCTATAATAAATTGGCCGCCTGTGGAACTATCTTGTAAATCGGAATATGCGATATTAGCATTATTGGAACTGGCATCCCAGTACCAAAACGGAGAACCATTACAAATTCGACAAATTGCGGCACAGCAAAATATACCTGACCGTTATTTGGAGCAATTATTAGCGACTCTTAGACGTGGAGGTATTCTCAGAAGCCAACGCGGTTCCAAAGGAGGCTACCTTTTAGCGCGCGAACCTTGGAAGATTTCAATATACGAGGTTTTAATTTGTTTGGAAGGTTTTGATATTAGAAGCTCTGAAGAAGAGGTTAAACCAAAGACAGCAGATAGCTCTGTTATTGAAGAAGTTTGGCAAGAAGCTCGTCAAGCTGCAAATGTAGTTTTACAGAATTACACTCTTGCTGATTTGTGCGAGAAGCGTGATGCACGCAAACAATTGGATATTATGTACTACATTTAGTGCTGAGTGCTGAGTGCTGAGTCGTGAGTTATAAGTTATTAGTTAAATAATTTTTATTTAATTCTCTCTAACTCCTTACTTCCAACTCCCAACTCCCAACTCCTTACTCAGCACTCAGCACTCAGCACTCAGCACTTTTAACTATTAACTATGAACATTGCTTGTGATATTACGGAACTGATTGGTCGCACTCCTTTGGTGCAGTTAAATAGAATACCTCAAGCTGAAGGATGTGTGGCGAAAATTGTCGTCAAAATGGAAAGTATGAACCCTTCTGCTTCAGTGAAAGACCGGATAGGGGTGAGTATGATTAATGCTGCTGAAGTAGAAGGCTTGATTTTCCCAGAAAAGACTGTACTTGTTGAACCTACATCTGGAAATACTGGAATTGCGCTAGCAATGGCTGCTGCTGCTAAAGGTTATCGGTTAATTTTGACAATGCCTGAGACAATGAGTGGTGAACGGCGAGCAATGTTACGGGCATACGGCGCCGAGTTAGTATTAACACCTGGTATTGAAGGTATGGGTGGCGCCATTCGGCGCGCGCAGGAAATAGTTGATACTACACCTTATGCGTATATGTTACAGCAGTTTCGTAACCCAGCAAACGTCCAAATACACCGCGAGACAACCGCTCTGGAGATTTGGCAAGATACCGATGGAAAGGTTGATATGGTAGTTGCTGGTATCGGTACTGGAGGAACAATTACGGGTGTTGCTGAGGTTATCAAAGCTATTAAACCTAGTTTTAAAGCAATTGCTGTAGAACCAAGCAATAGTCCTGTGCTTTCAGGAGGACAACCAGGTCCTCATAAAATTCAAGGTATTGGCGCCGGTTTTATCCCGCAAGTCCTTAAGGTAAAATTAATTGATGAGGTTATTACCGTCAGCGATGAGCAAGCAATAGCTTATGGGCGCCGTTTAGCACGCGAAGAAGGATTATTATCTGGAATTTCTACTGGCGCCGCATTATATGCTGCAATTCAAGTAGGTAAACGTCAAGAAAACGCTGGACGTTTAATTGTAATGGTTCAACCTAGCTTTGGTGAAAGATATTTAAGCACACCTTTATTCCAAGATTTAGAATCAAAAGTGGGTCAATAACTTTAGCCCCACAAAGGTTTGATATAAGTAGTTACGCAAAATTCAGGAGTATATAATTTATTTTGCACAAGCACTTATTTAGTTAATGCCTGATACAAATCACTACGACACCCTGAAAGTCAGTAAAAATGCTAGCCAAGCGGAGATTAAACAGTCTTATCGCCGCTTGGTTAAATTGTTTCACCCAGATACTAATCCAGAAACTTCTGACTCTGAAGAAATTATTCGTATTAATGCAGCTTATGAAGTATTAGGTGACGAAAAAAGTCGCAAAAGCTATGACCGTGGGTTAAATAGGAATTCGCGACCTAATGAGAATGATTATAGTCAGCCAAAACGAACAAAACAACAAGGCAAGCGCCAAACAGGGCGAGATATTGACGAATTAGTCGAACAATGGCTGCAAAGAATCTATTTTCCAGTAAATGATACACTGACTTGGATTTTAGAATCGCTGCAAGAACAAATCGATAATTTATCGGCAGACCCCTTCGATGATGACTTGTTAGAAGCATTCCAAGAATATTTAGACGAATGTCGTGCAAAACTCAAACAAGCGCAAACCTCATTTCGCTCACTCCCAAACCCACCATTATTAGCGAGAGCAGCAGCACATCTTTATTACAGTTTGAACCAAGTTAGTGATGGTTTAGACGAATTCAAATATTTTCCACTCAACTACGACGAAAACTATTTGCACACAGGACAAGAAATGTTTCGGATCGCAGAACAACTGTTATATGAAGCACAAGAGTCCGTAGATATTTATAAATAGGTTAAAAAACTACAGAGCGAACCCATCAGCACTTTTGGGATTAAACAAGATACTATTGATATAGTTGTATACTAATAACGGTTTAGAAATGTCATTAGTCGCGTAGCGCTCTGGCGGAGCATTTGCCGCAGGCTAGAATCTCTAAGATGCTTCACTGCACCGCGTTTCCCTTCGGGAAAACTACCCTGCGGGAAAGATTCGCTTACGTTTACGTTCAGCATGACAAATGGCAGCAGCGAGCATAGCCAGCATAAACATCAACATACTGTCAGCACAATCGTAAGTAGTGGTAATACAACTAACTACTAACTCTCTTATTGGTTTATGCTAGTAGCAGTGAAACGTTAAGAAATTTTAAATTCTGCTGCCAAGGTACTCATGCAATGCATTGTTAATCGCCGCGCGCAGTTTTCGGCAAGTCACCGCTATTGGTTGCCGGAGTTGAGCGAAGCCGAAAATTTTGAGAAATTTGGCGCATGTGCCAAGTTTCCGGGACATGGACATAACTATGTTTTATTCGTTTCCTTGCTTGGGGAACTTGATGAATATGGCATGGTGCTAAATTTATCTGATGTCAAACACGTAATCAAGCGAGAAGTCACAGGTCAACTAGACTACTCGTTTCTTAATGATGTGTGGTCGGAGTTTCAAGAAACTTTACCAACAACAGAAAATATTGCACGGGTAATTTGGCAAAAACTAACACCACATTTACCTGTGGTTCGTATACAGCTATTTGAACATCCTGAACTTTGGGCAGATTATATGGGCAATGCAATGGAAGGTTATCTTACCGTCAGTACTCACTTTAGTGCTGCACACCGTTTAGCACATCCAAGCTTAAGTGACGAAAAAAACTTTGAGATTTACGGCAAATGCGCGCGTCCTAACGGTCATGGTCATAATTACCATTTAGAAGTTACCGTTAAAGGTGATATTGACAAACGTACAGGTATGCTAGTTGATTTAGGCGCCCTACAAAAAGTAATTGACGATTATGTAGTAGAACCCTTTGACCATACCTTCTTAAACAAAGATATTGCTTACTTTAGCGAAGTAGTACCTACTGCCGAAAACATCGCACTCTATATAAGTAATGTATTACGGGCGCCAATCCAAAATATAGGCGCCAGTCTTCACAAAATTAAACTCATCGAGAGTCCTAACAACTCCTGTGAGATATATTGCAATAATTTTCAACAAGACATCTCACCAAAAACACAAAACCAACCAGTGTTAGCACAAGTATAATTCCAATGTGGAACAGGCATCCTGCCTGTTCAGCAACTCAAATTGTCATTCTGAGCGTAGCGAAGAATCTTTTTAATGTTTAAGCTTTTTAGATGCTTCACTACGTTCAGCATGACACATAAATTTAATGTAATTTATACAACTTTAGCGATAATAGTACGGTGACGAGGACTATTAGAAGCAATGACAGGCGCCGTAAAACCTGTTTCAATTAATGCTTGTTCTATATCCAAGCCAAAATAATCGTCTAAATAAGGTTCTGTACTTTTGAGCAACGTGAATACATAAGCAGGCATCATTTTAAACGCTTCTGCCTTCGGATTCATGTCCATTATTGCTAAATGACCGTTCGGACGTAGTAGCCTTCGCGCTTCAGCAAAAATTTGTTTTGTGGCAGTTTGTGGTAATTCGTGACAAACAAGAAATATTGAAATTAAATCAAACGAAGCATCAGGTAAACCAGTTGACTCTGCTGCTGCATGAACCCAGTTAATTTTGCTTTGTCGTTCCTGCGCGCGATAATGAGCAACAGCCAAAAAGTAAGGTGATAAATCTAAACCTGTAACTTGTGCGTTTGGATATAAATCTTGTAGTGCAAAAGTACTCATACCAACACTACACCCGATGTCGAGAATAGTTTGAGGTGGGTTTGGTATATGCTTTTTAAGAATATTGTGATAATTTTGGCGCAGTTTTGTATCACCTTGGGCACCTGCATCTTGCCAGATTTTTGCATGGACAGCATATGCAGCAGATTCGACTTCAAAAGCTGCTAACCAACTCATATTACCACTTTCGTAAGCATGAAAAGAAGTTAGATAATACTCTGGGTATGATAAATCGGGATTTTTGACTTGAACTAGATCAGATTGCCAGTCACGGGCTTTTAATGTGTCAACTTCGTTTTTCCAGGGTACACCAAGTTCATGCGCGCGTTTTATCATCATTTGACGCGCTTGGTGTTTGGCAAAGTTAGCCAATGGTTTAATCGCTAGTACCCTGTTTACTAAACGTGATGCTATATCTGGAGTGTTTTTAAGCGCAGCAGTCATAAAATTCGGTTCTTTGACGACGAGGATGTAAAATCTCAATAAAATCAATCCTAATCTAAAGCCGCTTCATCAAAAAGTTAAAAAAGCATGTATGTGAATAAACAGATGTAACGGATGAGTTATTTATTATTACTCATCCGTTGTATCCATTGCCTATTTTGGAGTTTTTGGTTTGAGTGATAACAACATTTCCATTTGGGTTGTTGATTCGTTGTTACTATTGGCTGTTATCCCTATTCCACGAATTGAGTTGAGAATTGCTGCTGTGACGGGTGGTATTGGAGCTGCTGCGGTTGCGAATTTGTTGACTATCGACATGGTTTTATCCATATCTATATATAAGTATCCACCGTTGGGCTTTTGTAATGACCCTGTGATGGCTTTAAATGAGTCGCTATTGTCTAATGGCTGTTTGCTTTGAACTGCAAGGGTATCGGCGATGGGGCCACCTAATGCGATAAAAACTGTGTCTTGGTCAAGCCAACCATGTGCTAGTAGTCCACCTTGGTTGGGTATTTGCCATTCGGTTATGTCTCTATCACCTATTTTACGCGCTTGCACATTTACGTTTTGTGTTTTAACTATATTGTCGATTTTTGAAAAAGTTGCTTCGGCTGTTTTGCGGTCGCTTGTGTCAAATACAAAGGCGCCACCAAATCCAAAACCTGCTAAAACTCCTTGGTCAGAAGGTATTGCTGCTAATCCAAATTCGCCGTCCATCCAACCAAAAACATCTTTGTCTAAATCTAGACTTACAGATTGAAGTTGTCCCCGCGCTTGCTGAAGTGCTTGGTTTAGTTCTGGATAATTTTTAGATTCTTCGCTAACTGCTTTCCACCAGCGGCTAATTCCTTGCCCACTGACCAAAGCGAGTGTGTTTGCTGGGAACTGAGAAACTATTTTAGAAGAACTTGGTTCATATTTATACTTTAAAAGTTTGGGGTCAATGTTCGCTACAGCTTTCATCCGCACGCCTTCATTATCAATGCCAATACCTGCAACCATTGATTTAACTTGCTTTAACTGGTCTAAAGTTTGGCGAGGTATCTGTGTTGCTTGAGAACTATTTTTGATTAATTGCTCAAACATACTGGCATAATCTGGCACATATATTTGAGCAACTGCGTTTTGAACATCGACACCTTTGTTAAAAATTTCGCTGGCGCCTTGTTTACTCGCAAATGAGGGTTCGCCTTTAACGGTATCTATAGCTTGTTCGATGGCTCTTTTATCTTGGGAGAATACTAAGTAATTATTATTGTTTACAATAGCGCTGTATGTAGGTTTACCCTGTCCTTGGGTTTCGGTGATTTTTTCACCCTTATAATCAATTTCTTGGCTTTTTACGTCTTTTTGCGATTTTAAGCGATTTGCAAGATTTAAAGCGCTAACTTTATCTTTAATGCCAACTACCATCAAAACGTTTGGTTCTTGGGTTGCTTGAGGGGTTGTTTGAGTCGGTTTTAGTGGTGATGGTAGAAGCGCTACCATTACACCACCTATCCAAGGCTTTAAGTCTTTTTCGTATGAAATATTACCATCAGCTAATGTTGTCTTATTAAAAGCTTCTAATGAATTAGATACAACTTTTTGAGCTTCTGGTGTACCAAACTGCGACAGTTTAGACCAAGCTTGTGGGTCAGTTGTTATATATGTGGCTACTAGTGCGTCATCTGGAACTACCCGCGCGCTCGCTATGGCGCCAGAACTATCACCAGAAGGACCCTTGAAAAAATACATGTAGGCAGCAATACCACCAACTGCTACAGCCGCAGCACCTATCGCTGGGATTAAAAATTTTGACTTACTTTCAGGCATTGTTGTCTATCCTTGTTTTCTCAAATCGTCAAATTGCTTTGGGTCAACGTAAGCGCAGAAAATATATGGATTTCTTTTCCAGCTCCACTAATTTAGCGGTAACTACTGATAAAATTAGTATTCCCTCAAACTAAGAAGGGCTAAAATCTGTTCCAAAATACTACTTCAAGTGCAAAACACGCAAATCCGCATGGACGTTGGATATTGTCAATGCACGTTTACTACCCATATCAAAACCCACCATGCTTAAAACAACATAAACCAGTTATTTTAAGTTATATAGGTATCAATAGGGTACTTCTACTTTATTGATTGGCAAGGGCAGGCAAGTAATTTGTCAATAACCTGCTAATCACTAAATTTGGTAGCAGCAATTGCTGTTTCTTTTAAGAGAATTTTGTTAAATCAGGATAATTAAGGTCACTTAACGTCGATGTCGCAGTTTTATTTTGATACGGAAAAAAGCCGTTATAAGTCTTTTGAGTTACCAGGAGCTAAACCGCATTACACACCTGACCGTCCCGGACAGGTTGAACACATATTTCTTGACATCAACCTTGATGTAACCAAACAGAGTTATCACGCAACTTGCACTATTAGGCTCAAACCAATTCGCGATAGCCTTCACAGCCTAACCCTTGATGCTGTTAACCTCAATATCGAAGGTGTGGAAGTTGATGCACAATCGCAAAAGTTTGACTACAATGGCGAACAGCTTTTTGTTTACCTCGATTCACCTACAGAAGCTGGGAAACTAATCAACATTAGTATTAAATACTCGTGTACTGCACCGCAGCGTGGTATTTACTTTATCAAGCCTGACAAGCATTATCCTAATAAACCCATACAAGTCTGGACTCAAGGGGAAGACGAAGATTCACGCTTCTGGTTCCCATGTTTTGATTACCCAGGACAATTATCTACGAGCGAAATTCGGGTTCGCATACCTAAACCATATATTGCCATTTCTAACGGTGAGTTAATTAGTACTACTTCAGACGGTGGCGATTACAAAATCTATCATTGGTTACAGAAAGAAATTCACCCAACTTATTTAATGACATTAACGGTGGGTGATTTTGCTGAAATTCGCGATGAATGGAATGGTAAACCGATAACTTATTACGTCGAAAAAGGGCGTGAAGAAGATGCTGTGCGTAGTATGGGCAAAACTCCCCGGATGATGGAGTTTTTGAGCCAAAAGTATGGTTATCCTTATCCGTTTCCCAAATATGCTCAGGTTTGCGTCGATGACTTCATTTTTGGAGGTATGGAAAATACCTCTACTACTGTATTAACTGATAGATGTTTACTCGACTCTGTAGCAGCACTCGATAACCGTAATACCGAAAGCTTGGTTGTTCATGAACTTGCACACCAGTGGTTTGGCGATTTAATCGTTATTAAACATTGGTCACACGCTTGGGTTAAAGAGGGTATGGCGACGTACTCTGAGACTATGTGGACTGAACAAGAGTATGGCACCCTTGATGCTGCTTATTATCGCTTAAATGACGCACGTAGTTATCTCTCTGAAGATGCCGAACGTTATCGGCGCCCAATGGTAACACATGTTTACCGCGAAGCTATCGAACTTTATGACCGCCACATCTACGAAAAAGGCGCCTGTGTTTATCACATGATACGCACTGAATTAGGCGAAGATTTATTTTGGAAGGCTATACAAACGTTCGTACAGGATAATGCCCATAAAACAGTCGAGACAATAGATTTATTGCGGGCAATTGAAAAAGCGACTGGACGAAATTTAATGTTTTTATTCGACCAGTACGTGTATCGTGGAGGACATCCAGATTATAATGTTACTTACTCGTGGGATAGTGATGCTAACCTTGCAAAGGTAACAGTAAAGCAAACTCAACCTGATTTGTTTGACCTAAAAATTCCTATTGGTTTTGGTGTAAAAAGTCAGGAGTTAGGAGTTAGGAGTGAGGAGTTAGGAGTTAACAATACCGAAAGCACTCAAAACTCAGCACTCAGCACTCAGCACTCAACACTCAGCACTCAGCACTCAACACTCAGCACTTTTACCGTCCGAATTCATGAGCGAGAACAAAGCTTTTATTTCCCGTTTGTCGAAAAACCTTTGTTTATTAGTTTTGATGTAGGCAACAATTATCTCAAAACTGTCTGTTTAGAATATCCAATACCTGAACTAAAGGCACAGCTTGAGTTTGACCCACATCCAACTTCCCGAATTTATGCTGCTGTTGCCCTTGCTAAAAAGGGTGGTTTGGAGTCACTTAAAGCACTTGGAAAAGCGCTGAAGAATGACTCATTTTGGGGTGTACGGGTGGAGGTAGCGAAACAAATTGCAAATATATACCTTGACCAAAGTTTTGATTTTCTTATACCTGGTTTAAAAGATGATAGTCCTTATGTACGTCGTGCTGTCATCGAAGCGCTTGGTAAAATTAAAACTTACTCCAGCTATAAAGCCCTTAAATCGGTAGTTCAAGAAGGAGATGCTAGTTATTACGTTAAAGCTGCTGCTTGTCGTAGTATTGGAGCAATTGCTGGTGCGACGGGTGACGAAAAGCCTAAAGAAGAAAAAGTTATTAAAGTTCTCAAATCTGTTTTAGAAGATAAAGCTGGTTGGAACGAAGTCGTTCGCAGTGGCGCCATCGCTGGACTGAGTGAAATGAAAACCTCTGAAGCGGCGTTAGATTTGATACTTGAATATACGAAGCTTGGCACCCCTCAACCATTGCGTTTATCAGCAATTCGGGCATTAGGGAAAATATCCATTGGTCAAAATAATACTAACTTGGAACGAATACTGGAGCGATTAACCGAGCTTGCACGCGATAGTTTCTTTCTAACACAAGTTGCAGTAGTTGTTGCTTTGGGGCAGATGGAAAATCAGAAAGCGATGACTATTTTAGAAAATTTAGCCCGTCAAACTCCCGACGGACGAGTTCGACGGTTTGCGGATGAAGAAATAATTCAAGTTCTTCAAAAAATTGGCAAAGAGAACGGACTAAATTCCTTACGCCAAGAATTAGATCAACTCAAACAACAAAATCAAGAGCTACGAAGCCGCTTAGAAAGTTTGGAGGCAAAGTCAGAGAAAAACGGATAGCTATTATGTAGGGTGGGCACTGCCCACCTTACTATAACTCTCTTACTGTTGCCAAATATCCATCGTTCTAACTTCGTTGTTTAAAACAGATTGTTCAGATTTTGGTATCGCGAAAACTATAGTACCTACAATTACAGCAGCAAATGTAGTCTGGCATACAAGTTTCATTTTTACGATGCCGCGATGATATTTTTTCATAGCTGGTTTTTTGTGTTCGTTAACTTGTCTAACACTTCCTGTTACTACAGCTCGATGTAATTCCATCAAAGCGTCTACATCTTCTTCATAATGACTATATTTGAGTAAATTTTGCAATTGCTGAATTTCTATATTACTAATATATCCAGTTTCAATCGCCTGTTTTACTATTTTGAGGATTGAGCGCATGTTTATAACCTGTGCATAAGGGTTGGAACGCACTGTAACTGTCTACTTTCTGCCTGTGTTATGCTGCACCAAATATACAATACACCTTGTTATTTATGCTTCCCCCGCTTGGTTCACCCAAGTGGGGGAAGCATAAAATAGTACTTGCCTGTATGTCACTCCTTTCCGCTTAATATACTTTGCCTGCCTATCAAAAAAAAGGCGCCTAAAAACTTGACGGACTATGTATCTGTTACATCCCTAATCATCAATAAATTTGATGCTTTTTATGAATTTATGCCACAAACCACGAGTATACATAGTTAGCAAGTAGTATCATTCAGCCTTAAACATTAATGTGAGAAATTCTACCAGTTGTCAAGCATCTAACGAGTTAACTAAATCACAATAATGCAGAAAAAATAAATAAAAATACCTATCAAAAGTCAGAAGTTAATTTAACTCAATTATCCTTTTATTAAAACATACCGATCTTTATGCGGCTCATACTTAATACAACTCGCAATTTTCAAAAAAAACCGAAACCCCTGCCAAATAGGCTTATAAGCTATTTTGGTATTTACCATTTATTGCATTTAAGTCTAATTTGATACTCATTTTTGTTAAGTATATATACTTGACAATAACCCAAATATAAAGTTATTGTAAAGCTTTAAGGGTGAAAGATTCAAAAAAGTATACAATGACACTCTTTTTGTGTAAAACATTACGTTTTAATCTACATTGAAGATAAAAAAGATACTATTAGTATCAAGTTTTCATGAAGATTAGGCGAAAAAAGTGCAAATAAAGTGTGAAGCGATTACGATTTTAAAAGTGTGATGAAGTTTATATGTAAAACTAGCAAAGCTTCTGTGTGCCAATTATGAAGGTGAGAATCCTTCTATGTGTTTTCACTATTATCCAAGGTTGTTATAATGCGTAAACCAGTTCTAACAATTTTTTACCAATTCAATCCTTGGAACAGTACTATCGGAGGAATTCAGACTCTAATCAGACTTTTCATCAAGTACGCACCCAATGATTTTGAGGTGAGACTTGTTGGGACAGGAGATAAAGGAGATAAAAATATCGGTGAGTGGCAAGAAGCTGTTTTTGCTGGTAGACCGATAAAATTTTTGCCTTTATTCGCTTTAGAGAATGATAATGTTAGAAATCTGATACCGACAACAGTCAAGTATACTGCGGCTTTGTTGGGACGTACTTTCGCTTCTGATTTTATGCATTTTCATCGTTTGGAGCCAACTTTAGCCACTTGGCATTGGCAAGGTGAGAAAACGTTGTTTATCCACAATGATATTCACGCGCAAATGAAAGCAGAAGGCGATAAGAAGGCGATTCTTTGGCGAAGATTCCCAAAAGTTTATTTTGCTCTTGAAAGTTTATTGGTGCGTCAGTTTAATCAAATTTTGTCGTGCAATACTAAGTCGGCAAAATTTTATCAACAGCACTATCCTAATTTGAGTGACCGTATAGCTTACATCAAAAACTCATTTGATGACGAAGTTTTTTATCCATTGCATTGCGATGAACGCGCGTCTATGAAACGCGAGTTAGCTCGAAAGTTCGGTAAAAAGGAGCAAACGAAATTTATTTTGTTTGCTGGTAGGTTGCATCCTCAGAAAGACCCTGTATTACTTGTACAGGCTTTATCTGTTATGAAAAAAGAATTAAATAGCCAGTTAAATGAACAAGACGTTCATTTATTAATCGTTGGTGAAGGTGAGTTGGCGCCACAACTGCGAGATCAGATAGATAATTTAGGTTTAACAAACTCTGTCACAATGTTAGGAGCTTTAAATCAAGCTGAATTGGCAGATTTACACCGCGTTTGTGATGTATTTGCTTTGAGTAGTGCATACGAGGGTTTGCCGTTGGTTGCTTTAGAAGCTCTTGCTTGTGGAACTCCAGTTGTGACGACACAAACCGGAGAAACGCCATTACTATTAACTCATGACAGTGGAGTAGTTTGTAATGAACGAACCCCGGAATGTATTGCTTCTGCACTACATCAAGTTTTAAGTCAAAGTGATAACTTCTCGCAAGAAGCTTGCACGCGCGTTGCTCGTCCATACGCTGCCCGCACTGTTGTAAATGAGGTTTACGCTGATATGTTGCTTATTTGGAGTAAAAAAGTACGAGTTTTACAAGAAATACCTACAAATTAGTCAATTCATTGAATTCCATAATTTATATGTTAGAAATAGAACTCGTTTATTTGAACCAATTGAAACGAAAAATCGAATTCAACACAGTTGAATTAACTAGGGGGGGGAGAAGAAGAATAAAAAGTAATATTACTAAGTTCACGAGTACACTTTAAGTTATTTATTTTACTTGGGTTATGAGAATAGCTGTTATTGGTGCAAAGGGTCTACCGCCTTTACAAGGTGGAATAGAGCATTACTGTGCGGAACTTTATCCGCGTATGGTTACTCAGGGTTGTAGTGTCGATTTATTTGCTCGCGCTTCCTATACAGAAACTAAATTGGGTAAACGTTATGACTATAAAGGGGTTAACGTTATACCTTTACCTGGCTTGAAAATGCGTGGAATTGATGCTTTCGTCACTTCTGCTCTCGGCGCCATCGCTTCTTCTACTAATCACTACGATATAATTCACTTTCACGCGCTAGGTCCATCGTTATTTACATGTTTACCGCGCATTGCTTCAAATTCTAAAATTGTTGTTACTTGTCAGGGACTTGACTGGCAAAGAGCAAAATGGGGAAGTTTTTCGAGTGGTCTGATACAACTGGGTGAGCAAGCAGCCGTAAAATTTGCTCATGGTATTATTGTTGTTTCGGATGCGCTTCAGACTTACTTTCAGCGGACTTATGGTAGGCAAACTGTTTATATTCCAAACGCTCCTGCGTCTTATGCGGACTCTGACTCACAGTTCAATTATGGTAAGGAGTTGGGTTTAGAAAAGGGACGTTATATACTATTTCTAGGTAGAATGGTTCCCGAAAAACGTCCTGATTTACTTATCGAAGCATTTTCAAAATTACAACAAACGGGGTGGAAGTTAGTATTGGCAGGTGGTGTCAGCGACACTAAAACTTATACTGCTGAGATATTAAACAAAATTTCCAACAACCCGAACATTGTTTTTGCTGGAGAATTGCGAGGTATGCGGCTTGCAGAGATTGTACGAGGCGCCGGGTTATTTGCACTACCTTCTGACCTCGAAGGATTACCTTTAGCAATGCTCGAAGCTATGCGCGAAGGCATTCCTGTAGTTGCGAGCGATATCCCTCCCCATCAACAATTAGTAGCAGGACGTGGAATACTGTTTGAGGCTGGGAATGTAGATTCTTGCTTACAGTCGCTTCAATGGTCAATTCAGAATCCACAAGAATGTGCGAAAATGGCAAAGAATGCTCAAATTTATTTACAAAACAACTATAGCTGGGAGCGAATCACCTCTGATACGATGCGACTATACACAAAATTGCTCAATTCACCTCTATCTGAAGGTGTATTAGAGACAAAAGAAAGTGGACTTTTTACCATAACAGGAAAGAAGTAAGTATGGTATTAGTTTTTTGTCATTCAAAAAGAAACCCGGTTTCTATTGAAAATCGTTGTTTTGATTGCAATTTATCAATCAGAAACCGGGTTTCTGGAAACTAATAATGAATGACAATTAACTGTCAACAATAACCGTAAGGGTATATGCAATGGAAAAGGGCTTTTGGTCAGTATTGTCAGTTTTAAAACGGCGTGGCTTACCTGCTTTAATTACTTTTACTGCGGTAATTGGTGGAGCGGTAGCTTATTTGAAAGTAACCCCGCGCCTATATGAAAGCTCATCAAGATTAATATTTGATGATAGACGAACGAGTGTTTCTGAATTAGGACGTGACTTATCACAAACATCAGTAAGTAGTCCAGGAAATAGCCCTCTCGCAAATCAAGCGGAGTTAATTAAGTCTGAACGGATTCTTACTCAAGCATTAGCGATAGTTGGAAATTCTAATGTAGAAAATTCTGAGGATGGGCAAAATGGGTCAACTAAACTTACTGTCGATGAATTAAGTGGAGGAATAAGAGTCAAAACTATTCCTGCTACAAATATTCTCGAAATTAGTTATCAATCAAAGAATCCAGACCTTGCTGCCGCATATGCAAATGCCGTAGCAATGGCGACGATTCGCGATAACATTAAATCGATAAGTTCTGAAGCTACCAAAGTTCGCCAATTTTTACAGCAGCAGCTACCGCAAGCGCGAACCCAACTTCAAGCAGCAGAAGCGGCGGAAAATAATTATCGTCAGCAAAGTAGCATCGTCGATTTTGACGAACAAACCAAAAGCCTTGTTCAAAGTGTTGCATCCCTTGAAGACCAACAGCGTACTCTTGCAACACAACTTAAAGAAGCAAATTCACGCCTTGACTCGTTGCGTCAAGTAACCCAAGCTCAAGGACTTGATACGGCATATGAATCTGTTCGCGGTGGTCAAGACCAAGAACTGCAAAAATTGCGTGCTAAACTTACCGAGCAAGAGACTCAACTTATCGAGGCTCGATTAAAATTTACCGATAGTCATCCTACTGTCGTTAAAATGTTGCTTTCTCGCGATGCTCTCCGCAGTCTTTATGCCCAAGAACTCGCACGTGTCGCTCCAAGAGCTGGGGCCAACAATTCAAATAATAATATAGCTGGCGACCCAATTAGCCAAGATTTAACATCTCAACTCATAACAAATGAAATTGAAAGAGCGGCAGTTGCCGAGAAGCTTCAGCTTACCCAAAATAATATAGCGCAACTCCGAAACCGACTAACCCAACTTCCTCTCCAACAACAACCCCTTACTGCTTTAATTCGTAAACGCGAAGAAGCTGCTGCATCACTCAAATTTTTACAAGCCAAATTTGAAGAAGCACGTATCGCCGAAGCGCAAAAAGTTAGTAACCTACAAGTAATTCAAGCTGCAAAACCATCAAGTACTGCTAATTCTCCCAAACCTAACGTTGTACTTGCCCTTGCTGGCGCCTTTGGTTTACTGTTAGCAACTGGTGTAATTATTCTTTTAGAAGTAATGGATAACACCATACATGATGCTTCTGAAGCTGAAGAATTACTCAAACTACCTTTACTTGGTGTATTACCACGTTTACCAGCTAAAACATTAGCATTAGAACCCGCTGACGGTTTTCTCGATAATGTCGCTTTAGTCGAACCATATCGAATGCTATTTAAATCACTTGAATTTCGTACTTCTGAACTACAGCTATTAGTAGTAAGTAGTACTATTTCCGGTGAAGGCAAATCTATTGTGGCTTCGCACCTTGCTGCTGTATCAGCCATGTTATCACGACGAACTTTAATAATTGACGCTGACTTACGGCGCCCTGTACAACACACAATTTTTAACCTGCCAGGGAAACCAGGTATTAGCGATATAGTCGAAGGAAATATCAGTTTAAAAGAAGCCGTACAGCCTACCGAAATTGAAAATCTTTCAGTACTGACATGTGGCGGAATATACGGTAGACCATCGCAAATACTAGAATCAGCAGCCATGAAAAAACTCATAGCAGAAGCTGCTGCTAACTATGATTTTGTCATAATTGACACACCTCCATTGAGCGCCTGTGCCGACACAGCCACCCTAGCCAAACAATGCGAAGGTGTGCTAATGGTGACACGTCCGAACATCACTGTTAAAGAAGTACTTCAACGTGCAGTTTCTGAATTAAATAACAATCACATCCCCATTGTTGGAGTCGTAGTTAATGGTATGACTTCGCAAACCGAACAATATTACCGCTATCCCATGAGCGGTTATCAAATGAAACGTATAAAAGCTAAAATTTAACTCCTAACTCCTAACTCCTAACTCCTAACTCCATGTTGACTCGTACTCGTTCCCATTTACTAGCGTTGTTTGTCTCACTTTTAGGAGTGGGTATAGCTGTCATGTCTGGTTTTATGGCAGGTGCAAGTCCAATGCTTTTAGGACTGGGGTTTGCGACAGTACCAATTGTTGCATTTTTCTTTATGCGGTTTGAAGTCGCTGCAATTGGATTATTAGTACTGCGAAGTGCGCTCGACCCATTTTCAGGAATGCAACTTCCAGCAGCGTTTGCTATTGGTGTTAGCGCTTTGACACTGCTGTATGTAGTAGTGCAGCTAATAACCAAAAAACAAGTAATTACTGAAAAATTATGGTGGATATTTGCTACTTGGGTCATTTTACAGTCTTTATGGCTAGTACTAATGTTTATAGGTGGCTTAGGGTCGGATGCTTCACAACTACAAACGAGTTTACGTGAGTGGGTACGAATTTTTTCTTGGTTGATGGTTTATTTGCTAATGTTGCAGCTTAAAGACAAAGTTCACCCAGAAATCATTGTCTCAAGATTATTTTTAGCGTTAATTGCGCCTAGTACTATTGCATTAATGCAAATTTTTGCACCATCGCTTTTGCCTCCAATGTTTGGTGGTGGAGATGAATACGGTGCCATTGGTGCAAGTATATCGCGCGTGAATGGTACACTAGGACACCCCAATACATTCGCCACATTTTTACTGTTATTCATTGGGTTAACGTTATGGAAACTAGGTAAAGCAAAGCAGCGCTTATACTGGTTGTGTTTACTGGGACTATTAGCGTTTTTCTACGTTGCAACCAAAGCTTTGTTTGCTTTAGCAATGCTTGGTGTTTTTCTTTTAGTATTTATTGCCCCAAAGCTGAGTTTAGCAAAAATTATTGGCGGCGCCTTACTATTTGCAATAGCCATTGCCTTATTTGCCAGCACAGAATTTGGACAACAGCGTCTTGCATCACTCACAAGTACACCTTTGTTTAACTCCAATATAGATATATCACGTGCAATTTTACTATCAGCAAGCGACGGAAATAGTTTTAACTGGCGCATAGCACAGTGGACATTTTTACTACAAGCTTGGGAACACCAGCCAATATTAGGATATGGACTAGCAACATGCAAACAATTAACTGTTTTTGATGCATATGCACACAACGACTATATCCGCGCTTTAGCAGAAGGTGGAATAATCGGATTTGCTGCATTTATATTATTATTCATCGCACTATTTACATATTTATTACAAATATTTCGTACAGCACAACCAAATAGTAAACAAAGAAACTTATGTTTAGTTCTACTTGCAATGCTATCTGCCATTATGGTGGGAATGTTAACTGAAAATATTTGGAGCCATACCACATTATTTTTCTATTTATGGACATTAATATCCGTAGCAGGATGGCAATGGAACCAAAAGTTAGTAGAGAGTGCTGAGTTCTGAGTTTTGAGAAAAAGAATTAGGAGTTAATTATCATGAATATGCCAATACCAAAAGTATCAATAGTAATTCCAGCATATAACGCGATGAAATATCTACCAGACACTCTCCAAAGTGTCTGGCGCCAAACTTTTACCGATTTTGAAGTAATATTAGTCGATGATGGAAGCTCAGATGATATCAAACAATGGGCTTCTCAAATCACAGATTCACGGTTTAAGTTTATTTCACAACCAAACCAAGGTGCATCTGTTGCACGTAATACGGGCATTTTAGTTTCTCAAAGTGAGTATATCGCCCTTTTAGACGCTGATGATTTATGGGCGCCAACCAAATTAGAAGCACATGTTGTTCAATTAGACAATAATCCGAAAGTTGCATTGAGTTGTAGTTGGACGGCAATGATGAATTCTCAAGGGCAACCAACAGGTAGATTGCTGAAACCAACCGCTGATGGTAATGTATACTCAAAACTACTAGTTCAAAATATCATTGATTGTCCCTCAGTTGTAGTTAGACGCAGTTGTTTTAATGAAGTTGGTTTGTTTAATACAAACATTCGATATAACGAGGACTGGGAAATGTGGATTAGAATAGCCGCAGTTTATGAGTTTTCGGTTATCAAACAACCATTAGTCTACTACCGACAGCATCCTAATAATGTTTCTAAAAACTGGCGCCAGATGCAGCTAGGTTTTAATGAAGTCATCAAAAGTGCTTTCAAGGCAGCGCCAAGCGAACTTCAGCATTTGAAAAAGCCAAGTTATGGTCATGCTAATTTAGTACTAGCTTGGAAAGCATTACAAAGCAAAGACAAAGATTTTCAACTCGCAGCAAATTTTCGTGCTTCTGCTTTACGTTATGATCCCAAACAAATTTTATCGCCTGAGTTTTGGCGCCTGAGTGTCGCGATAGCATTAATGCGTTACTTGGGTATAGGAGGTTATAACCGTTTTTTAGAATTTGCTTACGCACTCAGAAAACGTATTTCTAACCAAACATCTACACCCACAACACAAAACTGGAAACCAAACGAAATATTTTTCTAACCCCTTATCGACCATGAAAGTATCTATAGTAGTCGGTGGAAGATGGCACGCAATAGAACTCGCACGCGAGTTGCATAAAAACGGTTACTTACACCGACTTATAACCAACTACCCTAAATTCAAAACACGCAGTTGGGGTGTACCTGATGATAAAGTCGTTAGCTTACCCCTGACATTACTATTAAATAAAGCCATTGAAAAAGTTGGTGGCGCCAAATTAGTTCGTAAATCATTACCTACTATATACCAAATGTTTGCTTCGTCTGCTGTTCGTCATTTGGAAGGCAGTACATTAGTTCATGGTTGGTCGAGTTGCTCACTTCCAGCAATTGAGTGGGCAAAGCGAAATAATGTACCATTTCTTTTAGAGCGAAGTTCAGCGCATATCAGCTACCAAGCAAAATTACTAGAAGCAGAATATCAAAAATTTGGGCTATCCTGTACAGAAATTCATCCGCAAATAGTTAAGACAGAATTAGCTGAATATGAATTAGCAAATCAAGTTGCAGTTCCAAGCTACTTTGCTGAACGTAGTTTTATCGAAGAAGGATTTCCTTTAGACCGTTTAGTTCATAACCGTTTTGGTACAAATTTAAAAACCTTCTCACCTGGAGTTAAGCAAGATAATGTATTTCGTGTTGTTTACGCTGGTTCTCTTAGCGTTCGCAAAGGAATACATTATCTTGTCGAAGGTTTTTGCAGTGCAAATATTCCCAACAGTGAACTTTGTTTAATTGGAGGTGCTACACCAGAAACAGGACGACTAATTGCATCTGGAGACTCACGGGTTAAGTGTATTGGTCACATTCCCGAACCAAAGTTAGCAGAATATTACCATCAGAGCAGTGTTTTTGTATTACCTAGTATTGAAGATGGATTTGCATATGTCATCTTACAAGCAATTGCTTGTGGTGTCCCCTTAATTTGCACTACAAATAGTGGTGGTGAAGACGTATTGCGTATTAATAATGCATCACCAGTTAAGTTGGAAAATAATATAGACGAGTATCCTGCAGGTTACATTATTCCTCCAGCCAATAGTGAAGTTATTGCTTCACTGTTAACAAAACTTGCAAATAACCCAAAATTACTAGCTCAAAAACAGCAAAATGCGCTTGCATTTAAATCTGAAGACTTGAGTTGGGAACAATATGCACTACGGGCAGTGGAAGCATATAAAAACATGAGTAGGGTGGGCAGTGCCCACCTTACAAGGTAGGAGTTAGGAGTTAAGTATGACAAAAGTTTCTGTTATTATCCCAGCTTACAATGCAATGAGGTACCTGCCACAAACTCTGGATAGTGTGTTGCAGCAAACTTTCACCGATTATGAAGTCATAATTGTTAACGATGGTAGTTCTGATTCTATTATGGAATGGGCGCCGCAATCAAAGGATTCGCGAATTCGATTAATTACGCAATCAAATCAAGGTGTATCAGCAGCACGAAATACAGGTTTTGTCAATAGTCAAGGTGAATATATTGCATTTTTAGATGCTGATGATTTATGGGTGCCGGAATATTTAGAGAAACAAGTAGAATATTTAGATAAATATGTAAATGTAGGTGTAGTTTACACTTGGACAAAATTAATAGATGAGTTAGGAAATTCGATAAATCGTATTTTTGCATCTCATGCATCAGGAATGATATGGAAGGAATTATTAACTAAGGATGTTATATCAACTGGTAGTTCCGCAATGGTACGGCGCCAATGTATAGAAAATGTAGGTGCTTTTGATGCACAACTTGCCTATGCTGAAGATTTAGACTTTTGGCTACGAATAACTCAACAGTATGAGTTTGGTGTTATAAAAGAACCTTTAGTCTACTATCGACAGCATCCATACAACGTTACTAAAAACCGTAAAAAAATGATGCATGGACTGCAAACAGTTTATGAAAGAGCATTTGCAACGGCGCCGTTAGATATGCTGTATTTAAGAAATCAAGCTTATGCAAGTTTATTTATCGGGTTTGCGTGGTTGGCAATTGATGATAAAGATATAAAAACAGCAATTAAATATCGGAAACAGGCATTTTTACATTACCCATTTGTTTCTTTCAAGGAAAGTTATTTTAGACTAAATTTAGCCATCTTTATGATGCGTTTATTTGGTAATGAAGGTTATAACGGAGTGCGAAATTTAACGCGCTATTTTAAACGTATAATATTAAATTTTACAAAACATATCGACAAACCGGATGCTCTCTTGCGAGTTCTGTTAAAAAGTTTTAATGCTTCATAAAAAAGCCCGGTTTCTTATAAAAGGGAAGTATTTGTATGTATATATTTGTTTTGGAAGAAAAACCAACTTCACAGCGGGGTGGACAAGAGTTAGTATTATTCGATATTTGTCGCGGTTTAGCTCAACGAGGGCATAAAATTGTACTGCTCTACTCGGATGAAGAAAACTTGTTGGAACAATATCAAAAGTTTTGTATTCAAACTATAAAGGTAAAACAGTTTCGAGTTTATCGTCCTTCACACATTATTAAATTCTTAACTAGTATTTTGCAAATCAAGCATCAAATTACTAGTACGGTACCAGAATATACATTAGAAAGCAGTATTGTTCTGAGTAACCAGTATCAAGATACCTTTATAGGTCGCATTCTCTCATTTGTTCTGAATATTCCGCTTATTTGCTATCTTCATCTGCCACCACCGCAATTAACCACATGGCGCCATAAACTAAAATTAGATTTTAAAGAATTAAAGCACCATATTGCAATGCTAAATTTGAGTACTCAAATTAGAATTGGACTTCAAGGAGTTAAGCAATATATAGCTGTTTCCAAACAAACTAAAGCCGATTGGGTACAAAAAGGCTATCAAGGCGATATAATTAACGTAGTTCATAACGGCATTAATTTAGACAAATATAAACCAACTACCAACTTTCAAGAACGAAAGCAATGGAATATTGCCGATAATAGTCGCGTAATTTCTTATGTTGGTAGACTCGACAAGGAAAAAGGATTAGAGATTTTATTGAATGCCTTCGCCTTATTACATAACCTTACCAAAACCAATAATAATGTCAATCAAATTAAACTTTTGATTGCAGGTAAACCTGTACTGTTAGGAGAGGAATATCAAACAAGCTTAGAACAATTAAGTATTAATTTAGGAATTCAAGATTACGTCAGCTTTCTTGGTTATGTGAGTGATACAACAAGTTTATATCAACTTAGTGATGTTACAGTTTTGCCGAGTAGATGGTCGGAACCATTCCCACGTTCAATTATAGAATCAATGGCATGTGGTACGCCAGTAGTTGCAAGCCGTACCGGAGGAATACCCGAAAGTTTGACGGAAGAATTTCAGCGAGGACTCTTTGAACCAGGGAATGAAACCGACTTAGCCAATACTTTGAATAAAATTATTAATTGGAGACAAGAAGACCCACAACTAGGCGCCCGTTGTCGTAACCACGCGGTTTCCAAATTTAGTATTAACAGAATGATAAACGACATCGAGAAAGTACTAGAAAAATTTAACCCTACCGTACTAATTTATGAAAACCAAGGAACCAGTCAAAGAACTTCTTATTGAAGCAGGTCGAACCGAAGGTCAATATTGGCGAGACTTATGGAAATATAGAGAATTATTTTATTTTTTAGCATGGCGTGATATTTTAGTTCGCTATAAACAAACTATTATTGGTATGGCATGGGCATTAGTGCGTCCATTTTTAACAATGATAGTGTTTACCGTTGTATTTAGTAACATCGCAAAACTTCCTAGCGAAGGAACGACACCATATCCCATTATGGTTTTTGCGGGTTTACTACCGTGGCAGTTTTTTTCTGGCGCCTTAACTGAATGCAGTAATAGTTTGATTAATAATGCCAACTTGCTTTCTAAAGTTTACTTTCCTAGATTAATAGTTCCTACAAGTGCTGTAATTGTAAGCTTTGTAGATTTTATGATATCGGGAATTATTCTACTTGGTTTAATGGCATATTACAACTTTATTCCCGACTGGCGAATTTTGACACTACCATTATTTATAGCTATTGCGTTTGCAGCATCAATGGGCGCCGGGTTATGGTTAGCAGCGTTAAATGTAGAGTATAGAGATTTTCGGATTATTGTTCCGTTTATCGTTCAGTTTGGTTTATATGTGTCTCCAGTTGGTTTTAGCAGTCAAGTAATTGATGAAAAATGGCGCCTGTTATATTCACTCAACCCAATGGTAGGTGTAATAGATGGCTTTCGTTGGGCAATATTAGGAGGGGAATCTAATATATATTTACCAGGATTTGCTTTGTCAACTGCGCTAGTAATATTATTACTTGCAAGTGGTATTTGGTACTTTCGCCGTATGGAACGTACTTTTGCTGACGTTATTTAATTTTATTTAATTTTAAAATATATGTCTAAACCTGTAATTAGAGTTGAAAATTTAAGCAAAAAGTACGTTATTGGATATCAACAAGATAGTTATAAAACATTTCGTGGCGCCATTACAGATGCGGCCAAGTCGCTAACTAACGCATTAAACCCACGCAAAAGAGCAAAAGCGCAGTTAGACCGTGAGGAATTTTGGGCACTTAATGATGTGTCGTTTGAAATTCAACAAGGAGACAGAGTTGGTATTATTGGACGTAATGGTGCTGGTAAATCAACACTACTAAAAATATTAAGTCGAATTACTGAACCAACAACTGGCAGAATCAGAATTTCTGGGAGAGTTGCCAGCTTACTCGAAGTTGGAACTGGTTTCCACCCAGAATTAACGGGTCGAGAGAATATTTTCCTCAATGGTGCCATTTTGGGAATGAGTAAGTTAGAAATTACACGTAAATTCGACGAAATAGTTGATTTTGCTGAAATTGAAAAGTTTTTAGATACCCCCGTAAAACGTTATTCATCTGGTATGTATGTACGCCTAGCATTTGCAGTGGCAGCACATTTAGAACCAGAAATTCTAATTGTTGATGAAGTACTAGCAGTTGGGGATGCCCAATTTCAAAAAAAATGTTTGGGTAAGATGGAAGAGGTAGGTAGGGAAGGAAGAACAGTTTTATTTGTTAGCCATAATATGGGAACAATAACCCAACTTTGTACAACAGGCATATATTTAGCTTCCGGTAAAGTAATTCAGTCAGGAAATATTAACTCTGTAATTGGCAAGTATTTGGCGCAAGGGAGTACCAATAATGGGAAAATGACGTTAGTTAGTAATATCGAGTCAATTAGAGAAAAGAAGAAATTATTTTTCAAGCAAATTCGACTTATCAATGATGAATATATAGAATCATCTGAACTAGATGTCCGTCATCCTTTTTATATAAATTTTGATTACGAAGTGACTCAACCTATCAATAATGTTGATTTATCAGTTCGGATACACACAAGTGATGGTATTGCAGTTTTGACATCAAGTCAGTCAGATACTGTACAGATGAAACCACGCAATATAGGTACTTATGAAGTATCAGTTAAAATGCCAGCGATGTTTTTAATGCCTGGTTCATATATGTTAAGTATTGCTGCTCATGAACCAATGGTTGAAATATTTGATATTCATGAACATATTTTATTGTTTACCATTACAGAGACTGGAACTAAATATGCCAAATATAATCAATCTCGCGAAACTTTGGGTATTGTTATTACCAACTTACCCTGGTTTGAATCAACTAGTCAACTTGATAAATTAGATTTTGTACAAACAATTTCAAAATTCAATTCCAAATTATAGTGAGGTAATTTATGTCTACATATACATACGAAGAATCTGTTCGTTGGATGCGAAACCAACCAGAACACTCAGAGTTAGTTAAACTTTGTTACCTTGATGAAGAAAATTACATTGCTGCCCAGCGTTTTGCATTGAGTGAGGAGTTTATAGAAATTACAAAACTTTTAAGGTTAAGTAATTCATCTCAAAAGTTTAAAATACTTGACCTTGGTTGTGGTAATGGTATTGCTTCTTTTGCTTTGGCATCGTTAGGTCATAATGTTGTTGGTGTAGACCCTGACAATAGTGCTGATGTTGGACTGACAGCTGCTCAAAAGCTAGGTTCTGTAGTTGACAATGGTTCTATTTCGACTGTTCAAGCTTTCGCTGAATCTCTTCCGTTTCCTGACTCAACGTTTGATATTGTTTATGCACGTCAAGCACTACATCACTTCTCTGACTTACATAAAGGTCTTGCTGAATGTTCAAGGGTACTAAAGCAAAACGGTGTACTACTAGCAACTAGAGAGCATGTTGTTAATGATGACATTCAACTTCAAGAATTTTTAGAAAATCATCTTTTACATCAGCTCCATGCTGGTGAAAATGCTCATACACTAAAAACTTATATTTCAACCTTGTATAAAGCTGGTTTTCGGAAAGTTAGAACATTGGCGCCTTTTGATAATGTAATCAACCACTTTCCTACATCTAATGCTGATATAACAGCAATGTTATATGACTCATTATCAAGAAAAATCGGTAGAAAAGTTGCTTCATTTTTAATTAAAGTTTCAGTGTTTGAAAAAATTTATCGATACTACTTGTCTCGTAAATGTAAATTTCCTGGTAGATTGTATTCGTTTCTTTGCTTCAAATGATTATTTAACAACAAACTAATTATGGATATTTTATACGATGGACAAATTTATTTAATGCAAACAGCAGGTGGAATAAATCGATATTTTGCTAACCTTATTAGTAGGTTATCAAAAAACGATGTTCCTAGTATCACGATTTGTGAAAATAGAAATATCAATTTTCCAAATCATCCTAATCTAAAAAAATTTTATTTTCAAAGATGTGGCTTTCGTCCCCGTCGCATTTCTTTTTGGCTGGAGAAAGTTTTCTTTCGAGCCATTGCAAAGTATAAAAAGTTTGATTTAATACATCCTACATATTATTCTTTGCTGACAAGAAATAATCTTGATAGCTATAAAATTCCGACGGTAATTACAGTTCATGACATGATTCATGATATGTTCTATCCCAATGCTATCGATGTTGTAGATAAACGTAAAGCAATTATGTCAGCGGATGCGATTATTTGTGTTTCTCAAAACACTAAAAAAGATTTACTAGAACGTTATAAGTTACCTGAAAATAAAATTACCGTAACTTATTTAGCTTCGGAAATTGATGCGAGTTTGTCTTATGGTTCTGAGGTTGTACCTGCTCATCCTTATTTCCTATATGTTGGAAACCGAATGAGCTATAAAAATTTTGATGGTTTACTTTTAGCGTTTGCGAAAGTTGCCGAAAAGAACCCTGATATAAGACTTTGCGTAATTGGTTCACCATTTAACCAAGACGAACGACAGCTTATTGCCGACTTGAAATTAGACGCGCGTATCGAGTTTTACGGTTATGTCAACGATAATTATCTTGCTAAATTATACCGTTGTAGTGTTGCGTTTGTTTACCCTTCATTGTACGAGGGTTTTGGTATTCCACCGTTAGAAGCAATGGGTTGCGGTACAGCTGTTGTTGCAGCTAATACTTCGAGTATTCCGGAGGTTGTAGGTGATGGAGGTTTGCTTTTCAACCCTGATATCAATCATGAATTATCTGATATGTTACTGTTCTTACTCGATAACCCCAGTGAACGGGAACGTATTATCGCCAAAGGCTATAAGCGCGCTCAACACTTTAGCTGGGATAAAACTGCTGCTCAAACATTCGAGGTATATCGTAATGTTGCAAAAATAAAATAAAATAAAATATAACTAACATTATTGACATTGTTTAAACTATGATTAGTGTGATTACACCCGTTTATAACGGTGAACAATTTATCGAAGCTTGTATTAAAGTTATCATCGACCAAAATTGTCCAGATGTCGAACATATTATCGTTGACGGTGCCTCAACGGATAAAACTGTTGACATTATTAAATTATATGCTGATATTTATCCCCATATTCGCTGGATTTCTGAGAAAGATAAAGGACAGTCAGACGCAATGAATAAAGGGGTAGCAATGGCAAAAGGTGAAATAATATCTTTTCTAAATGTCGATGATTTTTATCAACCGAATGTATTAAATCGCGCGCTAGAGATTTTTCCACGTTTACCCGTTCCTAGTATATTGCTTGGTAATTGTAATCTCTGGGATAGTAAAACGAAACTTGTTGCTGTTCACAAACCAGCAAATTTTACATTAAGCAGTATGCTTCAGGGGTTGAATGAAACCAATTTTCCCACAAATCCCTCGGCATATTTCTATCATACCTGTTTACATCAACAAGTTGGAATGTACAAAATTGATGAGCATTACGCAATGGATTTAGATTTTCTCCTCCGTGCAGTCCAAGTTGCAAAAATTACTTATATAAATGAAAGTTGGGGTAACTGGATGCGACTCGAAAACACAAAATCGATGACTTTATGGCAAAACGAAGAACGCGGATATCAGCTAATAGACGGGATTCTGCGATATTACCGTAAAGATTTACCATTACTCCAACGATGGTTAATCACGATTATATACGAGTCAAATATTTTGTGGCATAGAAAGTTGAAATGGAAATTCAAATACTACATCAAACATTATTTATTAACTCCCCAAAATATACTTCATAAACTTCGTTCAAATTTCAAAAAATTGCTGAGTATCGGTACATAATTTTTTTTAGTTATTAAAAGTTTCAAAATTTACACATTAGGAGATAAATTTATGCAATTTGTAAGCAGAGTACAACTACCCAGAACATCAGAATGCTCTGAATTGTATGTCAAATTTAATGGCAGTGCATTTATAGATTTTGACGCTAATAAAATTATTTTATATCAAAACGATAAGATATCTTTTAACACATACTTTAACTCAATCTACGAAAGCTTCTATACCAAATATACAAATCTTAACGAGTTAAAATATCAATTCAAACTCATAGGTGCCTTTGAAATAGTAGCTTATAGAGAGCGACTTGGGAATGAAAAAGAACTCATAAAAAGCGAAAGAGTTGAGAATCAAGATTTATCAAATTATCTTGAGTTTAGCCTGCCACTTCTGAAGTCGGCGCCGGATTCAGGTAGAATTTATTTAGAAATAACTTGCTTGAGTCAACAAGGTACTATTATCGAAGGGTTAATAGCAACGCAGCAAGAAAAACAACGTGATGTATCGTTAGCTATCATTAGTTGTACCTTTAAAAAAGAAGCTTACATCAAAAGAACAGTAGACTTAATTACTAAAGATAATTTATTGAAAAACAAAGATTTCAAAATTTTTGTAATTGATAACGGGAAAACACTAAATGATAACGATTTTAACGATTCTAAAGTAAAACTTGTGCCAAATCGCAACGTTGGAGGTAGTGGTGGATTTACTAAGGGTTTGATTGAAGCTTTACAAGAAGGTGCTTATACACACTTTCTATTTATGGATGACGATATAGAGATAGATAGCGAAGTAATTTACAAACTTTTTTCTTTGTACGAGCATGGAAAACAAGATTTTGCAATTTCCGGCAGTATGCTAGATTTACAGAAAAAGCATATGTTATATGAAGCTGGAGCTTTATACAATAAATTTGGTGACGAAGAAGGAAATATTGAAGACCGTGAACTAAATATTACTTCTATCAAAAGAAATATTGATTTACGCAATGCTTCAGCATTAAACTCAATTACATTAGAAGAAGAAGTTGACTATGGTGCTTTTTGGTTTTTTGCGTTTTCAAAGGAAGTTGTAAAAAATATTGGACTACCATTGCCGTTCTTTATCAAAATGGATGATGTCGAGTTTGGCTTAAGAGTGAAAAAATATTTGAACAGTGCAATAGTGGCATTTCCTTCAATAGCAGTATGGCACGAACCTTTTTACGCTAAAAATACTGGTTGGGATGATTATTATAGTCAGCGTAATATAATGATAACTAGTGCTATACACGGTTCTTTAAAATATTGGACTGTTTTAAAGAGTATATCAGCAGGATTGATTTATCATTTATTGCTATTTAATTACAACGCAGCGCAAATATATGCAAAAGCATTTGAAGATTTCTTAGCAGGTCCAAATTTCATTAAAAATACTGATTCTGAAGCATTGCATTCTCAAATATGTAGTTATAGTAAAAGCCATAAAACCCAAACACTAGTAACTCAACCTGTCGAATTAAATGAAAATTATCAAATTACCAAAGTTGGAAAATTCCGAAAATTTCTGACTTTAATCACACTTAATGGACATTTACTTCCAAAGTTTGCAATTCGCGACGAGAGTGCATTCATCTACTATCATAGGCTTGAATCAAAACGTGATTCTATTTGCAAAGCATTTGCTAAGAAACGCATTATTTTGAAGTATAAAGAAATTCCTGCATTATATCAAAACGAACTTGATAGTCAAGCAGCATTCAATATTTTATTGTCTTGGATAATATTAGTAATTAAAAGTCGTTTGCTATGGTCAAAAATTACAAAACAGTGGAAGCAATCAGCAGATGATTTGACATCGATAGAGTTTTGGCAAACTTATCTTGAACCTCGTGAAAGTTAGTTATATAAGGAGATATTAAAATGAAGGTAGATTGGTTGATAGTAGGAGCGGGTTTTTCTGGATGCATTCTTGCTGAACGTATTGCATCCCAACTAGGACAACGTGTCTTATTGATGGATAAGCGCGACCATATAGGTGGTAATGCTTATGATTATTATAACGAGCATGGCATTCTAATCCACAAATACGGGCCGCACATTTTCCACACTAAATCAAAAAAAGTTTGGGACTACCTATCTCAATTTACCGAATGGCGCCCATATTTTCATCACGTTTTAGGAGTCGTAGAAGGTAAAAAAGTACCAATACCCTTCAACCTAAATTCGCTCTACGCATTATTTCCACCTAAGTACGCTGAAAAACTCGAAGAAAAACTGCTAGATAACTTCGGGTTTGGGGTCAAAGTCCCCATTCTCAAACTCAAAGAAAGTGCAAACGGTGAACTCGAATTTCTGGCAAACTACATTTACAATAACGTCTTCGTTCGTTACACTGCTAAACAGTGGGAACTAAAACCCGAAGAACTCGACAAAGCAGTAACCGGAAGAGTCCCAGTATATATCAGTCGTGATGACCGCTACTTCCAAGACCCATACCAAGCAATGCCAAAGTATGGTTATACCGAAATGTTCCGCAAAATGTTAGCGCACCCTAACATCAAAGTACTTCTCAACGCTGACTATCGTGAAGTCATTAACGACATCAAGTTTAACCGCATGGTTTACACCGGTCCAGTTGATACTTTCTTTGACTATATGCATGGTGAACTGCCATATCGAAGTTTAAGATTTTCTTTTGAAACCTTAGACCAAGAACATTATCAAGAAGTTGGCACAGTTAATTACCCTAACGAATACGATATCACTCGCATCACCGAGCAAAAATATCTCTCTGGACAAACATCTCCCAAAACAACTTTAGTCAAAGAGTACCCCCAAGCATACGTTCCCGGTATTAACGATCCATATTACCCAGTTCCGCGCGAAGAAAATCGTGCGCGTTATGAACTTTACCTAAAAGAAGCAAATAAACTCAATGGTTCAGTAGTATTTGCCGGACGCTTGGCAGAGTACAAATATTATGATATGGATCAAGCAGCATTACGCGCGCTCAGTTTGTTTGAAAAAGAAGTTGTACAGAGCAAAACCGAAGACGTAACTCTTGGTAATGTGCCTGTTTGTTATTAATTAACTTTATGGGAAATTAGAACCAAAATATGAACCAGGTGCTGACTTTGTAGTTAATCCTAAAAATTGTTATTCTGCCCATTCCGGTTTAAATGCTGCTAGAAACATTGGATTAAAAGCAATATTACGACATAGAACTAACGCGGTCTTTGTACTGCGGAAAGCCTAGTTTAGTAATAAATTAGGTATGTAATGAATCTTGAACGGCAAGCAACTACCACATTCATTGCATTAGGCTTGGGTAGTCTGCCTGTAAAATTCCTACCATACTACGCTCTATGTGGTTGAGCCTACGGCTCACTTGCTACAGGATGCGACTACAGAGGAGTTTTGCGAAGTGAACAATGAAAAACGGGTATTCCCCAGGATTTACTACGTTTTGTTGACTACTCATGAGGAGAATTCAGTCTTATGAAGATAGCTTATGTAACTACCTACGATGCTACAGATGTTAAGCAGTGGTCAGGGACAGGTTATTACATACCCTTGGCTCTGAAAAATCAATCTCTATCAGTTGAGTATATTGGCTCTTTAAGGGAAAGATATTTACTACTTTCCAATGTAAAGGAGCGTATATACCGCAGCCGTTTTTTTAAGAAAAGGTATCTGAGAGACAGAGAGCCTCTCGTTCTCAAAGACTATGCACATCAAGTTAGTAAAAAATTATCTAGTATTGATGCGGATATTGTATTTGCTCAAGGAACAATTCCTATTGCCTATTTAGAATGTAATCAACCTATAGTTTTTTGGACAGATACTACGTTTGCAGGAGTGATGGATTATTATCCCGGATTCGGCAATTTCTGCAAAGAAACTATTAAAAATGGTCATGCAATGGAACAATCTGCTCTTGACAGATGTACATTAGCTCTTTATTCATCTGAGTGGGCGGCTAAAACAGCTATTGAGTATTATAAAATTAATCCTTCAAAAGTAAAAGTTGTTCCCTTTGGAGCCAATATTGAAGTAGACAGAAACATAGATGATATAAAGGCACTTTTAGAGTTAAGACCTTCAAATAAATGTAAGTTGCTATTTTTAGGTGTAGACTGGTTTAGAAAGGGAGGAGACATAGCTCTTGAGGTGACTAAACAGTTAAACTCAACAGGGATTAGTGCAGAGCTAACAGTAGTTGGGTGTGAACCAGTTGTAGATGGTTCTCTTCCAAGCTATGTTAAAGCTTTAGGCTTTATAAGTAAGACTACAAAAGAGGGAAGACAACAACTTGATAAACTATTAGCTGAATCTCACTTTTTAATCTTGCCTTCTAGAGCAGAGTGTTTTGGGGTCGTCTTTTGCGAGTCGAATTCATTCGGGGTTCCTTGCATATCCAGAATTGAAGGTGGAATACCATCAGCAATTAAAGATGGATTGAACGGTAAGTTATTTTCTTCATATGCTGATGTTTCAGAGTATTGTAAATATATAAGTCATCTTTGGTCTAATTATTCTCAATACAAAAGTTTAGCTCTTTCTGCGTTTCATGAGTATGAGTCTCGTCTCAATTGGTCAGTTATCGGAAAAACCGTTAAAGAGCTACTAATTGAGTTAATTTAGTAGATATTCTTAAACAAATTAGTTACACAAACTATTATTTGTGGAGCGGGCATCCTTGCCCGCCCTTACCTCACATCTTGCACCTTCAAGGGCTGGGTGGGCAGTGCCCACCCTACGCAAAACCAAGCATTACAAACTCTTTTATTCGAGTGGAAGCTCATGGTGCAAGATGGGATTTCTAGAAACCCTAAAGGTCTGCTCCAAAATCCTGTGGTGTCTCCAAAATTTATGTTGTTTCCCCGATATATTGTGGGGGCGGGTTTAGTTGGATTATAATTTTTTTGTGAAATATGGGTTCACGCGCCCTTACGCACCCATCCCCGAATAACGCTTTAAACCCTGGCGCCACAATATCCTATTTAAACCCAAAAACAACAGCGTCCACCCAATGGTCATAGAAAACCCTCTACCAATATCAGTTGGTAAACCAATTAAAAGACTTACAGGAAAATCTATTAAATAAGGGAAGGGAGTACATAAAACTGCCACACGCACAGGTTCAGGAAAAACTTCTAAAGGAGCAATCATCCCAGATAGAAACAAATAAAACAAAAACCAAAAGCTTTCCACAGAACTTGCGCGTTCCGTCCAAAACGCTAGCATTGCAAAAGTATATTGAATAATAAACCGTAACGCAAACGCTAGCAGTATAGACAGTGTAAATAATAAAAACTGTGACCAGCTAGGTATCCAAAAAGCCTGTGGATACAGTATAAAAAATAAAGCCACTAAAAAAATAGAGAAAGGCACACGAGCTGCGCGCTCAGAAACATGCGAAGTTACATGATGCCATACAGGGTCAATAGGTTGTAATAACCGAGGTGAAAGTTTTCCTTCAACAACTTCACGCTCAAATTCCCAAACAACCCAAACAACCGTAAACTGTCGAACGATAAACACTGTAATAAAATAACGAGCAAAATCAGCTGGTGACAAACCAAATTGACCACCTTGTGCAGCTTGCGTCCACACTCCCATCAATATAATAGGTAGTGAACCCGCCAAAACCCACAATATCAACTCAGCACGGTATTCCACCATATAAGCGTAATACACCCAAAGAAAAGTCCTTACTTTTTTCAAAATCCAACTCCTAACTCCTAACTCCTAACTCCTAACTCCTAACTCCATTCCTCAGCACTCTACACTCAGCATTCTACACAACTCCTGCTTGAAACACCCGACCTATAACTTCTTCCACAGGTGGCTCATTAACTGTTAAATCAACAACTTCTAAGTCTGATAAAATGCGGGATACGGTGCGCGTCAGCTTTTCTTGCTCAACAATAAAACAAGCAGAACGTCCTTCTACTGTTTTTACGTCCCCATAAAATTTGAGCTTTTCTTTAGATATTTGGTGTGCTAACTCTACATGAACCTCACGGTATGGTGCAAACCGTTCGAGTAAACCATCCAAACTACCATCGTACATTAAGGCGCCTTGGTGAATCATAATAACTCGTTCGCACAAAGCAGTAATATCTGCCATATAATGACTAGTTAATAGTACAGTGGCTTGATAGCGTTGATTGTACTGACGCAAAAAGTCGCGCACTCCCACTTGTGCATTAACATCTAACCCTAAAGTCGGTTCATCAAGAAATAATACTTGAGGACGATGTAATAATGCGGCAAGTAACTCAGCTTTCATTCGCTCACCCAGAGACAACTTTCGCACAGCTTGATTTAATTTACCTTCTAGTGAAAGCATTTCGGTTAGTTCTCCCACCCGGAGCATAAACTCATGGTCAGAAATACCGTAAACAGCAGCATTAATTTTTAGCGAGTCCATAGCAGGTAAGTCCCACAATAATTGCTGCTTTTGCCCCATTACAAGTGTAACCTTTCGCAAAAATTCTTCCTGGCGCCGAAAGGGAACATATCCAGCAACTCTGACATTGCCACTTGTTGGATGAACGAGTCCCGTAAGCATTTTCAGCGTCGTTGTTTTGCCTGCACCGTTAGGCCCCAAAAAACCGACAACTTCACCAGGGTTAATTTCAAACGAAACATCCCGAACAGCTTTAATTTGGCGGTAAGTGCGTCGAAAAAAATGAGATAATGTGCCTTTAATACCTGGTTCTTTGACAGCGACGGGGTAAAATTTGCTCAAATTGTGAGCAAGAATGATAGACATATATATATTGATAAAGTGTGGTAATGCACTCTCTTCCGAAGTCGTGTATAGGAAATACTAATATATTCTGGACGATTATTGGTAAAATTTGCTTAAATTCTTTCAATTTACATATTCTCTCTTAATATTACTTCTACTTCTGGATAGAAGCGCACATTACACACAATATGCACTCGTTACAACTTAATAATTTTTAACATATACATATTACCCGACAACGCCTCATGTGTGGCGCCTGATTAAACATGGTACCGAAAGCAAAAATGTTGGTACGGACACAATATTGCTCATTATTAATTGTCAGTTTCCAAATTTATCTAACATAATCTTAAATTAAACATTGCTACAAAGCGTAAACACTTATCATTTTTCTATATAATATAATTTATATATCTCAACACAAACTTACAAAATATGGCTTTTAGCAGTTACAAAACTATTGGTGAAGTCGTCAAAGAATATCAGGTTACTTATACCGAAGCAAATTTTGTTATTGCAACATCGTTTCACATTCCAGATTATTTCCGTGATGACTTAGAGTTGATGATGAATGAAGCTGTTGTCGATAACTCGGAATTTGCAATTTGTGAAAATTTTATTTACCCAGTTTTGAAAGAAGTTTGGAAAGTTTATCGCAGTAATTTTCTACTATGGAGTCACCAATTACTGAATTGCGATGCAAAACTAACAGGATACCCCGAATATATTCTTGCAACGAGATCACCTTTAGGTAAAGTTGTTTTCGACAAACCTTATTTTATCTTAGTTGAAGCCAAGCAAGATGACTTTGAAGGAGGTTGGGCACAATGCCTTGCTGAGATGATTGCTGCTCAAAGATTAAATGACGAATTAAAGATAACTATTTTTGGTATCGTTTCTAATGGCGGGTTTTGGCAATTTGGGAAATTAGAAGAAAATCTTTTTACCCGCAATAAAAAAATCTACACTATTCAAGAACTAGATGAACTATTTGCGGCTGTTAATTATACTTTTCAACAAAGTGAAGTACAATTACAAAATTTAGTTGCAGTGTAAGAAACTGGGTTTCTAGACAAAATCTTTGTTTTTATTACAAGATATTGAAAAAGAAACCCGGTTTCTTTGGCTATCTTAAACAAGCACTAATTATCACTTTTACCTTGTACAGAAGACTGCATACCCAAAACAACAGCTTTTACACGTTGTTGCGGTGTACCGTGGTGCTGTGGATTATGCCAATTATAATCACCAATACGGTACGCAAAAGACGCTATTTCTTGAATATCTCTATTATCAAACTCAATATTTGGAATTAACCCAATATAAACACCTGCCAAACAATCTGCTTGTAATTCTGAAATAGGTGTAATACGAGGTTGAAACCCATACGCGGTTTGCATTGCATGGGCATATTCGTGTGCGACGATATAAGCTAGAGCAGCATCTCCATGTTGATAAGCCATACGTATATGCTGTCTAGTTATATACACAGTGTGATTACGAACACAATAATGGCTACCGTAAATTCTACCGCAACCTCCCCTGGCGCCGTTTGGGACATCCCAAATTAATTTAGATGTAGCTTGATAACCGTGAATTTGTTGTATTCCTGAATATATACCTTGAACAACCGTCCCAGGTTTCCATTCAGCTTTCACTGGTAACGAAACGAATAAGTAGCCAATGCCAACAATAATATTTGTTAGTACCTTATTTATTTTCATACAAAGTTAAATCTAGGCGACTAATTATAAAGCCAATTTGTACTATAAAACCTAAAGTTAGCCTGTTTGACTGGGTTCAGCTTATTTTCATGTTTGAAGAATGCAACTAAACATCACGCACAAAGACGTTATAAATATATACAATACGATAGAGGAATATTTCAGACGAAGTAGCCCTATTAAAGCCAAGACTGAGCAATATCAGGCAAAAATTTGCTCGCATATAGTTTAATTTTGCTAGAGGATAAGGACATGACAGATTTCTTAAAAAGTTTAGAGCAAGAGTTAGCTAGTTATCGCGTAAAATTTAAAGAATCATCCGAGGCTTTGAACGATTTAGCTAAAATTAAAACTGATTTTGAAGGATTATCACAAAAGTATAAAGAAATACAAACAGAGCATAAGAAACTGAGTGAATTTGTTGAACAATCACGCACAACTGCAATAGAATTACAAGACCAATCAAAAGATGCAATCAAACAAGTAAATTTAGCAAATGAGCATATTAACGAAGAATTTACAAATTTACAACATGAAATTGTAGAAAACTTTACTCAATTTCAGAAAGAATTAAACCAGCAGTTTAAAAAGTCTGAGTATGAATTACGTCAAGTGTCAGTAGACATAAAAAACGAATCGGAAACCGCAGTTAAACAAGTAACCCACAGTAACGAAGCAGTTCAACAAGAATTTATAGCTTTAAAGCATGAAATATTAGAGAACTTTACGCAATTCCAACAAGAATTAAACCAGCACGTTGAAAATTTAAGTAACCAATCGCATCAAAATATAATTAACATTCAAAACGATGTTAAAACTGAATTAAAACGCTATCAAGAAGAACTTGAAGTCAAACTTGAGCAGCGTATAGAAGATGTGACTAATAGCCAGAAACAAATACAGCAATCTTTAAACCGTCTCGAATCAGAACTGAATAATACAAAAGCTTCAATCAATGAAGTAAAACAAAATACGGTACTGCAACTAGAACACCTTCCAAACCGTCTTGCCACAATAGATGAGTATCAAGCACAAACAAATCAAAAGTTACTTTTTATTGGTGTGGGAAGTTTACTCGCAATTTTATTAGCATTTGTGTCCTTATTTATGCCACAAAGAAATAATACAACATCTCCACAATCTCAATCTTTGCAACGGATAGAACGGATGTAACGGACTCTGTGTACAGACGCAATTATTAAGAGCAGGACACTGTGTGAACGTGTCTCTACGTGCCTCTGCGGTAAAAAAGAACTATTACCACGGAGACGCAGAGCGTACAGAGTAGAGACATGTACACCGGAGGTTTTCCCGCAGGGATTAATTTTATTATTTTCTATTTCCAGCGCGCAATGTACTATAAACAAGCCATAAACCTAATAAACTAGCAACAGCGAATAAAATATTATTGAGTAGTGATAGTTGTACGGTTTGTGCTTTTGTGGAAATAATTGCGGCGCCCATTATTAGCGAACCTACGAGGATACTTAATGAGAGTCGATTGGCTGAATCGTCCATTGTACGACGTAAGCCATCTAAACCACGTAGAGAGATATTCCACTGTAAGGTTTCTGATGTTACTCGGTCTAATAGTGATTCTATTTGACGCGGTGATTGCAAAGAGAGACTTTTTAGATCAAGCGCTGTACGTAACAACGAACGGAATGGACTTTCTCCTAGTAATTGGCGCCTAAATAAGTCTGTAAGTAATGGTTTGATTTCATCGAAAAAGTTAAGTTCAGGATTAAAGCCACGTGCGACACCTTCTAAGTTCGCGAGAGTTTTGGCGTATAAACCCATGTTCGTCGGTAAGCGAATTTTATTATTGCGCGCGACCTGGAGAATTTCGTAAATAATTTGTGAGAAGTTGATTTGGGCGACGTTCAGATTATGATACTTCCGCAACATCCGGTCATAGTCGCTTTCTAACCGTGACAAAATTACTGGCTGAGTTGAGTCTGCTAGTTGTAACGTTAACTGCGCGCATCTTTGTGCGTCTAAGTCAACTGTCGCAAGTAACATTTCTGTAAGAATTTGTTGAGTGCGGGGATCAAGGCGCCCAACCATGCCACAATCTAAAATGGCAACGCGACCATCTCGCAAATAAAACAAATTTCCAGGATGGGGATCAGCGTGGAAAAAACCATCTATATATAGCTGTTGAAAAAATGCCCGGAATAATAAAGTTGTTATTTCTTTACGTTCAGCAATAGGGTCTTTGCCGTTGTTATAGTCAGTGCCAATTTTTGCACTCAGTATAGGAACTCCATCGAGCCATTCCATCACCATTAACTTGGGTGATGTCACATCCCAGTGAATCTCGGCAATTACAAGTTTTGTCGGGTCGAACCACTTACTTTTTGACAAATTGCGACGTAGTTCGTCGGTAAAGCTAGCTTCGCGGGTAAAATCAAGTTCTGCTTCGAGAGCTTTACAAAATTCCTCTGCTATAGATTTAATTTCGTAGTTTTGTCCAAATTCAGTGCGTGCAACTAAATCGGCAATACCCTGTATTAAAGCAATATCTTGGGCGATAGTAATATCAATACCTGGGCGTTGAACTTTCATTGCCACTTCGCGACCGTCAATAAGAGTCGCACGGTGTGTTTGAGCAATTGAACCAGCAGCAACTGGAACGGGGTTTATATATTTAAATGTCTCTTCAAGAGGACGTTTTAATTGCTTACGTATAAGTATTTCAATTTCTGACCAGGCAACTGGTGGAACTTCGTCTTGCAAGGTAGAAAGTTCTTCAATGTAAGAAGCACTCAAAATGTCAGGACGAGTTGACATTAGTTGACCGAGTTTGACGTAAACGGGTCCTAGGTCTACAAGAATTTTCTTCAATACGGCAGGTGTCGGAAGTTGCGGGTCTTCTGGTTTGCCTCCGGTTAGCAGGCGCCGCATGTAGTCCCAACCATTACGGAGGAGAACTTCGACTATTTCGCGTTGACGAGGAACGGTTTGCGTAATAAACATAAATAAAAGTTAGGAGTTAGGAGTGCTGAGTGCTGAGTGCTGAGTGCTGAGGAGCCATCGCCGTGCGGGGGTTCCCCCCGTTGAGGC
>ERZ1066124.83-NODE-83-length-90698-cov-27.105778_pt1 | contig 90698 bp, 92 predicted proteins | sample MGYA00382771_ERZ1066124 | MGnify/ENA primary metagenome ERZ1066124 (study PRJEB33369, sample SAMEA5778354) | biofilm metagenome | biome: Industrial cooling water; feature: Water cooling tower basin; material: Biofilm | place: United Arab Emirates | collected... | reverse complement strand
ACTGTTGATGGAGTGGGAAACGGGACAGATTGTCGCCACAGCAGTAGCTCAAGGGAGAAAGCACGATTTCAAGTTATTCAAGCAGTGTCGATTGCCATTAGTTGCCTCACAGTTATGCTCGGCAGATCGAGGCGATCAGGGATTAGCCAAATTGCATAGCGGAGCTTGTACCCCCACCCCCACTAAGAAACCTCGTCACCAAGCCTTAAGAGAAGCCGAGAGACAACATAATCGAGCTTTAGCACGACTACGGGTTCGAGTGGAACATACAATTCGCCGTTTCAAGATTTTTCGGATCTTTTCGGGGCGTTATCGCAACAGGAGAAAACGCTTTGGCTTACGTCTCAATTTGATTGCTGGGTTACTCAATTATGAACTGGCACAGGCTTGATGATTCATGCAGGAGGTCTCTTGTTCCTCATCTCCATCAACTCGACGACGATAGCAATGATGCGCTTCATCATTCATCACAATAATATTTTTCTTATTCCCCAAACTGCGACAAACTCTCCGTACCATCTGTTCTGGAGTTTCGGTAAATGCGTTATCTTTAGTAGGATTGAGAATATTTTTAGTTAAAGCGGAAACCGATGTATGTTCTTTGAGTGCAAAAGCGTGATAATTAGTAACGATGATTTTTGCTTTCTCTAGTTCTGCTAAAAGCTCGCAAGGCACTAAATCTAGCTTTTTGTAATAGTTTTCAGGATCATTCGGCAATAATATCCGCAATCTGTCTCGAACTGTAATCCCTGGTGTGACAATTAAGAAAGCATCACTAAATTCTAGTCGCTGTGGACTTGACAATTTATTTAAAGTATGGTAAGCAATTAACATCGACATAACAGCCGATTTACCGCTACCCGTTGCCATCTTTAACGCGATCCGAAACAATAGAGGATTATTCGCATCCTTAAAAGTATTGAGTTGATTTCTAATCCAAGCATCACCCGATTTATCGGCAACCTCTGTTAAATAAATAACGGTTTCTAATGCTTCAATCTGACAAAAGAATAACTTTTTTTCTCGTTCTGGATTTGTCCAATATTCCAATAAACGACGGGAAATAGCCGTAATATTGACTGTACCTCGATAACCACCTCTACGCCACCAAGAGACACGTTCACGAATATCATTAATAAATTTATTCTCAGAAATGCGATCTTGTGTCCAAATGCCCAAATCTAGCTCTAATTGAGGATTTTTTTTCTTTGGTTGAGCGATCGGGATAAAATAATGGCTACTGCGACGAGTCTCAATGATATCACTTGTAATTCCTTCTGAGTCAAATCGAAAATGTTGTCTTGGTTCGGCAAAAGCTGAGTTAATGATGGGGTTTTCAATAATGACGGTTTTCATCGAAATATGAGTAAATATGTTTCTTTACTCAAGATTCCCAAAATAATAGGGTTAGCTAACAGATCGTTTCATCTTTAAGCCATAGTAGTACACTAGAATTATCTTTCGGCTAGTCAGATTACCGAAAAAGAAGATTATTCAAGCGTAAATACCTTTTTTGTAATTATGTATGTATTTGATATGAATATATTGACTACTAATTAATCTTCTGTAGGGACTAAAGGTTTAAGCAAGGCTAAAAGTTCAGGAATATCAGTTTTTATGACTCGCCAAACAACATCTAAATCTACTTTCCCATAATCATGAGTTAATCTATTTCTCATTCCAATAACTTTAGAATAAGGGATTTCTGGATGTTCTTCTCGAAACTCTAAAGAAAGCCGTCTGAATGCTTCGCCTAAAATGGTTATTTCATAAAGAACTGCTCCCTGTGTTTTAAGATCACAATAAAAAATCTGCTCATCCATTCCCTCTGTAAACTCTAAAATCAATTCAGCAAATCTAACCGCATCTAAAATAGAAGCTTGATCACGTTCCATAAATAACTTCAGCACTACCTAAAATATTACGACGGCGAATCCAGTTATGACTATTTACTATACTTTCTTTAGAAACAAAATCAACTTCTCGACCAACTAACTTTTCTAGTTGTTCTATAAGGGTTACTACCTTCCATCCCCAATGTGCTTCAGATGAACTGACATATAAAAAATCAATGTCACTTCCTTCGTTAAAATCATTTCTTAGAACTGAACCAAATAACGCTAATTCTATGATTTTCCATTCTTGGCAAAACTCGCTAATTTGTTCAGCAGATACTCCAAGACGCTTGTAGATTTGTTCAGAATTTCTTAAAGGTGGTAATTGAGTGAGATTTAATGAATCCATTGCACAATTATTTCCTGTATAGGCTCAAAGCTTACTACTCTAATAATGCCATCTTCAAAAAGGATTTGACAAAGGTATACTTAAAGGCGCGTTAGGATAGAAAAGGCCTGAATCTATATAAACTATTATTTTTGACAAATGACATCAACTGCATTATTAGGTAAATCTGTCAATGAGTTAACCGAGTGGGTACAAGAACAAGGACAACCCGCATATCGAGGAAAACAGTTACATCAATGGCTATATGAAAAAGGTGCGCGATCGCTTTCTGAGATCTCCGTATTTCCAAAGTCGTGGCGTGAAATAGTAGCAGATTATCCGATTGGTCGCTCGACTATTACTCATCGTAGCATTGCACCCGATAAAACACGAAAATATCTCCTAAAATTAGCCGATGGAAAAGTGGTTGAAGCAGTAGGTATCCCCAGTCATAAGCGTCTGACGGTGTGTGTCTCTTCTCAAGTGGGATGTCCAATGGCGTGTGATTTTTGCGCGACGGGAAAAGATGGTTTTACTCGTAATCTTAAATCTTATGAAATTGTTGATCAAGTTCTCACCGTACAAGAAGACTTTCAACAACGAGTCAGTAATGTTGTGTATATGGGGATGGGGGAACCGTTGTTAAATATCCCTGATGTTGTTGCTTCGGTTAAGTCATTAAATCAGGATGTAGGAATCGGACAACGTAACTTAACAATTTCTACTGTAGGATTACCTGAGAAGATCTTACAACTTGCTAATTATCGGTTACAAGTGACTTTTGCGGTGAGTTTACACGCATCTAATCAAAAATTACGCGAACAACTTATACCCAGTGCAAAACATTATCCTTTTGAAAAACTTCTCAATGACTGTCGAGAGTATGTCAAAATTACGGGCCGACGGGTGACATTTGAATATGTTTTACTCGCGCAGGTCAATGATTTACCTGAACACGCTTTAGAACTTGCCCAAAAAATTAGAGGATTTCAGTCCCATGTCAACTTAATCCCCTATAATCCCATTCAAGAGGCAGACTATCAAAGACCAAGTGAACAACGTATCCAAGCGTTTAAAAACGTTTTACAAAATCAAAATATTACCGTTAGTGTTCGTTATTCTCGCGGTTTAGAAGCCGATGCGGCCTGCGGACAATTGCGGGCCACAAAGTTAGATTTGAGCTAACGGCAAGCTGCACTACGTCCTGCGGATGCGTAAAATTCGATGACACGTCCTGTCTTAGAACAATTGGTCATGAAATAATCACATACTGGACAAGCAGTTTGTGTAATTTCGTGATGGGGAAAATGTTCTCTTTCGGCAAAACTTCCACAGTTAGGACAGCGTATTTTTTGTATCTTAGTCATTTGTAATCCTTTGTATTTAATTGATCGTTTTGTAGTTAGGTACTAAATTTTAGTAATGAATTTAATCTATTTTTCCTTTGATCCCCATTATGAATCAATCAATAGGAAACAAACATTAATTTTTGCTTAAAATATTTTTGGTAGTCTTAGCATTTTGAAACACAATCTAAAATTCTTAAGCAGTAATTAAGATTTGATCATTTGTATCTTAACAAACATCACTTGAAACCTCCCTCATCCTTTAGAATTATTGATCCCCGTATTGATCCCGTTCAAAAGACGAGTTAATCGATCAATAAAAAATTCAATTTCTGCAAAATAAAAATGCAAGAAGTCGATAAGGATAAATACCTACTCGATTATAGCCTACTCGATTAAATTTTTGCCATAGCTTTTTGATATGCGTCGTAGGTTGTTTGATTAAAACAGACAAAAATAATTTTTTTGATTGAACTGGAATTATTTAAAAATTTTGTTACTTCTGTTACAGCAATTTTAGCCGCGTCAATTATTGGATAGTTATACACTCCTGTACTGATGGCAGGAAAAGCGAGCGATTCTAATTCTTTTTCAGCAGCAATGAAGAGAGAATTTCGATAACAACTTGCTAATAAATCAGATTCACCATTATTTCCCCCTTTCCAAACAGGGCCGACTGTATGAATGATCCATTTTGCGGATAAATTATATCCTTTAGTAATTTTCGCCTCACCCGTTTTACAACCCCCTAAACGACGACATTCTAGTAATAATTCTGCCCCTGCCGCACGATGAATCGCTCCATCAACACCGCCACCGCCGAGTAAACTAGAATTAGCCGCATTAACGATCGCATCAACATTTTGTTTAGTGATATCTCCGAGTACAATTGAAATTTGATTTTTATCCATTGTGTTTTTTATTTCAAAATCTGTATCAAAAATTACTTTTTGCTCAAAGATCTTGTAAAGAATCATTAATATTAAATTGACAATAAGTAGATTATTACCTGTTTAACATATATATATAGAATTAGCGAAAAATCTGTCCCAAGATTGAGCGCAAAGTAAAGAAAATTTAATAACTCAAAAACATAACTAAAAAATAATTAAAGAAAACAATGGCTAATCAGATTGCATATGCTATAGCCAATTGCCTCATTGGCACATCTTTGCTCAGTCTGTCTTATCCTGTTCAGGCTGAACTATTGGCACAAAACGAAAACGTTCCCCAAAATTGTCAACTGCTTAAAGAAATTCAAAGTGGTCAAACGTCAATTAGAAAAGAAATACAAAATCCTGCCAATTTAGATTTTAAAGTCTTTGAAAATAATTGGAATACAGATTTTGCCGTACCAACAGCCACTAAATATAGTTCTTATACAGCCACACTCATTCCCGAAAATGAAGCTGTCTACGATGTTGCTATTAACCTAAAATACAATGACGACACAACAAGTACCGTTCACGATAAAAAAACGGCTATGAACCGAGGGAAAACTTATACCTTTCCCTTTGAATCTCCCAACAATCGTCAACCCTATCAAGTCAATTTGAAAGTTAAAGGAGATAATAACAACGCTTATCGCATTTCTGTGATGGCGTGTCGTTGAATAAAAATTTTACTTATAAAAGATGGATCTAGGGGTTAAGTTGCTTGACCCTTTTTTTAAATATCTAAAAATTCAAAGAAAAATTAGAAAAATATTGCAACAATCGCGCTTTGGGTGACAGAATAAGGGATAACCCGATACATCAAACGTAGTCAAGAATGAGCGAACAACCGTTAGGATCAGTTACGCAAGGCTCTTTAAGTGAAGGTTTAGAAGTCCGTTTACATCCCGATGTTTCAGTTGAAGAAATGCGAGTCGGTAAATTTTTGGTCGTTCAGGGAATGCGATCGCGTTTCTTTTGTCTCCTCACCGATGTTTCTCTAGGCACTTCTAGCCCCCGTATACTAGCAAATCCGCCTAGTTTTGAAGATAGTTTCATGCGAGATGTCTTAGCAGGTAGTGGAACCTTTGGTACAGTCGAACTCTCACCGATGCTCATGTTTACGCCAACATCCGATCATCCTTTTAATGGAAACGGGGAAAAAAATGGCAATGGAAAAAGTAGTAATTTAGCCTCATTTGAAGCCCAAAGTAGTGAAGAAGTCGAATTACTCCCAGTTAAAACCATTCCCGCCCATTTTAGCCAAGTTTTTGAAGCAAGCGAACGTGATTTTCGCATGGTGTTCGGATGGGAAGATGATCCAACGCGCAAGAATTTCGCCATCGGACAACCTTTAGATATGGATGTTCCCATCTGTATCAATTTAGATCGATTTGTCGAACGCAGTAACGGGGTTTTTGGAAAATCAGGTACAGGAAAATCGTTTCTAACTCGTTTGCTGATTTCTGGTATCATCCGTAAGCAAGCCGCCGTTAATCTGATGTTTGATATGCACTCGGAATATGGCTGGGAAGCAATGCAAGAAGGAAAACAAGTCTCAACCGTTAAAGGTTTAAGACAACTGTTTCCAGGGCAAGTCGAAATTTATACCCTCGATCCTGAATCAACCAAACGGCGAGGTGTGAGAGATGCCCAAGAACTTTTCTTGAGTTATGATCAGATCGAAATCGAAGATATTCGCTTAATTGGACATGAATTAGGAATTTCTGAAGCGAGTTTAGATAATGCCAATATTTTGTATGCAGAATTTGGCAAAGCTTGGATTACTCGACTTCTGACGATGAATAATGAAGATATTAAAGAATTCTGTCTAGAAAAACAAGGTCATGCAGGTTCGATTATGTCTTTGCAGCGTAAACTGATGCGCTTGGAAAGTATGAAGTATCTAAAATCTGCTTGTCCTCATGATTATATCGATCAACTGCTAAAATCACTTGATGCAGGTCTGCACGTTGTCGTCGAGTTTGGCTCACAAAGTAATATGCTGTCTTATATGCTGGCGACTAATATGATTACTCGTCGCATTCACGGAAATTATGTCAAAAAAGCCGAATATTTCCTGCAAAGTAAAAAAGTAGAAGATCGGCCGCGTCAGTTAGTGATTACCATCGAAGAAGCACATCGATTTTTAGATTCTAAGATTGTTCATCAAACCATTTTTGGCACGATCGCGCGAGAAATGAGAAAATATTTTGTTACTCTCTTAATTGTCGATCAACGTCCTTCTGGTATTGATAATGAAGTGATGTCCCAAGTCGGAACCCGTATCACCTGTTTACTCAACGATGAAAAAGATATCGATGCTATTTTCACTGGCGTATCGGGTGCGGGTAGTTTAAGATCAGTTTTAGCAAAACTCGATTCTAAACAACAAGCTTTAGTCCTAGGTCATGCGGTACCGATGCCTGTTGTGATCCGCACACGGGCTTACGATCAAAAATTCTATGCTGAAATTGGGGCGACAGATTGGACAGAATTATCTAATGAAGAAGTCTTCGCCGCCGCCGCCACCGCGAAAGCTGATTTAGGTTTCTAAAATCCCATCAGTTCCGCCACAGTTGCTAAATCAGGTATAACCGATTTCACCGCATTATCTGAAACTTTGATCGCACTATCGGGATCTTTTAAGCCATTTCCTGTCAATACACATACAACTGTCGCGCCACTGGGAACTTGATCTTTTAATTTTAATAGTCCCGCTACTGATGCTGCACTTGCTGGCTCACAAAATATTCCTTCTTCGGCTGCTAAAATTCGATAAGCCTCTAAAATTTCTTCGTCTGTCACGGCATTAAATTCACCCTGACTTGCATCTTTTACAGCTAATGCTTTTTCCCAGTTAGCAGGATTTCCGATGCGAATGGCTGTAGCTACGGTTTCGGGATGGTGTATCGGTTTTCCCATCACTAAAGGCGCACTCCCTGCGGCTTGAAAACCCATCATTTTCGGAAGACGATCGCAATATCCCTGTTGATGGTACTCACAAAAACCCATCCAGTACGCGGTAATATTGCCTGCATTGCCTACGGGAATACACAACCAATCAGGGGCCCGATTCAACGCGTCTACCACTTCAAAAGCGGCTGTTTTTTGTCCTTCGAGGCGATAAGGATTAACAGAATTCACTAGAGTTACGGGATAGTTTTCTGATAATTGACGAACAATTCTTAACGCTTCATCAAAATTACCATCAATCGCAATCACTTCTGCACCATACAACAAAGCCTGTGCTAACTTTCCTAACGCCACATAACCATCGGGGATCATCACAAAAGCCCGCATTCCAGCGCGTCTAGCATAAGCCGCCGCCGATGCTGAGGTATTCCCCGTACTGGCACAGATGACCGCTTTAGCCCCTGCTTCAGCCGCTTTAGAAATCGCCATTGTCATCCCACGATCTTTAAAGCTACCTGTCGGGTTTAAACCATCATATTTTACAAAAACCTGAACCCCTTTCCCCACTAATTTAGAAATATATGGAACCTGAATCAGAGGCGTATTTCCTTCTAAAAGTGTGACAACTGGTGTAGCATCACTGACAGGTAAATAAGAGCGATAGGTTTCAATCAATCCTTTCCACTGGGCGGCTGATTTTTGGATGATTAGATCTGAGGAAGGAAATTGAGGAATCAAAGGCTGGGTTTGCATAAACAGGTTTTATAAATGTTTATCTCTCATCTAAGAGAGTCCATACAGGCTAAATATCTATTGTATTAAATTAAGGTCTGTTAAAGGTCGTTTTGATCAATTACTTCATCTGATGATGTCGCCACTCGCGTCCTAACATCAGAACCACTGCAACCACTAGAGGGATAAAATGATAGATCCCCCGATAGGCAATTAACGCGCCACCTAGTTCGGGTTTAGGAACATCTGGGGCTAGTAAATGAGCGATCGCATAATCAAATACCCCTAACCCCCCTGGAACCGTACTGACGACACCCGCAGTCAAGGCAAAAACATAAATTCCAAAAAAGCCCAAAAACGATAATTTCATCGTCGGCAGCAGTAAGTACAGTACACTGGCTGCTAAAAGCCAATCCAATAAAGAAACCAGAATTAAACCAAGGGATAGACCAAATGAGGGGTATTCTAATTCTGCTCCTTTTATTTTAAAAGGTTTAACACACAGAAAACCAATTGAAAAATAGACGCTGACACAGGTGAGAAAAACAATGCCAATGGCTTTGACTGAACCTAAAGGAAATTTTAAAAAGTCAGATAAATTTAATGGATCAAAGAGAAAAATTACACCACCAATTGTCAGCATTCCTAACCAGAATTCTAAATGGGTAAAAGCGATGATTTTGGCAATATCTAGTGGTGGAACACGAAAAGCCGAGTAATAACGATAGCGAATGGCTGTACCTGAGAGTAGGGTAAATCCAACTGTATTACCAACTGCGTAACTAATAAAAGCAGTTTCAATAATATGTCGAAGCTTTAGCATCCGACGAACATAGATAAAACCTAGCCAGTCATAACCCGTCATGGAAAGATAGCCCAAAAACGTTAGAGCAACGGCACCTAACTTGTGGGATGTCGGAATATTTTTTAGACTGTTGAGTAAATCTTGAACAGTATAGTTTCTGAACTCATGAGCAACCGCCCAAATAGCTAACCCTAAGATCAAAAGAGAAAATAAAATTGGGAGGAGTTGGCGCAGACGTTTCATAATTTACCTAGAGTTTTCTGGCTCACTTTTTCCACAAACTCGAATAAATTCTAAGGGTAAACCATCTGTATCAGCAATAAAAGCTACCTCATAAACCGTCTGCCCGATCATTTGTTGTCTTGGTTCTAGTAAAACTTTGAGTGGACTAAACTGATTACTATCCTGTTGAGCCGCTTCAGTAAAGGTTTTTTGTAGCTCATTTAACCATATTGGTAAATCGGTTACTGTATCGCTTAAATCAAAAGATAAATGATAGTAACCGACATAATGTTCGTCATCAAAAGCATCGGGGGCGGGTTTGGGTTCAGGAATTTGCATCAATTCAATTCTTCCCCCTAAACCTTCCATCCAACAGGCAAGGGTATAACCTGTGGTAAAACGTTCTGTAACGATAAATCCTAGCGTTTCATAAAAAGCGATCGCACGATGAATATTAGCGGTTCGGATCGAGGCATGGTGCATGAACTTAAGTGAGAATTAAAATAGGTTTTTGATGCTTTTCAAAACTATTATTCAAAAAAACGAAAATAAGGATATCGTTTTGGTACACCTGGTTCTTTTTCTAAATCAAAATTAATCACATCCCAGCAGGGTTCTTCAACTGAATCTGAACTAAATTCAACTGGAAGACCATACAATCTGGGCATTTGCGATTCATTATTATTATTTCGCCAAGGGGTATTTCTCTCTAAATAAGCACTCACTAGCTCTTTATAACGACTGGCAATAATCACCTTAGTCGCCCTAAAACCTTGAGTATACAGTCTATCAAGTGCCTCATGAATTTCAAACCGAATACCATCAGGGTGAGTATGTTGTCGATACCACTCACCATTCCAATATCGCCAATGTCGCCCCGACTGAAGATGAACTAATTCTTCAGTTGTCGGGTTGGCCTCAAACGCACCATGACGCGGACATAAATAAGTATCAGTCAACGTCAAGGCGGGAATGATTTGACGACAGTGAGGACAATAGATTTCAGGCCCAAAAATAGGATATTGTAAACCTGGATTCATTATTAGTAACCTTACTCCGAAAGAAAATTCGCGCTAAAGAATGCCCTTGATATATTATATCGACTCTCAAAGAGCGACTTTTAATCCTAGACTTTAGTTTAAACTAACTATGCAAGATTATTCCTTCCCTACTTTTTGGTTACCTCCAGATTTATCAAAAACCGCTTTTGTTGCTTCGAGTGCAGTCATTATCGGTGATGTTTCTTTATCTACAGGCTCTAGTGTTTGGTATGGTGCGATTTTACGTGGAGATGTCGAAAAAATTATCATCGGAGCCTATACAAATATTCAAGATGGAGCAATTTTACACGGTGATCCTGGACTGGTCACCCAATTAGAAGATTATGTGACTGTTGGACATCGGGCGGTGATTCATTCAGCATATGTTGAACAAGGCTCACTTATTGGCATTGGTGCAGTAATTTTAGATGGTGTTCGGGTTGGTGCTGGAAGTATCATCGGGGCGGGGTCAATTGTAACGAAAAATGTACCTGAGCGATCGCTTGTTGTTGGGATTCCAGCCAAAAAAGCGCGGGATGTTTCTGAGTCTGAAGCCCTTGGATTAATCGAACACGCTAAAAAATACACTCAACTGGCTTTAGTTCATGCAGGAAAAGGAACCGATTTGGGATTCACAAGGCCTACCAATTAAGATATATATATATAAAATGAGAACCTTTAAATTTTCTTAATTGTTTAACAAGGAATGGACGACCTATGGACTGGCGCATTTTAATCGTATTGACTCCTCTGCTCATTGCTGCTGGTTGGGCTGTTTTCAATATTGGTGCTGCTGCTCTCAGACAGTTCCAAAATTTTCTAGACACCCGCGAAAGCTAAAAAACTGCTTTACATTTCTTTACAGAATCAGGGCATAGTGAAAGATCTATGCCTTTATTGTTTTGAGGGAAATTTTAGTGATATCTAATTTTCCTTGTCTATAGAGAATTTCATAAACTGCGGCGAACCCTTCTGCGGTGATCGGGGGAAATTCTGTCAAAGAGTTATATAATTCTTCAATAACTGTATCTGGTACTTGTCGTTTTCTGTTTTTATTCCATTGTTGGCAAATCTCTAAAGGAGTTGCTAGATACCATCCTATCCACTGAACATTATTGTATTGCTGAAGTTTTTGTAACAAGTCGCTTCGCCATTCACGTTTAGCATTTGTCGCATCATAGATAATCGATATTCCTGTTTCTAGATAATATTGTATTTGGGATAATATTTCAGCTTCAATTAGTTCCCAGTCTCCTTGTAGGTTTTCATCACCAAAGAGTTTTTCTCGGATTTGGTCAGTAGAGACAATGCGACAATTAGGATATAACTTTGTAATTTCCTCAGCAACCGTAGATTTACCACTACTTGGACAACCGATTAAAATATGGCAGATTAAAGACATTACTAATTAATGTTAATGCTAATGAATATTTGTTTTCCTAAAATACTTTTCTTATGATTCAGCAATTGCCAGTAACTGCATCCGAATTTCTTCGGGTAATTCTACCATAACAAACCGATTAGCTAGATAAAGGTAATCTTCACTTCTATTCATTAATCACTCTTAAACATCCAACTTCATTAGTTTGAGTGTCGCTTAAGACTCGATAGATTTTCCAAAGATCTAAATCTTCCGTCTTGTCACGCATAATACAGATTGCGAATTTAATGTTTGATTCTGCTGTGTACATAATGTTTTAGTTCAAAAAATGCTATTTGTTATGTCGCCAATTCAAGCAATCACTCTTTAATTTAGGATAAAATAGATTTATTAAAGAAGACTTGAATAACTATGACATCCTAAACCGCTACAGTTGGGGTGAATAGTAGAATTAAAGTTTAGCCTCTCTACCCCTTATATAAATTTATGCGTATTGCTCACGATGTTACAGAATTAGTCGGTCGTACTCCGCTTGTCCAACTAAACCGTATTCCTCAATCAGAAGGCTGTTTAGCACGTATTGTGGTGAAATTAGAAGGCATGAACCCCGCCTCATCGGTAAAAGATCGCATTGGCGCACATATGCTGAATACGGCTGAAAAAGCGGGTTTGATTTCTCCAGAGAAAACGGTTTTAGTCGAACCCACTTCGGGAAATACGGGAATTGCTCTAGCGATGGCGGCGGCAGCCAAAGGTTATCGACTAATTCTGACGATGCCAGAAACCATGAGTACAGAACGTCGCTCTATGTTGCGTGCCTATGGAGCATATTTAGAACTGACTCCAGGTAATATGGGGATGAAGGGTGCGATCGCCAAAGCACAAGAAATCCTCGAAACAACCCCCAATGCTTATATGTTGCAACAGTTTAACAATCCTTCTAACCCTGAAATTCACCGTCTAACTACAGCACAAGAAATTTGGGAAGATACCGACGGGGAAGTTGATTTTCTGATTTCAGGTGTGGGGACGGGTGGTACGATTACAGGGGTTGCTGAAGTGATTAAAGAAAAGAAACCGAGTTTTAAAGCGATCGCAGTTGAACCCGCTAACAGTCCTATTCTATCAGGGGGAAATCCTGGCCCTCATAAAATTCAAGGAATTGGAGCAGGTTTTGTTCCAGAAGTCTTAAAAGTTGATCTCATTGATGAAGTGATTAAAGTCAGCGATGATGAAGCATTTTTCTATGGTCGTCGTTTAGCCAAAGAAGAAGGTCTTTTATCAGGTATTTCTTCGGGTGCGGCTTTATCTGCTGCCATCTCTGTCGCTAAACGTCCTGAAAATGCGGGTAAATTAATCGTAATGATACAACCGAGTTTTGGAGAACGTTACCTGAGTACGCCACTTTTCACTGAACCTGAACAAAGAGAATTAAGCTTTGCTTCTCGTTAGTCGGTGAATTGATCTTCGGTTATTTCTTCGGGAAGTCCCAGACTAGAAACCAAAACCTTATCTACTCTGGTTCCATCCATATCCATCACTTCAAAGCGTAAACCTTCCCATTCAAAAAAATCACCCGATGTTGGAATCTTGCCCAAAAAGGAGATAATGAAACCGCCTACTGTATGGTAATCTTCATCCTCTTCTTTGGGTAATGATTCTTGATTTAATAAGTCTTTAAATTCATCGATTGATAATAAACCATCTAACAGCCAAGAACCATCGTCACGCTGAATAACCATCGGTTCATTTGAGCCTTCAGCAGATGGAATTTCACCCACAATCGCTTCCATTAAATCATTGAGAGTGACTAAACCTTCCACCCCGCCATACTCATCCACGATCAACGCCATATGATCGCCCGATTCTTTCATTAATTCTAATACTCTTAAGGCTCTTGTTCCCTCAGCAACATATAAAGGAGGTTGTGCGATCTCCTGTAAATTGATTTCTTGTCCTGCTAGATGTGCGGCGAGAACATTTCTAACTTTAACAATTCCTAGACAATTATCGATGCTTTCTTGACACAAAGGAAAACGAGAATAGGAACTCTCTTGAATCGTAGTTAAATTTTCTTGTAAAGAAGAATCAATATCAAGCCAGTCAATTTCAGTACGGGGAGTCATTAATGCTTTAATTGGACGATCGCCTAAACGAAACACGCGGCTAACCATTTCCTGTTCTGCTTCTTCAAATGTGCCTGCTGTTGTAGCTTGTTCAATTAGTAGTTTAATTTCATCTTCGCTCACTGTTTCTTCGGGAACAGGACGAATTCCTAAAAGATTGAGTAAAAGATCTGTTGAATTACCCAACAAATAAACTACAGGTGCTGTAATCTTAGATAAAAATTGCATCGGCCCCGCTACTTGAGTCGCAATCTTTTCAGGATTATTTAAAGCGATCCGTTTTGGCAATAATTCACCGATTACAAGCGAGAGAAACGTAATTATGGTTACAACTAATCCAAAACTGATCACTTGGCTATAAGGTGCTAAAACTGGAATCGTATTCAAAAAGTTTCGCAGACGTTCAGCTAGTGTTGCACCACCGACGGCACCGCTTAAAATACCAATTAGAGTAATACCGATTTGGACAGTTGAAAGAAAGTTATTAGGGGATCTAGCTAGTTTTAAAGCCATTTTTGCTTTAGCATCGCCCGTTTTAGCCGACTGTTCTAATTTAATTTTACGCGAAGACACAATCGCCATCTCTGATGCTGAAAAAACCCCGTTAGCGATCAGCAGCAACAATATGGTGACGATTTCGATATACATGATAGATATGGTTGGTTTTCCTAACCTGCTAGATGTGAGCTACACAATGTTAATTACTCATAAAATTATAGGCTAGTCGCCCTAAAAAACGTTTTGCGTCTTTGAGCAATAGGCGATTAAGCTATACTGTAGTCTATTCAACCACTCACCGAATTATGACCGCCATTAGCAGCCTTTTGGATCGCCTCATCGATGAACTTTCCCCTTTAGAAATCATTACAGAATCCTCACAGCTTGCCAAACTTTCTCTAGATTACTTTCACTTTAGCCCAATTTTGGAAGCGCAACTGAAGGATAAACGAGCTTTATTGGTAGTGCGTCCAACAACTGAAGTTGAAGTAATTCAAGTGGCAAAAACCTGTGTTAAATACGGTGTTCCGCTAACGGTTCGCGGTGCAGGGACGGGAAATTATGGGCAATGTATTCCATTAAAAGGCGGTGTGGTACTTGATACTACTAAGATGAATCAAATTCGCTCTCTCAAAGCTGGATCAGCCTGTGTGGAACCTGGGGTTAAAATGGCGAGTTTTGACAAAAAAGCGCGTGAAATTGGTTGGGAACTGCGAATGGCACCTTCTACTTATCGTACAGCCACAATCGGCGGTTTTATTGGTGGGGGTAGTGTCGGGATGGGTTCAATTAATTATGGACAGTTGCGCGATCGTGGTAATTTAACAGCAGTTCGAGTAGTGACTTTAGAAGACGAACCCCAAGTCATTGAATTAAGAGGGGATGAGGTGCAAAAAGTCAATCATGCTTATGGCACAAATGGTATTATTACAGAATTAGAAATTCCCCTTGCACCTGCTTATCCCTGGGCTGAATTAATTGTTGTTTTTGATGATTTTCTAACTGCTGCTCAATTTGGTCAAGCTTTAGGTAATAGTGATGGCATTGTTAAAAAAATGGTTAGTATTCATGCTTGGCCGATTCCTTCCTATTTTACGGCTTTACAAGACTATCTACCATCGGGAAAATCTTGTGCTTTATTAATGGTTAGTGAATATGATCAAACAGCTTTGTCTGATTTAGTTCAAGAGTATCAAGGTGAGATTATTTATTATAAAACTGCAACCGAAGCGAATAAAGGAACGAGCATTCTAGAATTTACTTGGAATCACACAACACTCCATGCCCGAAGTATAGACCCAAATTTAACTTACTTACAAACGTTCTACTTTAGCTTAGAACGGGTTGAGCAAATGTATCATCATTTTGGCGATGAAGCAATGATCCATTTAGAGTTTTTAAAATTCGGTGGGAAAGTGATTCCCGCAGGATTACAGTTAATTCGTTTTACTACAGAAGAACGCTTAAACGAAATTATTCAGTATCATGAAGAACACGGCGCGGGGATTGCCAATCCTCATACCTATATCATGGAAGATGGTGGACGAAAAGTCATCGATCCGATTCAACTAGCTTTTAAAGAAAAAGTTGATCCCTATGGTTTAATGAATCCAGGTAAAATGCGAGCTTGGTTAGAAAAATGATGCACGGTTTTATTCCTCCTAAACGCTATTTTCCCTATCTGACGTGGACAGAAATTCAAGAAATGTCGGATAAAGAGAATACTGTGATTATCCAACCAGTCGGCGCGATCGAACAACATGGGCCACATTTACCGATTATCGTTGATTCTGCGATCGCAATGGGTGTTCTAGGAAAGGCTTTAGCAAAATTAGATTACAGTATTCCTGCTTATGCTTTACCCTGTTTATATTACGGAAAATCTAACGAACATTGGCACTTCCCAGGAACAATTACTCTAACTGCACAAACTCTGATTTCTGTTCTCATGGAAATGGCAGAAAGTATTTATCGTTCTGGGTTTCGCAAATTAGTATTGCTTAATGCTCATGGTGGACAACCGCAGATTATGGAAATTGTAGCGCGGGATCTCCATCAAAAATATGAGGATTTTTCAGTCTTTCCTTTTTTTGCATGGCGCGTTCCTCATATTGCGAAAGAACTATTAACTCCCCAAGAATTAGAATACGGTATCCATGCAGGAGACGCAGAAACCAGTATATTACTCTCCCTATTGCCTGAACAAGTGAAAATGGAAAAAGCGGTTAAAGAGTATCCTCAAGGTTTGCCCGAAGATAGTTTATTGAGTATGGAGGGAAAATTACCCTTTGCTTGGCTAACTAAAGAATTAACCCAAAGTGGTGTAATGGGAGATGCGACGGCAGCAACAAAAGAAAAAGGCGATCGTTTGTTAAAATCCGTTAGTAATGGATGGGTACAAGCAATTCAAGATGTTTATAATTTCCGTCAACCGAAAATATCATAAGGGTTTGGCAACCAAACCCCTACAATAACTATTTAATTCTTGACAAAAGCGATGAAATATGCTATGTGATTCTACGCATCATCTAAAGCAGCAATACCAGGAAGAACTTTACCTTCGAGTAACTCAAGACTGGCACCACCACCTGTAGAAATGTGGCTCATCTGTTCAGCTACGCCCACTTTTTCGACCGCAGCAACCGAGTCACCACCACCAATAATCGAGATCGTACCCGTTTTGGTGATATCTGCAAGAGTATGTGCGATCGCTTCTGTTCCAACGGCAAATTTATCGAATTCAAAAACCCCCATCGGGCCATTCCAGATCACTGACTTACAGGATGCTAAAGCCTCTTGGAAAAGTTTAACGGATTCGGGGCCAATATCTAAACCCATCCAACCATCGGGAATATCATTAATACTAACGGTTTGAGCGTTGGCATCTTTATCAAACTTATCCGCAACAACTACATCTGTCGGTAATAGAAATTCTACACCTCTTTCTTTAGCTTTTGCTTCGAGAGATTTGGCTAATTCTAGCTTATCTTCTTCAACCAAAGATTTACCAACGTTTAATCCTCTGGCTTTGTAGAAGGTGAAAATCATACCACCGCCGATCAGGAGTTTATCGCATTTTTCGAGTAAGGTTTCGATAACGCCAATTTTACTAGAAACTTTCGATCCGCCAATAATCGCCGCTAAGGGACGTTGTGGGTTCTCGATCGCATTTTGTAAGAATTTCAGTTCTTTTTCAATGAGATAACCTGCGACGTTGGGGCTAAGGTAATGAGTAACGCCTTCAGTCGAAGCATGGGCGCGGTGTGCCGTGCCAAACGCATCATTAACATAAAGATCCGCGTTAGATGCTAATTGTTTGGCAAATTCGGGATCATTCCCTTCTTCTTCAGCATGAAAACGAAGATTTTCTAATAGCGCAACTTGGCCATTGTTTAACTGACTAATTTGTGCTGTAACCTCGTCACCCACACAATCATCACATTTAACGACTTCTTGCCCTAAGAGTTCCGATAAACGCGCTGCAACAGGAGTTAAACGCATACTCTCAACCACTTTACCTTTGGGTCGTCCAAAATGGCTACAGAGGATGACTTTCGCGCCTTTGTTGCTTAACTCTTGAATGGTTGGCAGTGCCGCCCGAATCCGAGTATCATCGGTGATCTGTCCTTGTTCGTCTAAAGGTACGTTAAAATCAACTCGTACTAATACCCGCTTACCTGCTAGATCGGCTTCACTTAAATTGGCTACAGATTTTTTTGGCACAGCCAAAGACCTCCTAATTGCTTTATTTCTCTACAAAAGATTAAAACACCAAAAGAGGTCACATCCGACCATTATCTTCAAAAGATTTATTTAGGTTACGATCGTTTTGGGTGGGGATTACTCCAGAATAAGGATATGGGAGGAAAAAAATTAACCATGTTTAAGACTGTTTTGTTTCCAATTGACCAAAGTCGTGAAGCCCGTGAAGCGGCGGAAGTTGTCGCGGATGTGGTCAAAACCTACAATAGCCGTTTGGTCATTTTATCCGTTGTTGAACAATCTTCACCCGATGCTGATGTAATGAGTTCTGTCGAAGCAGTGGCTAAACTTTTACAAGGTGCTAAGGCTTTGTTTTCCCAACAAGGGATACAAGCAGAAATGGTCGAACGGGAAGGAATGCCATCTTTTACAATTTGCGATGTTGCTGATGAAATTGGGGCGGATCTCATTATTATGGGCTGTCGTGGTTTGGGTTTAACGTCCGAAGGGGCAACGGAAAGCGTTACGACAAGAGTGATTAATTTATCGCCTTGTCCTGTTTTGATTGTTCCCTAACATCAACGTAGGGGTGCGGAATGCACTGCACGCCGTTTCACAGGATTTTAAATCCTGTGAGCGGTGCAGTTTGGTCGCCAAACCCTATTATTTTTCCCATTTTCTTTGTTTAATAATGAGCATTTCGATTCAATGGTATCCTGGTCATATTTCTAAGGCCGAGAAAAATCTTAAAGAACAATTAAAACTTGTTGATGTGGTTCTAGAAGTCCGTGATGCTAGAATTCCGCTTGCATCGGGTCATCCACAGGTTAAAAACTGGATTGGTAGTAAACCTCGTATTTTGATTTTAAATCGACTGGATATGATTCCAGAGTCGATACGCCATGATTGGTCAACATGGTTTCGTAAACAGGGTGAAATTCCCTATTTTACCAATGCGAAAGAGGGTCAAGGGATTAAGGCAATTAGTAAAGCCGCGCAAGAGGTTGGTGTAGAAATTAATGCTAAACGAAAATCACGGGGGTTATTACCTCGACCTGTTCGCGCTGTCGTGATTGGCTTGCCAAATGTCGGAAAATCTGCTATAATAAACCGCCTTCTCAATCGAAAAGTAGTAGCCAGTGCGCGTCGTGCGGGGGTGACTCGTCAGTTACGCTGGGTACGAATTTTAGAGACTTTAGAGTTATTGGATTCACCTGGGGTCATTCCAAGTCGCATCGAGTCTCAAGAAGATGCCGTTAAATTAGCGATTTGTGAAGATATTGGCGATGCAGCTTATGATAATCAGAGGGTAGCGGCGGCTTTTGTTGATTTGTTAGTTAAGCTAGAATACGAATCGATTTTAAACTCTCGCTATGGTTTGGATACCTTAACGATGACGGGTGAAGAATATGTTTTTCAACTAGCGATGACTCGTTATCAAGAAGACAGGGAAAGAGCCGCATCACAAATTTTAAATGATTTTCGTAAAGGTTTGATGGGGTCAATTCCGCTAGAGTTACCGCCTAGTGATGGATAATCAGATGACGATCGCTATCTAAACTAATCAAACCTTGTTTTTGAAAATCTCCTAGAAGACGGGTTACGGTAACGCGGGTGGTTCCGATCGCATTAGCTATATTTTGGTGAGTTAGACGAACTGTTAAGCGGGTTCCTTCATGGATCGATTGTCCCATTTCTTGTTTCAGTAGTCCTAAAAGCTGCTGTAATCGTTCTTCGACTCGTTTTAATCCCGCAATAGCTAATAACGCTTCGGTTTGACGCATCCGTTTTATTACTTGCTGTAATACGATTTGTGTTAATTGGGCTGAAGACTCAATTTCACTTAGAGAATACCATTTTAAATAAACTTCCGATAAGGCTTTTGCCTGATAAGAATCAAGATGCGTTAACCACAGACCAAAAAAGGCGTTTTGTTGCGCCCAACCTAATAAAATCTCTTCTCCACTAACCGATAATTGACTAAACTGTGCTGTGCCTCGATAAACTTGCCAAATTCCTTCTTCAACTAAGGGAATTTGTTCATTTTTGTCATAAAAATGTAAACGGCGACCTTCTGAATTGTCGTCTTTTAAAATTGGAGTGGTGTTGTAAGTCAGTAACATTGTTTCGGTCACTATGAGGGCTATTTTCTGCTCATACCATAACCGCCCAAGGTAAACACCAGGTAATCTTTAGTTTAAGTCTTGTTTTTCCTTAAAAAACACAAAATAACCCTGATCTGCTACTTCACTCCTCTAAACTTATTAAAGTTTTAGAACCAGTAAACAGAAAAGGGTTTTCTGAATCGAAATTTGTCTAGATTATTTTAGACACGCTTAGACTTTTTCTTCATGAATAAGCCCGCGCCCGCAACCACCGCTAAACCAACCATTGCTGAGGGTTCTGGTACTGCTGTTGGGATGACTGTTACAACAATTGCGGCTCCTGATAAGGTACTTAAACCTGTTACCCGATCTCCTGCAATGGGATCACCGCTTACTTTTCCATCGTCTGGCAGTGCTTGAGAGGTGATTCTATATTCAACAGCATAATAGGCAACACCCGAATCACCTGCTGCACCTAGCCAACCTCTACCCCTGAAAATGATGTCTTCTCCTGCTAAAATCTGGTCGATTGAATTGACTAGATTGACTTCTGTCAGATAGAAGTTCAACTGATCACTGGTTCCATTTGATAATCTTAGTAGAAAATTGTCGTTGAACAAATTACTTGGAACAATATTAGGATTAGCTAGTGGATTTAATGGAGGGTTAAAACCACCATTAACTTCATTTAATTCAGCAAAAGTAGTGCCATCAAATGAAGTGATCTCACCTATCTCTCCTTGATAAGATTCAAAGCCACCAAAACTAGAACCAACTTCAAACTCTCCAGTTACACCAGGGCGAACATCTTGTCCATCTTTATTGATCACTCGGTTACCCGCGTTAATGCTGGGAAAATCAGTCCCGAAGAGAGCATCAGCTAAACCATCCGCACCACCAGCTAGTTCTCCAGTCGGTAGCAATTCCGCTGCGTTGATTTGAAAGGTGGGAACATTAATCGATAATGAAGCGTCCACAGCAAATTTTGCTGCTGATGCCGCCTCAGACACTCCCAGCAAACCTGCGCTTGCTAGGGAGATTGTTAAACCCAATGTTTTAAGCTTCATCATTTTTACTAACGGTATTTTAAGCAGAATGAATAATTGTTGAGTCGATGATAATCGTTTTATAAAAATTATGCAAGGGTTTGGCTTCTCTTTTTAAAAGTTTGTGAGACACACCCGTTCTCTTTTTCATAAACTGCTTAAGATTGTATGGAGAAATACTTTTTAGCTAGGCTAGGCACTATTCACACTTTTTTATTCAATCTACTTAAACTCAAATTTTTCAGATAGATCATACTAAGTTCTGTTAAACCTGTTCAGTAATTTCACTAATATATTCTTTAAATTTCGATCTATCAGTATATCGAAAAAATGTTGGATTTTTTATAAACACTTCCTAGCAATACTTCACCAAAAACAAGCATTGATGCGTCTTTAAGCTGATTTTTTTAAAATTTGTTGTCACTTTTTTAGTGGCAAAAATTAATAAGTTAACTGACTGATGAAATAATTAAGTTTTTTTAAGAAAGATTACACCTTTTTTACTAAACGCACGGGCTATGAAAAAAACTTTGTTACCCCTTTTTGTTCAACGTGAGGCATGACATCACGTTAAAGTGAGTTACAAAGATCGCTAAAATGCTAAAGAACATTGTCAAAGGATTAAAGTTTTATGAAAATCCTAATCATCGAAGATGATGAACGCATTGCAGATGCTCTCGTTGAAGACTTAACTGACCAAAAATATGTAGTAGAGTTGGCAGGTGATGGACAATTGGGGTGGGAATTAGCCGAGTCTTTGGTTTATGACCTAATTCTGCTCGATGTCATGTTACCGAAATTAGATGGTTTTAATGTTTGTAAACGTCTGCGTTCTAAAGGTTGCCAAACTCCCATTCTGATGTTAACAGCACGGGATACGGTATCCGATCGCGTTCTGGGTCTTGATGCAGGAGCAGATGATTATTTAGTCAAACCGTTTAATCTTGAGGAACTATCAGCCCGCATTCGTGCTTTATTGCGTCGGGGGAATACAACCTTACCACCTGTCTTGGAATGGGGAAACCTACAACTCAATCCCAGTACCTGTGAGGTATCTTATGAGTCTCAACCCATTAATCTTAGCCCCAAAGAGTATCAGCTTCTCGAACTATTCCTACGTCATGGAACACGAGTTTTTAGCCGTACTCAAATTATTGACCATCTTTGGACATTTGACGAACCGCCCGAAGAATCAACCGTCAAGGTACACATCAGAAGTCTTCGGCAAAAACTTAAATCAGTTGGCGCACCAGAAGATTTAATCGAAACGGTTTACGGTTTAGGCTATCGGATGAAACCGTTATCTTAATTTAAACGGTGTGAGGAGTGTCAATCTTTTTTGTTCGTTGATAGGATAGATAATTAATGTCTCGACCCACTTTATATGTAGCAGTGACTAATCATGGTTTTGGTCATGCGGTTCGTACTGCTTCGGTTGTTGCTGCTATTACTAGGCTTAACCCCGATATCTTACCCATTTTAGTCACGACTGCCCCACATTGGTTACTGGAATCTTATCTTGAGTCTGATTTTATCCAAAGACATCGCGGGTTTGATGTGGGTGTCATTCAGTCTGACAGTCTAAAGATGGATAAAGGTGCGACGAAAGAAAAGTTACAACAGATTAAGGCTCAGGCTCGTTCTATTATTGCTAGTGAGGTCAATTTTATCCGCACGAACCGAGTCGGTTTAATCTTAGCTGATATTCCCCCGTTAGCTGCACCTTTAGCCAAAGCAGCAGGTATTCCTTGTTGGATGATGAGTAATTTTGGTTGGGATTTTATTTATCAAGATTGGGGGGAGGATTTTCAAGATATTGTAGATTGGATTAGACAATGTTATCAGCAATGCGATCGCTTATTTCGTTTGCCTTTATCTGAACCGATGTCCGCTTTTCCTAATGTTGTTGATGTCGGGTTAACGGGAGGAAACCCCCGCTATCGTGAAACCCAATTAAGGTCACATTTTAATCTAACTGCACCCAAAGAAAAAACGATTTTGCTGACCTTTGGCGGTTTAGGATTAGAACAAATCCCTTATCATAATTTACAAGATTTTCCTGACTGGCAATTTATTACTTTCGATCGTAATGTTCCTTCATTACAAAACTTAATTCAAGTTACCGAACATCACTATCGCCCTGTTGATTTTATGCCGTTTTGTGGACGAGTTATTTCTAAACCTGGTTTTAGTACCTTTTCCGAAGCATTGCGACAAAATATCCCTATTGTTTCTCTGACACGAGATGATTTTGCAGAGTCTCATTTTCTCTTAGAAGGAATCCGAAATTATACCTATCATCAAATCCTTACCCCAGACGAATTTTTTCACGGAAACTGGGATTTTTTGAATGATACACCAGTACCACCACGACAAAATATGTCATTAGATAGAAATGGTTCAGAAACAATAGCCAAAGCTGTTGTAGACTATTTTCGTTTCTCACCTTGACAAGTCATAATGGAAAATAGCGAGCAATTACTGGGGATAGGCTCAACCATAAATCATATGACAGCAGCAGTTTTCGATACTGTTTCAGAAGTGCATGAAAAAGTTCATCCAATCAACCTAAGTGATCATCATCACTCGATGCCATCTGAACTATCTAAAATAGAAGAAACACCAAGTGTTAGTCTGCCCTCTTCTATGACGATACAACTAACGGCTCAAGATATTCGAGATGTCATGGAACAGCAGAAACAACAGGGTTATCTACTGACGACTAAACTTAATATTTTATTTGTGGTTAATGGGGCATTATTAACCAGTTTAACCATTTCTCGTTTAATTTCTTATTTTAGTCCTTTTAGTATTGGAGAAATTATTGGTTTTTTGGTTAATTTTACTTTATTAATCAATGCGTTTTTACCCCGTCAGGTTGCTGTTAGTCCCAATTTAGAAGATCATAAGTTTTTGGAGAGGTATTTATTACTGACTCCAGAGGAATATCAACTTAAAATGATAGCGAATCAGATTGCCACCTATAATACTAACAAGCAGCGTCTTGACGATATTTCTCAGACACTCACCTATGCAGCCTATGTAACCTGGATTATTGCTTTAATATTGCTGTTACATATGGTTTCATCTTATTTTGTCCCTTAGCATATGAATCAACCCATTCCATCTGATCTAGAACAAAATCAACCTACATCATCTTCTGTTGAGGAGGAAAATAATACCTCAGCAGAAGAGCTCACAGAAGAGAAATCGAGTATCCGTATCGAAATTCCCGAACCCGATGCTGATAATATTACTGTTCTAACTCATAAGTTACCCAATAAGCCGATTTTACCTTGGAATCACTACGACTCGCCCTGGGAAGAAAGCGATACAGAACAAGAAAATAGAAGTGTGAACAATGACGACGAACTACTTTTAGAAAATAGTCATCCTATATCAGATGACCAATCAGAAATTACAGAATAATGAAACAATATCAAAAAGCAATCCGTATTCAAACTCAAGGCAAAAATTTTTCGAGAATAACACCCCAAGTAGAATCTATTGTCTCAGAATCAGGAATAGAAACAGGTCTTTGTAACCTTTTTATCCGTCATACTTCTGCTTCAATTATTATCCAAGAAAACGCCGACCCCGATGTTTTGCAAGATTTGGCTAACTTTTTTAATAAATTAGTTCCAGAAGATGCAACACGCTATTATCATGGTACCGAAGGATTAGACGATATGCCCGCTCATATTCGCTCAGTTCTTACCCATACCTCAGAACAAATACCCATTAACCGAGGTCGTTTAGTATTAGGAACTTGGCAAGGTATTTATGTTTGGGAACATCGACAACGGTCACATCAACGAGAAATAATTGTACATATTAGTGGAATTTAAAGCATGAGTCATACTGTCATTAAAACCGAAAATGCACCCGCACCAGTTGGGCCTTATAATCAAGCGATCGCAGCACAGGGTAAAATGATCTTTATCGCGGGACAAATTCCCCTTGATCCGAAAACAGGTAATATGATTGGTGATAGTGATATCGTCGCGCAAACTACCCAGGTGATGACCAATCTTGAGGCAATTTTAACCGAAGCGGGAGCCAATTGGGATCATGTAGTAAAAACAACGGTTTTTTTGAGCGATTTTAATCATTTTGGTGCGATGAATCAAGTTTATGCAACCTATTTTAAAGAAGGAATTGCCCCTGCACGTGCTTGTGTCGAAGTCTCTCGTTTACCGAAAGATGCTTTAGTAGAAATTGAATGTATTGCTGTTGTTTAAATTTATGTCTAAGCAAACGATGGGTTTAAGTCCCGAATTTTATTCCTATTATCAGTCGATTACCGTTCAAGAACCCGCAATCCTAAAAAAACTCCGTGAAGAAACCGCCGCACACCCCAGAGCAATTATGCAAATTGCACCCGAACAAGGTCAGTTTTTAGCATTTTTATTAAAATTAATTGGAGCAAGAAATACATTAGAAATTGGTGTTTTTACGGGTTATAGTTCTTTAGTAACAGCCCTAGCATTACCGCCAGAGGGTAAAATTATTGCTTGCGATGTAAGTGAAGAGTATACAGAAATTGCACAACGTTACTGGCAAGAAGCAGGAGTTTCAAGCAAAATTGATCTACGCATTGCACCCGCTTCTATTACCTTAGATCAATTAATTAGTTCAGGTTATTCTAATCGTTTTGATTTTGTTTTTATTGATGCTGATAAAGGAAACTACCACAATTATTATGAAAAATCACTAGAGTTAGTAAAAATTGGCGGCATCATTGCGATTGATAATGTATTTTGGGGTGGTAAAGTAGCTGATTTAGAAATCCAAGACAATCAAACAAGTAAAATACGTGAATTTAATCAAAGATTATATGAAGATGAGCGCATTAATTTAAGTGTTGTTCCGATTGCTGATGGCTTAACTCTCGCAATGAAGAAAGGAAGTTATTGATATTTTAACAGACTAAAATTATCCCATAAAATTGAGAAACTTTTGGATAACGAAAGCATTAGCAACATCGATAAAAAAAGCACCCACTAAAGGCACAATGATAAACGCTTGAGGGGATGCTCCAAATCGTTCGGTAACAGCCGTCATATTAGCGATCGCCGTTGGTGTTGCGCCCAAGGTTAGCCCCGAATAGCCAGCCGAAATGACCGCAGCGTTATAATTTCTACCCATGATTGGAAAGACGACGAAAATCGTATAAAGTGTACTAACTATAAACTGTACTAATAGTAAAACAGCGATCGCACCGCCCATCCCTGCCAATGTCCACAACTGCAAACTCATCAATGACATGGCTAGAAATAAACCGAGACTGACATCAGAGATTAAAGCAAGAGAAGGGGTATTAGCGGGCCAAGGAAAACGTTTAAAAATAAAAGGAATTGTATTCGTTAAGAAAATCCCCGCCAATAAACAGGTAACGAAATCAGGTAATCTTAAACCGATCGCACCAACGATATAATTAAGCTCAATTCCCAAACCAATAGCGAGACATATCACTAAAAAAGAATTTAGCATTGTATTGTAATCAATCTTTACATTTTTCTGTCCGTGCTTGATTCCGATAGTTAATTGTTGATCTTGATAATCCGTTTCCAGTTGATTTCTGACAATTAGTAATTTAGCGACTGGCCCCCCAACAATACCTCCTAAGACTAAACCCAATGTGGCACTAGCAATACCAATTTCCGACGCATTAGTAATCCCGTATGTATCTTTAAAAATCGGCGACCACGCGATCACCGTTCCGAGTCCACCACTGAGAGACACCGACCCTGAGATTAAGCCAATTGGTAAATCTAAACCCATCAGTGAAGCAATCCCTATCCCCGTCAAATTCTGCACGAAGAGATAAAATACGGCAGTCACCAACAGAATTAGTAACGGTTTCCCCCCTTGCAATAGGGTTTTTAGCCGAGAAGATAGCCCAATGGTAGTAAAGAAAATAATTAAAAGGGCATTGCGAATATCTAGATTGAATTCTACCTGAAACTTAAAAACAGCATAACAGAACCAAAAGAGTAATGAAGCTAATACCCCACCTGAGACAGCATCAGGGATATTGAAGTTCTGTAAAAACTTAATTCGATTGGTCAAGTATTTACCGAAATACAAGACTAAAATAGCCATAATAATCGTTTGGCGCATATTGAATTGACGAATATCCATGATCTAAAACTATAATCCCTGAGTTTTTCAATGTAATTAATCGATACCATTTTTAGAGTAACTATTTTAGGCGTTATTGAATCAAGAAAATTGTCGGATCTGTCGGCGCAAGTGGCAAGAAATGTATATATTTAATAAGCCAAAAACAGACTAGAACCTTTATAAACTTAATACTTGAAGACTGTAAATTAATTTTTGTAAGCGATTTAAAGTCCTTTTCTTACCTCAGATGTAAAATTTCAATTCATACAGAAAATATCAGGAACAGTAGCAATGAGCGTGATTTATGACCTTGTACATACTACCACCTATAGTTATCGTAACCCAGTGACTTTCGGTAAACATCGTGCCGTCTTTTTGCCTAGTGCAACTCATCGTGAGCGAATTTTGAGTTACTTAGTAGAAACGAATGTACCCTGTAAAATTCGATGGATTATGGATACACTTTCTAACAATGTAGCCGAACTTGAATTTAGTGAACCTGCTAAAGAGCTAATCGTCACTTGTCGGTTACGGGCTGAACATTTTGGCTTAAAAGCGATCGCAGAATTTCCCTTAGATCCCCGCGCTTTAGAAATTCCAGTGCAATACACACCTGATGAGTGGATCGATCTCTCAGTGTTCATGCGTCCTCATGCTGAAGATCCCGATAGCAGTCTGGCTACATGGGCTAAAGACTTTGTGGCAGGTGACCAAGATCATACTCTCGACGTGTTGCAAAGGATGATGGATGCGATCAAGAACAACTTGAGCTATCAGTCACGAGAGACAGAGGGAACCCAATCACCAGGAGAAACCTTACGCCTAAAGTCGGGAACTTGCCGCGACTATGCCTGGTTGATGATTGAAGCCTTGCGACGACTGGGGTTAGCTTGTCGTTTTGTTAGTGGCTATCTTTATGATGCGGCACTCGATGGCGGTGAGGTTGGTATGATTGGTTCTGGTGCTACCCATGCTTGGCTGCAAGTCTATTTACCTGGTGCAGGATGGCGGAATTATGACCCAACGAATCAAATTACAACGGGCTTTGATTTGATCCCAGTAGCGATCGCCCGTCATCCTAGCCAAGTGATGCCCCTATCTGGTTTTTGGTTTGGCGAGACTCAAGACTATCTAGGGATGAATGTCAAAGTCTTGATTCGTAAACTGGGTAATCTACCTGAGTTTGAGCCAAGGTCAGTGGTGTTGTAGATGACCTGATTAGTACCGCAAAATTAGAGCAATCTGTTGATAGGCTGATAAAGACCCATCATCTACCATAACAACCTTTCCTCCTTTGGCTAAGACAACCTCGATAATTTCATCGACTGCATCATCCATAACATCAGTGCCACTTGGTTCATCGACTAACTGGAAATTGCCATCTTCAGTAAGGATCGCTGGTATATGATAATTTTTTTCCACTAAAAGTAATTTTCCGCGTCCTTCATTAGCCAGTCGCCACACTTCCCCAATGGTAGAAACAACCCTTTGAGCGTTTACCCCATCTTCTAATTCTTGAAGTGCTTCTTGCCGTTGTATTTCCCGAAAAGGCTGTATTGCTGACCAAACATGGGGAGTTAGTTCAGGGAGACTGGCTTTATCATAATTGCCGCTAAGAACTCCAGTGATTGATTGAGGATATTGGGTAACTTCTTGAAAGAAAGAGACTTGTCGATCAACTCCTCCAACGACTAACGGTAAAAACTCTTGATCATCATAGAAAGTTAAGGCACTATCGACCTGTTGAAAAAAACGACGATGGCGATCGTCTAGATAGCTAGAATCAGCATGATAAGGTAGGGGTGCCGTCCCTCCAGGCCCCGTCATTTCCATCGGGAAGTTTTTATCTTGTATTTCTTCTAATGTCTCTGCGGTTCCTGCTAATAAACGAGTCGATGCTTGAGAAAGTAACAAAACCCAATAACGCAAAGATCGGTGCATTCCATAGACTAAATCGCGTGTCGCAAAGGTTTGATCGATGATCACCCGCGCAGGTACAGAAAAAGGTAAGTAGTAAAGTTTAGCGAAATCGTGACTAACAAACAAGGCTAAACCGTCGAGGGTGTGGGGATAATCAATCTCGTTAACCAATTTATCCAGGTTATTTAATAATGGTGCTAACTCTCGATTAGAAAATTCCTCAGAAAGCCGTTCTGTTGCTTCGTTTACCAAATTTTTGACGAGGATTGGATCTCGTTTGTTATCTGGTGAAGTGCGATGCGTTGGTAATAAAATAGAGAGAGCAGGTACACTGGTCAAAGATTGCAATTGTTTCAACTCTTGACGATTAATCATAAATTTTTACCTTACTAACTGTGTAAATGGAGCGCAATTTTTTACACTAAATGACGATCCTTAGCAAAGTCAAGTATTAATTGATAATCGCTACAATCCTTATTATTTAGAGTACATATTAAAACAAAAAGTTACATTTTACTAATGTATTGTTCATTTATAAGATTATTCGTAATGATTTATTTAAAATTATCAATGAGCAGAACTAATTATAAAATTCCTAAAACTGATTAGAGTTTAAACGTTCACACTGTCTTCTAAACTTAAATTACACAGTTGCAGATTATAATTGCTACTATTCCTTTCCCTCCTACAACTCAATTTATGACTCACAACTAGATTCAAATATTTTTGTTTTGCGATCTATTAAACTTGACCAAAAAGATTGATTTTTTATGTTATAATATTTGACCTAAAATCATCTGAACTTGTATAGCTTAAAAGTTAATTTGAGCAGATCACTAAATAATTAATTCTATTTTTAAAAATTCAAGCATTAACAATAAAGACTTTTACTATGTCAATTTCAAACTCAATTGTCTATGATTGCATTGTCGTCGGTGCTGGACTATCGGGACTCGTGGCGGCTCGAAATCTACATCGATCAAGTCGCACTGTTCTGGTCATTGAAGCGCGGAATCGGATTGGAGGGCGGATGTATGGTCAGTATCTACCATCAGGGCAGTGGATCGATAGGGGTGGTCAATGGGTTGGCCCGACTCAAGATCGCTTCCTTACTCTACTCGATGAGTATGGAGTGCGTCGCTTTCCCTCACCAGTCGCAGGACAAAAAGTGTTGATCTTTAATGGAAAACGCTACGAATTTAATGGTTTTTTCCAAGGTTTCCCAGAAGGTGAACCCCCTGGTGTGAGTGAGGAAGAATGGCATGATGCAATGGACGCTTGGCAGCGTTTCGAGACACTAACCAAAAAGTTATCCTCTGGACATCCGCGCCGCGATCACCAAAATCAAAAACTAGATAGTCAAACTTTCACCCAATGGATCGAAGAAAACACTAAGACTGCTTTCGGACGCTGGTATTTTTCATATATGAGTCGCGCTGTCGGCTATCTAGGCCCCACAGAACCAAACCAAGTTTCACTCCTACACGTCCTCTGGGGTAATAACTGTGCGCCACAGTCAGAACATCCCGAAGCCGAATTATTGCATGGTGGGGCGGGGCAAATTCCAGAAAAGATGGCTGCTGAGTTGGGAGATCGAATTTGTTTGGGTGAACCCGTTCTACGCATTGTTCACGCTCAAACAGGGGTTACAGTTGAAACACCCAAAAGTCACTTTAATTCACGGTTTGTTATCGTTGCGATGCCGCCTCATCTGGCAGGTCGCATTATTTACGATCCACCAATGCCAGCTTTACGGGAACAACTCACCCAACGTGTCCCGATGGGATGCTGTGCTAAACTCTTGGTTTCCTACAATAGTCCATTCTGGCGAACTAAGGGTCTTGCGGGAATTGGTTTAGGTAACTGTCGTTGGATTGAACTCTGTGCAGATAGTTCTGATCCTGAAACTGGAGTGGGTGTGATTGCCACCTTTGTCGTAGGAGATCGTTATAGAGATTGGCGACCGATGTGCGATCGAGATCGTCGTGCTGCCGTCCTGTCGGATTTAGCAATTTATTTCGGTGATGAAGCCCTATCTCCAGTTACCTACGACGAAGTGGATTGGCCTGCCGAACCTTGGACAGGGGGAGGATATGCGGCTTTTATGCCCCCTGGTGTCTGGACAAGTTTTGGTGAAGCCCTGACAGCCCCAGTCGGTCGGATTCACTGGGCGGGTACAGAGATCGCCGAGCGTTGGGCTGGATTTTTTGATGGTGCAGTGCGGACGGGGGAAGCGGCAGCAACGACAATCATGGCCCTTTTATCAGCCAAATAACTTAAATAATACTTACGTTTTACCTTTGGCTCTACTACTACCAAAAGTCTAAGGTATTATGGTTGATGTGTATTTTATAGATGTAACGTTGAGATCAAGCCCAATGAATGAAGAGGTAGCCGACGTTCAAGCGATCGTCGAAACAACAGCCACTCAACTCGAGAAGGAAACCAATGTCTTTGAGAACTGTATTCAAGCATTAGGACTAAAATACATTCAACGTCATGTTTTCATCTGTGCCGATCAAACTAAACCGAACTGTTGTACTAAAGATGTCAGTCTGGAAGCTTGGAATTATTTAAAACGCAGACTTAAAGAATTAGGATTAGATCAACCCACCGCTAACATACCTAGTTGTATTTTTCGCACAAAAGTAAATTGTTTAAGGGTTTGTCTGGATGGCCCGATTTTGCTCGTCTATCCTGACGGTGTATGGTATCGTCACGCAACGCCAGAAGTTATTGAGCGAATTATCCAAGAACATCTTCTAAAGAATCAAATTGTCGAAGAATATGCCTTTTTGATTCAACCCTTACCCTATAGTTTTATTACTCCAACCACAGACACAGAAACCGTTAGTGAAGTCCTTCGCTAAAAGATCCGTTTTTTAACGGAGACGTCTTGTAAATTTATAATGTAGTTCTGGGCATATTAACGATAGTGTACCGTAATTTAATCTTATGCTTTGGACAATTGATCCGATTTAGCATATTTTTCTCTACGGTTACCACGCACAATAGCAAGACATTTTATACACTTAACTTTAAAGAAAGTGAGCCTTGTTAATGAAAGACACCACTAAAGACAGCAAAAGACTTCTGCTCATCGATGACGATCCTAATCTCATTTTACTCGTCAAAGATTATCTTGAATTTCGAGGATATGAAGTCGTTACCGCCGAGAATGGACGAGATGCGATGGATGTTTTAACCCGACAACAGCCAGACATGATTATTTGTGATGTCATGATGCCTGAGATGGATGGTTATTCCTTTGTCGAATCAATTCGCCAAGATAATCGAAACAACTGGATACCCGTCATGTTCCTTTCAGCAAAAGGTCAAAGTCAAGACCGAGTGAAAGGACTCACTAAAGGGGCTGATGTTTATATGATCAAACCTTTTGAACCTGAAGAATTGGTGGCTCAAGTTGAATCATCTCTAAAACAGGCTAGTCGTTTGATGCGTCATAATGGTCGCTCCTCCCTTGAGGAAAACACCCGAATTCAAGTCGCCAATAGTGCTGAATTAACACCAACTGAGTTAAAAGTGGTGCAATTGGTCGCTCAGGGGTTAGCAAACCGCGAAATTGCTGATAAATTAAATGTGAGCCAACGAACCATAGAAAGCCATGTTTCTAATATGTTGAATAAAACTAATCTAAAAAATCGCACAGAGTTAGCACGTTGGGCTATTGAGTGCAGTATGGCGTAGAAAATGTTCTTAACAAAAAAACAAATATTTGTTATCCTAGTTAAAGTGCTGGTGTAGCTCAGTGGTAGAGCAGCTGATTTGTAATCAGCCGGTCGCAGGTTCAAATCCCGTCACCAGCTTTAGATTAGGAGTTTTAGATTAGAACTAGACTACATTTTTTTTGTTCAAAAAATAATATTAAGATATCTTGCCACAAATCCAGAACAATGATTTACAGCCATCAACCCAGTGTTAAGATGATTGACTGGGTAAGATTTTTGTAAATCCTTAAATTAATTTAAAATCATCATGACCGCATTGATTCAAAATATCGAAGCTTCCCTCCCGCCGACTGAGGCCAGAACCAGAGTTAGTCAATTGATGCAAAAGATTCAAGACGAAATTTGCACAGGTTTACAAGCAGTAGATGGAGTCAGTCAGTTTAAAGAAGATAGTTGGAACCGTTCAGAAGGGGGCGGCGGTCGTTCCCGCGTTCTGACACAGGGCGGTGTGTTCGAGCAAGCAGGAGTCAATTTTTCTGAGGTTTGGGGTCATGAACTCCCCCCTTCAATCTTGAAACAACGTCCAGAAGCCGCAGGACATCAATTTTATGCAACTGGGACTTCAATGGTGTTACATCCTTATAATCCCTACGCTCCTACGGTACATTTGAACTATCGCTACTTTGAAGCTGGCCCTGTGTGGTGGTTTGGTGGTGGGGCTGATTTAACCCCCTATTATCCGTTTGCTGAAGATGCGGCCCATTTTCATCGGACTTTTAAACACGCTTGCGATCAACATCATCCTGAATACTATCCTGTCTTTAAGCGGTGGTGTGATGAGTATTTTTATCTCAAACACCGTAACGAAACACGTGGTATTGGTGGGATCTTTTTTGATTACCAAGATGGTCTAGATCCTCTTTATCGTGGCCCACATCCCGATAAAGCAGCAGCACTTTATAGTAGTCAATTGTCGCCCCAACGTCCTCGCACTTGGGAGGATCTATTTGCTTTCGTTTCTGAATGTGGTAAATCTTTTTTACCTGCCTATGTTCCCATTGTCGAAAAACGCCACAAGACTGAGTATGGAGACAGAGAACGCCAATTCCAGCTTTATCGTCGCGGTAGATATGTCGAGTTTAACTTGGTTTACGATCGCGGTACTATTTTTGGGCTACAAACCAACGGACGCACTGAATCGATCTTAATGTCTTTACCGCCTTTGGTGCGTTGGGAATATGGCTATCAACCCGAACCCAATACCCCAGAAGCCGAACTTTACGAGGTTTTCCTTAAACCGAATGATTGGGCAAACTGGCAACCGTAATCGTATTTTAGTAGGGGTTTGGCGATCAAACCCTTAATCAAAAAAAATAGGTGACTAGATCGACTAATCACCACATTTTAAGCAAATTGAATAATAGATTTACTTTGACTGCAATTGCTTTTTCCGCATCGTGACAGTCGCACCCGCAACCGCTAATAGTCCTAGCAGTGCCGTCGGTTCTGGAGTTGTCATCGCATTACCGACACCCAAGAATTTTAGACTAACATCTCCATTAGCAGGGGGATCGATTGTAATTGAAAAACTATTGACCGCAGTAGCATTGATCCCTGTAAAGTCAGAAAAGAGAAAATCTATGGGAAGCGGATTATTAGGATTGCTATAATCAACATTCGATAGAAATGTTTTAGTAAAGGTGCTTGTCCCACTACCGAGAGTGACAGAAAAATTAGTATTTTCACCTAAAGCAACATCATTAAGAATAATCCCTAAAGTAATTCGATCCGCTAAACCCCCTACAGTGAAATCTACTGGTCTAAATCGACCACCTGCTAGAGTTCCTCGATAATCTAGCGTCAGTCTAGAATTAACCCCTGCATTATTACTAAAGTCAAGACCAGGGCCAAAATTAGCCGTCGGAATGTTTGCTGTACCAGGGCCTACACCTCCTTGCTTAAGTAAACTTAAACGACGAGTCACATTGGTGTTTAGAGGATTGTTGCTTAAAATTGTCCCTGGCAGATTGGCTAAATTACTGACCGTTGTTCCAGACCCTTGATTACGAGTCACTGTTTGCGTTGCAGTTAGTGGATCGATCGCTTGTACGATCGCCGCCTCAGCCATACCCGCCGCCATCGGAACCAAGGCCGCCGATAAAACTGTCGTTAACAATACATTCTTCTTGTTCATTTTTTCAAGTGATTATGATATGAATTCGGTCTGATTTAATAGAACTGCCTATGATTACTGTTCTTAACCATAAGAATACCCTCACTTTTATAAAAAATCAACATATCTTACTAAAGATCATAAAAAGGCTATTAATTGGCAAATTGCTTGATTGTATACTAGCTATCAACTAGCTAAACTAAATGCTTTTCTAATAAAAGCTATGTGTTTTTCACTGATTCAGGTTTTTTTTATTTTCTTAATTAGAATTTCACAAACTTTTATAATAGTCAATAGGTCAACAAATGCTGACATTTATGAACCAAGCTTTAATTGAATAGGTTGAACCGACTTTTAATCTATTTAATCAATCAACTTGAAAGCAACTTTTTTTGATTTTCGATTAGTTAAGCTGATGCTTCGAGTTATAGATTAGTACTATTGTTCTTAGATAAATTTTAGAATGCTGGTTTAAGCGAAACAAGAAGGATACCGTGAGTAGCTTGTCTTATTTCTAAAAATAAATTTAGTTGACTAAACATTTTTTAGGAATATAATCTTATAGCGAATGGCAATTAATTGAATAAGGATTTCAAAATGCAGACGCAGACAAACCAAGACTTTAAAATCGCTGTTTATTATCCTTGTTTTCTGGGAGGGGGTGCAGAAGCAGTCGCACTTTGGATGCTAGAAGCTTTAAAAGATGATTATGAGGTGACGCTATTTACTTTTTCCGAAGTTGATTTGAATAAACTAAATTCTAAATACGGTACTAATCTTACAAAAGAAACTATTAATATTAAATCTATCCTTCCTCATTTTTTAACAGCACCTACTAATTTTTTAAATTCTAATACTAAACATTTTAAACAATTTTCATTACATTCAGTTTTACGTTATATTAAAGCTAAACAAGATGATTATGATCTTTTGATTTCAGGTTATAATGCTGTAGATCTAGGCAAACCAGGTATACAATATATTCACTGGACTGGAGTAGTAGAACAAAATAAGTTAGCCGAAAAATATTACAATAAATTGTCAGATTTTTCCGTTTCAAGAATGCAAAAAAATCTGTCTCTAGTTAACTCGAAGACCATAGCAGAACGAGTTCAGAAAGTCTACAATATAGAGCCTATACTTGTTTATCCTCCAGTTGTTATTGAATCTATTGATGTACCCTGGGAAGAAAAAGAAAATGCTTTTATTTGTAGTGGAAGATTAGTTAAAGCTAAACAGCCACATCAAGCAATTTCAATTATTAAAGCTGTTCGTGAAAGAGGATTTGATGTTAAATTGTATCTAACGGGTGGAGGTGGAGGTGGTGAACAAGATTATTTACGTTTTCTCAATAAAATGATTGATGATAATTCTGATTGGGTTAAACTGTATAGAAATTTAAGTTATGAGGATTATTCAAAAATTCTTTATAAATGTAAATATGGGATTCATCGGAAACAAGAACCTTTTGGAATTTCTGTAGCAGAAATGGTCAAAGCGGGAGCAATTCCTTTTGTTAAATCTACTGGTGGACAAGTTGAAATCGTTGGTGAGCAAAATCACGATCTACTATTTAGTGATAATGAGGATGCTACAGAAACAATTGTTAAAGTTCTTAGTAGTGAAGAAAAACAAAATCAATTACGTCAAGCTTTACAACAACAACAAGATTTATTTTCTACTGAAAAATTTAGTCAAGAATTCAAAAAAATAGTTAAAAATTATTTAGAAAAAAAAGTAAGAAGTTAGTTCAAATGAAAATTATTATTCCTATTGAATTTTATCGCAAAGGTGGCGTTGAAAGAGTAATTATTTCTTTGGTCATTAGTTTAATCAATCATGTTGACCAAATCATTTTAGTTTTGCCAGATAAAGAAATTTCCTATTTTCGCTCATTGTTACCTGAATCAGAAAAAATATGTTATGAAAATTTTCAGATAGAAAATTATAGTTTTCAATTAAAATTACTAAATTTTTTGCTCAAAACTGATATTTTGGGCAAACTAAACGCAACAGCAGTCAAAAAAATTTTAAGAGACCAAACTGCTAAATTAAAAATCCAAGCTAGACTGAATGAATTAATTAGTAAATATCAAGCTGATTATTGTTTATATGCAATTATTAATAAACTGACTCCACCAAAAATTAGTATAAGTTTGAATGGAATCGCTTATGACTTATTTTGGATGTTTGCTCCTTTAACTTATACTGAAGAGTATCGCAAACAATATAATGAACCGTTTGAAAAATGGCTAAATACAGCCGATCTTATCTTTACAATCTCTCAAAAAACCTGTGATGATATTTTAAGAGTTTTTCCTAATAATCCTGATTATCAAAAAGTGTTAAAACCTGTGCCACTATCAGGTTATTTAGTATCAACTGAACCAGAAAAAGTTAAATCTTATCCAATTGAAGAACCAAGTCAAACAGTACAGTTCTATTTTCCCTCATCTTTTGGAATTTATAAAGACCATTTAACGCTTCTTAAAGCAGGTGTAATCTTAGCACAAAAAAATCTAGACTTTAAAATTGTATTATTAGGTAAAGAAACCGATGGTTTAATTCAAGGTCAATTAAAACTATCACAGCAATCTAATACACAAGAGTATGCAGATTATGTTCAACAATGTCAAGACTTGTATACGCAACATCAATCGATTTTTGAACAATATTTTGAAGGTTTAGGCTACTGTGACTATGAAAAAGTAGAATATTTATATCAGAGTAGTTCTTGTGTAATTATGACCTCTCAATATGAAGGATTTGGATTAGCGGTTTCTGAAGCAATTGTACGAGGAGTTCCCGTAATTGCCTCAGATTTAAAGGTTTTTCAAGAACAAGTCGATTTATATCAATGTCTTGATCGCGTTCTTTTATTCCCCGTTGGAAATGTCGAAAAATTGGCTGATTGTATGGAAGAATTTATTAAAAATCCTCTGCCAAGATTATCCGATACAGAAATACAAGAACGCTTTTCCCATTGGACTTGGGATGCAGTAGCCCAAGCTTATATTCACGCTTTACAATCGATTGGCAAAAAATAAAAAATATGATTGTTTCAGAACTAAACATTTACCCGATAAAATCCTGTCGGGGTATTAGCAAAGATCAAGCTGAAATCTCTCAAAAAGGTTTTTTGTGGGATCGAGAATTTATGCTAGTTAATCCAGCAGGAAAATTTTTTACACAAAGACAATATCCGCAGTTAGCAACCGTTAAAGTAGAAATTCAAGATAATCAAATCACTTTATCATCGTTAGACCAATCTTTAGAATCTATTACTTTTAGTCCGACATTAATCGGAAAAGAAATTAAAGTAGAAATTTGGCGCGATCGCACAGTTGCTATTGTACAAGAGGAGAGAGTTTCCCAATGGTTTACGACTTTTCTGAATACCCCTTGTTATTTAGTCAGACAATCTCCTGATTATGTTAGACCCATTGACGAAAATTATGCACAGAGTCATAACTTACCCGTCAGTTTTGCGGATGGCTTTCCTTTTTTAATCACTAATACAGCATCATTAACCGAACTCAATAGAAGACTCAAAGAAACCTACAATAATGAAGCTCAAACCATACCAATGAATCGATTTCGTCCAAATATCGTTATTCAAACAGAAGAACCGTTTATAGAGACAAAATGGAAAATAATTAGAATTGGCGAAATACAGTTTTCACTAGTTAAACCTTGTACCCGATGTATTATTACAACAACTGATCAAATAACAGGATATCGTAATTCCCTACAAGAACCTTTAAAAACATTAGGGACATTTCGTAAATCTACCCAAGGTATTATGTTTGGTGAGAATATGATCCCTCTCAATTTAGGAGTAATTCGCGTGGGTGATGCAATCGAAATTCTAGAATAGTTAAAATTCACCCTTATATTTAAGATTTATAAAAAATCTAGCATAAATGATCATTACTATCCTAATAGTGAGACGATGGTATAAACTATAGCCGAATCTATACTTATGCTGTTCGCTACACTTCCCGGTAATAGTCATCCAATTGGTGCAACTGTTGAATCTGATGGGGTCAATTTTTGTATTTTTTCAAAAAATGCCACAGCCATAGAATTATTGCTATTTGATCAGCCTAACGATCCTAAACCCGTTATTACGATTCCCCTTGACCCTGACAAAAATCGCACTTTTTATTATTGGCATATTTTCGTTAAAGGAATTGGAGAAGGACAAGTGTATGCTTATCGGGCGCATGGGCCGTTTGAACCCGAAAAAGGACATCGCTTTGATAGTTCTAAGGTACTACTTGATCCCTATGCTAAATCGATCGTCGGTTATACTACTTATAATCGAAAAGCAGCGATTGAGCCTGGGGATAACTGCGCTAAAGCCTTACGGAGTGTGGTCGTTGATACAAGTAATTATGACTGGGAAGAAGATCACCCGCTACGCATTCCCTATTCTCAAAGCGTAATTTATGAATTACACGTTGGAGGTTTTACCCGTCATCCTAACTCTGGTGTACCCGATGAAAAACGCGGAACTTACGCAGGATTAGTGGAAAAAATCCCATATTTAAAGAATTTAGGAATCACCGCAGTCGAACTGTTACCGATTCATTATTTTGACCCAGAAGATGCGCGACCAGGATTAACTAACTATTGGGGATATAGTACGATCGGATTTTTTGCACCCCATCGAGGCTATTGTGCAGATAAATCAGGAGTTGGGGCGGTTAATGAATTTCGCGATATGGTGAAAGCCTTACACCGTGCAGGAATAGAAGTGATTTTAGATGTTGTTTTCAATCATACCGCCGAAGGAAACGATCAGGGGCCGACGCTTTGCTTTAGAGGATTAGATAACGAAGCGTACTATATTCTAGAACCCGACATGATTCACTACGCTAACTATAGCGGTTGTGGGAATACCTTTAGGGGAAATCATCCCATTGGGGGTGGCTTAATTTTAGATTCCTTGCGCTACTGGGTATCCGAAATGCACGTAGACGGATTTCGTTTTGATCTCGCCTCCGTTTTATCTAGAGATTCGCGAGGCTTTCCCATTGAAGCTCATAGCATTAATATGAATCATATCATCTGGGCGATCGAATCAGATCCCGTTTTAGCAGGAACAAAACTAATCGCAGAAGCTTGGGATGCAGCAGGATTATACAGTGTTGGGCAGTTTGTCGAATATGCGGACTGGTTTTCCGAATGGAATGGCCCCTATCGTGATGATATCCGTTGTTTTGTCAAAAGTGATCCAGGAATGATACCTCTTTTAGCCGCGAGAGTGTTAGGAAGTCCAGATATTTATCACAGACAGGATACCGATATTAATCGTAGTATCAACTTTTTCACTTGTCACGATGGTTTTACCCTTAATGATTTAGTTTCCTATAACGAAAAACACAACGAAGCGAATGGGGAAAATAGCCAAGATGGAGGGAATCATAATTTTAGCTGGAATTGTGGTGTTGAAGGGCCAAGCGATGATCCAGAAGTAGAAACACTGCGACTACAACAGATTAAAAACTTTTTCACGATTCTTTTTATGTCCCAAGGAACTCCAATGATCCAAATGGGGGACGAAATTCGACGGACTCAACTCGGAAATAATAACGGCTACTGCCAAGATAATGAATTAAGTTGGTTTGACTGGAGTCGAGTCGATGAAGAATTTGACCTGTGGTGCTTTGTACGGCGACTGATTAATATTACTCAAAATTTGCAACTTTTCCATCAAGAGTGTGTTCTAGAGGTCACCTATGCCAGTCACAAGCCACATTTATCATGGCATGGGGTCAAATTAGGTCAACCCGACTGGTCACAAGATTCTCGTAGTCTTGCTTTTTCTTTGCATCATCCTCAAGGGGGTGAACATTTACACGTGATGTTGAATGCTTACTGGGAACCCTTATCGTTTGAAATACCCATCTTAGGTAAAAACGAAAAATGGTCGCGCATTGTTGATACTGCCCTTCCCTTATCTGAAGCCGTTTGTGAGTTAGTCTCAGCAACGGAGATTAAAGAAAAAACCTACTCAGTGGTAGGGCGTTCAACGGTTGTTTTAATGGTAAAAACTCTCGCGTGAACTCCCCATCGTTTTAGCTGCGTATTTGGACTGGCATGACCAAATATGTCATTTTTAAGCCATCTAAGGGACTAAAAATCACAGGTTGAGTGCTTTCGTTGAGTTGCATTTGAACATGAGTTGCAGGTAAGGCTTTTAATCCATCCATCAGATATTTGACATTAAACGCAATATCTGTATCATCTCCAGTCATTTCGGCGGGCATTGATTCTTTGGCACTACCCAAGTCGGGTGACTCAACGGATAGGGTTAATTGTCCTTTATCTCCATTGAGACTAAATTTAACTAAATTATTTTTTTGATCGGCTAATACTGCAACTCGTTCTAAACTACTTAATAATCGTTTACGTTCTAATGTCACTGAACGATCAAACTTTTTCGGTATCAGTTGTTGATAAGCAGGATAAGCACCTTCTAGCTTACGACTGGTCAACTTTTGATCGCCAATTTCAAAGATAATCTGTCCTTCATCGACACGCAACGTCACTAAATCTGTGGTTTGATTAACCGATAGAATACGTTCCAATTCCCGTAACGTTCTTGCAGGGATAGTCACCCCAAAACCTTGAGTAATATTAGAGGTTTCTGCATCTTCTAAAGGGGTTTGCACAACGGATAAACGATGACCATCGGTTGCAGCAAATTCTAAATTATCGGGTGTTCCAGTCAGATGAACTCCTGTCAAAACTTGTTTAGTTTCATCGGTACTCGCAGCGAAAAGGGATGCTTTTAGACCCTCCGTTAAAGCGGTAATGGGTAGAATAATGGTTTCTCCGTCTTCAATTGAAGGAAGTTGCGGAAATTCGGTCGCTTGCATCCCTCTAAGCTGAAACCGTCCTGAAACAGAGGTTAATGTTGCTAAAATCTGTTCTTCTGCATTGTCTTGTTCGTCTACAAAAAGGGTAATTTCGCCATCGCTGAGACGAGATACGATATCATTAAGGAGTTTCGCGGGTAAAGTTACTGTCCCACTTTCAGCAACGGTCGCTTGAAAACTGGTTTTTATCCCTAAACTTAAATCAAAAGCAGTGAGGCTAATTTCTCCTTTTTCATCATCTGCAACAAATAAAACGTTTGCTAAAATAGGATGAGTCGGACGAGATGGGACAGCACGACTAACAAGAGAAAGGTTAGTATTTAATTCATTCTGGGCGCAGGTAAATTTCATTGCTTGTAATCAGCCAGATCTATAGTTTAATTGTACTATTGTATGACAAGAGTCACGATCTATCATTATGGCTCATTCAAGTTCTATAGATAGTTGGTTGCACGACAAAACATAAATCGTACTCTTTTAATTAAATGTAGGGGTTTGGTCTCCAAACCCGATTATTTACAGGATTTGGAGACCAAATCCCTACATAATTTTACAAGGGGTATTCGTGATAGATTTAGTGTGAAGCAATTTGATCATACCCTGCTTGTGTTTTTAGTGCTATTGCATTAGCTTGATTGTTGGCTAATAATCCTTCATAGTGAAAGAATACCTGTCCGTGTAATCCTTTTTTGCGATTCAGTGCAACACATTTTAAAATATCATTTGGTGTTAAGTTGACTCCATTCGCTCTAAAAGCAATACCAGGAGAGATTTTAGCTTTTTGACTCGGATCCAAACTTAGATTTATTTTATTAACTTCAATTTCATACCTTTGAAAATTTTCTCGATAAAATTGTGGATGCAGTAAATCGACAATTTCTATCTTCAACCATGTTTGAGAATCTTGTAATAAATGATGATAACAAAAAGGATAAACCGCAGGAGCCATCGAAACAATCAAATTAGGATTAATCGCTTTAACTTTAAAATAAAGACGACGTAAAAAGACAGTAAGTTGATTCGCTCTCCATTGCATCCATTGTTGATCTTTGACATTTAAAGGGGGTTTAGCCCGATGTCCGTATTCGTGTTGATATATTTTTAATGTTGTCTCATCATAACCGCCACCAATAGGCATAGCAGGAAAACGATCGTCACCTTGAATCCCATCTACAGGATAATTTTGTACAACTTCTAAGATTAAATCTAACATAAATTGTTGTACTTCTGGATGCAAACTATTCATCCAAGTTAAACCACCATGTATTACTTTATTACCACTTTGATCAAGGGCTAACCAATGAGGATTTTTTTCGATTAAATGACCACCATCAACAATAGGAGAAGCCGCAAAACCATATTCAAACCAGGGAATAACAGCAATGTTTCTTTGATGTGCTTCGTTGATTAAAATCTCTAATGGATCAAAATTCTTTTTAGCAAAATAGGGAAAAATGGTCGGATAACCTTCTTGCTGCATTCGTTGACTTGGATATAAAGTATAACCTTGATTCCACATTACTGGAAAAATTACATTAAACCCAGATTCGGCTAAAAAATCGAGACTTTGAGCAATATTTTTAGGTGACTCTAATACTCGACTATGGGGAAGATTAGGTATCCAAACGCCGCGAATTTCTTGCATAATTATAGTAGTTTTCAAAATAATCAAATACATCTGGATGGGTTTGGAGACCAAACCCCTACATCATCTCTATGAAAAATACTATATTATTTGTTATTATAATTATTAATATTTTGATGAAATTATGATTTCTTCTATTCCTGTTGAATCAAAATCACAAATATCTTTAATCCCCGAATGGAAACCCGCTACTTGGGATGATTATCTAGCTTACCGAGATGATTCTACAATCGAACGGGTTAAACTATTTTTTTATAATAATCAACTTTTGGTAGAAATGGGCGGCGAAGGCATTAATCATTCAAAATTTAGTGATTTGTTAATTTTAATGATTGGCATTTGGTCTTTACAGCATCTTGAACAAGTTTTTTGTACTTTTAGTCGTTGCCAAATTGAAAAACCAAACACAAAAGCAGGCGCACCCGATTTAGTATTATATATTGGTGATGACTATCCGCGATGGGGAGAGGGAGAAAGACGATATATTAATTTAGAATATCATCGAGTTCCCAATTTAGTCGGCGAGGTTGCTGATACTACTTTAGCCACAGATTTAGATGAAAAAAAACATCTTTATGCAGAGTTAGGGATTCCCGAATATTGGGTAATTGATGTTAAAGGAAAACGGGTGATAGCTTTTAGATTACCAGAAAATGGAATCTACCAAGAGATTGATATTTCTGTAGCTTTATCTAACTTACCTATTAAATTAGTAGAACAAACTATTTGTAAGCTAGAACAAGAATCGAATGTAAATACGGCTAATTGGTTTGCTCAACAAATTAAAAATCTATAAGCTTTAAATATGGAACCAGAAATCATTATTATTGGTAGTGGAATTGGTGGTTTGTGTGCGGGTGCAATCTTAGCTCGATCTGGCAAAAAAGTATTAATTTGTGAAAGTCATACGATTGCTGGTGGTGCAGCACATAATTTTATTAGACAAGGATTTCACTTTGATTCTGGCCCATCTTTTTATTGTGGTTTAGGTCAGCAAAACCCAAGCCGAAATCCACTAAAAGAAGTCTTAGATTTAATTGAAGAAGAATTAGAAGTGATTCCGTACGATCCTTTAGGTTACTATCATTTTCCTGAAAATACATTTCCCGTTTATTGTAATTTAAAAGACTATCAAAAAGAAATTGCAAAGATGACACCTCAGGGAGCAAAAGAATTAGAAAAATTTTATGCACGTCTTCTAGAGCTATATGATTGTTTAAAAGATATATCTTTACTAAAATTAAGAGCAGATTGGCAATTAATCCCAAATTTAATTTTAAACTATGCTCCCAGTTTATTAAAAACTTTACCCCAATTAAAAATTATCAATTCTTCTGTGGGTCGAGTCATGGATCAATATATTACTGATCCTTGGGTGAGACGTTTAATTGATTTAGAATGTTTTCTACTTTCGGGTCTAAAAGCTCATGGTACAATTGCGCCAGAAATAGCCTTTATGTTAGGGGAACGGAATCAGAGTAATGTAGAATATCCTGTTGGTGGAAGTGGTGCGATCGTTGAAACATTAGTCAGAGGATTTAAAAAGTTTGGTGGAGAATTAAGATTAGGGACTCATGTCGAAAAAATCTTAGTAGAGTCGGGAAAAGTCAAAGGTGTAAAAATACGGAATGGTGAAATAATTCAAGCAAAAATTGTAATTTCTAATGCGACAGTTTGGGATACATACCAACAGCTATTAAACCCCGAAAACTTACCTCAATCCTATCGAAAAAATGCTATAGAAACACCAGCAATCGAGAGTTTTATGCACCTACATTTAGGGATAAAAGCTGATGGGTTAGAAAATTTAGCGGGTCATCATGTGGTTGTACATCAAACAGAAAAAGACCTAACTGAAGCTGGAAACACCTGTATGATTTCCATTCCTTCTGTATGGGATAAAAAACTGGCACCCAATGGACATCATGTGATTCATGCGTATACCTTAGAACCCTATTCTAATTGGCAAAAAGATCAGGGATATCAGGAAAAGAAAAAAGAACGATCGCAACCATTATACAAAGCTTTAGAAAAAATCATCCCAGATCTTCGCGCCAGAATTACCCTAGAATTAATTGGGACACCCTTGACTCATGCTCGTTATTTGCGTCGTTATCAGGGAACCTATGGCCCTGCAATTGCTGCAGAACAAGGAATGTTCCCCAGTTGTCATACCCCCATCTCTGGACTGTATCGCGTCGGTGATAGTACCTTACCTGGAATTGGTGTACCTGCTGTTGCTGCATCAGGGATTTTATGCGCCAATACATTATTATGAGTCAAAAAAAAGGTGGGATAGGCCCACCAAAAGAAGATTTTTAGACTTGTTCAGTAACAGGAATCGCTAAAGATTCTTCATTATGTACTATCGGAGTAGATGCAGAAGAAAGATGATTGAGACGACGCGCAACAACCCAACCTGTAGCCAATAAACCCGCAGATGCAGCGATACCAAACATCATATCAGAGTGAGTTTTTTTGATAGCGAACGGGAAGGGACTATTGGGATTATTTTGTAGTTCGAACGTACCAGAATTGCGAGCAAATGGACAAGCAGACGCAGCCTCAGAATGTCCTAAAACACCAGTAACAGAGATCCCAAGGACAATAGCAGACAGGGCAAGTGTTTTTTTCATATTGCTTTAAGTTAGTGTTGAGTAAGCCTTTGCTTGAAATTATAGTGAATAAAATAGAAATAGAATTTTTAATTTTTTGGAATCAGTCCCAAGTTTTTAAAAGCCCTTAAAATTACGTCTACCGCTAACCCTGCTTGTAAAATTGCCAAAATCCAGCCAATAATCTGCAAAGTTGCCACACCAATCCACCGCATGATCTCTGAGGCTAGTAACATTCCGATAAAATTAAGAGTCATAACTAGGAATAATAAGCCAAAGATTGTGATTTCAAGAGCTAAATTATTACGTGCGATCGACATAAAGAGTAGAATCGCAACTACACCAAAGGGCGTGATGATAACTGGAACAGCTAAAGGAGAAACGGCTAAATGACGAATCGGTTTAGTTTCCCGAATTGATGACGTTTGAGGTGTTTGAGGTTCCGAAAAATGCGAGACGATTTCAAAAGTTTGGACAAACAAGAAAATACCGCCTACGATGAGTATAGCATCTAAAGAAACTTTCCAAGTATCTAGAATATTTAAACCGACTAAAGCAATGAGTATAGATAGAAATAACGCGATTAAACTACTATTTAAAGCTAGACGAAAACGATCTTTTTGTTCAAGATTGTGAGCTATTTTGTAGAAAACAGGTATAGTTTTCATTGGGCCTAAAGTTAGAAAAAAAATTGTAAAGATGTATGTAATTTGTGGTGATTGTTGAAATTCGTTCATTTTTTTAAAAAATCTACTTAATATCAATATTTTACAACAGTTAATTAAATAATTTTGTTAAACTGAAATAATATTTTATATAGTTAAGCAATGACTTACGAATATCGTATCGGTGGAAGTTTAGCCCACAACCATCCGACATATGTTGAGAGAAAAGCGGATAAAGATTTATTAGATACCCTCAAAGCTGGTGAATATTGCTACATTTTTAACTGTCGTCAGATGGGTAAATCTAGCTTACGGGTTCGCACGATACATCAATTGCAAAAACAGGGCTTTATTTGTACTTCTATTGATATTACAAGTTTAGGGAGCGAGGTCAATCTACAAAAGTGGTACAATGGCTTGATTATCCAGCTTTTTTTAGGGTTTAATTTAGGTAAAAAATTTAACTTAAAAGCTTGGTTAAAAGAGCGAGAGGACATCCCACCCGTTCAAAAACTTAAAGATTTTTTAGAACAGATTATATTTGTCGAATTTCCACAACAAAAAATTATTATTTGTTTTGATGAAATTGATAAACTAATCAGTTTAGATTTTTCATCCGATGATTTTTTTTCTTTTATTCGCTTTTGCTACAATCAAAGAGCCGAAAATAAAAATTATGAACAATTAACTTTTGCTTTGTTTGGTGTAACGACTCCTTCAGATCTGATTCGTGAAAAAACTCAAACATCTTTTAATATTGGTCAAGCGATTGAATTAACAGGTTTTACACTAGCAGAAGCTAAACCTTTAGAGGAAGGATTAATCGAAAAAGTAGAAAGTCCTTATTTAGCTTTAAAAGAAATTATTTATTGGACAGGGGGACAGCCTTTTTTAACACAAAAATTGTGTCAATATGTGAAAAAACATTCTGGTTTTATTTATTTAGAAAATCAGTCAGAAATTATTACACAATTAGTTAATACTTCTTTGATAGATAACTGGGAATCACAAGATGAGCCAGTCCACTTTAAAACCATTAAAGATCGCTTGCTACGAAATGAACAAAAAGCAGGTAGATTATTAGGACTTTATCAACAAATTCTCAAACATGGCGCGATAGAAGTTGATGACAGTTCTGAACAAACAGAATTAAAATTATCTGGTTTAGTGGTTGAAAAAAATAATAAATTAATTGCATATAACCCAATCTATCAAGCTATTTTTAATCAAGAGTGGTTAATTAAACAGTTAGAAAAACTGCGACCCTATTCAGAAGCTATCAATGCTTGGGAGTTATCAAACTATCAAGATGAATCGCGTCTTTTACGTGGTCAATCATTAAAAGATGCTTTGATTTGGACAGTTGGTAAAAGTTTATCAAATTTAGACTATCAATTTTTAAATGCGAGTCAAAAACTTGAGCAAAAAGATATAGAAATTAATTTAGATACAGAGCGAAAAGCTAATCAAATTTTAATCAATGCCAATCAAAAAGCCAAACAAATGATCCGTGTTGGCTCAGTCATTTTAGGAATATCTTTACTGAGTGCAATAGGTTCTGCGATCGCAACCTTTCAAGCTATAGAAAAACAACAAGAAGCACAACTCGGAACACAACTTCAACAAACTAGCGAGACAGCTTTAAGACAATTTCAATTTCAACAATTAGAAGCCTTAAAATCATCCATGCAAGCGGGACAAGAATTGAAAAATATAGTCAAGGATCAACGCATTTTAGCCAAATATCCGACTACTAGCCCGATCATTTCTCTACAACAAATTTTAAGACAAATACAAGAAAAAAATCAACTAGAAGGTCATCAAGAGGCAGTAACTAGCGTTGCTTTTAGTCCCAATGGCAATTATCTAGCAACAGCATCTAGAGATAATACTGTTAAATTATGGTCTAAAAATGGAAAAGAATTAAAAACATTAAAAGGACATCAAGGGGCTATTTATGGTGTAGCCTTTAGCCCAGATAGTAAAACAATAGCAACAGCATCACAAGATAAAACAATTAAATTATGGGATTTACAAGGAAAAGAATTAGCAACATTGCAAGGTCACAAAGGATCAGTTTATAGTGTTAATTTTAGTTCAAATGGTCAATTGATTGCTAGTACATCGAGAGACGAAACAGCGAGACTTTGGAATTTAAAAGGACAGCAATTAAGGGTTTTTCGAGGACACAAAAAATCTGTAGATGATGTTAGCTTTAGTCCAGATGGCAAAGAAATAGCGACAGTTTCACGAGATGGAAGTTTAATTATCTGGAATTTAGCAGGAGAAAACTTATTAACTATTCAACAAAAATTATTGCCTTTTTATAGTGTTAGTTTTAGTCGCGATGCTAAATATATTGCCGCAGCTACTGGTGATGGTATTACAAAAATTTGGAATAAGACAGGAGAATTAATATTAACGTTGAAAGGACATATAGAAAATGTTAATAGTGTTAATTTTAGTCCAGATGGAAAATTATTAGTAACTGCTTCAAGTGATGGAACTGCTAAAATTTGGAATTTAGAAGGACAAGAAATTACAACCTTAAAAGGGCATTTAGAACCTGTTTATGAAGCAGTATTTAGCCCTGATGGAAAATCTTTAGCAACCGCTTCAAGTGATGGAACTGCTAAACTATGGCAAATTAATTCAACTATTTATACCCAAGATAAATCGTCAGAAATTGGACTGACCAGTGTTAGTTTTAGTCCAGATGGTACAGAAATTGCTAAAGCGAATAAAGACGGTTATCTTATTGTTAAAAATATTCAAAGTAAAGAATTATCGAAATTTATACCTGATTTAGAATGGATTTATGATCTTGATTTCAGTCTGAATCATCAAAAAATAGCGGCTGCTTCTCGTGATGGTGTTGCTAAAATTTGGGATAATAAAGGGAAAGTTTTAACAGAAATTGAAATTGATTCTACTCCAGTTTATAGCGTTAGTTTTAGCCCTAATCTACCAGAAATTGCCATTGGTTTAGGAGATGGTAGAGTAGAAATTTGGGATATCCAAAATCAAAAACCTATACTTAAAAAAAGTATTCAAGTTGATGTCAATCCAATTTCTAGTCTTGCTTTTAGTCCAGATGGAGAGCAATTAGCAATTGCTTCTAGAGAAGGTATAATACAACTGCTCAATCAAGATGATTTTTCTATTAAATTTGCTAGTAATCAAGCGAGAATCTATCAAATTGTTTATAGTCCTGATGGTCAAAAAATTGCTACAGCATCCAATGATGGAACTGTTAAAATATGGCATAGACAAGGACAGTTAATCAATACCCTTAGAGGCGATTTATTTCCTATTTATAGCATTGCTTTTAGTAATGATGGAAAATTCTTGGCTACCGCTTCTAGTGACGGAACCGCGAGAATTTGGGACGAAGCAGGACAATTAAGATCAGAATATAAAGGCGATCAAAATAGTCTATTAGGTATTGATTTTACATCAAATCGTCAACAGCTTATTACTATTTCACAAAATGGTAAAATACAAACATGGCAAGTGGAAAATGAATTATCGCGACTTAATAGTTTACTAAATCAGGGTTGTCAATGGCTAGATGATTATCTAAATTCTCATCCCCAAGAACGAGAAAAACTGACTGTTTGCAAACCTAACTCGTAATAATTTCTCTTGTCATGCCTTTACAAATATTTTTTCAAAAATAAAGATAGCTTTTCTATCGTTTCAGATGGTGCAGTATCCAAACGAGTAATAATTGCATATTTTAGAGCCGAATGAGCCGCAGAAACAAAAGGACGATCGCTAATCTGGCGTACTGTTTCTTGAATTACTTTTTGGGCATTAACCGCATTTTTATGTAAGTTACCAATGACCATTTCTACCGTAACTTGATCATGGTCTGGATGCCAACAATCATAATCTGTAACTAATGCTAAAGTTGCATAAGCAATCTCCGCTTCTCTGGCTAATTTTGCTTCGGTTAAATTGGTCATTCCGATAATACTTGCGCCCCAACTCCGATATAAATTAGACTCAGCTTTCGTCGAAAATGCTGGCCCTTCCATGCAGATATAAGTTCCCCCACGATGCAAAGTGACATCCGTTAAGTTTAAACTTTCCACTGCATCCGCTAAGACTTTTGCTAATTCTAGACAGATGGGATCACCAAAAGCCACATGACCTACAATTCCTTCACCAAAAAAAGTAGCAATTCTGTGCTTTGTACGATCGATAAATTGATCAGGTACTACTAAATCTAAGGGTTTTACTTCTTCAGCTAGAGAACCGACCGCCGAAGCAGAAATAATGTACTCTACTCCTAATTGCTTCATCGCATGAATATTAGCACGAAAGGGGACTTCTGTAGGGGTTAAATGATGACTGCGACCATGACGGGCTAAAAATGCAACTGTGACCCCATCTAATGTACCTGTAATGATGGCATCCGACGGAGAACCGAAAGGAGTATCTAGAATAATTTCTTGAACATCTTTGAGGGACTCCATTTTATAAAGACCGCTACCGCCAATGATGCCGATTTTTGCTTGTACCATGATTAAAGATCAGCTAGACTACTCAACTATTGTACAGAATTGACGATCTTTCAGTTGATTAGTACAATTGTTAGGATCAAAATCCTTGATTATATCTGATAATTAAGCTTTCTGCGACATTCTGTGGTAAAGGTGGAGCAAAAAAATATCCTTGAGCATATTCACACTGTAAATCTTGTAATTTAACCAGTTGTTCTGAGGTTTCGACCCCCTCGGCAATAACGACCATTCCCAAGTTTTGAGCTAACATCATAATCGTGCGAACAATTTCTAAACTCTCGTTTTCTTGATCCAATCGATTGATAAAAAAGCGATCAATTTTCATAATATCGAAAGGAAAACGGTGTAAATAATTTAAAGAAGAATAACCCGTACCAAAGTCATCGATGCTCAGACCAATTCCTAAAGCTTTGAGTTGTGCAAGAATAGTAGTAGCCGATTCAGGATTATCGATAATCACGGTTTCTGTAATTTCTAATTTTAGAGAACTGGCATTAAGACCCGTTTCTTCTAAGACCTGCAAAATTTGTTCTACTAAATCAGAGCGAGTGAAATGTTTACTAGAAAGATTGACACTAATCGTTAAAGGTTGATTGAAATTAGTAAACTGCTGCTGCCATAACTGGGTTTGATAACAAGCTTCCTGCAAAACCCAAAGATCAATTTCTAAAATTAGTCCAGTTTCTTCGGCAATTGGAATAAATTCTGCTGGAGAAATTAAACCGCGTTTCGGGTGTCGCCAACGTACCAAAGCTTCAAAACCGATCAGTTTGTTAGTCGAAAGCGAGATGATTGGTTGATAATAAACCTCAAACTCGCAGTTATCCATCGCTCGTCTCAGGTCATTTTCTAATTGTAAGAGGGTTTTGGCTTGGGCGTGCATGATGGCATCAAAAACCTCATAACGTGACTTACCTAAAGCTTTAGCCCGATACATCGCAATATCGGCATTTCGTAACAGATCTTCTACTTGATCATGATGGCTCGAACCAAGGACAATACCAATACTCACCGTCGTAAAAACTTGCTGTGCATCCAAATTAAAAGGCACACTCAATTCTTGTAAAATTCGTTCAGCCGCACGACAAGCATCGCTAACATCTTGAATGTCTTCTAACAAAATAGCAAACTCATCTCCACCTAGACGGGCAATAGTATCTGAAGTACGCAAACATCCTTCGAGTCTAGCCGCGATCGCAATTAATAATTGATCGCCAATCGGATGTCCTAAACTATCATTAACCAGTTTAAATCGGTCTAGATCTAAGAAAAGTACCGCAAATCGCGTGTCTGGATGTCGCTTCAGTCGTTCAATAGCCTGTGTTAAACGATCAATAAATAACAGACGATTGGGTAAACCCGTTAGCGCATCGTGAAAAGCTTGATAACTTAATTGTTCTCTCACTTTATGCTGTTCGGTCATGTCCCAAAAGACTAAAACTGCACCGATGACATTTTTTTGGTCATCGATAATGGGTGCTACACTATCACCAATCGGAATTTCAGTCCCGTTTTTTGATATCAGTAGCGTATCTTCAGGGAGTTTCATAATCTCACCTTTTGCCATCGCTTCAATCACAGGACTTTCGATGGGATGATGATTCGCTTCATCAACGATTTTAAAGATTTCCGTTGATGCTTTACCCAGTGCTTCTTCTTGTTGCCAACCCGTTAAGGTTTCGGCAATCGGATTCATAAATGTGATCTCTGCGTTGAGATTATTCGTAATCACTCCGTCACCAATACTCTTAAGGACAGTGGCTAACCATTGCGACTTTTCCTTAAGTTGCTTTTCCATGCGGTGTTTGTACAGTGTAATTTCAATAGTGCTATGCAATTCTCTTTCATTAAAAGGCTTAACAATATAGCCAAATGGACTGGTTACTTTAGCACGATTTAAGGTATTTTCATCAGTATATGCAGTTAGATAGATGACAGGAACATTAAAACGTGTATAAATTTCGGCTGCTGCTGTGATGCCGTCCATATCGCCTTTTAAACGAATATCCATCAAGACTAAATGGGGTTGAATTTCTGCTACTTTCTCGATAGCTAAATCTCCCGTATCCGCGATCGCCAGCACATGATACCCTAAATTTTCTAGCGTTGTTTCTAGATCTAGAGCGACAATGAGTTCATCTTCTACTATGACGATCGTTTCCAGCATTTGCATTAATTTGACGTTTTTTTCTACTGTAAACCAGGAAATGTGATTTTAAATTGAATTCCTTGAGAAATAGAATTAATTTTTAATGTTCCTCGTGACTGAGCTATCCAGCTTTTAACTAATTTTAGTCCCAAAGTTTTGGGATTTTCTAGCTCAAAATCGATTGGTAAGCCAATTCCATTATCACCAATAAGTAGCACAAGACCTTCTTTTTCTAAAAACTGAATTTTGACAGTAATTTCACCTACTTGGTTGTTGGGAAAAGCGTATTTTAATGAATTAGAAATTAATTCGTTTACAATTAGACCGCAGCTAAGGGCTTCATCAACGTCAAGTAAAATTCGTGGACTGATTTCTGTTTTTAAAGTAATCATACTGGTGTTGATCCCATAGGAACGAAATAGATTATTAGCTAAATAATGAATATATTCAGCAAAATTAATTCTTGAGAGATCTTGAGATTGATACAATTTCTCATGAATCAGGGCCATTGCTCGAACACGATTTTGACTTTCTTTTAAAATCTGATAGGCAGTTTCATCTTTAATGCTGCGAGATTGAAGATTAAGCAAACTACAGATCACTTGTAGATTATTTTTAACTCGATGATGGATTTCCTGCAACAAAACCTCTTTTTCTTTCAGTGATGCCTTAAGTTGTTCCTCAGCCCGTTTACGTTCTGCAATCTCGGTTTGTAATTCTTGGTTAGCATGGGCTAAATCGGTGGTACGTTCTTTAACCCGTTGTTCTAATTCTTCGTAAGCATTGTGCAGGGCGGCCTCAGCCTGTTTACGAGCGTCAATATGATAACAAGAACCAATATAACCCGCAAAATTGCCATCAAGATCATAAAAGGGTACGCCATAATTAGCCAGCCAACAATAGACCCCATCATAACGGCGCAAACGAAACTCTATAACCAATGTTTGACGAGTTAGAAACGTTTCGAGATAAGTTTCTAGACAGTAATATAAGTCTTCGGGATGCACTCCCTGTAACCAACCCTCTCCAGTTTCTTGCTCGATGGTTCGACCTGTAAAGTCTAGCCAAGTTTGATTAAAATAGTTGCATTGAGCATTTACGTCAGAACGCCAGATCAAGGTCGGAAATTTTTCAAAAAGGGCTAGATAAAAGTCTCGTGATCTCGTAATAATTGTTTCTGCTTTTTTAACCTCTGTGATATCGCGCCCCACACATTGATACTCTAAAAATTGTCCCCGTTCGTCTAAGATCATACGATTAATCCATTGTGTCCAGCGAATCTGTCCACCCACAATGACACGATTTTCGATCGTAACTACAGGATTTTCTCTAGAGATCGAGTTAATCAGTTTTGCAACCTGTTCTCGATCATCTTCAATAATAAAAGGTTCATAACAGTTCCCAATTAATTCTTCTTTTCTCACCCCAAAATAACGACAATAGGCATCATTAATAAAAGTCAATACCCCATCACTCTGAAATCGGGTAATCAGTTCGGTTTGATCTTCGACGATCGCACGATATCGGGCTTCACTTTGCTGTAGGGCTTGATTCGTCTCTAATAGCTGTTTAGTCCGTTCTTGTACCCGTTGTTCTAGTTCGGTTTTGGATGTATGCAGTTTTTCTTCTAATTGTTTACGAGTCGTAATATCTTGTACAATAATTAAAACTTCATCATCGCTAAGTGGAGTTATTCGTATTTCTTCATAGGCTAATCTGTCGTATTTAAAAAATTGATGTTCATAAATTTGTAAATTTCCCGTCCTTAGGGCTTGCTCGATGTATTCCAATTGTTTTTGTACTAATTCGGGTGGCAAAACGTCAGAAAGATGTTGAGTAATAGGGACAAAGCTTTCTAACTTAGCATCTTTTGGCACTCGACAATTTATACAAGAACCATCTTTTTTGACACGCAACAGCAAATCGGGAATTGCTGCAAGTATGGCATTATTTTGACTTTCACTTTGTCGGAGTGCTTGTTGGGTTTGCTCCCGTTCTATAATTTCGATTGATAATTTCTGGTTAGCTTTGACAATTTCTTCAGTTCGTTCTCTGACTCTGATTTCTAATTCATCGTGAGCTTGTTTTAAGGCGGTTTGTGCCTGTTGGCGTTCGATGATTTCACGTTCTAGGGCGGCGGGACTTGGAAGTGCTAAGGCTTTGGGAATTAACGGTACAAGCATGGTTGCTGTGGTGACAGAAATTAGAGCCGTCATGGCTTTGAGGATTCCAGATAGCCAATAAGTCGGATGCCAAAGTGTCCAAATCTCCATGATGTGAGTTGTGCCACAAGCGATGATAAATCCCCCAAATAACAAAAACATCCAAGCGTAGGGTAAATCTACACGTCTGCGAACAAAGTACAAAAGACTAATCGGAATTGAATAATAGGCTAAGGCAATTAGTCCATCAGATACCAGATGCAGCCAGACTAAATGCGATTTCCATAGATAATAATGTCCGTGAGGAATAAATGGGCCTGAAGTAAAAAGGTTGTTGAAGACTTCAAGCATAGTGTTACTCCCATCTAATATAAATACGCTCTAAGACAGTTATAAATTACTGAAGTTTAACTGCATAAGGTAGGAAATTACACAATCTTAAGATTTGTCGCTCGTAGTGATTAGGCAAGCGAATTTCTTTTTCTTACCAAAGCGTGTCAAAATCAGGTAGAGCAATTTTTAACATCAACCAAAATCATCTATGCTGTTGAAGTCTACGACCCGTCATATTCGCATCTATACAGCCGAAGTAGAAGGCAATGAATTAGTAGAGAGTGATAAGGTTTTGACTCTCGATATTGATCCAGATAATGAATTTGTCTGGGATGAAGTCGATTTGCAAAAAGTTTATCGTAAATTCGATGAATTAGTTGAATCGTATAGTGGGCAGGATTTAACTGAGTATAACTTGCGTCGAATTGGTTCTGAGTTAGAGCTTTTTATTCGTTCTTTGCTTCAAAAAGGAGAAATCAGTTATAACCTTAATGCAAGAGTGAAAAACTACAGTATGGGTTTACCTCGCATTGAAAGTCCAGATAGCCAAGGCAAATATAATCTTTAAGCAAGTTTGGAGCGTGGACAGTAATCATTATTTACTGTTCACTTAATTTAAAATTATAATTAAGTATATTGAGATAGTATAAAAATAAGCTTTTTAATTACTGTGTCTGCTAAAGATATTTTTCATCAAGCTGTTCGTCTTGCATTAGAAAAAGACGGTTGGAGTATCACTCATGATCCATTCCATATTAAGGTTGATGATATAGAGTTCTTTATAGATCTAGGTGCTGAAAGAATTATCGCTGCTCAAAAAGCAGGACAAAAAATTGCTATAGAAGTTAAATCGTTTATCGGTTCGTCTGAAGTGACCGAATTTCACTTAGCACTTGGTCAAATTCTAAATTATCGGTTAGCCCTCAGAAAAGTTGCACCTGAACGCATTCTCTACTTAGCTATTACTCAAGATATTTATGAAGATTTTTTCTCTCGTCAGTTTATTCAAAATTCTTTACAAGAATATCAAATTAATCTTTTAATTTTTAATGCTTTGAAAGAAGAGATAATTTTATGGAAAGAGTAAATTATTCTAAAATTATTCAAGAAATTCTGAAACGTCATTCTTATAATGATTTAGATAATGGAACAGAAGTTCAATTAATTTTTGATACTGAAAATCATCATTATCAAGTTGTTCATTTAGGATGGCACGAACAACGAAGAGTTTACGGATGTATTATTCATGTTGATCTTAAACATGATAAAATTTGGATTCAAAGAGATGGTACAGAAATAGGAATCGCTAATGAATTGGTTGCTGCTGGTGTTCCTAAACATGACATTGTTTTAGGTTTTCAAGCACCTTATAAACGCCAATTTACTGAATTTTATTTAGGTTAATCAAAAATGATCATCTAGCTTTGTAATGCAAACAACCTTCACAGGGGCCACTCGGATTAATGGCACAGCGCAAATGAGGCGATCGCGCATTATATAAACAACTTACTTCACCGATCAAAAAACTTTTATCTTCACAAACTTCTAAAAAGTCGCTGACTATTGCTACTGGGTAAACAGGCTCCGAACGAATCCGTCTCATTCTCGCTTGAAATTTTCGTTGCGATCGCCGAACAATTTCCAGACCGAATACAGAAGGTATTAAAGCTAGGATCAAGATGACAATTATCCTAATCACACTGTTTATGAGCAATAATAAGCGACTTTTCTTCTATTCTAGTTGCTTTTTTTTCTGTCAGCTTACGCTACTCCTGCAACTTCTTTAAGAGCTTTAGCCGAAAAAGTCTCTAAATGTCCATTTGCATCAGCACTTGAAGGATAACCTCTTGTTAGATCCGTGATGCTGTAATCTCCTGCTTTTAAGGCTTGAACGACAATTTTCATCGCTTCTTCTGGTTTTCCTTTACCACAGAAAAAGATGTCCGCCGCAAAGTAGCCCAGTTCTGGCCAAGTGTGAATAGCAATATGTGATTCCGATAATGTTGCTGTCGCGGTCACTCCGTGAGGACTGAACTGGTGGACGCACAAATCGATTAACGTTGCTTCACCTGCCGTAATTCCTTCAAGAAGAGCTTGACGAATTCGGTCTGCATCATTGAGAAGGTCTGCGGGGGCGTTCCAAGCATCGACAATCAAATGGGTACCCAGTTTGGTCATTTTTCCTTATTTACTCCACAGATATTTTAGTCCAAGACTTCTAAGCATAACACAAATTCCCTAGCTACTCAATAGCTAAGGTAAAGATTTTATTAATTTTTGTTTAAGGATCATCTGTCATAGGCAAGACAAATGACGATAACCCTATCCTCTACTACCATTAGGCATAATGGTTTCTTCTAGAGAAGCGGCTAATAAGTTCGTTTCGGTTAAAATAGCTCCAATCAAATTAGCTTGATTGAGATTTGCCTTTTTTAAATTAGCACCCACCAAATGAGTTAATAATAAACCAGCTTGACTTAAATTTGCTTCGGATAAGTCGGCTTCAGATAAATTGGCATTGACTAAGTTACATCCAGACAAATTTGCACTGGTTAAATTAGCCCGTTGCAGGTTAGCTTTGCTCAATTCCGCGCCTTCTAAATTCGCTTTTTGTAAATTTGCACTGGTCAAGTCTGCATTACTTAAGTTAGCTCCCTCTAAGTTAGCACCCGTTAGATTGGCACCTTTAAGATTAACCTGACGTAAATCTGCATATCTAAGATCAGCACCTTGTAGGTTAATTTCTTGTAAATTAGCCCGATAGAGATAAGCTTTGATCAAACTTGCTTTTTTAAGATTAGCTTTTTGCAAATTGGCAGAAGAGAGAATTGCACGATTTAAAATGGCTTGTTGTAAGTTGGTTTGCTCAAGAATGGCATTCGTTAAACTTACCCCTGTTAAATCGGCTTTTTCAAGGTTAGCTTTTGACAGATCAGCAAATACTAAACTTGCACCCACTAAACACGCTTGACTCAAGTCGGCTTTTTTGAGAATAATATTACTTAAAATTGCACCGCTTAAATTAGCTTTAACTAAAGTGGCTTCAGTTAAATTAGTATGAGTTAAGGTTGCTTCAATCAAAATTGCTTGATTTAAGTTGGCTTGTTTTAAATTCGCATCACTTAAATTAGCACTGATGAACGTTCCTTTACTTAAATTACTCTGTTCTAATTCGGCACGACTCAGGTTAATTCGATTAAGTGTCGCTTTCTTGAAGTTGGCTCGATACAGCTTGGCTTCACGAAAGTTACGGTGTCCTTGTTGATATGACTGTAAAAGATAATTTGGACTAAAAAGAGTATTGGTACTCATAAAAAATATGATTGTTCTGGAAAATTGGATTCCAGTTTTTAAGTTTTGCTTTTTTGGCAATGAAATAAATGGGACGGGCTGACCAGCACTTGAACTGATTTAAACTGTTGTATTTTGACTAAGTGGAAATAAGGTTAGAACAATTGAGACTCAACATATGCTTACGATCTTAAGATCAACAAGCACAGATTATACATTCTCTATAACTGCCTTCCGTAACAGATCATTTAGATGATTGTCTTCTCTCTACAAACTGCGATCGCTAAAAATGACCAGCCAGATTAACCTAAACCACGATGACTTTTAAAAGACATCTTTGCCAACCAGGTCTAGGCATTAAATTCGCAAAATCTTGAGCGTCGGTTCTTTTAACCGAATCTATGGCGACTCCGATAGATTGCCTCAATAACATACAATTTTGCTTAACAGTTAGTTGTGAGCTATGGCGTGACAATTTTTTATTAACTTCATTGCTCCTCAATAGTATGTAACTTAATGGTTAGATTTAACCTACAGCTACTTTGTAAGTTTTTACTCCTACTGGATGTACTACCGCATCCTTCATCAGATCTGCCTTGCAGCATTTCCGACTACTTTTATCTTTAAGCATTGATTAAAAACAGATCAATAAGCTAATCATAATCGTTTTTTAGGTCATTTGGCAAGTGAATTATCGACGAACTCCAGACAACCCCCACTTAATGTAGTCAAGTGAGCGAAAAAAGATCAAAATGGTAAAAGAGAGGATATGTTAGTCATGAGTCTTGAGACAGATTGACGAGCGCATTAATCTTTTAACTTCTAATCGATCAATAATATATGTCTAGAGATTCTGATCTTTCTCCTTCAATACCCGCTTCAGTTCAAGCTGCATCAAGTCTGCTCAGACGTTGGGGACTGGGGAAATTTTGGGCTGAGTTTATTTTGGGAATTATTTCTTGTGTTCCCATTGGTGCAAGTGTACTAACTAGCCGTAACCGAACAGGTGGAGTAGGTAGTTTCTGGGCAGTCGGTGGGTTAATTGCCCTACTCCTTAGTATCTATTTTGCGTGGCGTTATTTCAGTTTAGGGAAAACATTACGAGTCACGGAAGCCAGTGAACGTCCGAAACGAGTCGAAACACAGCAATTGATTAAACAAGGTTTGATCATTAATCTAGTTGGGATGTTTTTTTCTCTCATCGGCACTCAGTCTTCTGTCGGTGATGCTTTAATTAAGTCATTTTCTCAAACTGGCTCGAATGTGGTGCAGGGCGGCTGTATTCTGAATTCTGCCAATATATTTGATATTCAAGCAAATACAGCGATTTTTACAGTTCATTTTATTGGTCTTTCTATTTCTTTATGGCTTCTTAACCGCCTGACCAAGTAAAATACGACCAGCTTAAAAAAAGCAGTTCATGAATGAATTATGCAGCGCACTCGCCTTAGTACCCTATTTGATACGGCTGGAAATCGTCTGACTCAACTCACTGATAATCCTTGGCGACGAATTTTGTTAGGGATTATGATGTTATTGTTGGGCTTTTTTGTTGGCTCGGCTGTTTCGACAATAGCAGGACAAAGAGGGGCTTTGGATGTTGTTGGATCAGCTATGCTTGTGTTATTTATCGAAGTGGTTAGCCGTTTGTTTTATAGTCGTAGTCTTCTCTTAAGAGTCAATCAACGTCCGTTATGGCTGGCTCAACTTAATATTTTTAAAATTGGATTAATGTATAGTTTATTTCTTGAAGCTTTCAAACTTGGCTCGTAAAGATGTTAGAGCGACAATCTTATGAGATTCTGCAACGTTGGCGTAGTGAACAGCGTTTTATAAGAGCAGATATTCGTCAACTTCTTAAACTAGAATTTGAGTCGGGACGTGCCACAGCTTTTAATCTAACTCTGATGAATGGTGAACGTGAGATGAGACACAGGGCTAGACTTTTTAGCTATTCTTGCGATCGTATAATTAAAATCTGTCAAGAGATGGGTTTTCTATCAGAAGAAACGATTATCGAAACATTATGGGTGTTGTGGCTTCCTTTAACGCTTCAATTAGCCGAAAAGAAACAGAATTTATCAAGACCTTTGATCCAAGGGATTTTAGGGGGACAAGGATCGGGAAAAACAACCTTAACTCAAATTGTTTGTTTATTATTACAGTATTTGGGTTACAAAGCGATCGGTATTTCAATTGATGATTTTTATAAAACTTATGCAGAACGCCAACAATTAAAAATTAAAGATCCTCGTTTAATGCGACGTGGCCCCCCTGGAACCCATGATCTCAATTTAGCTCTTAAGACTTTTAATCAACTACTGCAAGCCAAACCTAAAGAATTAATCCCGATCCCTCGTTTTAATAAAGCTTTACATCACGGCGATGGCGATCGTCTTCCATCACCTGAATTTGTCCATGATATTGATCTAATTTTATTTGAAGGTTGGTTTGTTGGGGTACGTCCAGTCGAAAAAACATTTTTTAATCAGTCACTACCCCGTGAAGTGGCCGAAGTCATTTCGCTAAGATATTTACAATTTGCCAGAGATAATCGCCGCCGTTTAAAAGAATATTTACCACTTTGGGGAAAATTGGATAGTTTGATTGTATTGTATCCTCAAGATTATCGCTGGAGTTTGGCTTGGCGTATTGAAGCAGAACATCAAATGATCGCATCACAACACACGGGAATGAGTGATGCAGAAGTTCAAGAATTTGTTTACTATTTCTGGCGATCGCTTCACCCAGAACTTTATATTAAACCTCTCATTCGAGATCCGCGATATGTTGATTTAGTAATAGAAATCGCTCAAGATCATCGTCCATGCTCGCTCTATCGGCCTTGACATAAATTCAATAATGTGCATTCCCAGACTAAGCGCGGCTGTACATAATTTAATAAGCATTGACGAGCTTTTTCAAGTGTTTCTAGTTTTTTGGGATTCTGGCTTTGTTTCCAGTAATATTGCTGCAAATAGTCTACTAACCATAATTGGACATCGTTTTCTAAGTCTTGGGTAACTTTTTTGGCTAGTTCCAAAATTTTAATTGGTGACTTGGGTAAATGGGTTAATTGCTCTTGTAACTCAGGGGGAATTGATTGTAAATAACTGTAAAAGGCGATCGCTTCTCCTGGACTACCCGCAGCCATGACTAGAAGTTCAGGATAGTTTAATATTTCTTCATATTGATTCGCTTTTAAAACATGTGCCATTTGCTCAGATGAAAGACGATAAAACGGAATACGCTGACAACGAGAAACTAAAGTTGGTAAAAGTGAATCCGTACTTGGAGCAATTAAAATTAGTGTAGCTTTGCCTGGTTCTTCTAATGTTTTTAATAAAGCATTAGCCGCCGCTTCTGTCATCGTGTGAGCATCTTCAATAACAATAACTGAGCGAAATGATTCTAAAGGAGGACGACTCAAGAAATAAGTAATTTCTCTAACTTGTTCAATCCGAATTTGCGGGGGTGCTTTGCGTTTTAATCCTGCGTTTTCTGCTTCTTTTGCTGTTAATAGTTGGGCTTGATGTTGAAAAGTTGGTTGTACCCAAAGTAAGTCGGGATGGTTATTTGCTAATAAACGTTTTTGGGTTAGAGAAGATTTTTCTTCAGATAGTCCAAAACTCAGCAAAGATGCACAGAAACATTTTGCAGCTAAAGAACGTCCGATACCATTAGCACCCACAAATAGATAAGCAGGAGCAAGACGATCGCGTTGAATCGCTTGCTTTAATAACTCTATTGCTTGTGGTTGTCCGATTAGTTCTGAGCAATTCATCTGAACATTCGTTATCATCAAAGTATAGGTTAAAATCATCAACAAACTTTTAAAATTATGGCTCGATATCTCTGCTCTTACCTAGCAAAAGCTCCTCTAGATGAACTGAAACCCGCCTTGAGTGAAGTCTTAAAATTTTGTAATTTTGATATTATCTATCATACAATTGATTATATAATGGCGCGGGAAACTCCTGGTAGGATTTTATTTTCTAAATTAGTAACCGTAGAAGTTTTAATCGATAGTACAACCGCCACAAATCAGGGAATTCAAGTTAACTTAGTGGTTAAAAATGATGAACTTCCCTTACAAAGTAATAATCATTGCCGTCAGCTTTTTGAGCGATTGCAATATACCCTATCACAAGATCATCAGTGGAAATTAGTGGCTAATGTTCCAACTTAGGCTAAATCAAGCTTGATGTGAGTCTAAATGTGGCGTAACTTTTTTAACGTCAGATTGACCCAGTATAATATCGAACTGACCGACCCGTTTGCTATCTTTCGGGTCTGTTTTTAGTGTAGTAGTTACTAAAGACCGTTGTTCAATCGGGATACGTTGTAGAATATGGTCGCTTTGATTGAGTTCTTGTTCTTCCTCAAAATAGAGTTGTGTAATTAGGGGAGGAAGACTTGGTGCAATGACCTTAAAGTGTATGTGTGGGGGTCTTTGCCAATCACGAGTTACAGGATAGCCCCCTGGTTTAACGGTTGTGAAAGCATATTGACGAAGTCATCGCAGGCTCCGTCGTCCTACGGCGGAGTACCGATGACCATTTTGCTGAGTCATTGCATAACCCCAGTACTGAAAATTTGGATCGACAGGTGCAGGATTGCCGTCATACTCATGTTGATATTTCCCTGATGCACACGCTTGCCATATTTCAACTTTTGCGTTTGTAATCGGCTGACAATCGGGTGTCAGAATACGGCCAATAATGCGGATTTTTTCGCCTAATGCTTCTCTGTGGTGTGATGAAACAGTGATGACTCGACCGTAAAAAACGAGTAGTCATCAGTCCTATTCCTAATGTTCCAGTCTTATTAAGAAAATTCCTTCTGTGCATTGTGAGTGTTTTTTAATCTTTCTTTTTTGAGCTTATACGTCGAAAATCAAGTATAACACTGCTATTTATTGTACTTCTGAATAGCAAATCGTGTTTTTTTTGAGTTCAGTCAAATGAATTCAGTCAAAAAATTTAGTTTTTCTATGTCAAGCCCATCAGAATGATATTTAGTGAAAAACATCAGCTAAATTGAGCTTTTTTAAATAGAATAAAAGAGAAATAAGTAGAATTAAATCGATATTAAATCAAACATTTATATGCTCGTTTTCTTAACTTTTTGCTGTTACTATAAAAAATAAATTCAGATTAATGAATTTGTTTTGACATCAGGAGACTATTATGACCGTTCGTTTTCAGCCTTTGTTTGTACCGAGCCTTTTAGTAATTTTGAGTGCTGCTAGTTTTGTTCCTTCACTCAAAGCGCAAGATTTAACTAATATTAAACCAACATCTCAAAATACAGAGATGACGCAAACTACAGATAAACCACCAATGGAGACAGAAGTTACTCCTTCTACTACCCAAACTCAGCCTTCTACAGGCAGTAACACTACTACCAATTGTCAAGAGAAAGCCCCTTCCATGGGGCAACCTGGAGCTACTAATCCAACTAACTTAATGAATTCACCTACGATGACAAACCCAATCGAGAGAGGTACTAACCAACTCAAACCCGTTACGCAACCTCAACCAATTTCTCCAACCCGATAAGATTTTTGTAGCAGGAATTCTAGGTGCCGATTCCTGCTACTGTAGATCTAAAATTACCCGTTTTTTACCCGCATCTAGTGTGAAACCAAATTTAATTCGTCAATCCTTAGCAGTTATCCCAACAATTAGTCTTTTTCTGAATCTAACGATGATGAATCCCGCATTCGCTCAAGAAAAAGTATTACAAACTCTGACGGTTACAGGACAAGGAGTCGAGAGAATTCCAACAACCCTAACTCAAGTACAACTTGGTGTAGAAATTCAAGGAAAAACAGCAACAGAAGTACAGCAGCAAGTCGCCAAGCAAACATCAACCGTCGTGGATTTTTTGCGTTCTCGAAATGTCGAACGGTTACAAACGGCAGGCATCGGGCTACAACCAAATTATGATTTTAGCAATAATCAAAGACGCTTAATCGGTTATATTGGCACGAATACGGTTAGTTTTCGCCTCAAAACGGAGCAAGTAGGGACTTTATTAGACGAAGCAGTGCAAAAAGGAGCGACTCGCATTGATGGAGTTAGTTTTACAGCAACGGATGATGCGATCGCAGTAGCTCAAAAAGAAGCCCTCAAAAGAGCTACTCAAGACGCACAACAACAGTCAGACGCAGTTTTAAGAGCCTTGAATTTGACAGCTAAAGATGTAGTCAGCATACAAATTAATGGGGCTAACCCTCCTCAACCCAAATTCTATAGCGAGCAACTGTCTAGAGCCTCGGCTGATGTTAGTACACCTGTTGTTGGTGGGGAACAGACTGTACAAGCATCGGTAACTTTGCAAATTAGCTATTAGATCAATACACATCGAATCATGATGAAACGATGCACATTGACCTAATCATAATCTTTTGTAACAGATTAGCGTTGAACCAATACTAAAGTTTCCTCATTAGTTTGAGTTCCTTTAGTCGCATTCAGGCTAATCTCATAGCGTGTACCAGGTAAGATATTTGATGGTTTGAAGCTAAAGCTAAAATTACCTTGACCATCTGCTTGAACCGTTTTAGAGAAGACATTACGATTGACACCCACTACACCGACTAAATTATTTTGTGCAGTGACATTAATCGTAACGGTTGAATTTGGCGCACTTTTTCCGACAACTTCTACAGTGTTACCGATTTCACTATTATTGTTTGGGCTAATGATTTCTAATGGTATTTCCGTACTATTTGTGGTGCTAGAACTATTGCTGGCGACCAAATCTCGGTCTAAACGCGCTCGTACTGTTCGTTCACCCTTTTCTAAACTGGCTGTTACTTGCACACCAGAACTAGGAAAAGCATCTTGACGACGGATTACATAACGACCTTCATATTGTCCCTCGGATACCTCGCGCATGGGTTGGTCGTATGTGACACCATCAATAGAATAGGTAGCGTTCGCATCTGGAGTACCGTCGAGCATAAAAACCAACTCAGTACCAGGCTCAAAATTATCTACGGTTTTTGCAGTAAATTGCTCAATTGATAAGGCTCCACTGGTTGAATTTTCAGTATTTTCCCTAGCGATTAAAGAATCTTGTAATCTAGCAGTTGCTCCACGATTTCCTTTTTGTAGGTTAGCTTGAATTGCTGTTTGATCAGTGATACGGTCTTGACTACGAATGGTGTAGCGTGCCTCATAATATCCTGATCGTACCTCACGCATGGGAATATTACTAGCAACTGTGCCAATACTCATGGTTACTTGGGATTTAGGGGTACCTTCTAAGCTAAACACCAATTCACGACCAGGTGCTAAATCATCGACAGATTCGGCGCTAAAACTAGAAATTTGTGGTGCAGATGTACTTTGACTTTGTGCAATGGTGTAAGATGGGTTGGCTACTGCACTATTGGGTATACCACCTAACACGGGAAAAACAGATAGAGCTAAGGTTGCTAATAAGAATTTATTCATCTTAAAAATCTCCAATCTTGGCTTTTATAATTTTTTTGCTTCTTTACCATCTAAATTAAAAGCCTTATGTTTTGTCCTCTGTCAGATGTGATAAAAGCGACTCTCCCCACAGAAAGAGCCACCACTATTAAATTTATTCCTTAAAACTCTGATAAATCAATTCCCATTTCTTGTAGCTTTTGAGCGAGTTTTTGTGAACGTACTTTTTCTGAGGCTAATTCGGATTCAGCTTTCTGAGCAGCTTCTTCTGGTGTAGGAATTAACTGCCCTTGTGCTGTAAATAAACGTAGTTTTCTATCTTGAATGCCTAAATATAATTCTAATTGCTGACTCCATAACCAGCCATTAGGATTAGGTTGTATAGGCTGATATTGACCATCTAGTAGATGAAATCCCTGAAATTCAAGACTTTCAGGATCAAACCAAAAATAATCAGGTGTACGGAAAGTATCCTGATAAAGTTGTTTTTTTAAACCTCGATCGGTTTTTGCGGTTTTAGAGGAAAGAATTTCTACAATTACATTAGGATATTTCCCATCTTCTTCCCAAACCACCCAACTTTTACGAGGTTTGCGTTCAGTTCCCAAAACAACGAAAAAATCTGGCCCGCGAAACTGCTCAGATTTACGCTGACGAGGGCTATAGTAGATTGTTAGATTACCGCAAGCATAGAAATCTTGGCGATCGCACCATAACCATTCTAAGCATTGCAGTAGTAACATGATTTGCCGTAGATGTAGTTCTGTTTCCAAGGGTGGTTCATCACTCAATAAGTCGCCAGGTGGAAAAATTACATCGTCTTCTAAGATGCTTTCGGATTCTAATTCTTGAGTTAAAGACATCGGCATCACAGAAAAAAGAATTAAATTAATACTAGCGTACTCTTATTAATTTGAAACCGACCTAACTAAAATTCGGCACTTTCGGGAGTACGAGGAAACGGAATTACATCACGAATATTAGCCATACCCGTCATAAATTGGACAACTCGTTCAAACCCTAAACCGAAACCCGCATGAGGAACCGTACCAAAACGACGTAAATCTAAATACCACCATAAATCTTCGGGTAACATTCCTTGTTCACGGATGCGACGTTCTAAAACATCTAATCTTTCCTCTCTTTGGGAACCTCCAATAATTTCGCCAATTTTTGGGGCTAACACATCCATTGCGGCTACAGTTTGATCATCATCATTGAGACGCATATAAAACGCTTTAATGGTTTTGGGATAGTTAGTGACGATAACGGGTTTTTTGAAATGTTCTTCAGCTAAATAGCGTTCGTGTTCTGATTGTAGATCAACGCCCCATTCTACGGGGTATTCAAATTTCTTACCGCATTTTTCGAGGAGTGCGATCGCTTCAGTATAAGTAATACGTCCGAACTCATTGTTAATAATATTTTCGGCAGTTGCTAAAACAGTGTTATCAATGCGATCATTAAAAAATTTCATATCTTCGGGACAACTCTCTAGAACCGCCTTAAAAATGTGTTTCAGAAAGGCTTCGGCGAGGTTCTGATCCCCTTCTAGGTCACAAAATGCCATTTCTGGCTCAACCATCCAAAACTCTGCCAAATGGCGCGAAGTATTGGAGTTTTCGGCACGAAACGTTGGGCCAAACGTATAGACATTTTGAAATGCCATCGCCATCACTTCCGCTTCTAATTGCCCACTAACGGTTAAATAAGCGCGTTTTGCAAAGAAATCTTGGGAAAAATCAATAGATTGGTCTTCTTTTTTGCGAGGAATTTTATCTAGATTAAAGTTAGTCACGGTGAATAACTCTCCTGCTCCCTCACAGTCATTGGCGGTAATAATGGGAGTATGCACCCACATAAAACCCCGTTCTTGGTAAAACTGGTGTATTGCCGTAGCGCATGCATTCCGAACCCGCATCACCGCACCGAGTGTATTGGTTCGACAGCGCAAATGTCCAATATCGCGCAAAAATTCAAAAGAATGACGTTTTTTTTGTAGTGGGTATGTTTCTGCGTCTGCTGTACCGTATAGGATGACTTCTGTTGCTTTAAGTTCAATGCGTTGTTCTTTGCCGAGTGAGGGAACCAAGACCCCCGAAACTTGCACCGATGCACCTGTACCGAGTTGTTTCAGGAGAGTATCATAATTGGGGATGTTCGGTTCTAGGATAACTTGAAGGTTAGCAAGGGAAGAACCGTCATTAACTTCCATAAAAGTAAATTCTTTAAGTTCTCGTTTAGTTCTCACCCATCCTTGTATCGTCACCGTTTCATCGGGTTGACTGTTGCGTAAGATTTCGATAATTCTTATAGCTGTCATGCGTTTGCTAGTTATGAGGATATTTTTATGATAAACGTCTTGGGCTGATTAAAAAATCCTCTTCCTTTTATAATGAGTGATTAAACCTCAATTTAATAGAGCGTGAAAACTGACGCAATTTTCTATCAACTTTTTCAAGAATTTCCCCAGATATTTTTTGAAATTATCAATCAACCGAATATACCATCTGAGATTTATCAATTTATCGCCCCAGAAGTTAAACAACGTTCTTTTCGACTTGATGGGATTTTCTCACCCCCTGAAGATGCAAGTCAATATCCGCTTTATTTTGTCGAAGTTCAGTTCTATAGAGAAGAAGATTTTTATGATCGTCTATTTTATAGTATTTTTCTTTATTTTCGTCAATATCGTCCAAATAACCCAGAATGGTTAGCAATTGTAATTTTTGACTTAACCAGTAATGATGTCGAAATACCATCCCGCTATCAAGCTTTAGTGTCTCGTCATCTACAAATCATATATCTTGACCAAGTGGGAGCGATTGAAGAGATATCATTGGGATTAGCGATCGTCAAGTTAATTGTACAATCACCAACTGTGGCGAGTCAAACCGCGCCAAACCTTTTAGAGCGTGTTAAAACAGAGATAACTGAGCTTCCAACTCAAAGACAGATTATTAATGTTATCGAAACCATTATCGTTTACAAATTTCCTCAATTGAGTAGTCAGGAGATAGCAGAAATGTTGAACTTAGAAGGAATTAAACAAACTCGCTTTTATCGGGAAACCTTTGAAGAGGGTCTTCAAGAGGGTCGTCAAGAGGGTCGAGAAGAGGGACGCTTGGAAAAACAGATAGAAATGATTCCCCTGTTACATGAATTGGGGTTAAACGCTGAACAAATTGCCGAACGCTTAAAATTAGACTTGAATATAGTTAGACAACACTTACAACCGTAATTTTACTGAAAAAATAGTTTAGTTTTTAAGAGCAAGTTTGGATAATTACACGGTAGATGTCAAAACCTGATTTGTTTATTGTGATAAATGATGGATTTTTAGAAAATATCTCCATCAACAATCGAAATACTCCCTATAAGACTTGAATCCTAAAAGTAGCTAATGATACGATCGTTGTTTCTCGTGCTGGTTTTAGTAATAGTTTAGCTGTCGGAACACTTTTATCTACGCAATTTATCAGAGGTGGAGCAGAGACAACCGCCAATCATCGTATCATCTACAATAGCAGTAATGGTCAATTGTTATTCGATGCTGATGGAAGTGGTACCACCGCAGCAACACAAATAGCTACTTTAAATACAGGTTTAGCGATGACTAATGCTGATATTTTAGTTATCGCATAATCATCTGTAGGGGTTTGGTCTCCAAACCCTTTCTTATGTATAAATTAAGTCTCCAAACCCTTTCTTATGTATAAATATGGTCTCTAAACCCTTTTATCCCAAACTCATCTCAGCATCGTGAATAAATTTTTGCCAAACTGGGTTAGGTTGCCAAAGTTCTGACATCAGGTATTTAGCTTGTGTTTCAGGAAGTTTTAAAAATAGCTTGCGATAAAGATACATAAAACAGGAAACACGCATATTTAAGGCACAATGTACCCAAACCTTGCGTTTTTTCAAAGATTCCATGACTTCACAAAAGAATTGTAAATCTTCTATTTTCGGATCATTCCAAATCACAGGAATATGAATATAGACCATACCTAATCTAGTCACAATTGCACCTTCATCAGCAAGAGCATTATCCGATGATGGCAGTGCTAGATTAATAACAATTTGATATCCTGCCTGAGCAATTTCGCTAAACTGTTCTATTGTAGGTTGTCCTGATGTAGCGATATGATCCGTAATCAGGTAATAATTTTTGCTCTGTTCCATAAAATCCGAGCGTATTATCCTTAATCACTATTCTAGTCATCAGGTACACAGTAAACATAAAATCAAGCGATCATTTTTTCTGGTGGGAATAATCAATTTTTAGGTCAATAATAAGCATTAAAACTCACTTTTCAGGGAAAACGGCTGTAATCTGAATATTATTTCTATACATCGAGCAGAAATACTTGTGTTTATCGTGAGTGTACAATTGTACATACTATCCTCAGATGAGGAAGGCTAAATATGGAAACTGAGTACGATTTTAGTCATGGTAAGAGAGGAGCCATCGATCCTGTATCATTGGGAAAGACTCGTATTACGCTTCAAATAGATGACGATATTTTAGAATGGTTTCGTGAACAAGTACATCTAGCAGGGAGTGGTAACTATCAAACTTTAATCAACGAAGCATTACGTCAACACATCCAAAACCAAAGTCATGAACCTTTAGAGGATACTTTGCGTAGAGTTTTAAGAGAAGAACTAGCCAAGATTGAGAAATGATTTTTTGTAAAAGTCAACTTTTTAACTAGAGTCTACAATAGAAATCGGACTCTATTTTCGCTTGATAAATAAATGACCCTCGTTTCTAGCCGTATTTATCCCGTTCGATGGCACGATAATAAAGTGTCTCTTATTGATCAAACTCGCCTACCTCAAGAATACACGGTTGTTGAGATCAGTCGTTGTCAGGATATGGCAGAGGCTATTAAGTCTATGATAGTCAGAGGTGCGCCTGCTATTGGGGTAGCTGCTGCATATGGAATGTATTTAGGTGCGAAAGAAATTGAAACGACGCAAAACGACATATTTTTAAATGAACTCGAAAAAGTAGCCCAATTATTGCGAGAAACACGACCAACCGCAGTAAACTTATTTTGGGCAATTTCGCGCATGATGAGAACAGCCTACGAAACAATAGGCACTGTTGACGAAATTAAAGATAGTTTACTAAAAACTGCCCAAGATATCCAGTCTGAAGATCTCCAAACCTGCGAGGAAATTGGAAAAAATGGTCTTGCTGCTTTACCGACTGAACCAAAACAACTTAGAATTTTAACTCATTGTAATACTGGGGCTTTAGCTACTGCTGGATATGGCACTGCATTAGGAGTCATTCGCTCTGCATGGGGGGCAAATCGACTTTTAAAAGTTTTTGCGGATGAAACTCGCCCACGTCTACAAGGGGCAAAATTAACGGCTTGGGAATGTGTTCAAGAAGGCATTCCTGTTACTGTGATCACGGATAGTATGGCAGCCCATTGTATGAAGCAGGGTATGATTGATGCGGTGATTGTTGGGGCCGATCGCATTACTGCCAATGGTGATACTGCAAATAAAATCGGTACTTACAGTTTAGCGGTTGTTTCAAAGATGCACAATGTCCCTTTTTATGTTGCTGCACCTTTATCAACAGTTGATTTTGAGTTAGCAACGGGTGAAGAAATACCCATAGAAGAACGAGATCCCTCAGAAATTTATCAAGTAGGTAAAACACTAATTTGTCCTCAAGGTGCAAATTATTATAACCCTGCTTTTGATGTCACACCTGCTGAGTTAATTACTGCTATTATTACGGAACGAGGAGCCGTTAAACCCAGCGATTTATTAGGGTTAAAATACTAAATTAATGCAGTTTTTTGATGTGGTAGTAGTAGGCGCAGGGCCAGCAGGGGGTCACTGTGCTAGATTATTAGCAAAAGCAGGCTATCAGGTTCTATTAATCGAACAGCATGAAGATTTTTATAAGAATAATTTTTCTAGTGCTGCAAGTCCTCTAGAAACTCTACAGCAATATGATTTACCTGAATCTGTTGTCTCGCGTTATTGGAAAAATATCGAGATTTGTTCGACTAATATACATCGAAGTTGGCAAGCAAATCAACCGTTAGGGGTAGTTTTTGATTTTGCTAAACTGAGAGAATTTTTAGCAGAAGATGTAACAAAAAATGGTGGTACTGTTTGGTTAGGATGTCGTTATATAAAGTATTTGATTGAAGATGGCAAAACAACGGTTAATCTGCAAAAAAAAGGAAGTGAACCTTTTTCAGTACAAACTAAATTATTAGTCGATGCAACGGGTTATTCTAGAGTCGTAATGTATCCAAATAAAAAAGATAAGCCGAAGTTTTTAAAAGGAATTGGCATAGAATATTTAATTGAAGTTGATGAAAAGATTTATCAGAAATATAGTGATTCTTTAATCTTTTTTTTGGGATATAAATGGAGTCCACAAGGTTATTCTTGGATTTTTCCAATGTCTAATCATCAGCTTAAAGTTGGTACGGCAATTTTAGAAGGAGAGCATAAAATCATTCAAAAAAATCAACCCATCAAAGATTATATTCAACAGATTATTCAAGATTATATCAAAATAGATAATTATAAAATTATTGATATTCATGGTTCTATTTTAGACTATTCACCCAAACTCAATGATATTTATTATAAAGCTCATGTCATTGCTATTGGAGATACAGTATCAACCGTTAATTTTCTCGGTGGTGAAGGTATTCGTTACGCGATGAAATGTGCTGAAGTTGCGGAAAAATATATTAAAGAATATTTAGAAAACAATCAGCCAGATTTTCAAAAATATGAAGCAGAACTAAAACAAATTTTTGCTAAACGCTGGAATTGGTCAGAGCAAATTAGCCGCAAAGTATATTTAGAATATAGCGATGCTAGAATAGATCAAGGAGTCTCATATCTAAAATATCTATCTCTAAACGATATTATAGATATCCTCTTTTACTATCAATTTGAAAAATATACCAAAGGATTAAAAGCCTTTATTATCCGTAAAATTAACACTTTTCTAAAAAAAATTCATCTAACTTAAGTTATTTTATACTATGTCAAAGGTTATCACATCTACATCTTTCACGCTCCTAGTAACGCTTTTAAGTTTACTCACTGCTTGTAGTGGCAATAATTTTTTAGAAGGACGATTTGCACCTGATCCAAACTTAAAAAATAATCCGACACCGACGCTTACACCCGAAGTAGGAAGCACCCCAACTAACAATTCACTACCTCCTGAAATTCCAACTTATCCAGCAGCACAACTTCTTTCAGTTGACCCAAATAATACCGAAAATCAAGGTAAAACTCAATGGGTTTCACCAGATCCAATTAATCAAATTGGAGATTTTTATCAACAGCAATTCTTAAACAATAACTGGCAAATACTTACGCCCTTTTCCTCAATTGATGGGAATAATACATTAGTAGCTAGTAAAGATGGTTTACAAGCAACAATTACATTAACTGGGAACTCTTCTGAAACTCAATTTACGATTGATTATCTTAGACAAGGAAATACAGTTTCATCATCTCCTAGTCCTACCCCAACACCCACAATATCACCAAATCAATTACCTGAGCAAGCAAGCACTAATTTTTCTGATCTTACTCAAGTTCCCGAACCTTTACGAACTCATATCCAAAACTTAGGAACTTTAGGGATTTTAAATGCTCAAAATGGTGATTTATTTAGCCCAAATACTACTATTAATAGACGAGAATTTGCGCGTTGGTTAGTAAGAGCAAATAATACATTTTATCAAAATGAGCCAGGAAAACAAATTCGTTTAGGTTCAACCACTTCACAACCTGCATTTCAAGATGTTAATGTTTCAGATCCCGATTTTCCCTATATTCAAGGATTAGCAGAAGCAGGGATTATTCCATCTAGTCTAACAGGTGATACCACTGCTACATTATTTCGTCCAAATGCTGTTTTAACCAGAGAAATTTTAGTCAGTTGGAAAGTTCCTTTTGATCTTCGCAAAACTTTACCTACTGCGACAATAGAGAATGTTAGAGAAACTTGGGGTTTTCAAGATGCTACACAAATCGATCCAAAAGCACTACGATCGTTGTATGCTGATTTTCAAAATGGAGATCAAGCTAATATCCGTCGTGTCTTTGGTTTTACTACGCTTTTTCAACCCAAAAGAGCGGTAACTCGTGCAGAAGCAGCCTCAGCATTATGGTATTTTGGCTATCAGGGTGATGGAAGAAATGCAGAGGAAGTCTTGCAAGCAAAAAACCAAACTCAACCAACACAATAAATAAGATGGGTGTTGTGATTGGGGGACTCAGTATGATTTACTGAAATCACACTAGCACCCCATAGATGATCATATGAATTGGAGTCAACAAGCAATAACTCTATTTTTTAGCAACTTGGTGACAGCATTACCTTGGTTATTATTTGGGGTGGTTGTCTCTAGCGGTTTGTTGGTTTTTCTCCCACCGCAAAAATTAGCAAATTTATTACCTCGTCATCGTCTTGTCGGTTCAGTTTTAGGAAGTTGTATAGGTTTAATTCTTCCAGTATGTCAATACGGAAATATTCCTGTAGCAAGAAGATTAATTTTACAAGGTGTTCCCTTGTCTATTGTATTTAGTTTTTTGATCGCTGCACCAACGATTAACCCTGTGACAATTTGGCTAACTCACAAAGCTTTACCCAACTATTCTAATCTACTGCTTTATCGCATTTTAGCAACCTGGTTAATGGCGATCGCTATTGGCATTATTTTTAGTTACTACCGTGATAAAGCTATTGTTTTTGATGAAAGTGAAAGCTTAACCTATACTCATTCAACTTTACTCAAAACAGGGTCTTTTTTCATTAATGACCCCGAAAATCACAAAAAATCACCTTTAATCCTATTTATTAATAACTTAATTCGAGAAAGTATCGAGTTAGGAACTTGGTTAATTTTGGGTTCTGCGATCGCGGCTATTGTTCAAACTTTTTTACCCCAATACCAGATGATACAATGGGGACAAAATGCACTGACTCAAATCTTAATCATGTTAGGGTTAGGGTTTTTATTATCGTTAGGTTCACCATACAACAGTTTTTTTCTCTCCCCTATTTTAACTAACTTTTTACTTGGCTCTTGGCTATCTTTTTTGTTATTTAGTTCTGTCATTGATTTAAGAGGACTACAATTACTTGGTTCCGTGTTTACTGTCAAAGTTATCCTTTATTTGTCATTACTCTTATTTCTGTTCACTTTATTTTTTAGTTTAGTTTTTGGTTTCTATTTCGCTTAAGCCATCTGTATTCAGATAGATTTTATGCAATTTGTAATCAATTTTAATCAAAATCAATATTGTTTAACACAATTTCAGTTATGTAAACAATAGTTGCAAATACAAGACAAGCTCTAATCTGAGTGATATATTAATAATTAAAGCTAAACCAGCTTAAAACCAGCAGATAAAACTGACAAGGTTGCAGTAAAAGTCAAGTTAGGAGCAAAACCCTGTTTAAGTTAATATCTGTTTCGTTAGTCGTCAATAGCAGTAACCATCTGTGTGTTTTATATTTCCCATACTTAATTTGAGCAGGGAGTAAAGCTCTTGAAAAAAGATTTCAGCATAACTCCAGCAAGTCTCACCACATATAGGGAAATCACTGAAATCAAGCTCTGGTTACTGCTATTGTTTTGAGAATTTAGATTCGTTGTTTATCTTCCCAACTCACTTGTTTAGGAACACCCAAGCCGTCATCAATGGTATAGTCTAACTGAGAATTGATTTTAGATTGAATCACAATATAACTTAAACCTTCATCAGAAAGATTTCTGATACAGCGTTCTCCATCAGGTGCCACTCGAACCACTGTACCCTCACTCACCATAAAAACTTGTCCATCTACCTGAAATTCTCCCTTACCTCGAACAAAAATATAGATTTCCTCATTGAGTTTGTGCTTGTGGTAAAAAGGAATCGAAGCGAAGCTAGGTAAAGTATTCAGCGATATTTCGGCACTGGTTAGCTCAAGTAGTTGTTTAAGAAAAATTTTTCCCTCTAAAGTAACTCCCTTCTTGTAATGTTCAAAAACATATTGATGGAGTTGGGAAAATTCACCGAGATCAGCAACCGTAAAATTTTCCCCAGTTTTCGGAACAGGTTGAGTCGTCATAATAACTTTTAACTTGCAATATAAAAGTTATTATAAACAATACTATCTAAAGACTTCACCCCAATCTTTTTAACAAAACTATAGAATTGGCAAATAACTGTGTTAGTATCTTCATGAGAAATTATTCCTAGATTAGCAAAACCGAGCTAACAAGGAATATCTCGGTGGAGGAGTGTTTAGGAGCATAATTTATGACCAATCAAGAACAAATCATACCAGGGGCCAGATGTCAAGCCCGTCGCCCGATTCGAGTGGGAGTCATTGGAGTCGGCAACATGGGACAACATCACACTCGTGTCCTTGGTTTACTCAAAGATGTTGAATTAGTCGGTATCTCAGATACTAACGTAGAGCGTGGCATCGATACAGCCGCTAAATATCGTGTTAAGTTTTTTGAAAACTATCTTGACTTATTACCCCATGTAGACGCGGTTTGTTTGGCTGTTCCCACTCGTTTACACTATAAAGTCGGGATGGACTGTTTAAGAGCAGGAATTCATACACTGATTGAAAAACCGATCGCAGCGACTATCTCCGAAGCAGAATCTCTCGTTAATGCAGCAGCCGAATACAATTGTATCCTCCAAGTCGGACACATCGAACGTTTTAACCCCGCATTCCAAGAACTGAGTAAAGTTCTTAAGACTGAAGAAATATTAGCATTAGAGGCTCATCGTATGAGTCCCTATTCTCAACGGGCGAATGATGTGTCTGTTGTTTTAGATTTAATGATTCATGATATCGATTTATTATTAGAATTAGCTGCCGCACCCGTTGTTAAATTGACTGCCAGTGGAAATAGAGCATCAGCAGACTCTAATTATCTAGATTATGTTACAGCCACTTTAGGGTTTAGTAACGGTATTGTTGCCACTCTAACCGCAAGTAAAGTCACTCATTGTAAAATCCGTCGTTTAGCGGCACATTGTAAGAACTCCCTCACCGAAGCAGATTTTTTAAATAACGAGATTTTAATCCATCGTCAAACTACCGCTAATTACATCACCGATCATGGTCAGGTGTTGTATCGTCAAGATGGTTTAATTGAAAAAGTGCATACCAGTAACATCGAACCCTTACACGCAGAATTAGAGCATTTTGTCCATTGTGTCAGAGGTGGAGATCAACCGTCTGTCGGTGGAGAACAAGCCTTAAAAGCCTTACGCTTGGCGAGTTTAATCGAACAAATGGCACTTGATGGACAAATCTGGCAACAATCGGATTGGAACTATCAGTACTTAAATACTCCTTTGTCTACGGTTTCACAATAGTTATCAATATTTTGTTTTGTTTGACTGATGACCTCACCCCCGTCCCCTCTCCTGTAGGAGAGGGGTGCCGAAGGCGGGGTGAGGTTAAAAAGAATTAAGTTTCCTGAAAATACCAATACAGATTAGAAATAGTAAGCTCAGAAGCTTTACTAAGATTTGAAGGTACTAGAGCGTTGTATCCTTTTTGAGTTGCTTTTTGAGCGATAACAGACTCGTATTCTTGACGAAGATTAGGCGATAGAATTAGTCTGAGTTGATCTTTTAAAGCATTTGGGTGAGAGTGTTGTTGTAACTCTTGATACTGAGTTGTTGCGAGGGGAATGGTTTGACTTATATCGGGTTCTTCAACATTATTAATTTCTAAATTAGCTAAGTCTTGCAGTTCAGAAGCAGAAAGCGATTTTGACCAATCAGTATAGTTTTGCCAAGATTCTACCGTGACGATATCATTATTGTAGATATAGCTGATTTCGGGAAATATAAAATCAATTTCTTGCTCAGGATTACAAGTATCAAGCACTTTCAGGCAATCTTGACGCATGGTATATTGAAGATGAGAAAGACGATCGCTCACTGCATTTTTTTCGTTTTGAATCTGGTATGTTAGAGCAATAGTCTGATCAATTGCCCAAGCACATTCAAACCGCCTTAATAGTCCTGCCGCACTTGTTTCGGAAAGTAAGCTAGGATTTGTATAGATTCCCAATGCTTCACTCAGAGTTTGTCTAGCGTTTGCTAAATCAGCATTTCTAATACTTAGATCATTGCAAGAAAGAGCAGCTTTGATTAAACGAGTTGATTCGGTAAAACGTCCATAAGCTTTGATTAATTCTAAGCGATGTTGTCGAAAAGTGATATCTTGTCCCATCAACTCAAGACGTTGAATGACATCAGCGTGTTGATTTTGTAAAATCTGTTTAATGTCGATAAAACCGTCTGTGACTTGTAATTTGAGTTGTTTAACATCTTCTCTTAATTTTAGAGTTTGCCATACATTTACTGCTGCTAGTGCAACAGTTATACCAGTTCCTACCCCGATGATTGCTGTGGTAGCTTGTAGTACACCTAAACTAGCTTGAATTGCATTAATTCCATTAAGAGTAGCGGTACAACCTCTAGCAATTTTATCAACAGTACAATAATCAGCTTTTTGAATATGATTAATTTTATTCCCTTCTATTGCCTTATAAATAGTAGAGACAGTTCGTAAAGCGATACCCAAATAAGGAATTGCACTACCTAACTGAGTTACAATATGTAGACTATTACTTATTCCAGATTGAATAATAGGTAAAATAGAAATATTAGATAGTCCGCTACTTAACGCTGTTTGCACTATTCGATTTATCATATATAGCCTACTATTTCTTATTTCTTGTGCAGCATGACCAACGAATTGTCCTGTAGCTTTATCTCTGGCTATACCAATGAGTTGTCCTGTAGTTTTACTTAGTACAATTTCATAAAGACCAGACTCAATCCCTTTTTGAATTGCAGGGGTAAAGATGAAAGTTTGCATATTTAGCTGTTACTACGATAAAAATATTGCTAGGTTTTCTCTAGTATTCCCATTTTTGGAAAGTAAATAACATTTTTTGTCACTATTGACGATTTTTTTAGTTGATTTAAAATTGAGTTGTATAGTCAAAATATGAATGTCTACTGAAAATTATGAAAGAGCCTTTAGAAAATAAACAAAATATTGAACAACTTAACGAGTCAGCTAACTCAAATTTACTAGATTCTTTAGATATTAGAAAAACTGCTAATCGTTTATCTGATTTAGTTTCGCCTTATATAACAGAAATGATAGAATCAGCTACTAACATTAAAAATTCAGTAGAAATCGGTTTAAAAGAGTTAAAAGCAACCGAAGAATTACTAAATAATTATCGTCAAAACTCTGAAGAATTATCGCCGTTAAAAACTATTGAGGAAATCGGTAAATCAACTGGATGCTGTACTAAAATACTTCAATTTTACAATTTTTCTAGAAAAGAAGTTAATGAAATATCCAAAACTTTTTGGAATAAAGAATTTAAAACAATTAAAAATAAATGGTTTATTGATAATAAAAATAAGTATAAAAAAGGCATTGGTTGGGATGAAAAAGAGAGTTTTATTAAAGAAATTCAAATAATAAATGGTAGACATATTGCTACAATAAGACAAGAATGTAAAAAATCACTAAAATCTGTTTTTAAATTAATCCAAGAATTTTTAAGTGACGAAAAAATAAATTATTGTAGTAAACTATTAAATGCAGAACAAGAAGATATTTATATAAAAAAATTAGAATTATTATTAGAAGCAATCAATCCATCGACATCACCCAGTTGGTTGACAGAATTTGATAAATTTTCAAATAAAACTTACCTTCAATCTAATTCAATTTCTAATCAGATGCTCGACCCTATATATAATTGTATATGGGGTGATCTAGCTTGGGAGTTAGTAGATAAAACTCAAAGTAAATATATGAAAGAATTAGAAAAAACAATTAATGATTTTTTTGAAAATAAAAAGAAAGTGATCAATATATTTTTTGAGCTTATCATGCAAATCTACAACGATATTTTAGAAAAGCAGGAATTTTATCAAAAAGAAACACAAGAAGAACTACAAGCTAGACAACAGTGGTTTGATATTCAACAAGCTAAATTACTAGCAATACAAGCTTTACTGGATGATGCACTCAGTTTTAAGGCTTAGTCATACTCCTATCTCTAATGTTGCTAAAGTCGCACGTAAAATTTCTGCTACTGTCCAAGCTTGAGCAATGCAACCTCGCGGTGTATGTGGTGCATCGCCATCAAAAATTTCACTTAAACTGCCAATTCCATGATCGATCAAATGATGGGCCATTGGTTGAAGAAATTCCCTAGCTTGGTTATGATCGCCATACACCCGTAAATGTGCCACAACAAACGGCCCCAGTAACCATCCCCAGACGGTACCTTGATGATAAGCCCCATCGCGTTGTAATTGATCACCACCATAATAACCTTTGTATTGAGGATGATCTGGCGAAAGCGATCTCGAAGAGATCCGCGAAGCGGTGCGTAATCCATAAGGTGTTAATAACTCTCTCTGACAAACTTGCACGACAGCCTTTTGCTGCATCCGAGTTAAAGGACTGTCGGGTAAAGAAACAGCAAATATTTGATTCGGACGTAGCGTAGGATCATGACCATTTGCCCCATCTAGTACATCGTAACAGTAGCCTGTATCCTGATTCCAAAAACGCGAAAAACTGGCTAATATGCGATCGGCCATTACATCATATTCCTGATGGGGTTGGCTAATCTGACGCGCAAACTTCGCCATCGTTCGTAAAGCATTGTACCAAAGGGCATTAACTTCGATAGGTTTACCGATGCGAGGCGTAACCACCCAATCCCCCACTTTTGCATCCATCCAAGTCAGTTGTACACCTGTTTCTCCTGCATACAGTAAGCCATCTGCCGAATCTATGTGGATATTATAACGAGTACCGCGACAGTGCCATTGAATAATATCAGCCAAAATCGGAAAAAGTTCTTTTAATAAATCTTCATCTTCGGTTACATTATAATACGCCCGAATTGCCTCAAAATACCACAGCGTCGCATCAACAGTATTGTATTCAGGTTGTTCCCCCGCATCAGGAAAACGATTCGGTAACATTCCTTGATCAACATAACGGGCAAAAGTAAGAAGAATCGATCGCGCAATTTCAGGTCGTCCAGTTGCTAAAGTTAAACCTGATAGACTAATCATGGTATCGCGTCCCCAATCCCCAAACCAGTGATAGCCAGCAATAATTGTTCTACCATCAGGGTTATCTGTTACTGGACGATTGACAATAAATTGATCTGCTGCAAGCACTAATTGTTTAATCCAAGCTAGATCATCAGTATTAAAAGAGTAATTCCCTTGCCACAGTTCAATTAATTTTTGTTCATGGGCGTGTTGTAATTTTTGCGCTGTTTCTCCATTAAGATCAGGTTTTTCTTCCGTACTCGCTACTAATGTAATCGATTCACCTAAATTAAGAGTGGCTTCAAAGGTGGCAATATGTAAATGATCTTCAACATCACTCAATCCGCGACGACGTTCTACAGCCAGATCGAATCCATAATACCAATCATGAGCAGTGATTAAGGTAGCTTGCTCGCTCAATAAATAAAAGGGAATTGCATCTAGATTAGCAGTAATTCTAACCCCTTTTGTTACGGGTTCAACATTCATTCGCCATCCATTCCCATGAGTATTACCGTGATAGTCTCGATAATTAACCAAAGCTTTGATCGATAATTTTAGGGGTTGAGTGGCACGATGCAGCTTGTATTGAATATAAGTCGTGTTTGCTCCTTGTTGCATGCAAATCCGTTTTTCAACAATTGCATCAGCACAAGCGTATGTCCAAACGGGAATTGTCCCATCTAAGCTAAAATCTTCAATCAAATGATAACCGTGAGGCTCAACGGTGCCATCTTTCCAGCGATTCGTATAAAGTGAGTAAATTTGCTCCCCATATCCAACCGTTTCATCTAGCTTAGTTAATAATAATGTTCGTCCGAGGGGAGGATTTAAAGCAGCAATCAATAAGCCATGATAGCGACGGGTTAAAACTCCTGCTACAGTACCAGAAGCATAACCCCCAATACCGTTAGTCACTAACCATTCTCTTGAGGCGGCGATGTCAAGATCACCACAAATTTCTTGACTTAATTTAATACACATCTTTCTTATTCAATAAAATCTCTCATATTTTAATTTTTTCAAAAAAATTCATTTTTTAAGACATAATTTTGATAATCTAAACCAAATGGTCTACCTATTGAGGGAGGCAAGCAGATAGGGGTTGTGAATTATGATATAAGGCAATCATCGACGAAAAAGAAAATTTATGGGTGACATTGTAGCAAAAATTGCGGATACTGCAAATTTGAGCCATTTTATGCAGGCTCTTGAATCGACAGAATTAGGAGAAATGCTGAAAACCCCTGGCCCTTATACTGTTTTTGCTCCGACAGATGAAGCGTTTGACCAACTTAGCGAGAAAAATGTCAAACTTTCGCTTCAAGATCCCGAAAAACTCAAAAGAATTACTGCTTATCATCTTGCGTTTGGCGATGTCAGAACCGAAGATTTATTACAAATTGATGAAGTGACGACCGTAGAAGGCTCGATCATTGCAGTTGAAATTGAAGATAAACAGATTAAACTCAATGACGCTAATGTGATTAGTGCCGAGATAGTCGTAGATAATGGTGTGATTTATCTCGTAGATCGAGTATTAACGCCAGCTTTGGTATTAAGCGAGTAAACTTTTATTAATTATTATTGACAAAAACGACGTTCTCTATCAAATTCGCTTTCTTGCCACGAAAAAGCAAAATGACTAACGGCTGTGACTCGTGGTAAACCTACTCTAATCGCTCTCATTTGGTCTTCTAAGGAAGGTCGACGATTATAGGTTCTACCCCATTGTCCAGCCAGTGCAGGTATGACCTTAGTTTGCGATGCAGCAGCATTAATTACGATTTTGACTTGTTCGATAATACAGTTAGACTGCTCACAGACTGCGTAAGACATCGGATGCCATTCCAGAGAAGCAGGAAAGCGATCCCAAGCTTGTAAACGAGAATCAAAGCCTTTTTCTCCGACAGGTTGATTACCATCGGGAAAAAAGACTGCCCCTGCTGGTATTCCTCGATTTTGAGCTAGGGCGGCGGCATTTGTCAGAAAATTAACAACTCCTTGGGCAGCATGGGCTACCGTAAAATACCAAATTTCATTTTTCAGGCGTTGAAAGCGCACAGATAAGGGTTCTTTCATCTCATTTTCGGGTGGAACACGTCCTTGCCACATCGGGGAACCTTCATCGGGATAGAGTTTATCGACTGCATTCACATCTTCTTGAGTAATAAATCCTTGAGTCACATAGCGATCGAGTAAAGCCCTACCTTTATTATTCGTCGCTCGATTCAGAAGTGCATTACGGGACGCGGTACCATAAACCCAAAGATCTTTAACCTCTCCGACTGCTGATCGACTTCCCGTCCCTCGCGGATATCGAACATAATCAAATAAAATACCATCAGGTTGACGTTTAAGGATTTCTTGCACCAGTTGATAATAATCTTGTTGTGCTTGTGAATTATAAGGATCAATAAAAGCTTGAGATTGATCATCAACAACAGCAAGACTGGTTTCTCCTTTACCATTGCGGGCTAAAACGGCTTGACGATCGCTCCTTTGTGCATAGGCATAACCGAAATTCATCGTAAAAAGCCAAGCATAGACCTTTAAGCCCCGTTCATGTCCTTTTTTAATCGTTTCTGCCAGTAAATCTACATTTTCCGCACCCTGAAGTTTAATTACAGAATCCCAGGGAGTCGGATTAGCATTAGGAGGAAGTAACACCTGACTATCGGCAAAAACTTCGACATAAACCTCGTTATATCCTTTATTAACAATCCGATCTAATACCTCATCAATGGTTCCCGCACGAGCATCACAGGAATACATTCGTAACCAGATCGCTTGATCAGTAAGCCAATTTTGTTGACGACAGCGACGCAACAACTCAGCGTGTTTTTGAATGAGGCTGCTGTAATCTTTTTGAGCTTGGCTATTGCCTTTGAGTGCTGTTTGCAACAAATTTTGTTTAGCGTCTATTTCAGAAGGAGTGAACTGACAAAACTCATCCATTGCTGCTAAAGTTGGCCGATGTCCAAACAACAACAGTTGACTCGCTATCAGTCCACAACTCAAATAACGCCAGATAGAATGATGGAAAAAGGATTTACTCACAGACCTTCATTAGTTTTCTACAACGATGATTGTAGTACATTCGCTCAAATCTAGCTTTTTCTATGCCGCATCAATCAAAGACTGACTCGCTAAAACATCTTGATAAAAGCCTTTGAGTTGACGAGTAGCAGCCGCCCATCCCCAGCGTTCAGCCTCATTGCGGGCATTCTGTCTTAAAATTTCCCGTTCTATGTTAGCGTCTAACAGTTTTTGAGTGGCTTTAATTGCACCCTCGGAGTCATTGGGATCGAACAAATAACCATTAACCCCATCGGTCACAATATCTGGAATACCGCCAGATGCAGCCGCCACGACGGGACAACCTGCGGCCATTGCTTCGAGTAAAACAAGACCTAGAGTTTCGGTACGGGAGGGAAAGACAAACGCATCCGCACTCGCAAACGCCGAAGTCAATTCCTCACCCTGTAGGTAGCCAACAAAATTCGTCTTAGTCCCTGCAAAATGAGCCTCTAAAGCCTCGCGATGGGGGCCGTTACCCACAATCGCCAAACGAGCATCTGGAATCGCTTCTAGGACGGGTTTGATTTGATCAATCTGTTTTTCAGCAGAAACCCGACCGACATACAACAATAAAGGACTTTTGGGATGACCTTGAGACAGTCGCCAGCGCATTTGATCTGAAGCAAGACGCGGTTGAAAGAGTTCGGTATCAACTCCTTTTTGCCAGAGATCAACTCGTTCAATACCATGACTGACTAATTCATTCACCATCGCTGTTGAAGTACAGAGGTTTAAAGAAGCTTGATTATGAGCCAGTTTTAGGAGTTCCCATAACAACCCCTCTAGAGAACCTAAACCGTAATGCTGTAAATATTGGGGTAAATGGGTATGATAGGAAGCAACTAACGGAATTCCCATTTTTTTCGCGTAATAAATGCCACCCACTCCCAAAACTGCGGGGTTAACGACGTGAATTAAATCTGGCTTAAACTTTTCAATAACTTTTCTTAATTTTGGACGAGGAATAGCAATTTTTAGTTCAGGATACATCGGTAAAGGGATTCCAGAGACACCATAAATTTTTGCTCCTTTGTATTCTCGTAAACCTCCATCAGGAGAAACAACCAAGACTTGATCCCCTTGGCGTTGTAACTGTTCTACTGTATGTTTTAAACGAGTAACAATCCCATCAATCTTCGGTAAAAAAGTTTCTGTAAAGAGAGCGATCCGCATAAAGATATAGATAACAATAAGCTATAGTCTGTAATCATATCCGATCTAGGAACCTGTAGTATCCGATTTATAACGGCAAAATTATCTTAAAATAGAACATATGACCATTAAAGAAAGACTAATTCAAGAAATCGAATCTACAGAAGAGGCACTGTTAGCCGAAGCCTTAGATTTTTTGCAATTTCTCAAATCCAAGACAGTACAGACAGCGACCAACTCAGAAACTATCGAAATTTTGGCTCATAGGCCCGTAAAATCTACAGGTAACTCGCTCATAGAACATTTAAAAACGATTGGTTCATGGAAGGGGGATGATTTAAAAGAATGTCTTGAGTTAGTTTATACTACTCGCGGCAAGGCAAAGTTTCACTATGATAACCATGAATGACTAATGTACTTACTCGATACGAATCACTGTAGTGCAGCCATACTAAGTGATCTAAATGTTCTAAACCGCCTTGCTAGTGTTGGAGATACTTTAGTTTCAACCTGTGTCATCGTACAAGGTGAGCTAATAGATATGGCAGAACGTTCGTAACGGAAAGATAGTAACTTAATTTTAGTTGAACGTTTTCTTCAAGGTATTAATATTCATCGAGTCGATCTCGAAACGGCTACAATTTACGGTCAACTCAAAGCGGCTATTTTTAAGCAGTTTGCGCCGAAAGAGAAAAAGAAACGCAGAAAAACCAAGATAGTAGATTTAGGCTTTGATGAAAATGACCTTTGGATTACGGCTATTGCCTTACAGCATAACTTAACCGTCGTTTCTATAGATAGCGATTTTCAGCGTATTCAACAAGTCAGAACCTTGTCAGTAGAATCTTGGCTTTAACTATAGGAATAACTCAACATATCAGCCTAGTTTCCTCACTTCATACTAGACCAATTTATTCAAGACCTCATCCGAAAACAACGCCTTATTACAAAATTCAAAACACACCGATCAAAGAGGTTAATGACCAATATTGGCTAATATTCAAACATCTTTTAGAAATCAAATTACTTTTGAGTTACCCGAAGAAGCGGCACTTGCACTTAAAATTACCTCACAACTAAGTGTAGAAATGCGTTTAGCGGCGGCTATCAAACTTTATGAGTTAGGAAACTATCTTCAGGTGCGGCGGCTAATCTTGCTGGTCTACCAAAAGTCGTATTTTTAGTGAAACTATCTGATTGAGGAATTAATAGAGGATTTAACGAGTACCTAATATTATTAATACTTCTTCTATTCAATATATTTATGCACCAGATGAAATAGCTTTACTTCAAAAACTGGATAGGAAAATAATCTCTGAACTAACCTAAATTATGTTATATCCCGTCCTTTTGTCTCAAAAACAGATATAAAAGTTAGACTTTAATTATTTTTTTATTTTTTTTAGCCGATTCGTAGGCTATGCTTGAAACAGCATAAATAAAAAATTTTTTTGATGATTTTCTTGGAGGTAATAATAGATTTTGATATGTGTATTACTAATAGTTGGAATAAGATAACCAGAGATGCTGGTAGAGAGATGGAAGAAGGCATTAGAGAAGTATTTGAGAAGGCAATGAATGATTTATTTAATCAGAAAATTCTTCCTTTAGTTAATACTATTAATTACCTTATTAAAGAAAGAACTGAGGATATTGGCAAGATTGGAGGGACTTTTCTTAGTAATCTTGATCGGATTAAAAATGAGGTTAAAGGAAATATAGAAGAAAGATCTTTTGGTTAAGGCAGGAATAGGTTATGGAGAGAATTTAAAAAAAACTTTTGAGGAAATCAATCATGCTTGTGCAGAAGCAATTTTAGGGATTAGAGCAGCTATAGGCGATATTGATAAATCTCTAGAAAATAGAATTACTCAAATTGCTTTGATACTGATGGAGACTTTAAAAAAAGCTCAAGAAATTAGCAATTGTTTTACTCCTGGTGCCTTTAAAACAAAGCTTATTGATCCAACCTTTGACAGACTTGACAAACTGGAAGATAAACTTTATCAAGATCTTGATCAAATTATCGACAAATTGGCAGTATTATTTCACGTTACCATTACCGACGTTAAAACACAACTTTTAACAGGACTAACAACATTTGTAAATCCCAAATCAGGAATAAGAAAGAGGAGATTTGTACCAGTTCGTGTGATAAATCTTACTGATATGGAGCTTTATAGATACATGACTTGGCTAGAATTAGAAAAAATCAACAAAATCATTAGTGATAATGGTTCTGTGGAAAGTATAATTGATTCATACCTTCAACTTAAAATAAACGCCTCTAGAATGAATTTTAGAGCTAGAAGTTTAGGTATTACAGAACTTCAAAATATATGCCTTCGAGATTGGGTTAAATATGGCATGGCTATTGAATCATTAAAAGTTTAATGTTTTGAATGGAGAGAAAAATGAGTAATCAGAATTTAAGCGTAAACGAAGCTTTGGTTAAAGCGATGGATGCACTAAGGGAAGCCCGAAATATATATGACGAGCAAGTTCAGAGGATTGAGACTTTAGAAAGAGAGTTAAGAGAAACTAAACAAGAACTAGATACATTAAAGCAAGAAGTCAGCAAAGATCGGCAAACACTAGATTCACACGGACAAGTAATCGAAGGACATGGACAAGTTATAGAAGGACATCGGCAAACACTAGATTCACATAAGCAACGCCTAGATTCACACGAGCATAGTCTAGGTATACATTGGACAAACATAGATTCACATCACAGACAACTCGATACCCCAGTTTTAAAGGAGTTTATTGCGCGAGTCGAGTTTAAAGTTAGAAATGATAATTATGCGTTTTTTATTTTTCCAAATATTCACGCTTGGGATATTTATGCTGGCGGACACTTTTTTTCGGGTCATGGTTTTATTTCAAAAACGCCTAATCCGTTATTCTAATCTTACTTTAGACCGAGTTCAGATAGCTTAAGCATTTTCATAATAGTAACAAAGCTTGGAATCAGTCTGCCAGAGAATAAATTCTCTGTCTCAAAGCACAAGTCGCTTGAAACCGACTAAATACTGGTAATTTGAATCCGTTAAAACGGATTTTTGCTATGAGCCGTGTAATTCATTTCACGGTAATCTATTGAACTCACAAAACATTTGAATGATTAGTGCAGATTAGTTACTAAAAAGTATGATCGAAATTTTGAAAATTGTTGTAAAAATATTCTAATGGAGCCGAAATAATGGACTTATCTAGACTTTTTCAACCTTTGGCTACAGACAACACGCGAAAAATCCGTTATGCGATCGTCGGTTTAGGTTGGTTTGCTCAAGAAGCAGCTTTACCGTCTTTTGTTCATGCAGATAATTCTGAAGTTGTGGCTTTTGTTTCAGATGATCCCACGAAAAAAGAAGAAGTTGCTAAACATTACGGTGTTGAAAAGACTTATTCTTATGATGAATACGAACAATGTTTGAATAGTGGTGAAATCGACGCAGTTTATATTGCTTTACCAAATCACTTACATTGTGAATATACAGTAAGAGCCGCTAATGCAGGAATTCACGTACTTTGTGAAAAACCAATGGCAATCAATAGAAATGAGTGTCAACAAATGATCGATGCTTGTCAAAAAAATAATGTTAAATTAATGATTGCTTATCGTCTCCATTTTGAAGAAGGAAATTTAGAAGCAATTAATACAGTACAATCTGGTGAAATTGGTGAAGTTCGTATCTTTAATTCAATATTCACGCAACAAGTAACTGAAGATAATATCCGAATTCAAAAAGAAAAAGGCGGTGGTACTCTTTATGATATTGGGATTTACTGCATCAACGCCGCACGTTATTTATTCCAAGCTGAACCGATAGAAGTCTTCGCGACAAGTGCTACTAAAAAAGATGACGATCGCTTTAGTGAAGTTGCAGAGATGACAAGTGTCATTTTACGTTTTCCCGATGAACGACTAGCGACATTTATCAGTAGTTTTGGTGCGGCTAGTGTTTCAACTTATCATCTTGTCGGAACTAAAGGAGATCTACGAGTTGATCCTGCTTACTCTTGGCAAGGAGAAATCAAGCATTATATCACCATTGGGAAGGATAAGAAAGAACATTCTTTTAAATCTCGCGATCAACTAGCAGCAGAATTTGTTTATTTTTCAGACTGTATTTTGCAAAATCAAAATCCAGAACCTTCGGGAATAGAAGGATTAAATGATGTTTGTATTATTAATGCACTTCACCATTCTTTAGAAACGGGTGATTTTGTTAAGGTAGATTTAGATGATAAGGAAAAACCAAGCATCGATCAATCGATTGAACTTCCCGCACCGAAGAAAAAACCTGACACGATTAATGTGATTCCTGCTTCCCAAAAATCATAGAGAATCGTAGGGGTTTGGTCTCCAAACCCTTCCGATGGTTTGGGCTTGGAGACCAAGCCCCTACAGAGTTGACAACAAAATCCCTACACATAACTAAATATTATTCAAGGTGAGACTAGCCCACCTTAAACAATTTATCGTTTCCAAGTCACTTTAGGTAAGATCTGATTCATGTCTACAATGTAATTCCTGCTTCCCAAAAATCATAGAGAATTGTAGGGGTTTGGTCTCCAAACCCTTCCGATGGTTTGGGCTTGGAGACCAAGCCCC
>ERZ1066124.82-NODE-82-length-90763-cov-26.830864_pt1 | contig 90763 bp, 91 predicted proteins | sample MGYA00382771_ERZ1066124 | MGnify/ENA primary metagenome ERZ1066124 (study PRJEB33369, sample SAMEA5778354) | biofilm metagenome | biome: Industrial cooling water; feature: Water cooling tower basin; material: Biofilm | place: United Arab Emirates | collected... | reverse complement strand
TTAGATGGTGATGTAATTTTAGCTGCACAAGCAATATTAATAGAAAATGAAGGGTATGAAGTGGTAATTGCAACAACTAACGTAGGACATCTATCACAGTTCATAGATGCTCAGGAATGGGGCGCTATTTAATAAAATTAGTAGTAATAATGCGCTTGTATTAATTATCCTATTGAGGGCAGGCGCCAATTTTAATCTCTCTCTGTGTTCTCTGTGCCTCTGTGGTAAAAAGAATTTAATCACTGTACAGGCTATAAGCCTATGCTACATTTTTCAAAGCTGGGCACTTTTCTAAAAAGCTAATACCTTTATTACTTGCATCAGGATTATTTACATGTGTAGGAGTTGGGCGAATTACACCGTTAAATAAATCATCCAGCCCATAAGGTGTAAAAAATTCCCATTCTCCTTGAATATTTACTCGTACTCCTACTGCTGTGGCTGTGTGTAACCAGTTACTAATTCCATCTTCTGTACTGTCAAAAGTCTGGCGCCCCTTACGCCATCTTCCGAAGCTAGCTTGGTTTTTAACGTCAAATATATAGTTAGGAAATTGGTTTGTTAAAGTTTCTTTAGCGCCAAGTTCCTGCGAACGCTCCCCTTCATTATCAAAGAAAGCAATATCAAAATCTTTAATCACTAATTTACAATCATCACTACCAAATATATGGCGCCATACTGTATTACGAACGGCGCCACCTGCCAACCACCAGTCAGGAAGTTGAAGTTCTGCAATAGCTGGCAATACTTCACCTACTGGAGAATTTAGAAGTATTTCTTTTAGCTGTACTTGGTTTAATGTCATTTTGCTGGAAACAGAAAGAAGTAGCTAGTTATGGAAACTCCAATGCATGTAATAAAATTACGTACCCATACTGAACTGACTCTACGTGCGAGGAAAGCACTACTATATCCACCAATTAAAGCACCAACTGCCATCAAAACCGCACTTGACCAAACAATAATGCCTGCTGCGATGAAGTGAAGTAAAGCACAAGCGTTTAAAGTCGTTGCTAGCCAGCTTTTTACAGCATTCATCGTGTGAATACTTTTAACACCCATCATTTCTAAAATAGCCAGTATTACAATACCACCACCCCCACCAAAAAAACCTCCATATATAGAAATCAAGAATTGCAAGATTATTACCAACCACATTGGTAATTGAAAACGATTTTGCAACCAGCTATTAATTCGCTTACCAAATGCAAATAGTAACGTGGCAGTTAGCATCAGATATGGAATTAAACCAGCAAAGCTTTTAGAGGGAGTATGCAACAGTATGTATGAACCTATAGTTCCTCCTAAAACACTTGCTAAAGTCAGCACGAATAATTCCCAGCGACGAATCGTGATATCTTTACGATAAGCAAATGTTGAAGCAGCAGTTCCCACCCACATTGCTGCTGTGTTCGTTGCGTTTGCTGGTATTGGTGGAACTCCCACAAACATTAAAGCTGGAAATGCAATTAAACCTCCTCCACCTGCAACTCCATTCATGGCGCCTGCTATTATGGCAACGGTAAATAAAAATAAATTCGATAACATTAACTTTCCCTCATCGCAACAATTCGCAGGCGCCGATAATCAGCAGTCCAAGTTCCGTCTTTATATAAGATAGGTTTAAGTTGTTCTTCTACTGTTTTAATTACTTCTTGCTGTGTAGAGTTAGCAAAAAATCTACTAGCGAACATCGTTAGCCAATTTCTTAAACCTGCTTCTCCATCAGGTAAAGGTGTTGGACGGTCGAATAGTACTGCATAGCTAACATCAAAACCCTGCTTTTCTAATAAGGTGGTGTACTCTCCAATGCTAGGGAAATACCAAGATAATGGGGATTTAATTTCTAATGCTTGATAAAGTGCGTCTGTAATTAATTTGACGTTACCTTTACCACCAAATTCTGCAATAAAACGCGCTCCTGGCTTTAATGCACAGTAAATAGAATTTATTACAGCTTCTGCTTCTGGTATCCAATGCAACGTAGCATTAGAAAATACTGCATCAAATTCTATATCAAATTGGAATGAGCGCGCGTCTGCTACTGTGAATTCTAAATTCGGATAATTCAGCTTTGCTTTTTCCACCATTGCTGCATCAGCGTCAATACCTGTAACTATGGCGCCATTCTCTGCTATTTTTGCAGCAAGTTGTCCTGTACCACAGCCTACATCTAAGATTTTTTCTCCTGGTTGGGGGGAGAGTAAGTTGAGTAAGTCTTCACCGTATTTCCAGACGAACGCATGTTTACCCTCGTAAAGGGTTGCGTTCCAAGTATTTTGAAGCATTGATTTTAATTCCTAGATTTTGTGTGGCGCCTGTATTTACTAGAGTACGTAATATATAAATGTTTGTCCAATATATTTTTAGCTGTCTATTAATATATACAGAATATTACTCCTGCGTAAGGTGGGCAGTGCCCACCCTACTCCTAACTCCTAAATTAATAAGATGGAACTGCGACATTTACGTTATTTTGTGACGGTGGCTGAAGAATTACACTTTGGACGCGCGGCAGAACGGTTACATATAGCTCAACCTCCTCTAAGTCAACAAATTCGACAATTAGAAGATGAGCTTGGTTTTCAGTTATTTCATCGTACTAAAAGAGTAGTACAATTAACTGAAGCTGGAGAAGCGTTTTTATTAGAAGTGCAGAAAATATTTAAGCAACTCGAACAAGCTGTACAAATTGGGCGCCAAACTAGTCGTGGTGAAGCAGGACAATTAGTAATTGGGTTTGTAAGTTCAACTGCATATAATGTATTACCAGAGATTTTGCGTAAATTCCGTGCTGAAATTCCAGGAGTCAAGTTAGAACTACATGAACTTACAACTGACGAACAATGGCGCCATTTACGCGAAGGTAAAATAGATATTGGTTTTGTGCGTCCTCCAATTGAAGAACCTTTATTTGCTACCGAAACCGTATATAAAGAGCTTCTTATTGTCGCGTTACCAGAAGGACATCGATTAGCCAAAGAAACGAGTGTCTCAATCAAATCTCTTAGTAACGATGATTTTATATTATTTCCAAGGAACTTTTCCCCTGGTCTTCACGATGCAATGATTAGTTTATGTCAACAAGCTGGCTTTTACCCGAAGGTCACACAAGAAGCTATTCAAATGCAAACAATCGTCAGCTTAGTTGCTGCACAAATGGGTGTAGCAATAGTACCCTCATCACTTCAACATCTTCAGCGTACTGGTGTTATTTATAAACCTATCGAAGAGTTTGTTACTGAAGTTTATATTAATATTATCTGGCGCCGCGATGATATATCCCCAATAGTTCAAAAATTCTTAGAAATTATACTACTTAAAAACAACTTTTAGCCCCCTTAATAAGGGGGGTTGGGGGATCAATCCTCATCAAGTGCAGGAAAATACTCCTCAAACTTCCACAAATCATCTTTATTAGCAACAAACCAAACGCGCGCTTCCTGGTTTAGCTTACTCCACACAATGGACGGCGCCACATCTGGTAAAGCATATCGGTATTCATAACCAAGTACTCGCAAATTCTCTAATACATCATTTGGAACACCTAGTCCTTCCCAGTCAACCTCTATATCAATACCTGACATACAGCTAGCTGGGTTATACATTAATTGTGCCGTGCGTACTAAATCAGCAAAATGTACAGGTTTAATACCAAGAAGCTGAAGCTCAAGTAATTCCTTATCCATCTGAGACATAATGAAAGTAAAATAGGTAAATGTTCTCAATTGGATTTACGAACAGAGATTTTATTTTCAGTGACTCCTAAATAACTATCTTAGTTTATTTATTCAGACCAATCCTCAATTTTTAATTCAGGCACTTGAGAAAAATCCCTATAGTTTCGTGTTACCACTACTGCATGATTCGCCAGAGCAATTGCTGCAATTCGTATATCTTTCTGTAATCGTTGTTTCGATAAAGCTGGAGTTTCTCGTACTAATTGCTGAAATTTTTTACCCGCGTTCTCATCAAAATCTAAAACCATTACTCGTTTAAATAAGGAACAGTCCGGCTTAACTTTCCATATAGCCGCACAGTATCTTCAATATTCCGCGCGTTGTTAATTTGCGTTACCCAGCCATTAAACAATTCACACGTTCGGCTCGAAGTTCTGCTGTAAGCTCTGCAAACTCTTCATCTCCCTCAAACATCCCAATAAAATCAGTCCAAGGATTATTAGAAACTTCTAACGTTAGCACTTCAATATTTAATAGTCTTGCTTTAACCTTCTCTTGCAAAGCTGTTATAGCTGCTTCATGACTATCACATAATGCTAGACAATTACTCAATTCTGGTACAGATTCTATAAAATCGCCTGATTGAGTTTTTTCAACCAGAACCCGAAGAAATAGCCCATTTGGACTTGCGACTGTTAAAAGATTCATAAACTACTTATAAGCATTACAAAAACATTTTATCAGATTGTAGGGTGGGCACTGCCCACCTTACCCACTCTAGTCCTATAACTAATAACTCATCCGTTACATCCGTTCTATCCGTTGCCAGTTTATCCTCGTTGTAAGCTACCAAATAGTTTTTGCCAATCTATATAATCAGCTTTATATTCGGTTGCCTTAACCTCGAATGTTACATTACAAGCTTTATCATATTGAAGTGCTTGTACACAAACCTCAGCAACATCATCACGGCTAATTTTGCCTCTAATATTATCACCTTGCTCAAATACTAATTCTTTCCCACCTACTTCTTCTGTCAATGCACAAGGACGGATAATTGTATAATTTACACCGCTTGCTCTAACACTATCTTCGCCTTTTAATTTCCAAGTAAGAATACCTCCTAATTGGTCATTTAATCTTACTGCTGGTGGTTCTTCTTCTAAATTTATACCTGGTCTTCCTGGACGTGTGACTCCTGCGGAACTTACTAATACAAACCCTGATAAAGGACTTCCACCGTAAGCTTTTATTGTTTCAACTTCTAAAGAAAAATTACCTGGTGAAAAATGAGGGTTCAAATCACCGTCGTATTCAAATTTACTCAACATTAATTGAAACGAGCGAATTTGAGCAATATTAACAGGAGGACGGTCTCTTACTACTTTGGCGCGAAATACAGGAATTAACTCACTAAAAGGTACACGAATATCTATCCAGGCGCCATCTACTGTATCAAAAGAGTGACTATAACCAACACCATCCCAAGCAGAGTCACTACGCAAAAATAATTTATATCGCTTACCGTCTCCTTTGACTCGCAGTTCCACACCTTCGTAACCCGATAAATTTATGGCTGGGTCAAAGTTCTTGGTGCGTACAGAAGCGAAACCACCAGAGTTGTCTGTAGATACATTTCCTGTAAATAAAGCTGTTTCGCCAGTGAATATTATATTACTTTGGCTAACTCCACCCATAACCACATCATCTAAGGCGCCCCAAACATTCTTGAGATTCTCCGAAGGTTGAGTAAAATCAAATATAGTTTTGACATCAGCCTTTGGTAAGTATTTTGCTGCTGCCTCAACTAAATTTTTCACACCTTTGTATTCAACGTTTTCAGGTGTATCACCAACTATTTCAGGCATGTAAAATTTGATGCCTTGATTATACTTCGCACGGTCGGCAGTATCTCCTTCTTTTGGTTGCACACGTACAGCAGTACAACAAATAACACCTTGAATATTCGCCATTACTAACGGTGTTAAAGTATCAGGGTTGGTAATATCTCCTACAACCATCTCAACTTCGTTACCGAGAATTAGACGTGCTTTTTCAATATCACGCACTAAACACCGCACACGATAGCCAAGTTGATTCAATCGTCGCACAACTCGCTTACCAACACCACCCGTGGCGCCTGCTACTAGTATTACACCCACCTGTTTTGCTCCATATAGCTGACTTTGACTATCTTGGGAACTACCTTGAAATAGATTTTGTACCCAGTTGAGTAAAGGGAAAACTTCAAAATAGCTAAGAGTCTTAATAAATCTACCTAAATCCCACGGCTGCCGATTTTTGTCGCTCATAATCTTAGAAGTTACAATAACTAAAGCCTATTAATTCAATTTTATGCGCGCTCGTATCGAAGAGGATTTATTATTTTTGCATCACGAAGATTTGCCCGAATACAAAAAAGGTGGTTCGGTAGTCCGTAACAGTTATTTCTGGGCACTAAAATCTATAGCTGGTAAAGCTTCACGCTATGGAGACTGGGAATATGAACAAGAAGTTTGGTTTGCGTTAGGACGAATGTTAATGTCGTTTACCGAGTCTGGGTATCTAGGACATCGCGAAACCATATTAGAATTTCCTGTCTCACAAGGAGAAATTCCCGACCCGTTTCGTTTGGTTGCGACATGGGAGTAGAAGTTCCTAGGGATAAATGGAAAAATGACCCATACTTTTAACGCCAAACTTTATGGTAAACTGCTAGCCGAATATCAACCAAAAACAATTACTACTGAAGAAGAAAACGAACAAGCAATTGCTCTTGCTCAAAACTTAGAGCATCGTCCTAATCGAACTCCGGGAGAGGAGATTCTCTTAAAATTGTTAGTGACGTTAATCGAGAAGTTTGAAGAAACGCATTATCCAATTCCTGAAGGAACACCTCATTCAATGTTAATGCATCTAATGGATGCGCGCGATATTACAAAAGAAGCATTAATTGAAGTAATAAGCTCATTGGAAGTCGTACAAGAAATTGTTAATGGTGTTCGTACTATCAATAAAGCAGAAGCAGAAGGGCTTGCAGACTATTTCCATGTGGATGTAAGTTTATTTGACACGAACTGTTTATCAAGAGTATCTTAATTGGGCGTGTTATTGACGGCGCCTAAAATTGTTTATATGCGCCTGTTTTTATAACCGCGCAAAGAATTCTTCCATCTTGTAATCGTACACAACTTCCCAAAACAAACACCCATTACGTTTTACTTGATACACACCTTCTCTTACTTCACGGAAGTCTATAATTAAACCTTTGCGCTTTGCATTACTCAGCCTTTGAATTGCTTCCGGAGTTAATTCTGTAATGCGGCGCCGTTCTTCTCGTGTTAAAGCATCCCAAGCGGCTTGCTTATATTCTTCATTATTTGTAAGAACTTCATTAATTTCTTGCCATGAATTTGCTGTTTGAAGGTTTTGAACTAATAAATCGACAGGCGCCGAAATTTGAGATGTTACTTCTACTACTGGAGTTAACATTTCATAATCTTCGATTAAATCGTCTTTCTCTTCTGGTTCAAAGCTCCAACTGTCTTGACTATCTTCATCTTCATCGTAGTCATGCTGATAATCCAAGGTTTCTTCATTTAAATCTTCTTCTACACTTACTTGGTCGGCATCCCAAGATTCATATTTATTTATAGTTACTTGATTACAAACTAAGTCAGGCGCCGTTTCTACGTCTTTATCAATAGGCGCCGAATCTTGAGTTGTTTCTACTTCTTGGGTAACATTATTTGCTACAAAGCTACTTGCTGTTGAAAATCCATATTTGAATTCGTAACGAGCTACTAGTGCTTCCTCGACAATTGATTGAGCCGTTCTACCTTCAGTCGTCATCATCTCCTCCAACATAACCCCAACAAATTGGTTATAAATTGGGCCAATTTGACATGCGCGTTTATTATCAGGCATCCGAAGCCAAATACTCGGTACTTGTTCTTCTTGTTCTTCCCTCTTAGCTCTTGCCTTGTAGCAGTTTTTCATGAAGCTACGAACCAAGTCTTGAGTAATTTGGGGCACACCCTTCATTTGGGGAATAACTGACTGGTATTTTTTGAAGTTAAGAGCGATTTGAAAAATTGTGCGCGGTTCGACTTGTGCTAGCTCATACGGGGTAAAGGTATCAAAAGCTGCTTTTACCTTTAAGTAAGCTTTTTCTTCACCTTCCCAATTAAGCTGGCTTAATAATTCTTTATATTCTTTTCTAGGTAAAGTTGCTTTTTGCTCTGCCAACCAGAACGAATAACGCAGAAGCTGCACAGTGGACGTGTATATGGCGCCTATTGGATGTACGCAATCTGAAGCAGTGTTCAAAAAATCGATGAACTGTGCGGGTGATATTGCTAGTTCATCTGGACTGGTGATGCCGAAACCTTCTATTTGTGCCAACATAGTAATGATTTTTTGTTTTGTCAGGCGACTGTTTTAAACCTTTTTGAGGAATCTGGCAGGCGCCTTGTTTTTTTGCTTATCAAATATTATAGGATTAATAGAGCAATAAATTAATTTATTAATCAAAATTAATGTTAATCTAGTAATCGATAATAGAGACATAAGATGTACTATGTCCGCAATAATAATGAGTACCCCTGTTCCACCAATATTCACAAAGAGAGACGACAGAAAGGCTGTACAACAATCAAAGCTCAAAATTCGTTGCCGTCTACAAGACTTGATGGATGCTCAAGAATTGACTAAAACTGCATTATCTCAAGCTACAGGACTAACTACGGCAGCTATTAGAGGATTGTGCGAGAACACTGCAAAACGTTATGACGTTGATACTTTAGCTGCTTTATGTGAATTTTTTGGGTGTGATCTGAATCTTTTGTTTGAGATTATACCTAGGAACGGGAAAGATGATTTTTCTAATTCTTAGCTGTGTTTCTGCCATAGGCGCCAGGTTATATTGCTTAAATATCGCAGGTAATGCTTCTAGTTAGCCAAAACTAATGGTATTAAAAGCAACATTCCGGAATACTGAAAACAGGCTTTGTATCACAATTAAGTATACTTTCCTGTTTACCTAAAGTAAAAATTATGTCTTTAGCTTCTAAAATTAACAATCAAAACTTAATTAACTTTCTCGTATCAAAGGCAATTTCGATTCTCAGCTTACTATACTTCGTCTCTATTCCATTAGGATGGACAAAGACTAAATTTGAAACCGACGATGTAGTAATACTTTTTATTATCTTATTATTCAACTCTGAGCTATTAGAAAAACTAGTTAAACTCGTAATTTCCAAAGATGGTATCACGCTTGATTTAAATCAAATTAAAGAAACACAAGACAGTCAGCAACTCAGCATCCAAGCGAATCAATCCAATATCGAAGCAGTAACGAGCATAATACAACGTATTACAGCATTAGAGCAGCAAATAGCTCAAAACAAAGATGAAAAAGAACTGATTGTAAATAGTTTATTGAGCGAATACGAGTTAAAGCATCTCGACCAATTATCAGGTAATCAGCCTTTCCTATACACAAAACAACGCACCTTTGAACAAGAGTTACGCCATTTACGCGCGTTTGGCTTTATCGAAAATTTACCTGGTAAAACAATTTCTGGAATGGCGCCTACGGGTGACTTGAGAGACTATGTAAAAATTACCCAAAAAGGTATAGATTTCTTAAGTAAGAAACAATACAATGTAGTATAAAAAAATATAAGTAATTTAATAAAAACTTTTGGCACAAATTCGGTGCAATTTGACAACTTTCTGTTATACCTGATATTTGAAAGCCTAACTCAAAATACATTTCACATATCTAATGGTAAACAGCACAAGTTATCAACCGCCTATAGATAAACTCTTAACTCTTGGTTCGCAGCACTTGAATGATGTTGCAGAACTCGGTATTGGTTCTGAGCATATTCCTGATTTAATTAAAATGGCGGTTGATGACGAGTTGCTAGGCGCCGTACAGGAGAAAGAGACAATGGCGCCAGTTCATGCTTGGCGTATATTAGGTCAACTACAAGCAACTGAGGCAATAATTCCATTAATACAATTGTTTAAGCTAGTAGATAATGATTTAGTCAACGAAGAACTGCCAAAAGTTTACGGCAATATAGGTGCTGCGGCAATTGGGGCACTTGTAGAATATTTAGCTCAAAACCAAAATCAGCTTTTAGCGCGCGTCACTGCTATAAACAGCCTAGAAGAAATTGCGTCGCAACACCCTGATGCGAGCAATCAAGTTAAAAGCGTACTAACTCAAAGTTTACAATCGTGTAATCAAAATGAAGCCGAATTAAATGGATTTATTGTAAGTGCGCTTATTAACTTACAGGCACAAGAAGCGGCGCCTATAATTAAATACGCATTCAATACGAACCAAGTCGCTGAAGATATTGTAGGTAACTGGGACGAAGTACGACAAAGTTTAGGTATCAATTCAGACGAAGAAGTTCAAGAGTTTATACCAACTCCACTACCTAGCATTACAGAAGCATCCACACCAGATGTAGAAGAGGCAAGCGAAGATAAAATTAATGCTTTGATTGATTTAGTAGCACAAGTCACTGAGACACAAACTCCAACTCCAGAAAATGAACTTCTGAAAGACGAGTTAGCTTCCGAAACCGAGAATACATCTTTACTGCCAGATGAAAAAGAAGCACAGCAGGAGATTATCGATACAGAAGAGAACTTAACTAATACGATAAATAAGGTAGAAAACGAGGTAGAAGAAGTTGCATCTGAAATTGAAGCTGGTAAAGAAACACAAGTAAGTGAAGCATCAACTAAAGTCGATGAATCGCACGAACAAACTAAAGTAGAGTCTATCGAAGCTGTTACTGTAGAATCAAAAGAAGAATCTTCTGAAGAATCAAACTTATTGGAACAAGAAGATAATAAAGGTTTTGGGCGCCTTGCCACAAGTAAAGAAAAACCAGAGAAACCACAGAAAGCAAAGCCAAGCAAAAAGAAAAAGCGTGGTTTCAGCGATTTATAATAAAGGGAATTAATTTATGAATATTCGTTGCGAAGCTTCGCCAGATTATCTAAAAATAGCAGAAGTCATTACCAGCGCTTTTGGACAGCCAAATGAAGCTAAACTTGTCGAAGCAATACGTAATTCAGAAAATTATATTCCTGAACTTTCATTAGTTGCAGAAATTGACGGTAACATTGTCGCTCATGTTCTATTTAGTTACATACATATTGTAAGTAATGAAATTTTACCTGTGTTAGCATTGGCGCCAGTGGCAGTTTCTCCACAGTTTCAAAACCAGGGTATAGGAACAGCTTTAGTAAAATACGGATTAGAAAAAGCAGACGAATTAGGAGAAGCATTAGTAATTGTACTTGGTCATCCCTCATTTTATCCTCGTTTTGGATTTCTTCAATCAACTTGTTACGGTATAAAATCGCCTTTTGATTCTCCAGCAGAAGCTTTTATGGTAAAACCATTGAAAAACTACGAAATAAAATATACTGGTAACGTGGTTTATCCACAAGTATTTAACGATGTTTAAGAAACCGGGTTTCTTTCTCACTGAATAAAATAACCTTCACTGAAAAAAATAGAAACCCGGTTTCTCAACGAAGCGCAAAAACCAAACCCCGCTCCGAGAGGTGACATGTCACGTAAGAACATACGTTAACCGAGCAGTATTGAAAGTCTTCGTTGATGTTGAGAAACCGGGTTTCTTTTCGTTTATATTAATGATTGTTGTGTTCAGTGACAAAGAAACCCGGTTTCTAAGGTTTCAAGGTATGCTGCGACTTGAATTATTTTAGCTTCGTTGTAAGGCGCCGCTATTAACTGTACACCTAGGGGTAAAGCATTTGGACGCCGAATTGGAATTGATAAAACAGGTAAACCAATAAAGGATAATGGTTGAGTAAATTGTCCTAGGTAAGGACGAACTAAAATTTCCTCCCCATCTAATATCATGGTTTGTTGTCCTATTAAAGGCGCCGAAATAGGTGTGGTTGGAGCGATAATAACATCTACGTTTTGAAATATTTCTCTGACTTTATCGCGATACCATTTTCTAAATCTTTGTGCTTGTATATACCAGTTACTGGGAATTAAGGCGCCTGCTAAAAATCTGTCGCGCGTTGCTGGGTCGAAGTTTTGGGGACGGGAGCGAAGTTTTTCTAGGTGTAAGTTGGCGCCTTCTGCTGCTGTAATAATAAATGCGGCTGCACGGGCACGATGTGCTTCGGGAATGGTAACGTAATCTTTGACATTTAACGCTTCGGCTACTTTTTGAACTGCTGCCAATGCTTCTGGTTCAGCTTTTTGATTGAAATAATCATCAGCAATAGCAATTCTAATCCCATCAATATTATCTAGAGACGCGACATGTCGCGTCTCTACAGGTGGACGTGTTGTACAAACAGGGTCTTTATCATCTGCACCTTGCAACACATCAAACACTGTCGCAATATCACGAACAGAATTTGCAAACGGGCCAATATGGTCAAAACTACTAGAAAACAACGCTACACCCGCGCGAGATAACCTACCATAAGTTGGTTTAAAACCATATACACCGCACAAAGCTGCTGGTACACGTATTGAACCATTAGTATCACTACCCAAAGTTATTGGTACCAAACCAGCAGCAACAGCAGCAGCAGAACCTCCAGATGAACCACCAGCTACACAAGTAATATTATTCGGGTTACGTGTGGCGCCATAATGAAAGTTTTCAGTCACAAAACCGTAAGCATACTCATCCATATTTAGCGCACCAACGAGTATTGCACCTGCTTGCTTCAACTTCGCAATAGCAGTTGCATCTTGTGTAGCTACTGGGTTTTCAGCATTAATTAAGGCGCCTGCCAGTGTTGTTATACCCTTAATATCAAATAAATTCTTAACGGCAAACGGGACACCAGCAAGAATACCCGCATCCTCACCCTTCTCAATTTGATTATCTATTTTTTCAGCATCAGCTAAAGCAGCTTCAGCGATGACAGTCGTAAAGCAGTTTAATTCAACATCGCGCGTTTGAATACGAGATAGCGTAGCACGCACAACCTCGACTGCTGTCACTTCACGTGTTTTTACTGCCTTTGCTATTGATATCGCGTCGGTTAAATTTAAACTCATTATTTAATATATATTGAAAAACTTTTTCTTGTGGGTTGGGTATCCTTGCCCGCCTTTTAATGAACAGGCACACCCTATCCTACATGTATTTACTAAGGCTCAAAAACAGGCGCCGCTTCAACATCTTCAGGTAACTCAAACTCCAAAACAACCCTAGCTACATTACATATCCGTTCAAAATTAGTAATCACCCCATCCCTATACTCATCACGTAACTTTAAATCAACCAACAAAGCCATCTGCTCAACAAACACCCTCATCTCCAATCTCTCTTCCATCTTCCCTTCCCTCTGTGAACTCTGTGTCTCTGTGGTAAAAATCTTAAAGCCTCATTGCCGCACCAGGACCTAAAGGCAAACCAAATATAAACCATATTACAAACAAAACCGACCAACCAATCAAAAACGCAATAGAATAAGGCAGCATTAAAGAAATCAAAGTCCCTATTCCCAAACTCTTATCATACTTCTGCCCAAAAGCCACCACCACAGGGAAATAAGGCATCAAAGGAGTAATAATATTAGTCGTCGAGTCACCAATACGGTAAGCAGCTTGTACCAACTCTGGTGAATACCCCAACAACATAAACATCGGTACAAAAATAGGCGCCATAATAGCCCACTTAGCAGAAGCCGAACCAACAAAAATATCTATAGCAACACTTACCAAAATAAACAATATCAACAACGGTGGCCCAGTAATACCCGTCGCCTTCAAAAAATCGGCGCCTTTAACAGCTACAATAATACCCAAATTACTCCAAGCAAAATAACTAATAAACTGAGCAGCGATAAAAGCCAAAGCAATGTAATACCCCATCGAACTCATCGCATTACCCAAATACCTCGCCACATCCTTATCATTTCTAACCGTACCAGCAACCTTTCCGTAAACAACACCAGGAATTAAAAAAGCCAATGCAATAATAAAAACAATCCCATCAATAAACGGAGAAGGAATAATTGTAAACTTCTCAGGGTCGCGTAAAATACCTTGCGGTGGTATCACCAACACCAAAATAAAAGCAATAAACGCCAAAAAAGCATAACCTGCCCAGCGTAAAGCCTTACGCTCAGTAGCCGTTATCTCATTCATCTCAATATCCACATCACCTGTATAGGCGCCTAAACGAGGCTCAACAATCTTTTCACAAATAAACCACCCTATCAACGTAATTAAAAACGTTGACACAGCCATAAAATAATAATTAGCAGTAGCATTCACCTGATACTCAGGTCTTATCAACTGCGCTGCTGTCTGCGTCAAACCTGCTAACAAAGGGTCAAGCGAACTAATAAGCAAATTAGCACTAAACCCACCAGCCACTCCAGCAAAAGCAGCAGCCAACCCCGCTAAAGGATGGCGCCCAAACGCGAGAAAAATAACGGCGCCAAGAGGAACCAGCACAACATAACCAGCATCAGAAGCTACATTTGCCATTACACCAGCAAAAATAACCACAGGAGTAATTAACTTTCTAGGTGTAACCATTACCACTTCACGTAAAAGCGTAGAAAGTAAACCAGTAGCTTCAGCAACCCCCACACCCAACATCGCCACTAACACAGTTCCCAAAGGTGGAAACTCAACAAAATTCTTTACAGCTTGCGTAAATATGCGACGAATACCATCGGGTGTAAGCAATGATACAGCAGCAACAGTTTTATTAGTACCAGGGTGAACAACTGATAAATTTGTAGAAGCAGCTATCGCGCTGACCACAATCACAAAAACTGAGAGTATGAAGAAAAGCGTTAGCGGGTCAGGCAGCTTATTACCCAATTCCTCAATAAAAGCCAAGGACTTTTCCACCCATGTTGACTTTGCCTGCTTTGTTGATGCATCTCTTGTGTTTGGCACTGGTCTAGCCCTGAATATATATGTATGAATTATGACTTTAACTACTAATTCATCTATAATGTTGTAATTTGCAATACTTTTTTACTCTTGTGGAGCGGGCATCCCTGCCCGCCATAGCAGAAATGGAACGGGCAAGGATGCCCATTCCACAAGAAACTTAATCATCATACAAAATAGTCATTACGAGCTTCAAAATCGATAGTTTGATATACTGCATCAATATTCAAGGCGCCATAAATATGTGGAAAAAGTTCATTATCAGCGAGTTCATACCTAACTTCGCTTTTCACTTTATCTACATCTATATAAAGTATTATCAAACCAGCTTGGTTTTTAAAAAATCTATCTGCTGTTTTTAAAACCTGTGTAGCTGTAGAGCAATGAATAAAATCCTCAGTAACAAGAGAATCAGCCTGATAGTTGCCTGACCTAAGTGCTTCTTCCCAAACTTGGCGCCGTGTAATATGATGAATTGTCTTCATGCTTTAAATTCTAAATACTGGAGATTTAGGATGTCTGGGATTTGGAATTAAGCATCTGTTTTTACAATCCACTAGTAAATCTAATGCTTCCAAAACAGTTTGACCAATTAACACATCGTTACCTGTAACTAATGCACTTTCAATTGTTTCACGCCCTTCCAATTGAATAATTACAGCTTCAGTTACACCAATACTCTCCTCTCTGCCATCTGCATACTGAGCTAATTCTTGACCTCTAATCTCTAGACCAAGCTGTTCTACTATTCGCATTGGTAGTACTGTACGTACAGCACCAGTATCTACAAGCCCTGTTGTCTCGTATACTCTCAGTTTATTTGGATTTAATGACCCACGTTTTATTAACATTTCATCTAAATAATTTACAAATGTCACTTTGACCCTGACTTCTCCCATGTCTTTACAAGCTACCCAATTAGAACAATTAAAATCTAACATGATTAATACCTCAGTAAAAGTATTTATGTATCAATGATAACCAACAAAGTATTTTCAGTTGTATGAAGCATTCAAATACTAGCTGGGACACAAAAGTCTGGAGCGCACAAACCTGATATTTTTAAGGTGGTTACTTCCAATGTATTTAGGTTCACTTGTCGAATCGCATGATTGTTAGTGTCTGCTATATACAAGTTTGAGTTTAAAATGCTTAGTCCTGAAGGTTCGGAAAACTTGCCATTACCTAGCACTGTTTTACACTCACCCGTTCTAGGGTTAACTAACTTTATTTTATGGTTATAAGTATCAGCAACCCAAAGATTACCTTGTGCATATTCTACACCCATACAATGTTGTAATCTTACTTCTTCTCCAATACCATCTTTATCACCAAATAGATATAAGTCACCACTACCGCAAATTGTTGTAACTTTGCCAGTATTTACCTCAATTGCACGAATTGAACTACTTTCACTATCTGCTGTGTATATAAAATTACTGTTAATTGTAATACCGCTTGGTTGAGCGAATACTGAGGTATTTAACTCACCATCAAAACAAGCTTCGGCGCCAGTACCAGCATAAGTTTTAATGATATTAGTTTCCAAGTCCATCATCCAAATTTGGTGTGAACCTGCCATCGCAATATAAAGTAGATTTTCGTACTTTACTAAATCCCAAGGAGAATTTAATGCTATATCTAATGCATTACCTTGAGTAAAGCTCAAATTACGACTTTGTGTACCTATTCCTGCTATTGTATTCACAGATTGGCGCCGTAAGTCAATTTTACGCAAAGCATGGTTCTCTGTATCAGCAACATACAGAATTTGATTTTGATTATCAAATGTCATTCCTTGTGGCGCCGAAAATTCAGCTGTATTAAAATTACCATCCTTAACTCCTGATTTTCCGCTTCCAATGGCGTGTAATAGCTCACCTTCTAAATTTGTAACAACAATACGATGATGTCCTGTGTCTGCTATAAATAAACTTTTATGAGTTGCTAAAACTTTACTAGGAAAAGCTAATGGTGTAATTATTGGTTGTCGCTGCTTCTCTAAAATTACATCTAGTTCTTGAAGATTAATTGTGCCTTTATCTTGATGTTGTTGAATTATTTGCTGTATCAACTCGTCTAAAATTTCACGTTTCCCTTCTCCCATAAAAGAAGCAACTACATAACCTTCTGGGTCAATTAATATAAAACTAGGATACGCGCGTACAGCATATTCTTGCCAGACTCTAAAATCTTTATCTACTAAAACAGGATGTTCGATATCGTAGCGTAAAATAGCTTGACGAATATTCTCAATATCTTTCTCATTATCAAATTTTGCAGAGTGTACACCAATAACAGTAAGGCTATCTTTGTATTTTTGTTCCAGATATTTTAAATCTGGTAGCACATGTAAACAATTTATACAGCAGTACGTCCAAAAATCTAAAATTGCAATTCGACCCCTGAGTTGTTTTAATAACAAAGGTTTATCTGTATTCAACCAATTATATTGTGGTAGTTCTGGGGCCCGTACACGAACCATAAAAACACTCACGTTACTTAAAATTTTTTAATTTACCACACAGTAGAGACGTGATTAATCACGTCTCTACAGAGGTTTAATTTGATAAAGGAGCGGAAGTCATTTCAGGTAATGGCGTTATTTCTTTTTCTGGTGTTATTTCAGGTAATGGTGTTACTTCTGGTTCCGGCGCCGGAGATAATGTAGGTTCAGGTATTGGTTCAAATGACTCGCGACGTTTAAAGTATTTACCTAATTGAATCTTTGATGGTTTTACTGGTTGTGGTGTTGGAGACTCAATAATAGGTTTTTCTACTTCAGGCGCCTCTGGTATCTTTGCCTCTGGTATTGTTACTTCTGGGGTTGGGACTATCTCAGGTAATGGTGTTGGCTTTTCATCTTCAGGTGTCGGTAAAGGTGTATTTGTAACTTCTGGTTGCGGTGTTGGCGTAATAATTACTTCTGGCAAATTAGGAGTTTCAATTGGTGTTGGTTCTATACTTGGTGCAGGCAATGGTGCTTTTATATCTCGACGTTTGAAGAAACCGCCAGATTTTGGTTTAGCTGGTTCCGTTACAGGTGGCACCATTTCTGGTTCTTTCGCTTCAGCTGTAGATTCTACAGTTGGTTCTACAGTTGGTTCTACAGTTGGTTCTACAGTTGGTTCTACAGTTGGTTCTACGGTTGGTGTGGGTTCAGGTAAAGGTTCTTTGGCTACATATGTAGAGTCTACTATGCTGCGTACTTGGTCAGCCGATAGTTCGCCTCTAACTATGCGAGAAAGCGTGTCTTTGCCTTTGGGTTCATAAGTAAAACTTCTAACTGTGCTGTTAAAGACGTTTTTAAGTACTTCGCCTTTACCATCTAAAAATTCCAGTTTTATCCAGTTTTTACCTGGCTTAAAGCCTTTTAAGTATATAGACTCCCAACGGTCGAGTACAAAGCTTTCATCATTAACTGTGCAGCGAATCCGCCAATCGCCGATTTCGTCTTGTAATATGTCTTTACCGTTTAATTGTAACGGCGCGTTTGTTAAGTAAAAGTCGAGAAGTATAGGTTCGGCGCCATATTCTCCATTTGGACGGTTATAGGTTAACAGGGGTTTCGTAGTATCTGGGTTATGCTCATCGGTTTTAGTAAATACGTGAAATGTTGTTTGCGCGTAAGCTCCTTCGTTTTTATAACTTTCGTACCAAGCTCGTTCAGTAAAAACACGCAGAGTGTGGGTACCCGGAGGTAGGTCGGGTAGGCTTAAAGGCTGATTTAAATCATAAACTTCAATACCTGGCTGGTCATCTAAAATTACTTGTAGATGTGAGCCGAGATTAAACTGAGAATCTTTGAATATTGGTAAGTCCTTTACTTGTAGCGTCACTTCTACTGTATCTTTCGATAAAACCTCATCAGGTTTGGGAGTAATGATTGTAACCTGGGGACGGTAAGTATCTAAACTGCGTTGAAGTTCTTGAATAACCGATGGTGGGGCAACTTCTGAAATTTGATTTGTTAACTGTGGGTTATCTTTACGTCCTATGAGCGATGGTTCAGTGCTAACAGCTTTGTCACCACAGCTAGCTAGACTTAGTACCAGTAATAGAGCAAAAAATGATTTTACTGTACCTGCAATTATCCTGTGTCGTGTTCGTAAAGGTTTGAGGGGCGCCGAAGTCATTAGCCAGTCCATGTAACCGCATCCTGCATCAGAACAACTTAACAAACAATTGTGGCTCATTAACGCACATAAGGGAGCAACAAAGCAAAAGTTAAATCTTCAGTTACAACCTAGCCCTTAGTATTATTCGTGACTCAGAATAATAATAAAACTAATGGTGACTATAGATTAATATGGGGTCGCTGATGCTAGCACAGAAAAGGTTAAAACGGATAAATTTTACGAATTGTTTCGGTTTGTAAAATTTAGGAATAAAGTATTGACATTTTGACCAGTGATATAACCTAGGAGCTTGAATCTACGGGAAGTTGAGGGATTTTGAATTATTGTAAACAAGTATCTAACAATGTGGGGTATTCGACTTTATAATTCAGACTGAAACCACTCTCCACATGAGTCCTGATCGCTGCCTAAATTTTGTTAACCCATATTGGTCAACTTAAGTTAGGATGCGAATAAGCTAAAATTTAGTCACCAAGACTCTACGTGGTGTTTATAATTCCTCAATCCCTTTATAGAGAGGAGGTCGAATGACAATTAGTCCTCCAGAGCGAGAGGAGAAGAAAGCAAGAGTAATCGTCGATAAAGACCCAGTACCAACTTCGTTTGAACGATGGGGACAGCCCGGTCACTTCGATAGAACTCTCGCTAAAGGTCCAAAAACCACTACCTGGATTTGGAACCTTCACGCACTCGCCCATGACTTTGATACACATACAAGCGATTTAGAAGACATTTCCCGTAAAGTATTCGCAGCACACTTCGGTCACTTGGCTGTTGTGACACTGTGGTTAAGCGGGATGATATTCCACGGTGCCAAGTTCTCGAACTACGAAGCTTGGTTAATGGACCCCCTCAACGTAAAGCCTAGCGCTCAAGTTGTTTGGCCAATCGTTGGACAAGACATATTAAACGGTGATGTAGGCGGCGGTTTCCACGGCATCCAAATCACCAGTGGTTTGTTCCAAGTTTGGCGTGGTTGGGGTATCACCAATACCTTCCAGTTATATTGCACTGCAATTGGTGGTCTAGTATTAGCTGGCTTGTTCTTATTTGCAGGCTGGTTCCACTACCACAAGCGGGCGCCAAAATTGGAATGGTTCCAAAACGTTGAGTCTATGCTCAACCACCACTTAGCAGTATTGTTAGGTTGCGGTTCGTTGGGTTGGACAGGTCATATAATTCACGTATCAGCTCCAATTAACAAGTTGTTGGATGCAGGGGTAGCATTGAAAGATGTGCCTTTACCTCACGAATTCATCCTCAACAAAGATTTGTTAATTGAGTTGTTCCCCAGCTTTGCTAATGGCTTAACTCCTTTCTGGACGTTAAACTGGGGTCAGTACGCTGATTTCTTGACCTTTAAAGGCGGTTTGAACCCCGTAACTGGTGGTCTTTGGATGACTGACATCGCACACCATCATTTAGCGATTGCAGTTCTCTTCATCGTTGCTGGTCACCAATACCGTACCAACTGGGGTATCGGTCACAGTATTAAAGAGATTCTTGAGAACCACAAAGGACCTTTCACAGGTGAAGGTCACAAGGGTCTTTACGAAAACTTGACCACCTCTTGGCACGCTCAGTTAGGTATTAACCTTGCTATGTTGGGTTCGCTGACAATTATTGTCGCGCACCACATGTACGCAATGCCTCCGTACCCTTACTTGGCAACAGATTACGCTACCCAACTGTGTATCTTCACTCACCACATGTGGATTGGCGCCTTCTTAATTGTCGGTGGTGCGGCGCACTCAGCCATCTTCATGGTGCGGGATTATGACCCTGTTGTTAACCAAAACAACGTTCTGGATCGAGTAATTCGTCATCGCGATGCAATTATCTCTCACCTCAATTGGGTATGTATGTTCCTAGGCTTCCATAGCTTTGGTTTATACATCCATAACGACACAATGCGCGCGTTGGGTCGTCCTCAAGATATGTTCTCTGACACTGCAATCCAGTTACAACCAGTGTTTGCTCAGTGGGTTCAAAACCTACACACAGTGGCGCCTGGTGCAACAGCTCCAAATGCATTGCAAGTTGTCAGTCATGCCTTCGGTGGCGGTATCGTCGCAGTCGGCGGCAAAATAGCAATGATGCCAATTGCTTTGGGTACGGCGGATTTCATGATTCACCATATCCACGCATTCCAAATTCACGTAACCGTACTGATTCTGCTTAAGGGTGTATTATTCGCCCGCAGTTCACGCTTAATTCCAGATAAAGCGAACCTAGGCTTCCGCTTCCCTTGCGATGGTCCAGGTCGTGGCGGTACATGTCAAGTGTCTGGTTGGGACCACGTGTTCCTCGGACTCTTCTGGATGTATAACACTATCTCAATTGCAATTTTCCACTTTAGTTGGAAAATGCAGTCTGATGTGTGGGGAACTGTTGACTCAGACGGTATGGTTTCACATATCACTGGTGGAAACTTTGCTCAAAGTGCGATTACTATCAACGGTTGGTTGCGTGACTTCTTGTGGGCACAAGCCGCACAAGTCATCAACTCCTACGGTAGCGCTCTGTCTGCTTACGGTTTAATGTTCTTAGGCGCCCACTTCGTTTGGGCATTCAGCTTGATGTTCCTGTTCAGTGGTCGCGGCTACTGGCAAGAATTGATTGAATCGATTGTTTGGGCACATAATAAATTGAAGGTAGCACCTTCAATTCAGCCACGTGCTTTAAGCATCATTCAAGGTCGTGCAGTAGGTGTGGCACACTATCTACTAGGAGGTATTGCCACAACGTGGGCATTCTTCCACGCGCACATCCTTTCAGTAGGCTAACAATAAAAAGTAATGAGTGCTGAGTGCTGAGTGACGAGTTAAAAATAATAGAATATGTATTTTTGGCTCAGAACTTAGAACTCAGCACTTGTAAAGACACGATTAATCGTGTCTCTACTAACTATCAAAATCACATGACGGCTAAAGGTTAGAGGATTTATCAAAACCTATGGCAACAAAATTTCCAAAATTTAGCCAGGACCTCGCACAAGATCCGACTACTCGTCGGCTCTGGTATGCGATGGCTACAGGGAATGATTTTGAAAGCCATGACGGGATGACGGAGGAAAATCTTTACCAAAAGATTTTCGCTACTCACTTCGGTCATGTAGCAATCATTTTCTTGTGGGCATCCAGCCTCAATTTCCACGTAGCTTGGCAAGGCAACTTTGAACAGTGGATTAAAGACCCTCTCCACATTCGCCCTATCGCTCACGCAATTTGGGACCCTCACTTTGGCAAACCAGCTATCGAAGCATTCACCCAAGGTGGCGCCTCGAATCCAGTAAACATTGCTTACTCTGGCGTTTACCACTGGTGGTACACCATCGGGATACGTACTAACAACGACCTCTACATGGGCGCCGTGTTTTTACTCCTGTTGGCAGCAGTGTTCTTGTTTGCAGGTTGGTTACATTTGCAACCCAAGTTCCGTCCTAGCCTTTCTTGGTTTAAGAGTGCAGAACCCCGTTTAAACCACCATTTGGCTGGTTTGTTCGGTGTAAGCTCCTTAGCTTGGACTGGTCACTTGGTACACGTTGCTATTCCTGAATCTCGTGGACAACACGTAGGCTGGGATAACTTCCTGAGTACATTGCCTCACCCCGAAGGTTTAACACCCTTCTTTACAGGAAACTGGGCTGTATACGCACAGAATCCAGATACTGCGAATCACTTATTTGGTACCTCGACAGGTGCAGGTACAGCAATTCTGACCTTCTTGGGCGGTTTCCACCCTCAAACAGAATCGCTGTGGTTGACCGACATGGCACACCACCACCTAGCGATTGCAGTATTATTCATCGTTGCTGGTCACATGTACCGCACCAACTTCGGTATTGGTCACAGCATTAAAGAAATGCTCAACGCCAAAAACTTCTTTGGCACCAAGACCGAAGGTCAATTCAACTTGCCTCACCAAGGGTTGTATGACACTTACAACAATTCCCTACACTTCCAATTGTCTATACACTTGGCTGCGTTAGGAACTGCATTGTCATTAGTTGCACAACACATGTACGCTCTGCCTCCTTACGCTTTCATCGCTAAGGACTACACTACACAGGCAGCACTGTACACACACCACCAGTACATAGCCGTTGCCTTCATGCTTGGCGCCTTTGCCCACGCAGCAATTTTCTGGGTACGTGACTACGACCCCGAACAAAACAAAGGCAACGTACTTGACCGCGTGCTGAAGCACAAAGAAGCGATTATCTCGCACTTAAGCTGGGTATCCCTTTTCTTGGGTTTCCACACCCTCAGCTTGTATGTACACAACGACGTAGTTGTTGCGTTTGGTACTCCTGAGAAACAAATTTTGATTGAGCCAGTATTTGCTCAATTCATCCAAGCATCTCACGGTAAAGTTCTGTATGGAATGCAAACATTGCTCTCTAACCCAGACAGTGTTGCTTATACCGCTTACCCTAACTACGCCAACGTTTGGTTGCCTGGTTGGTTAGATGCAATTAACAACGGCACAAACTCTTTATTCTTAACCATTGGTCCTGGCGACTTTTTAGTACACCACGCCTTCGCGTTAGCTATCCACACCACCGTATTGATTCTTGTCAAAGGTGCTTTGGATGCTCGTGGTTCTAAATTAATGCCAGACAAAAAAGACTTTGGTTATGCATTCCCTTGTGACGGTCCTGGTCGTGGCGGTACTTGCGACATTTCCGGTTGGGACTCGTTCTACCTCGCTGCATTCTGGGCACTAAACACTGTCGGTTGGGTAACCTTCTACTGGCACTGGAAGCATTTAGGTATTTGGCAAGGTAACGTAGCACAATTCAACGAAAACTCGACCTACTTAATGGGCTGGTTCCGCGATTATCTCTGGGCGAACTCCGCACAGTTAATCAACGGTTACAACCCATACGGTATGAACAACCTGTCAGTTTGGGCTTGGATGTTCCTCTTTGGACACCTTGTTTGGGCAACTGGTTTCATGTTCCTCATCTCTTGGCGTGGTTACTGGCAAGAGTTGATAGAAACATTGGTTTGGGCACACGAGCGTACTCCTCTTGCGAACCTAGTTCGTTGGAAAGACAAGCCCGTTGCTATGTCCATCGTTCAAGGGCGCCTAGTTGGTTTAGCGCACTTCACAGTCGGCTACATCCTAACTTACGCAGCGTTCCTCATAGCTTCCACGGCTAGTAAATTTGGATAACTCCAACTTCACAGCTCTTAGCTAACTAATAAAATCCCCTACCCATGTGGTAGGGGATTTTTTTCTTGTGGTCTTGTCTTGTGGAGCGGGCATCCCTGCCCGCCACCACCACCTTAAAAATTTAAACGGGCAAGGATGCCCATCCCACAAGAGTTGAACCAAATATGTCAATGATAATCAAAACAATTTACTTTATATAAAATATAAGAAAATTTAAATTTTACAAAGATTCTATTTATTACTAATAAATTAGAAAATATTTTTTGGTAAATGGGAAAGATATAAATGGCAGGCAAGGATGCCTGCTCCACAAGAATAAAAACCATTTACCAAATTTCAATGCAAGAAACAAACCTTAAAGCTACCGAAAGAAACTTGCCTCATTGGGAATTAGATGGCGCCACTTATTTTATAACTTTCAATACTTGGCAAAAATTAGAACTCACCCCAGAAGCAAGACAAATAGTTTTAAATAGCTGTTTATTCTTCAATAATAAAAGGTATAAAATTCTAGTTTTAGTTGTGATGGCAGACCATGTGCATATCCTAATTGAACCTTGGCTAAAATCAGAAAATGAATATTGGTCAAACAGCAGTATTATGCACAGCATCAAAAGTTACAGTTCCAATCAAATCTCTAAAGCCATCAAACACAAAGGTATAATTTGGCAAGATGAACGATACGACCGAATAGTTAGAGATGAACAAGAATTATTAGCAACTTGGGAATACATCAGACAAAATCCAGTAAAAGCAGGGTTTTCTAATACTCCAGAAGAATACCCATTTTTCTGGCAAGCATCAGAATAAAATTTTGAATATTATTAAATATCATCACTCTAATAAGCAACTCTTGTAAGCAACTCTTGTAAGCAACTCTTGTGGAGCGGGCATCCCTGCCCGCCACCCCCCCTAACTCTCATAACACCTGCAAGCATCCAAGCAATAAAATTAAAACCATCCTTAGTAAAATATGCTTAATTAAAAAAGCAATACTATAATAACTAAGCAATGACTATGAGAAAAACACTTTATTATTTATTATGAACACGAAACTAGTTGAATCTCTAGTGCAAATTATATTATCTCTTTCCCAGGAAGAACGTACCTTATTGGAAGAAAAATTATTTTTTGATGCTTCTGACCCCTCAACTCGTGACATCATGGTACTAGCACAAAGAGGTAGAAGCTTTGATTTTCTTAACGACGAACCAGATTTATATACATTAGAAGATGGAGAGGCTGTATAAATGACCTTGAATAAGGGAGATATAGTTCTGCTTTTTGGCATTTTTACCAGGTGAGGGTATTGAGCTAGCTCTTCTTCAGCTTGCTGTAACCCAATTTTGTCTATTTTGCTGCGTAGCTTTATAAGCGTCTCTTGAAAAACAGATAAAATTTCTGAACTCAAATGCAGCACTGGCTCAGTCGCCTCAGCATCGAAAATAATTTCTGTGGGAAGCGTTGTCATCGCGGAATTACGGCTTGGCAAAATTTATTGTCCTGCTATGGCATTCACAATTGTTGACTTACCAGCTTTCATTGGCGCCACAATCGCCATTCTCAACTCAAGATTCTTAACTTTGTCCTCTTCGCTCTGTACTTGATGTTGAAACTGTACATATTTGTTATCATTATCAGTACTTAAAACGTCGCTAGCATAACCCATTAACGAGCTAATTTGCTCCAATAGATCAACAACGTCTTCTTGCAAGCCTTGAACGTTCGGCTTCAGCGCACTAGAAACCATACTTTTACCCCGTATAACGTTAAGTCCACTTTTTAGATTCTCGCTTAACAAAAATACAAAGGGTTCAGTAAAAACACAGGTAAATGCTTCTTTGTTGCTTGACTCCGCAGCTTTGCTCTTATCCTAAATACTTTGTGCAGCCATTTTAGTAATGTAAAGCCATAATATTATGAGTGTAGAAACCAAAATCATCGCTCTTGTAAAATCCCTACCTCTAGATAAACAGCAGCAGCTTCTTGAATTCGCCGAATTTTTAGAGCAAAAAAATATACTTGTCCGAAAGTAAAAAGAACAACTGAGACAGCAGCTCAAAGAAGGCACCATTCGTCATGCTGAAGGCGACCTTGATGTTGCCCAAGATTGGTTTGCACATTCAGAAGAAGCACATCAGCATCGCACACAGCAATAAATTTCTAAATAAAAAAATATCCAAAATTCTCTTGTGAGGTGGGCATCCTTAAGCCATCCTACCTTTGGAACAAGCAAGCTATCCTACAATTTAGGAACGGGCAAGGATGCCCATTCCACAAGATAGTTTAATCTAAATAATATTGATACAAAACTTTAAGCAATGACAACACTCTTCGATTCGATTAAAGTCGGCGCCTTAACACTACCAAATCGTATGGTAATGGCGCCACTAACACGAGGACGGGCAGAAAGCGATGGTACACCCACTGAAATAATGGTGGAATATTACCGTCAGCGTGCAACAGCAGGATTAATAATTAGTGAAGCAACTTCTATTTCACCGTTTGGGGTAGGTTGGGTAAATGCTCCTACTATATTTAAACCCGAAGATATTACAAACTGGCAAGCTGTAACTGATGCAGTCCATCAAGCAGGTGGTCGTATATTCTTACAACTTTGGCACATGGGCAGAGTATCGCACCCTGATTTTCTCAACGGACAACAACCAGTGGGACCCTCAGCTATTGCTGCTAAAGGTGATGCCCATACCCCATTAGGTCAAAAACCTTACGTAACACCACGAGAACTAACAGTAGAAGAAATTCACGCAACTGTAGCAGACTACGCTATAGCTACAAAAAACGCACGTGAAGCTGGATTTGATGGTGTAGAAATACACGGCGCCAATGGTTATTTAATCGATGAATTTTTACGAGACAGTGCAAATCAACGTAATGATGAATATGGTGGCGCCATACAAAACCGTGCGCGCTTCATGTTAGAAGTTGTTGAAGCAGTTGTTTCTGCTTGGAGTGCTGACCGTGTAGGTATTAGACTATCACCAGCAAATCCCTACAATGATATGAGTGATAGCGACCCCATTGGATTATTTACTTATGCTGCTGAACAATTAAATAAATTTGAACTTGCCTATTTACATGTTCTCGAAGGACTTCCTGGTAGTGTACTGGCAGGCCCAGAACCGCGCGTTACGCCTCATATTCGTCGCACGTATAATGGAATACTCATGGTTAATGGTGGATATAACCAAGAGTTAGGCGCCGAAGCTTTAGAAAATAATGAAGCCGATTTAATAGCTTATGGAACTCTATTCATTGCTAATCCTGATTTAGTTGAACGTTTCCACAAAGGTACAGCGCTTAATACTCCAGATTCTCATACTTTCTATACTCCTGGCGAAAAGGGTTATATTGATTACCCTGCTTTAACAGCTGTTGCCTAAATAAGAAAATTTTGATCCCCCAACTTTTGTAGGGTGGGCAGTGCCCACCTTACATTATTAATACGTTTGCATTAGTGCTTTTTCTATTGACCCCAAAGTTTTATATGCTCTTACTATTTGATGTGCAGGAGTTTCGCGCTTTGACAATAAACCTTTAAGCGGTGCCAATAACTCAACATCAGGGTCATTAACATTATTAAGAGCAACTTCAGCAGCGTGAATAACATCAGTTGCGGCGCCAAAAATTTCTTCGTTATCGAATGCTTCTTGGGCAGAAAGTTGATGTAACGCAGCATCGGGAACAATTGCTCGACCTGGTAAAGTTGTGTCTAGCACTAAACCCTTTAATAAAGCTAATATCCCAGCATAAATACTAAAATCATCACAGCTATCACAAGCCTTAAATTCAATTCGACCTACTTCTGCTGGCAAACGCGCAATTTTAGTAAGTGCAGGAATACTTGAAATAAGTTGTTCTTGTTCTGCTACAAATACCCGTGTTGCCGCACGCTTTCCTGTACGAATAAACGTTCTTACTGATAATCCTTCCCATAAAGCACCCTCATAAAAAGGGGAGCTATAGCTAAAAGGAACAATATAAGGACTGTAATAAGTTAACTTCTGACCAATCTCAATTACACGCTCTACTGGTAAATCAGCAATTGAAATATTTAAATCTGGTCCATATGAAACCATATAAATATTAACCGTTTGTTCATCTGGATATGCCTGCAACTCACTAATTTCAAAAGCATTTAACGGTGGTTGAGGTTCATATTTTGATTTGTAAGGGTTGTAACTAATTAGAACTGGAGAAAGTTCAAACTTAGATGCAACTTCGCACAGTAAAGAGAAACTCTCATTTAGCTCTGTAATAGTATCTTGAATACTAGAGTGAATCGTAGTGCGTATCTCAATTCCTTTTGGTACGCATTCCACAAACTCTTCAGACTCTGAATAACGCTCAAACCCTTCAATATACCATCTTTTTTTTCTAATCCCAGCATCCCCCATATGCAGGTGTAAATAATCATCAGCATACTCTGGTAATGCTTCAATTATCTGATTAAAATCAGCAAACTTTGCACGTGAAAAATCAACAAAATTTCCTGCACGGTCAACGAAAGCAACCTCATGTTCTATGCCAAAATTAAACATTATTCACACCTTTAAACATTTGCAACGGATTTGAACGGATGTAACAGATAACTGATTTTTTTATTTAAGGTGCCTTAAAAAGTTACTATCACAAATAACTCATCCGTTACATCCGTTATATCCGTTGCCAATTTACTCCTACTACTTGCTAAAGATTAGCAAATAACTTATAAATAATACTGTCTACTTAGATACATTGACCATTACAATTACCAATATTTTTTTATACAAGTACTACTTGCTCTAATGGAAAAATAATCAGAAATTATTATCAATATTGACATAAAAAATTATACTGTAATATTTCGATATAAAGTCTGTCACAAATTGATTAAATAATAAAATAAAATACTTAAACTAGAAACATGTGATAAAAATACCTAATACGAAACCCCTAAATTTCTCCATTTTCATCCTTACTGCCTTAACTTACCGTTCGCTACTATGGACATAAATACAGCTTTAGGCATGACTTTATGATGAGTGCGGTAAAATCTCCTTACAGCAGCGAACAAGTGAGTGCGTGGTTGCGCGGGTTGCTCGCTATTGCTTGGGCAGATGGCGATTTCGATGACCAAGAACAGCAGTTAATTGCTAGCATTACCGAGCAAGAGTTAGCTCCTGGCTTAGTAATCGAGTCACTAGAAGATATTTCGCCAGACGAACTAGCTATTGCACTAGGTAAAGGTACACCATTAGCAGAAAATTTCTTACGAACTGCCGTGATGGTGGCAATTGCCGATGGTACATATACCAAAAGTGAAGACTACATGCTTCATGAGTTGTGCAAAGCTTTAGGTGAACCAGAAAATATTCTTGAAGCTTTACGTCACACCCTTGAACACCCAGAAAAAATTGACCCAGCAACGTCACAAGCTATAACTACAACTCCCAGTCGTCAACACCCAGATGCGCTTCATCCACTGCGTGACTGGCTAGATAAGCTCGAAATTCATGACCCCAGAGTTGCGCGTTTCTTGTGTAAAATGATTCCCTCGCAATGTCCATTTGAACGTGATGTGACTTTATTTAAGCGCAAAATAGTTCATATCCCTCCCCTATGTAAACTCAATCCCATCTACGAACAACTAGTAGGGTTGCGTTTCCGTGCGCTTTCTTACCTAGCTGATGATTGTGGTGAGGATGTCACCCCCTACATATAGTGCTGAGTGGAAAGTGCTGAGTGCTGAGTGTAAAGACCGAATTAATTAGGTTAATGGTGCTAAGAATATTTATAATAGAAGACTCATAACTCTTAACTTATTACTTAGCACTCAGCACTCAGCACACAGCACTTTTTACTTATGCAATTCATTGACCAAGCAGATATTGAAGTTGAAGCTGGTAAAGGTGGCGATGGAATCGTCGCTTTCCGGCGTGAAAAATATGTACCCGCAGGTGGACCTGCTGGTGGTAACGGTGGTAAAGGTGGTTCGATATATTTTCGCGCTGTTGAAGATTTACAAACTTTGCTTGACTTTCGCTACAACCATAAATTTAAGGCTGGAAACGGTACCCGTGGTGGTCCCAATAATTGTACTGGCGCCAATGGTAAAGACTTAATTATCGATGTACCTTGTGGCACAATTATTTACGATGCCCAAACAGGTAACATAATTGGCGACTTAACCCAACCTGAACAAACTTTACTAGTTGCCGCAGGTGGTAAAGGTGGACTAGGAAATAAATATTTCTTAAGCAACCGTAACAGGGCGCCAGAATATGCACTTCCTGGTTTAGATGGCGAAATTAAATTACTGCGTCTCGAATTAAAACTTTTAGCAGAAGTTGGAATTATTGGATTACCCAACGCTGGAAAATCAACTTTAATTTCTGCTCTATCTGCCGCACGTCCAAAAATCGCCGACTATCCATTTACAACCCTTATACCTAATTTAGGTGTAGTCAGAAAACCAACGGGTGATGGTACCGTATTTGCCGATATTCCTGGTTTAATTGAAGGAGCTTCAACTGGCGCCGGACTTGGACACGATTTTCTGCGTCATATCGAACGTACTCGTGTTTTATTACATTTAATAGATGCTACGAGCGAAAACATCATTGACGACTACAAAACAATTCAACAAGAACTCGAAGCATACGGACGTTCGTTAGCAGAGCGACCACAAATTATTGCCCTTAACAAAATCGATGCAGTTGATAGAGAAAGCGTAGACTTAGATGTTATAGCAACTCAAATAAACCATCTTTCTCATGCCAAAATTTATTTAGTTTCAGCAGCTACACGTGCAGGACTAGAAGAATTAATGCAAGAAGTATGGCGAGTACTTGATGAAATTAACGCAATTGATGAAAATTTAGAACTAACAACCGCGCTTGTTTAAATAACTTCAATTTTGTTGTTTTACAATTTAAACTCTCATGTTCTATCCAAGTTGGTTAGTACATACTCGTGGAATATCAAACCACGAGGCAATTGCTGCTGTAAAAAAAACTGGTAGAGACCCTTATGAAGCAGCTTTTGCCGCTCCTTTTTACGTTAAAAATCCTTGGAAAGTTGTAACCGAACTAAATGTGCTTCTTGATAAATGCCGTGACAAACATCAGTTATAACCACATTGTAAAGGTATCAACATTCTGATTCCTGGCATTAGTACAATTACATCTGGATTCGCATCAATAATTAGTTGCCAAAAAACACGATTTCCATAAAACTTCTCTGTGATTTTTAACAAAGTATCACCGGGTTCGACAGTATAAAGCATTACCCAATCCTTTACATTTTGTAAACTTGAAACGAGCAGCAGCGTAATATCTTTAACTATTCAGTTATGTAGGCAAGGAGAGAATATTCTCTATCCTAGCAACGGCGCCTATAACCTTGAGCGGGTTAATTACATAAATTTACGAATAGTAAATTCATTTGCTTCTAGTTATATAATTAGTAATAAACTTGTCAACTTATGCACAAGCATTGTAACAGTTACCATCAGGGCTACCAAAGTTGATTACAGGAACAACCAAGCTTTTAGGTGTAATAGGATATCCAGTAGAGCATTCGCTATCACCTCGGATGCACAATGCTGCCATTGCTCAGATGGGAATAGATTATGCTTACCTGCCATTTCCAATCGCACCACAAAATTTACAAGCTGCGTTAGAAGGGTTTGCAGCAATTGGAGTAGTAGGTTTTAGCGTTACCATTCCCCATAAACAAACAATTATTCCCCTATTATCCGAAATCTCAAGTCTGGCTGAATCTGTCGGTGCTGTAAACACTGTTGTTCGTAAAGATAATCAGTGGATTGGTACAAACACCGACGTTGAAGGATTTATCGCTCCCCTACAATCAACATATAACCGTGATTGGTCTAACACTACAGCAGTTATTTTAGGTAACGGAGGAGCAGCACGCGCAGTTGTTGCAGGATGCGCGCAATTAGGTTGTCCCGAAATTCACATAGTCGGACGTAACCTAAATAAATTAGTTGCCTTTCATGAAAGCTGGAACAATTCAACAATAGCTGCACATTTACATGTACATCACTGGGATAAACTACCAAAATATATTCCACAAGCAAATCTCATTGTAAATACAACACCTATTGGCATGTATCCTCATATTGATGAGGCGCCTTTAACTCCCGAAGAAATAAATAACTTACCAGATGGCGCCATCGCCTATGATTTAACTTATAATCCAAACCCAACAAAATTTCTCGAACTTGCCCAACAAGCCGAAGCCATAACTATAAACGGCTTAGAAATGTTAGTACAACAAGGCGCCGCTGCCTTAAAAATTTGGCTACAACGCGAAACAGTACCCGTCGATGTCATGCGTCAAGCTCTCATAGAAGTGCTGAGTAAGAAGTGCTGAGTAGAAAGTGCTGAGTGCTGAGTAAAGCTAAAAATTATGGATTACTAATAAACAATTAGAATTTAGGAGTTACCACTCAGTACTTATCACTCAGCACTCAGCACTCAGCACTCAGCACTATTAACTTAAAAACTTCCGTGCTAGTAAAAAGCTAGAAATTGATTTGGCATCAATAGGTTCACCGTCTAAAATGGCGTTTTCCAACTGTTCGGGACTCCAAATTAGCACTTCGATATCTTCATCATCATCTTGTGCAGGTGGTTTAGAGAGCTTTTCTAAATCAGTTGCTAGAAATGCGTAAATAATTTCATCTGAATAACCAGGTGCCAGAAAAAATTCGCCAAGTTTCTGCCACTGGTTTGCATGATAACCTGTTTCTTCTTCAATTTCCCGCTTTACTGTTTCTAATGGGTCTTCATTTACTTCAACAGTACCAGCAGGAAACTCGATAACTCTCCCACTCACCGCAAAACGATATTGACGCACCAGTACTAGTTTACCATCTGATGTTACGGGTACTGCTAAGGCGCCTCCTGGGTGACGAATACATTCCCAATCTCCCTCAACTTGATTGGGTAAACGTAACCGATTGACTTCAAAATCAAACTTTCTTCCCTTATAGAATAAGCGCTGTTTTAGTAGCTGCGGTAATTCTCTACCTAATGGCATAATTAGTTAGCTTTGTTTATATTTTGGAACAGTTTACATCTTTAATCAGCTCTTTAATCGTTAGACCTGAAACTGGGTCTACCCAATCTGGTGCTATTTCTGCAAGTGGCACTAACACAAAAGCACGTTCTCGCATCCGAGGGTGAGGAATTTGTAGTTTCGGTGTTTCGATAATTCGGTCTGAGTATAATAATATATCTAAATCTAAGGTACGCGGTCCCCAACGCTCACCACGCAGGCGCCCAAACTTATTTTCAATTTTTAACAATATTTCTAGCAGCAATTCTGGTATCATTTCCACTTGCAATAAAACGCAACCGTTAAGATAATCTGGCTGTGGCGGACCTACCGCTTTGGTACGATATAAACTCGATTGGGAAATTAATCTAATTCCCGGCGTTTGCGCTATCGCGTCAATCGCCCCTAATAAAATCGTGTGACTGTCACCAATATTGCTTCCTAAAGCAATCGCTGCATTATTAGACAAGCTGTTTTTCCCGCTTACGCTTTATTTCAACAATTCGTATTATTAATGTATTTTATTTTACGAAATTGAATTGAAAAAATTATACGTAAGTTTTAAATAACAGTATATATAATTAAACTCTAATGGAATGTTATACTAACACAAACGTAGTGCTTCGATTCAAAAGTTTTGATTATTCGTTAATTAGCAACTGCTTCATATGAGGAACTGACGTGGTTAAGTTTACCTCTTGGTTCAAAGACAAAACCAACTTGAGTGATACGCATACAAACAATTCTGAGTTGCCATCGGGCAACGATGTTCAACCGACTGTTGAGGTTGACGTTTCAGAATTGACGACTGATGAAGAGAAGCCAAGAAAGCAAGGCAAAGGTAAGCAGTTGCGGGAACAAGTCGGGAGAGTGTCATCTACAATCGTCTCTAAACTCCCTGGTCACCCAAAACCGCTATATCGTCGGTTCTGGTTTATTGCTTTCTTAGGTTTAGGTGGTGGCGCCATTGCGGTGGCTAATACAATTTCGTCTATAGATCGAAATTTACCTCCTACTTCAGAACTTAACAGCTTGGTACGTGAGCAAACGCTGACTATTAAAGCTGTTGATGGCACAATTTTGCAGCAGTCAGGACCTGCAACACGCGAACAACTAGCTCTTTCAGAAATTCCCGAAAAACTTAGAAAAGCTTTTATTGCTTCTGAAGACCGACGCTTTGATAAACATAACGGAGTTGATGCTCAAGGTATCGCTCGTGCTGTGGTCAATAATTTGCGCTCGCAAAATGTTGTTGAAGGTGGTAGTACTATTACCCAGCAGTTAGCGCGTATTCTTTTCCTGAAGCAAGAAAAAACCATGTTGCGTAAGGTTAGAGAAGTGCGTTTAGCTCAGAAGATGGAAAAAGAATTAAGCAAAGACATGATTTTGGAACGATATTTAAATCTTGTTTACCTTGGTTCTGGCGCCTATGGTGTTGGTGATGCTTCTTGGGTATATTTTAGTAAGCCAGTTAGCGAACTAACTTTGGGTGAAATGGCTACTATCGCTGGTTTGGCACCTGCACCAAGTGTGTACGCTCCAGATAAAAACCCCGAAGCAGCAAAACAGCGTCGCAACTTAGTATTGCAGCGAATGTTTGAAGACGGTGTAATTACTGCTGCCGAAAGACAAGAAGCAGTTTTAGAAACACTTACTATTAAATCAAGCCTACCCAAACGCTTAGAAGTTCAAGCTCCTTACTTTACTAGCTTTGTTCAAAAAGAACTGCCGAAGTACGTTTCCCCCGAAGTTATAGAAGCAGGTGGGTTAACCGTAGAAACAACTCTCAACCCAACGATGCAAGCAGCAGCAGACAAAGCTGTCGCGAAAACATTGCGAAATCAAGGACGTTGGGAAAACTTTAAACAGGCAGCATTAGTTTCAATTGACCCCCGCACTGGACAAATTAAAGCGATGGTGGGTGGTAAAGATTTTGGTAAATACCAATTTAATCGCGTTACCCAAGCACAGCGACAACCTGGCTCAACTTTTAAAGGATTTCTTTACGCAGCAGCTATTGCTACTGGCATGAGTCCTTATGACACTTTTCAAGATAGCCCATTAGTAGTAGACGGTTACGAACCAAAGAATTTTGATGAAGGTTATCGAGGTTCGCTTGATATGCGAACTGCCCTAACTAAATCAATTAATATTGTCGCAGTAAGAATTTTGATGAAAGTGGGCTTTAACCCCGTCATCGACCTTGCCCAAAAAATGGGTATAAAGTCTGAACTCCGACCAATGTATTCTTTAGCACTTGGTTCTTCTGAAGTTAATTTGCTTGAATTAACAAGTGCTTATGGAAGTTTTGCGACTGAAGGGGTTCATAACGAAGTACACGGTATTACCCGTATTCTTAATCGTCGAGGTGAAGAAATTTGGAAGGCAAATTTCACACCCGTTCGCGCGCTTGATTCTGACAGCGCTAATATTACAACCTGGATGTTAAGAAATGTTGTAACATCTGGAACTGGTCAACCTGCACAGTTGGGCAATCGTCCAGTAGCAGGTAAAACTGGAACGACTGATGAAGCTCGTGATTTGTGGTTTATTGGATTTATTCCACAACTTGTAACTGGGGTATGGTTGGGTAACGATAATAATAATGTTACTTACGGCAGTAGTGCGAGTGCGGCTTACACTTGGCACGAGTTTATGGAAGAAGCTGTAAAGGGAATGTCCGTTGAACAATTTGCCGAACGTCCAAAACTCAATCGTCGTAAAGGCACTATTAAAGCTGAACCAGTTAAAGCTAGACGACTTGTCAACCGTTCATTCTCTAGTAACGAGCGCTCTGGTGATGACAGTCCTGGTGATGATTCTTCTAGACAATCGAGAAGGCGCCGCAGTAGTCAAGTAAGTTCCGACACTAACGATAACGATAACAACGAACAATCATCAAGAAGGCGCCGACGTTCTTACCAAAGCTTCCAGCAAGATAACTCAGATGATAATACGCCACGTCGTCGCAGACGGCGTAGTCGAAGCGATGATTCCAATTCGTCGTCGAGTAGCACATCAAATAATAGCTCAGATTCTTCCTCAGAGTCTCGTCAAAGGCGCCGACGTAGAAGTTCCTCAAATTCAGATTCGTCTTCTTCGTCATCTCAACCAACGTCTTCGTCGCGTCGTCGTAGAAGTTTAGAATCTTCTTCAGATAGTGGTAGCTCTAGACCCTCACGTCAAAGAAGTTCTGGCTCCAATGGTTCAAGTAGCGGTTCAGGTAGCAACAATTCCTCACCAAACACACCATCATGGCGTGAACGTTTGAGACCCGATGGTGGTTAGTCAGGTTAAGTATAGTACAATAAAATAATATAAAAGGTTCTCGATTTTCTCAAAATCTGGAATCTCACACCCAATAACTGCATACCCGCACAAACAACTTTTATGCTTTTTGCGCGGGTTTTTTACTATTTAAATTTATTTGTATAAAATACTACTCATCCTCAAGAAATTTAAATCTCCTTCTACAGTACTTTTGAGCATTCTCCCTACTGGGAGATGAAGTTAGAACCTAATTTTTATACGGTCATAAGTAGCGCAGTTAGTAGCACAGTTAACAAAAGGAAATACTTATGTACTTATTCATGCAAGCGGCAGGCGCCGTATCTCAAGAGCCTAGTTTTCCAGTAGCTTCAGTTGCAGTATATGTAATTGGTTTTATCGCTGCTACAACAATAGGTTCTATAGCTTGGTATAACTCAAAGCGTCCTGTAGGTTGGGAAGACAAAGAGCGTCCAAGTGTTGTACCCAAAGTTGAAAAAGAAGAAACCCCAGGTATTGGAGAACCAAAAACTGAATAAAGTAATGAGTGCTGAGTTTTGAGTGCTGAGTCATCATTTACTACTCAGCAACGCCATTCGCCTCAAGTCGGCAGAGCCGCCCACGGCGATGGCTCCTCAGCACTCAGCACTTTCAACTAATTCTTGCACTCAGCACTTTTAATTAATTTTGGATTTCAATCCAACGACGGTAAAGTTTTTGAATCTGCTTTAGAATAGTGTCGGCTACTGGCTTGTTAGAATCTTTGCTATCAGATAATTTCAACAGCTTACTCAGTAGCTTCGCTTCTTCACTCGCAACATCACCGTCACTATATATCAACCCACTAATAGACTCAATCAACTTTTGACAATCTTCGTGAGTCGGATGTTCTCCCAAGTACTCATGTACCCAGTCATAAAACTCGTTTGGTTTCACTGATAAAAATTCATACAGAAACGGTCTTATTTCCGGGTCGTTTGTCAAATTATTCGCTTGAGCGATTTGATGTAGATATTTACGCTCTTCAGGTTGGATTATACCGTCAATCCATGCGGCGCCTATCAGTATTTTTACTTGTGTTTTTACGCTCGAATCGGTTCTCATATACTGCAAGACCTTTATGAGTGGATTTCACCTTGATGCAATCCTAACAATACAAGCGAGTATTTACTGAGAATTGTTTGATTTTCTTAACCGGGTCATGAAAAAACCATCCATATTATATTGATGCGGCATCACTTTTAACCAGCCTTGCGGCATTATATAATTATTTAAGAATGAATTAGGGAAAGGTGCCTCAATTTCCCAGTTTGGGTTTGCGACTAAAAACGACTCAATAACCGCTTCATTTTCGAGTGGGTGTAATGTACATGTAGCATAGACTAATACACCACCTGGTTTTACATATTTTGCCGTGTTCGACAATAGCTCACGCTGAAGCACAGCTAATTCTTCTACACTTTCAGGAGTTTGGCGCCATCGTGCATCTGCATGACGGTGTAAGGTACCTAGTCCAGAACAAGGAGCATCAACTAAAACGCGGTCGGCAGTATTAATAAACTGTGAGAAACTTCGACTATCTCCAATACAAATTTCTATAGACTTTAATTGTAAGCGACGGGCATTCTCTTCAAGTTTACGAAGCCGCGAAGCAGTACGGTCACAAGCCCATATTTTACCTTCATCACCCATCAGTTCCGCAATATGAGTTGTTTTTCCACCCGGCGCCGCACAAGCATCAATTATCACTTCTCCTGGTTGCGGGTCAAGCAAGTGAGCTACTAGCTGCGCGCTGCTATCTTGGACACTCCACCAACCTTGTTCATAACCGGGTAAATTTTGAATGGCGCCGTTACTACCAATTAAACGTAAAGCTTGGGGTAAATAACCAAGTTTTTCATATTCAATATTACTATCGTAAAAAGCTGTTTCAACTTCTGTAATCGTCGCACGAAGCAAATTAACCCGTAAATCAATTGTCGGTGTTTGGTTCATCCATTGGCATAATTTCTCAGTTTCTTCTTCACCAAACTGTTTTACCCACACATCAATTATCCAATCAGGAAAACTATATAAAACTCCTAACCCTTCCGCTTTTTGCTTTTCCCCCTCACGTATAAACGAGCGTAACATTCCATTCACAACAGGAGCAAGCTGTACAAAACCATTATCCTTTGCAAGTTCTACAGTTGTGTTTACAGCAGCAGAAGCGGGTATGCGGTCTTGGTACATCAATTGGTACAAACCGATATGTAAAATAGTACGCAAGTCCTTTGGTTGCTGGTGTGCTTTCTTCTTTCCAAGCAAGTCAATAAAATAATCAAGCGTTCGTTGGCGCCGAACACATCCATAAACCAATTCAGTAACGAGGCGCCGTTCATTATCAGCCAAATTCGATTTTGAATTATATTTTTGTAAAGCACGGTCAAGAGCAACATCAACAAAGGCGCCTTTATGGACATCACGCAAAGCAATAAAAGCAATTTGACGAGCAGAAAACATTAAATACTCATAATTTTTTAATTAAGAAACCAGGTTTCTCCAAGAAACCTGGTTTCTATATATTAATACCGCGCAGTATCAACAACACTACCAATTTCAAACTCACACGCACGCGATACAAGTTCCTGCGGTAATTCTTCAAAGCTAACCAAAGGCAAGTGTTGAGGATTCTCAATAAGTTCTTTAGCAAGTAAAAAGCCAGCAATAGTCCAGGTTTGGTACTTCCGAGCTTGCTTACCAATCAATCTTCCCTTTTTACCGTCATAATACTCAACCCACTCATCATTCTTTAAACGTGGAGCAGCAACGGCAATTGCTTTTTTAGCAAGGTCAATACGATTCGTTTTCACAGCAGCAGCAGCCAACATCCATAATAAAACGGGCCAACTTCCAGCATTGTGATAAGACCAAGGAATATTTTTAGGGTCACATCCAGTGACAATTCGATACTCTTCACCTTCTAAAGCAGGGAAACAAATCTTCATCGGCATGTCCCCAACTAAATTATCCCAGCGTTGGTCTACCAAATTCATAATCGCTTGCGATTGTTCTTCAGTAGCTAGTTCCGAAATAATTGCCATCAAGTTACCAAGCGAGAAAAAGCGCGTATCGAGTTGTGATGGTCCCACATTACCCGCAAGATAACCACCATTGATAGGTAGCCATTTGTCTAGTTCATAATAAGGAAGCGAATCACTATATATATTAAATAGATTTACTGCCGCCTTTCCATATTCTTCGCCCTTAAAACGGTAAATTGCATTGAGACGGTTTATATCAATCCAGTAGTGCTGGCGAATATGAGCGCACAATAAGGGTAAACGGTTATCGATAGCAGCAACAATATTTTCGTTGTACTCACATACTAATAGTTCTCGTGCTGCACGTAGTGAAGCATAGAATAAAGCTTGAATTTCTAGAGGATGACCATAAATTCCCATCCTACGGTCAATCATGCAGGCGCCATCGGGTACCAACAGTGTTGGGTACATATCAAAGCGATTTGCCAAGCATAATTCTACAATCAACTTGATACCAGTTTGAAATTCTGGTTGATAAGCAAAACAGAAATCTTTGGTTGCTACGACATAAGCGCGTAACAAAATAATCCACCATAAGCAAGAGTCTACTGGTGTGACTCGTGCTATAGCATGTTCACCGAAGTCAGCGTCAAGGTATTCTTTACCATCTATTGACACAACTTTAAAACTAGCGGGCATTAATCCGCGTGCTGGTTTGTAAGCATCGAGTTCACGTTCTTTTGGTTGCAACTTGAGAGTTTCTTCTAAGAAGTTACGAACAATATCAGTTCTACCCTTCATTAAAAATATCAGAGCAGATGACACAAAATCGCGTACAAATACTTGGTCATAATTCAGCGCTTCTGTTGAATTATCAAATGCCGCTACAGTTCCAACTGGGCGCCCTTGATAGTACACAATAGATTTTTCTAAAGCTTCCCAAGCTTCTGCGTCGATATCGTTGTCTTTTACTGTTGTTGCTGCTAAGTCCTTAAGTTGCATCGTCAGAAAACTCCTTTTCAATTTCAATGATTAATGGTAGAAGCGACTTTTATAAACTTGCTATCTTCATATTAACAATACTGTTTTCTGAAAAAGCAAATCTTATTATCTGCACTTTTAAATGGAAAACTATATTTACTTACTCAAACCGCCATTAAATTAACGATTCTTGCTTGTAAACTAACTGTGTATATTGCTTGTTAAATGTAAATTAATACCTGTCTTAAGCTTTTGCGTGTACTACAAATGCTCAAATTTTACAAACTTGCACTCTCGTTTATTGAACAAGATATAACTAATTATTTCTCCTACCTAGATATTTTGTTTCACAAAGAAACTCATTAGTTTGACTTATCCGGTAAATTTAGACTTAAGTAGTTTTACCAGCTTTTACCCACAAGACGTTCAAGTTACCAGACATAATTATCTAAATACATATTAATCATAATTTATAACCTTTTTTCACAATATGCAACATTATTTTCATAATCCACGCATTACACGTATGCTTTAGCAACATAGTTAACCTTAAATAAAATTTGAATAATCAACACAAAACCTTGAAACCCTTTATATAATTGCCTTGTACACAAATGCAAAAACTCGCAAACATTTATAAAGTGTTTGCAAAGTGTCATTTTTGACAAATAACAAAAATTAACAAAACTAATTAATCTGATTATCAATTTAGAGCTAGATTAAATATTTTTGACACTGTTAACTTTGCTTGAGTCGTGTCAAGTATCAAAATAGACATTTTGTCTGGCTTTGAGTATTGATAATCAACATGTTAGTTCTACGTATTCAAGCATTGAGTCAAGTTGACTATTATGTGAAGGTAAACGAGCTAATATTGTGACGATAAAATAATGCATAGCTGAAATAATAAGTGTATGTACAAAATTCTCAAATTAACTAGCAATACAAATTATTATAATCATGCTTACCAATTTTGATAATTTTTGATATCATGATGTGAATTTACTTTTTTTACATACTAACTTTATTGGTATTAAAAAATTTTAAAGTCTTTATGTTAAATTGCGATTATTGAATTGTAATATAATTAGACACAGGTTTATTTAGTACAAACTTTCGCAAAAGACGACTTTTAATACTAAGACAAGATATAACTCAGGTTTAACTACTGCGCTTACTATTATTTTTACTGAAAAAAGTGTAACATCTGTAAAGGGTTATACAAAACAAATACATAACAGGCAATTTATAACAAAAACTAAAGTATCTGAACTGACGAGTGACATTACCAAGATATCACCGATGTATATATGTTAGCTAGCCCAAATATACAATTACTTAGTAAAGAATGGTGAAATAATCAGCCCTAATTTTAAAGTGACTGTAAATTTAAATTTTGGAAACTGGGTTTATGTATATATTTTTATGCCGTCCTAAGATATAAACATCCGTCAACTTGCCTAAATATCAAATAAAAATAGCTACTTGTATACATCACTGAAACTACTTAGGTAATAATTCTTATTGAAATTCCTATGCCTTGCAATATAAAGGTGTATTTATTAAAAGGTTAAGTTTATGTAAACTCAAACGAAAAAATAGTGAAATTTTCTACGTATTATCACGTGCAGAACGTGATATAGTGTTACTCTAATCAATATAGACATTTGTAACAGTCTTAATAAGTATTAATAAGTACTTTAGCTTATCATCAATTGTATAACAACGATACATTTTACACAAATTGCATTCAGTAGTAATCTGACTGTTCTATAGAATAATCTATGCTTAAAACAACTCAAGTTGTAGAAACTCCGTCAGTTGAACGTTTGCTTAACCTCTGGGCACAGCGTTATACACTTGGCATGAATCGAACCTTTAATCAAAACTCACTTGGTAGTAAGTTGCTTGAGAGTGCATCTTCAAAAGGTCGAACTTTAACGGCGACCAAGCTGAAAGATAATATACTGACCGTTAACTGCCAAATGGGATGGATACAAACGAAGACACTTTATGCCTACATACCGAATGTGATGGATTTGACGGAAGCACGTCGAATTACACAGTTTGCGTTTCGCGTATACAAAAAGTTAATCGACGTTTACCAAAAATCTCCCTGTGCAGACGAAGCGCTAACTGACGAATCGTTCTCAAACTTAGAACTACCTGCAATCCAAGAGTTAGCGTATGCACTTGAACCGACATTACTCGTGTTTCAAGAACAGCATATTGCCTCTAAAGACTGGCGTGCTTTAGGATTTATGACTACGCAGTTAAATTTTACCAATAAATTAATTGCTAAAAAGCTTGAGCCAGAAGAAAAAATCCTGCTTGCTCCTTATTTAAAATTCGTTGAAGAGCAAGTAGCAATACCTTGGCAAAGAGTTTGTGCTGCGAGTGCAAAGTATAGCGTTGATTCTGCTGAGTTTCGCTTAGTCGAAGAAATGTTACCAGCGGCGCCGTCTATTGCTTCTTCTGTTTATAATCGACTGTTAGAATTATTCCCTGAATATCGAAGTCGTCGTGGTCACTTGGGTGACGAGGATATAGCTCACTCATGCATTCGCGACTTAACCATGTTTCAAGCTTACCTGTGGCTATGTCTATTTGAAGGTACCATAGCACCAATACAGCAAGAGTTACTACCTTTGTGCGCGATGGTCGTTCAAGGAGTCAACATCAAATGGGAACTAACAGAAAAATGGTGGCAGGTTTTAGAAGAAGAAATTCTAAATCATATAAATCCCCAAGCTCAACAGCTAATACAACCCTACACCAAACAAGTCCAAGAATTACTCTGGTCTGGGCGCCATCGTCTAGGCTACCCCGAAGACCACCTGCAGCATGGTAATAATCACTTCAGTGATTTCCAAATCAATCACTAAAGTGATTATTATCAATCACTAAAGTGATTATTACGAACATCCAGCAAACCGCTGCACAGCGAGCATCAAATCACTCGGTGTGCCAATATCCAAATAACTACCATTATCAAAAACCTCAGCCTCAACGCGCATACCTTGTTGAATAGCTGCCTGTATCACATTACCAATAGGTAACTCAGGTAGACTCAACAAATCATTTGTTAACTTTAAATTCGATACAAAAGAATGCAAAAACTCTGTAAATGTCGGCGCCCATACAGCAATAGCCCACATATATTGTAAATTCGATTGTGGGGGTTTCTCAACAATTAGCGTAACTTTACCCGTACTATCAAAATCAACCATACCAGCTTTTTGGGGTTGTTTTGTAGGAAATAACCCTAAAACGACATCGGCGCCAAGAGCTTGACGTGCAATAATACGCTGGAACCCATCAAGCGGTTCAAATAAAATATCAGGAAAACCCAAAGCCACAATCGCATCTTGAACAAACGGGTATGCCTGGTCTAGTGTAAAAGGAACACCATGAGGCAATCCCATTATTAAATACCCCAAGTTCATCTCAAGCATTGAACCATCACCAAAATAAGCAGGAATATCCCATTTACCAGGTCGCAAAATAAAATATGCCGTCTCAATTCCTGCTAGCCGCATCTTTTCGAGCAAATAATGCGAAACTACTTTAGGGCGCAGTTTATCCTCTTTATCATTAAAGTTATTTTGATAACAAATATTTTTAACTTGAAACCCAATAGGGTATAATTCTTTACTCAGTGGCAAGGGTGAAATACGTGTTGCTTGCCCACCCGCAGGTAACAATCCTATAATTCGCCGATTCATACAGCTTTGCAATTAATTAAAATATTAATATTACAAGTATCACAAATCACTTGAATATTTACGGGAATTCTGTATGAATTGGTAGATAAATAAATATCCCCTTCTCAAACAAAACTCATGCTTAAGAAGAGGTTAACTATATATATATCTATAGTTTATGCCTTTGTAACCGTTACTCAACTGAAACAGCATCCACATCAATCGTCTGGGTCTGTGTATTGGCTTGTGAACTTGCTGTGGTAGTAGTATTTGTACTATCGCTAACCTCGGTGTTTCCTTTACGCGCTTTAAAGCCCTCAATCACTAACTGAGATACTTCTGATACTAGTAAAGTCAATATAAAAGCGTCATCGATTTGTCCGACAATAGGTAAAAAGTCTGGAGCAATATCAAATGGACTAATAAAATACAAAGCTGTACCTAGAATTACCCACCAGCGATATTTGGGGTTGCGTATCAACTCACGGTACCATCCGTAAACAGCTTGAATCGAGAATTTCATATATCGAGCCTCCTTGTTAGCTTTAATTTTGCACGATATTGCCTTAAACTTCCTGTGGGAATAACCGCCCTTAATTGTCCAGAAGGTGCGAAAAACTTATTTCTGTAATGGCTGCTGTGTAGCCATAGAGGCTAATAGCTTGCTTGTCGTTTTTAGAAGAGGATAGTTTTGACCGTGGATATAATAGCTGAATTTAGAAGAGGTGGACCCGCGATGTATCCGCTACTCGCGTTGTCAGTTTTGACGATAAGCGTAGTTTTTGAGCGGTTATGGTTTTGGCTCCGCATGTTGAACCAAGAGCGTCAAATAGTCGAGCGCGTTTTAGAAGCTGCACGTGAAAATTGGGGATTAGCTCGTGATATTGCCCAACGTGCTACTGACCAACCAATTGGCAGATTTTTATATGCTCCTTTGAGCTTGACAAAAAACGACCCTGAAACTTTTCGACTTGCCTTAGAAGCAACTGCCGAAGATGAGTTAACTGGAATGCGACGTGGTGAAAAGCTTTTAGAAGCAGTAATTGCCCTGGCGCCACTTTTAGGATTGTTTGGTACAGTGTGGGGACTAATTCAGTCATTGCGCGCGATTAAAATCGGTGATTTAGGAACCGAAGCAACAGCGGGAGTGACTACAGGTATTGGGGAGTCATTAATTAGTACAGCAGCAGGATTAGTAGTGGCAATTACAAGTTTGGTATTTTACCGCTTGTTTCAGTCATTCATTTTTAACCAAGTTCAGGTATTTCGCAAAGCAGGTAACGAGCTAGAACTATTGTACCGCCAATCACCTCCATATGATATCAATATTGATACCAATGTCGATACTAATGTTGTAAGTACAGAAACTCCAACTTTACTGGCACCAGAAACCAACAGCAATAGAAATTCGGGAAGAAATTCTCCACGCAAGAGAGGAAAAAATCGGTTTGGTGAACCTTATGAAGCTCCAACGGAACCGAATCCTACCGATTCAGACAATATATAGTTCAACAACTAATAGAACAATACGAACGTAACTTAGATACAAGATGCGGAGACGTGAATGAAAATAAACCTTAATAATTCCAAAGATGAGGCTCAAGTACAAATCATTCCTTTAATAGACGTAATCTTTTGTATCTTGACGTTTTTTCTCTTGGCAGCACTACAATTTTCTAGACAACAAGCAATACGTGGTATTAATTTTGACTTAGCACCAGCTAAATCAGGAACAACAATTCCTGGAACATCTGCACCTGGCTCACCAGCTAACCAAGCAGAAACAAAAGATGGGCAAAGACTAGTACTATATCTCGACGCGCTAGGTCAAATTATTGACATTAGCACAGAGGCCCAAACTCAAATTCCCAAAGAGCAATTGCGACCATACTTAGAAAATTTTGTCAAGCAAAATCCGACAAAACCTTTAGTATTATATGCAGCGCGTTCAGTAAGCTACAACGATGTAATTGGAACCATAGATTTACTGAGACAAGTTGGTGGCGACCGTGTTTCTTTAGCAGTATCAGCCAGTGGCACCGACCAAACATTACCCTTACCAACACCAGGCGCTATTCCCAACCAAACAATCCCAAATACTGTGGTACCAAACCCTATTCAACCAATTAACCCACAAATTAACCCACAAGGTAACATTAATCCTAATTTACCTAATCAAGCTCCGCCAATTCCTGCTCCAGGTACAAATGTACCTAGTAGGCAAAATGTTAATCCCGGAACAGTTCCAGCACAACCTTAAAGGTGCCCCCTGAACGCTTACGAACAAATAATAATTAAAATAATCCCCCCTAACCCCCTTATCGAGCATTCTGGTTGGGGGGATTAATTTATCAAAAATAAAAATATTTAAAATAGTTCTCTGATAGCGGAATTTATTATTCAAATTTACAAATAATAGACACCATAATAACAAGCCTACGCCATTCACGTTTCAGGGTATGTGGCAATGAATATTACATCAATTATGATTGCTTGGTTTGTAACAGCAGCCAGCTTTTTTGCTATCAGTAAACTTCCAATTGGAGTTGATATTGATTCTCCTGACAAAACCTTTACTGCTGCTGCCGCTCTTGGCATTATAACAGTAATGGTTAAACCGCTTCTTACCTTTGTATTTGCAATACCAAATGCTTTAACCTTTAACTTCTTTCCCGACTTTTTTACCTTCGTTATCGGAGTTATTTGTTTCTGTTTAGCTGCTTATTTTGTACAGGGTTTTCGTTTACGCTATGGCATTTGGAGCGCAATAATGGGCGCCTTAGCATTGTCAATAGTCAGTAACATTATCTACCGCATTGTACCGATTTAATAGTTGAAACTGCTGAGTGCTGAGTATAAAGTGAAAGATAATTACTCAGCACTCAGTACTCAGCACTCATTACTTTACTATTGTTTAGCTTTCGCGCGTTCTTCACGCTTTTTACGGTCAGCTTGCAGCATATCAGCCATTACAGCCATAGCTTGCGTCATTTTATCGAGGTTAGAACGATATAACTCTAAATCTTTATTAAGTTTGTCGTCAGAAATATTCAAACCCTTAGCAATAGAATTAAGAGCTTCAGTACGACGCTTTTCATCTTTAACAACTTCTGGGTCAGATGCTTCTAATAGTGTAAATATACCAATAGCAAACAATCTATTATATTTAAACTTCGGATTGTGAGCGATGGCATCAAGTTCAGCTTGTAATTGCGTATCGTTTTCTAAACGATTAGTTTGACTCAGCCACGCAACTAAATCATTTACAGGTAAACTCTTGGCAACATTAAGCAAGCGTGCGGCATCTTGATGATATTGGTCTTGATTTGCCTCAACTGCTTGACTCATAGCATGAAAGATTGATGCTTTATCGCTTTCTGGCTGATAACCTTGCATAAAGCGGTCAAAAGCTGTAACTACACCCAAGGCGTAAATTGAATTGTAGCTGAAATCTACATTAACTGATAGTAGATGCATTTCTACCATCAACTCTTCCACCACTCGACGATAAATCGTGTTTACCGGACGAGTATGAACTGAGTAGAATGTTCGCTTTGTATCAGAGACAGTACGGACGTTATTCACAACAATAGTTCTTTATTAGGGCGAAGGAATGTTTGTTTTCTTGTACTAGAATACAAGGCAAAGTCAAAAGACAATATTCTAGGTGCTAGTAGCTTTAACGCTCTTTAGCTTAAACTTTATAATGTGTAACTTCTTATCAACATAATACAACATAAATTAATATTACCGAAATGCTCTTCTCATCGCAGCTACTAGCTCTCGCTGAATACCTCACTGGTGAATTTGACAACCAAGAACAAGCACTCCAAGACCCTGTGTGGTATGTCCACTTGCGCTTATGGCAGGCGCCTGTACCGATTTTTCAAGAAGACAGCATAACTATATTTGCCGAACAGGCAAATATTATTAGCCTTGACAAACCTTATAGACAGAGAATTATGAGGTTACGTGAGACAGGTAACTCAGATACACCCATTACCGTCCAATATTATATGCCTCAAGACCCAGGTGGATTAGCTGGTTCCGGCACGAACCCAAGCAAAATACAAAGTTTAACTACTGACAAGTTAGAATTGCTACCAGGTTGTGTATTAAACGTATCAGTAAAAGAATTAGCACCCAACTGTTACGAATTTTCGGCGGCGCCACCAAAAGAAGCCAAATGCACTTTTACCTACCTCGGCAACACCGTCCAAGTCTCGTTAGGGTTTGAAGTTAATCAAACAGAACTAAAAACTTACGACAAAGGAATTGACGAAGAAACAGGAAGAGCCACTTGGGGAGCTATCATGGGGCCATTTTGCTACACCAAAGTTAGGAGTTAGGAGTTAGGAGTTAGGAGTTAGGAGTTAGGAGTTAGGAGTTAGGAGTTTTAACATATTACTCAGCACTCAACTCTCAGCACTCAACTCTCAGCACTCATTACTCAGCACTTTTAATTCTGAGGAGTGAGACTGCGAGGTACACCTTCTAAAGCTTCTTCTTCAGTTTCAAAAATTTCAAACACTGTATCCATCATTGTCACCTCAAAAACAAGCTTGGCTTCTGGGTGAACGTTACAAATACGGAAGCTGCCTTTGACTTTATCAGCATCCCGCATTCCAGCTACTAAAGATGTAAGACCTGAGCTATCGATAAAGTTGACTTGACCCAAATTAACAACAACGTGGTGGGTAAGTTTGGATATGCACTCCTGTAACTTTAAGCGAAACTGCCAAGCTGTTGTAATATCTAGGCGCCCAGATGGGGTCAGAACGATTACATCGTTGCCGTCTTGAATGTTATAAACTCTTTGGTCGATATGAATCACGCTTATCTCTCCCCTGGCACTACGAAATAAAACTAATCTAGTATTTTTTATAACCTTTTATCTCGCTAGTATCCAGTCTTTTTTTATGAATAAATACCCACACCATGCCGAAATGACTATGCTGTGGGCATTATATGTTTCGTGGAAATAAAAACGAATGTTACATTTTAGTCAAGCGCATCACTCTTTTTACTTACTTTTCCTTTCTTATTAGGTATGCGACCAATTTGCCCAATCTTGAGGCTTGAGGAAAGTATCATAAAGTTCTGCTTCTGGAGTGTTCGGTTCTGGCTTATAGCCATATTCCCAACGCACTAACGGAGGTAGCGACATTAATATCGATTCTGTACGTCCGTTTGTTTGCAATCCAAAAATAGTTCCTCTGTCGTAGACCAAATTGAATTCGACGTAGCGACCGCGACGATAAAGTTGAAAATTGCGTTGGTGTTCACCGTACTCGGTATTGTGACGCCGTTGAACGATGGGTACATAAGCAGGTAAGAATGCTCGACCACAGTCTGTAATGAAAGAGAATAATTCTTCCCAAGTACGTTGTGTGGGTTCGCCAACTTCAGTACTGTAATTAGCTGCTGGGCCGTGGTTATCGGTTCCGCGATACAAGGCGCCACGACCATCTTGATAGTCGAAGAACAACCCACCAACACCGCGTGTTTCGTTACGGTGTTTTAAATAAAAATATTCATCGCACCAACGTTTAAATACTGGGTAATATTCCGAATGGTGTTTATCACAAGCTTGTTTAAAAGTTTTATGAAAATGACTTGCGTCTTCGGCAAAAGGATAGTATGGAGTTAAGTCGGCGCCACCACCGAACCACCATACAGGGCCAGCTTCAAAATAACGGTAGTTTAAATGAACGGTAGGAACATAAGGGTTGCGGGGGTGCAACACCATAGATGTGCCAGTAGCGTAGAAACGATGTCCAGCAGCTTCAGGACGCTGGGTCAAAATTGATGGTGGTAAATGGTCTCCCCACACTTCCGAAAAATTGACACCAGCTTGTTCAAATATTGCCCCGTCACGTAAAACGCGCGAACGTCCACCACCACCTTCGGGACGCTCCCAGCTATCTTCTTGAAACTTGGCAACACCATCAACTGCTTCCAAACCGTTAGCAATTTCGTCTTGTAATTGACGCATGAAAGCACTAACTCGCTCTTTCGCGTTGTCTGGAGGTAAAAATTTTGTAGGAGTTGTTTGGATAGCAGGAGAATGCGAGTTTGTCAACATAAGTCTCAAAACCTAGATTAAAATTTTCACTTCTTTTTTATGGCTTTTAATCCATACGGTAGGTGCAGCTTTATTGCTTGCGAGCGTAGAATAAACGCTACTACCACAAGCCGGACACGTGATATCCCCTTTGTTGACACACAAGCGTCGGCGTAACTTAAGTTATTCTCTCTTAAATTGTGTATCTACTTGTATACGATTTGTTATTTTAACGAATGCTTAACATCGCATCCAAATCGCCATAATCCACTTCTAGCAAGCAATACAGGCTAAATCACCCAATATTACTTAATACATAAAAATACACAAACAGTTAAAGTGCTATTCTTACTACTGGCGCCGCTTCAGCATAAACATTTATATTTACTCTTGCAGGTTCTATAAAAATATTCTTATATGCACACTTTTAGTGTAACAACAAGCAATGTTTATAAAAATTCATACTCTCTCATAAATGTGTATAAGTACTTGTGCAAAATAAATTATATACTCCTGAATTCTGTATTCAGTATTCAGTAGGGCTTATAAGAAAAAAATATATATTTAATTTTGCGTAACTACTTATGCCGTAAGAAGGAAGATTTATTGTAGTCAGAGATATATGTATATAACGATTACCTATTTAAAGTATTAAGTTCTGACTGAGAACAAAGATTTCAATCGCAAAATTATTGATACTAAAACACTTGTCATTAGTACGGCTATTTTGAGAGATTCTCATATAAATGATTTTCACCAATTGCCGACAGTGCCATAACGATATAGTAAAGCGCGTATAACGAGGAGGGTCGAATGATGATGCAGGGTTGGTTATCTAGGTTTATCCACCGCAAACGGCGCCGGATATGCGCTTCCCTAGTACGAACATACAGAGAAATTAGCTCGGCTTCAGTTGACGAACTTTGGCAGAAAGTTGTTGACATTGCTGATGTTTCTTGGCATCCACTGTTGAAAAGTACTAATGTACCTTATGGATTAGTTCCAAAACCAGGGTTGATATATGAAGCAGTAACGCGCTTATCACCAATTCCCATTCGTATTTTTGTAGAAAGAGTTAACCCAAGAGAATTGTTGAGTATTAGGGTGTTAGCACTTCCGGGTATTGAGGAACGGATAACTTATAAAGTTGAGTCTACAGTTTGCGGCACTTGTTTGTCATATTCCGTAACATTACGCGGCTGGTTATCTCCGTTAATTTGGTCATTCTCGCGTCCCTATGCAGACCGTGTAGCGCGCGCACTAGTTGAAGCAGTAGAAGGAACGGCATTAAAAGCAGTGTCAAGCAAGAGAAAACCACGTCAATTTGGTTGCTTCGATTTTTAGTTAACATCACTCCACCCCCATTAACCTTTAAAATCCGATTAGATACAAAAAAATTTTATTGGGGCAGTAAGGGTGGAAAAAGCGATGAATGATGTTTTAGATACTCAGTCAGTATTATCCGTATTGCGACCAGTGCAAGACCCCGAACTCCGCAAAAGTTTGGTGGAACTAAACATGATTCGCAACGTCAAAATAGACGGCTCTTTGGTTAGCTTCACATTAGTGTTGACTACACCTGCTTGTCCGTTGCGTGAGTTTATAGTCGAAGATTGTCAAAGGGCTGTTAAAAAGCTACCGGGTGTTACAGATGTGGCAGTGGAAGTTACGGCAGAAACACCAAAGCAAAAAGATTTACCCGACCGTACTGGTATTAAAGGCGTAAAAAATATTGTTGCCATTTCTAGTGGTAAAGGTGGAGTCGGTAAAAGTACTGTAGCAGTTAACGTAGCTGTGGCATTGGCTCAAACAGGCGCCAAAGTCGGCTTACTAGATGCTGACATTTACGGACCCAATGACCCAACAATGTTAGGGTTATCAGACACACCGCTAATTGTGCGCCCATCCGAAAACGGTGAAATATTGGAACCCGCTTTTAATCACGGTGTCAAGTTAGTATCAATGGGTTTTCTAATTGATAAAGACCAACCCGTGATTTGGCGTGGTCCAATGCTGAATGGTATCATACGCAAATTTTTATACCAAGTAGAATGGGGCGATATCGATTATTTAATCGTTGATATGCCTCCTGGCACAGGCGATGCCCAGTTAACATTGACACAAGCAGTACCAATGGCAGGCGCCGTAATAGTCACAACCCCGCAAACCGTTGCCTTGTTAGATTCACGTAAAGGACTACGGATGTTTCAACAGCTAAACGTGCCTGTGTTGGGAATAGTAGAGAATATGAGCTACTTTATACCTCCTGACATGCCAGAAAAACAATACGATATATTTGGCTCAGGTGGTGGGTCAAAAACAGCACAAGAATTGGATGTACCTTTACTTGGCTGCGTTCCACTAGAAATTTCCACCCGCGTTGGTGGAGATAACGGTGTGCCAATTGTTGCCGCAGACCCTGACTCAGCAAGTGCAAAAGCCTTACGTTCAATTGCACTAGCCATTGCAGGCAAAGTATCTGTTGCAGCTCTGAGTTGCTCCTAAGAAACCGGGCTTCTTTGTGACAAACTAGAATTTTTAGCATAATTTATAACAAGAAGCCCGGTTTCTGTGTGGGATGTTACAGTTTTGGCATAGAAAAATAAAATATTTTCATTCTGGTTCTCAGGTAATACCTGGGAATACAGATTTTTAGTGGCGACTAAATTTAAAATCTATAAAGCTAAAGTCTAAAATCGTACAATGTTATTAAAAAAGAGTTCGCGCTCCCAATCACGCTGGAAGTATTGGATTAAACCTTGGCAGCAAATCGACTGGCTATTGTTCTTCGTTGTAGTAGGGGTCAGTTTTTTCGGTGGCTTAATGATTCGCAGCACCGAGTTAAGCCAAGGTCTTATAGATTGGTGGTGGCACTGGTTAGTCTCCTTGATAGGCGCCGGCATGGCATTAATTATTGCTCGTGTACGCTACGAAAATCTACTTCAGTATCACTGGTATATATATACCGCAGTCAATATCAGTCTTGTTGCGGTAATGATTATCGGTAAAAGCGCAAAAGGGGCACAAAGGTGGATTAATATTGCTGGTGTACCTGTACAGCCATCCGAATTTGCCAAATTGGCAATGATTATTACTTTAGCGGCGCTATTACATAAAACTACAGCATCGAATTTATCTAGCGTTTTCCGTGCGATGGCATTCACCGCAATTCCTTGGGCATTAGTTTTCATTCAACCTGACTTAGCAACATCGTTAGTGTTCGGAGCAATTGTTTTAGGGATGTTGTATTGGGCAAATGCGAATCCAGGTTGGTTAGTACTAATGGTTTCGCCGATTATCGCCGCAATATTATTTAGTATTCAGTGGCCGTTTACGATTGCTTTTTCTAAGGACTTGGTATTTGGTCCTTTGGGGTTAATCTGGGCAGTAGCAATGGGTATTGTTGGGTGGCGTACTTTGCCTTGGAAACGATTTGGTGCGAGTGGAATCGGCGCCTGGACACTTAATATGTTAGGTGGGGAAATAGGTATTTTCCTTTGGAATCACGTTTTAAAAGAATATCAAAAAGGGCGTTTAACATCATTTTTAAATCCCGACCAAAACCTGTTAACAACTGGGTATCACCAACACCAGTCACGGATTGCCATCGGTGCTGGCGAGTGGCTAGGATGGGGTTTAAACAAGGGTCCGATGACACAGCTTAATTTTGTGCCTGAACAACATACAGACTTTATATTCTCTGCTGTTGGTGAAGAGTTTGGTTTTATAGGTTGTTTAATATTACTTTCAGTCTTTGCTTTACTTTGCCTGCGCTTACTACATATTGCTCAAACAGCCAAAGATAATTTTGGTTCACTCCTAGCAATTGGAGTTTTAGCAATGATTGTGTTCCAAGTAATAGTAAACGTAGGTATGAACGTTGGACTGGCGCCAGTAGCAGGAATACCATTACCTTGGATGAGCTACGGACGTTCTGCAATGGTAACAAATTTTCTATCCCTAGGTATCGTCGAATCAGTCGCAAACTTCCGAGCCAAAAAGAAATATTGGAGTTAGGAGTTAGGAGGTAGGAGTTAGGAGTTAGGAGTTAGGAGTTAGGAGTTTTTACGCTTCACCTAACAAGCATTAAGCTATATAAAGGAAACCAACCATAAAAAGAGTAAAAGCCATGATTCTGCCTGGAGCAACCGTTCGCGTCAAAAACCCCGCAGATACCTACTATCGCTTTGAAGGATTAGTTCAACGAGTCAGCGATGGTAAAGTTGCCGTTTTGTTCGAGGGTGGTAATTGGGATAAATTAATCACATTCCGTTTATCGGAATTAGAAGCCGTAGAAACCGCAGGGCGCAAAAAAGGAAAATAATGTAGGGGCGGGTTAACCGAAATTTCCGTGATTAATTACGATATCCCAAAACCCGCCCCAAAACCCGTCCCAAAACCCGCCCCAATCACAGGCGCCGAATTAATATATAAAAAACCAAAACATCTGTATTAAATTATAAATATGAGATGTTAGGGTTTATATTTATAATTTTCAAGACGTGATTAATCACGTCTCTACTACAGCTATGCGCCTTCCATTACCACAATTCAATCGCAGTAACCGTGATGAAAATCACATTGCCGAAGTCATAGAGACAACAACAACAGAAATTTTAGCTCAGTGTTTAGAACCAGATGATTTGAGCTTTCCCCCAATGCCTCCATTCGGTAGCTGGGTAAAATCACAAGATGAGGAATCTGGCAATCAAATATACGCTGTTGTTTATCACGCCACCACCATGCCAATAGACTCAGTGCATCGTGCGCGCGCTTTGGGTATGTCACTCGCTGATTTACGTGAGGAACAACCCCAAATTTTTGCTATGCTTAAAACAGAGTTTCGCGCCGCAATTATCGGGTTTGAGCAGCCAAAAACTAATAATTCAAACGGTGCTGTCTATCAGTACTTACCACCTCGTCCCCCACAAATTCATCAGGCTGTTTATCGCTGCGAATCCGATGCAATAATACGATTTTCAGAGGAAATGGACTTTTTACGAACTCTTTTAACTATAAACGGTGCCCCTATCGATTCTTTGACGGCAGCTGCGATTCGCGAAGTGTTTCAACTACGCAAGGCTGACCGTGAATGGTTAGTTAAAGCAGGTCGAACTCTAAGTATATTACTCAAAGACGATTACGACCGTTTAAAATATATATTGAGTCAAATTCATATATAAACAATAGGTAACTGTGGTTATCATATTAGGGCGCAAATTGTCATTAAAAATACTATTTCCTTATATAAAGAATATAAAAGCAACAATACTCATAAAAAAAGCGTCAGCTTTGTAATTAGGAAAACACTCTCTGCTTTCTTCATTTCACTCCTGCCAAACACCAACCTATGGAACTAATATCCCAAGTACTTGCACCAACATCTCAAGGTCTTGGCAAGGAGCCAATTGTTCCTTTTGCTATTTTACTGCTAGTTATTTTGGTCGTTCCAATTATATTTGAACGACTGCGGCTACCTGGAGTAGTAGGTTTACTTTTGGCTGGGATGGTACTAGGTCCACATGGTTGGAATTTTTTGCAAGATAAATCTCAAACCATGAACCTGCTATCAGATATTGGGTTAGTGTACCTAATGTTTGTAGCTGGACTTGAGATTGAAATCGATCAGTTTCGCCACACTGCAAATCGTTCATTGGGTTTTGGTAGTTTCACATTTGGTGTACCGATGATTGTCGGTACCGCTGTTGGAAGAAGTTTTGGGTTTGATTGGAATGCGGCAATATTAATTGGCTCATTATTTGCTTCCCATACTTTGCTCGCTTATCCAATTATTAATCGTTTAGGCGTAGCTAACAACGAAGCTGTTACAGTCACAATGGGCGCCACTGTTTTTACTGATATTAGTGCCCTATTACTACTCGCTGTATGCATAGCTGTTCACACAAGTCAGCTTAACGTTTTTAGCTTAATTACTCTAATTGGCTGGTTAACTATATATGCAACAGTAGTTTTAGTCGGTTTTGATTGGGCAGGTAAAGAATTTTTTCGACGCTCACGTGAAGACGAAGGACATCAGTTTTTATTTGTATTACTGGTAGTATTTCTTGCTTCGGTTGGCGCCCAGTTAATTGGTATAGAAAAAATTGTCGGAGCATTCTTAGCAGGTTTGGCAGTTAATGAAGCTTTAGCAGACGGTCCTGTTAAAGAAAAAGTCGTGTTTGTCGGTAGTGTATTATTTATACCGATTTTTTTTGTTGACTTAGGGTTACTAGTAGATTTAACTTCGTTGACTCGAAATATAACAACTCTACAACTACCTGCTTTTATTATTGCAGGTTTAATCTTGAGTAAATTCGTCGCAGCAATATTAGCAAAATATTTATATCAATATAACTGGCGAGAAGCAATCACAATGTGGTCATTATCCTTACCACAAGTAGGCGCCACTGTTGCAGCAACACTCGTAGGCTATCGAGCAGGCTTACTACCAGAATCTATATTTAATAGTATTATTCTTTTGATGCTCGTAACTTCAACAATTGGCCCATTAATTACGAGCAGAGCAGCAGTAGGTTTAAATACATCTGTTGCAAAAAAACACTTAGCTGCACCCGTTTATCCATCTGTCAATCAAAATAATAATCCGTTTACAATTGTAGTCCCCGTATATAACCCTCATACTCAGCAACACTTAATTGAAATGGCGGCATTATTGGCGCAACAGGCAAATGGTAAAATAATACCCTTAGCAATTGCAACAGCTGCCGCGCAAATGGATGCACCACGTTTAGAAGCATCATTACAGCGCAGTGAAAGATTATTAGCTAAATCTTGCGCTGTTTCAAAAGCTCTTAACGTCGAGTCTGAACCACTACTTCGTATTGACGATGCTTTTGCACAAGGAATAAGTAGAGCTGCACGCGAGCAAACTGCCAGTTTAATAGTAATGGGATGGGGTAAGCGTACTGGTATACGAGCAAAGCTATTTGGAAATGTTATAGATAACGTGCTTTGGGCATCACATTGTCCTGTTGCCGTCACCCGCTTAGTTGAATCACCAAGAAAAATTCAGCGTATATTAGTACCAATCGAAAATTTAATGGCGCCTGTACTACAACCCGTGCATTTCGCGCACATTTTAGCAGAAGGTTTGCAAGCGCAAGTAACAGTGTTAAACGTATGTGAACGCCGTACAAGTTCAAGCAAAATAGCATCATTACGTGTACAGTTAGGACTAATCGTATCTAAGCTATCACTATCTAATCCACCAGAAGTGCAAATTATCGCCCACGAAAACGTCGCACAAGCAATTCTTCAAGCCGCGCGACTTTACGATTTAGTTGTACTACCTTTTATACGTAATCATACAATACCAGGCGGTTTAGGCATCAGCGATGTTACAACACAGTTAGCACGTCAACTAACATGCTCAATAGTCATGCTCGGAGAACCACAACGCGGTATTGAGGCAACGGCAACTGCTGGTGTGGCGAGTAAAACTGCCGTAGTGTAAAGTGTAAAGTGCTGAGTGCTGAGTTTTTATTTATAACTCCTAACTCCTAACTCCTAACTCCTAACTCCTAACTCCTAACTTTTAACTTATACTCAGCACTCAGCACTCAGCACTTTCTACTCAGCACTCCATTTTTAACCCCGTTTTGGCATTTATTTATCGTTAGTTCAGCATATAGTATAAGTTAAGTTTTTTTGAAGATTGTGTGAATCTTTAATTTTCCTTTATTTATACCGAGCTATATTTGTTATTTTGCAAGTGGCATTTACAACCAGTGGATAGACACGTCTCAATCTCACTTGGCAGCAAATATTGGCTCTTATAGACGAAAAAATACTGACAAAATTTTGTTAGTGATGAATTTTTGGGTTGGTGCTGGGTACCCTAAATACAAGCGCATCTTGAAGTGAATATCTCTAAACATAGGAAAAGTATGAGAATTTTGGTGACGGGCGGAGCTGGGTTTCTTGGTTCCCATCTTATCGACAGACTTATGACCGCTGGGCATGAAGTCATTTGTTTGGATAATTTTTACACGGGCAACAAGCGTAATATCCTGCAATGGTTAGATAATCCTAACTTTGAACTCATTCGCCACGACATCACAGAACCAATTCGGTTGGAAGTAGACCAAATTTACCACTTGGCTTGCCCTGCCTCTCCTGTACATTACCAGTACAATCCCGTGAAAACCGTGAAAACGAATGTCATGGGTACTTTAAATATGTTGGGACTAGCGAAGCGCGTTAAAGCCAGATTTTTCTTAGCTTCGACTAGCGAAGTTTACGGTGACCCTGATGTACATCCACAAAGCGAAGAGTACAGAGGTAATGTTAACCCTATCGGTTTACGCGCGTGCTATGACGAAGGTAAGCGTATTGCTGAAACATTAGCATTCGATTATTACCGTCAGAATAAAGTTGATATACGAGTGGTTCGTATTTTTAACACATACGGTCCACGTATGTTAGAAAACGATGGTCGTGTTGTTAGTAACTTTATTGTCCAGGCATTACAGGGTAAACCTTTAACCGTATACGGTGATGGTTCTCAAACTCGTAGTTTTTGTTACGCTTCAGATTTGATTGAAGGGTTTATTCGCTTAATGAACAGTGACTATGTTGGTCCTGTAAATATTGGTAATCCCGGAGAATATACGATTTTGCAGTTAGCAGAAGCGGTAAGAGACATGATTAATCCAAATGCAGATATAATCCACGAACCTTTACCTTCTGATGACCCACGTCGGCGCCGTCCTGATATTACTAAAGCTAAAACATTGCTTGATTGGGAACCTACCGTGCCTCTTGCAGAAGGATTAAAACTAACAGTGGAAGATTTCCGTCAACGCATAGGCAATGCGGCTATTTAAGCTAAAGACAGTTTTAAATATTACCTCACTTTCATTGTACAAAATTAAGATAGGAATTGAACGAAAATGCGTGTTTGTGTAATTGGTACTGGTTATGTTGGCTTGGTTACAGGTGCTTGTTTAGCACATATTGGTCATGATGTTGTGTGCATCGACAATAACGAAGAAAAAGTCAAAATTATGAAAGCCGGTCAGTCTCCAATATTTGAACCGGGACTTTCTGAAATCATGCAAAGTGCAATTCAATCAGGAAGAATTGAGTTCAGCACCGACATTGCCGCTGGTGTTGCACACGGTGAAATTTTATTTATTGCAGTTGGTACACCTCCACTACCTAACGGTGAAAGTGATACCCGTTATGTAGAAGCAGTTGCCCGCAGCATTGGCGCCAATTTAAATGGTGGTTACAAAGTAATCGTTAACAAATCAACAGTACCCATTGGTTCAGGTGACTGGGTGCGAATGATTGTTCTTGATGGTCTTGCTGAACGTCAAAAACAATTAGTTACAGCAGGTAGCGGCCCCGCAGAAAGGTTGCCCGAAGTTGCAGACTTCGATGTTGTTAGCAACCCAGAATTCTTGCGCGAAGGTTCCGCTGTTTATGACACCTTCAACCCCGACCGAATTGTACTTGGTGGTAACAGCCCTAGAGCAGTCGCATTGATGAAGCAACTTTATGCTCCTATTGTCGAGCGTCAGTTCGCTGAAGATAAAACTGCTGCCCCTGTTGCTGTACTCGCAACAGACCTCAGTTCAGCAGAAATGATTAAATATGCCGCTAACGCCTTCTTAGCTACTAAAATTAGCTTTATTAACGAAGTTGCTAACATTTGCGACCGTGTAGGCGCCGATGTTACTCAAGTTGCGAAAGGTATTGGTTTAGATTCACGTATTGGTAGCAAGTTCCTCAATGCTGGTATTGGTTGGGGTGGTTCATGTTTCCCCAAAGATGTTAGTGCGCTTATTCACACTGCTGATGACTACGGTTACGAAGCTCAACTCCTCAAAGCTGCTGTTAGCGTTAACGAACGTCAGCGTTTAATTGCATTAGAAAAACTACAACAAGCTCTGAAAATTCTTAAAGGCAAAACTGTAGGATTACTCGGCTTAACATTTAAGCCTGATACAGATGACTTACGTGATGCACCTGCACTAAATTTAATTGAACAACTCAATCGTCTCGGCGCCAAAGTTAAAGCATACGACCCAATCGTTTCTCAAACCGGAATGCGTCACGGTCTTTCGGGCGTATTAGTAGAAACTGACGCGGAACGTCTTGCAGATGGTTGTGATGCTTTAGTACTAGTTACCGAATGGCAACAATTCATCACCCTAGACTATAACAAAATGGCTAAGTTGATGAGCCACCCTGTAATTATTGACGGTCGTAACTTCCTCAACCCTCAAGATATGGAAAAAGCTGGTTTCCAATATATCGGTGTCGGACGGTAAACTGTAGGGTGGGCTGAAGCCCACCATTACTTAACCAGTTTGCGGAATTCTTTCAATTTCCGCATAACCACTAAAAATTAGATTTTTGCCTTCGGTTTCCAAACGGTTTAACCGCATTTTGACGCCATCCAAGTCAAAGCGGTCTAAATCAACCATATTATCTAAAATTTCTGCCAGTATTAATCCCAAAGTCTTTGAAGAATCCTTTTGTTCTTCTGATACAGTAATTAGCTCAATTTCTGGATTTTGAAACGAAACACGGCGCCGTTTTTGAATACCAATAGTAACGCTCATAATAATAGGTATGAGTACGCCTGAATTAAAATCAGCTTTAGCAATAATCTTCAAGCGGTTTTCTGGTAGAAGCTCCACTTGAACATCTTTAAACGAAACAGGATTACCACCTGATAGCTCAGTTAATTGTGGTAATAAGAGATTTTCTAAACGCTTTGTGACAAGTTCAGCGCCAAAAGCCTGATTAATACCAGCTTCAGATAAAACAACTTGGGCAACAGCTTGTGTTGGTTGCTTGAGTTTTAGCTTTCCACTCAGTACCGAACTAAAATCAATTGCGACTGCATCAGTTTCAAATGACATCTCCTCGACTGCAAAGTCGCGACGAATCATTAAACCTCGTCCGCTCATCTTAAAGCTGTCAATACTACCTTGCAATAACTTGCTGCTTGGAAAGCAACGCACAGAGACTTCGACAGACTCGCTTTTTGTAAACAAATGGCGAATAGTCTGACTCGCTACTGTGTTGAGCATACGCTCTCCCCAGTCAGTGCCTTTTGGATCTGTTAAACCAGTTAGTCCGCCGAACATTTGCGTTTGGTATTTATACTTCCATGTATTTTTGTAACAAAATATGAACAATACAGCAAGTCGGTATATCCGTTTAAAAAGACTGGGCAATTACAAACGCTGCAATAAACTTAAACCATGTGTATCAGTACCACAGGTAGCATACAAACCATATTGGTCTGCAAGACGAAGCACTTGTTCAGTTTCAATCGTGCTAGGTTTCCAAGGTTTAGGGTTGTTATAAGCATAAAAAGCCTCTACCGCGTCGATTCCCAGCCTAGCCGCTTCTGGAATTAAGTCAAACAACGGTCTGCGGTAGCGTGCTGGGTGGGCAAGTACTGCTAGTCCCGAAGCTTCGTGAATAGCGGCAATTACATTTTGCGCTTCATAATCATCACCAGTCACACATCGTCGTTGAATATATGGCTTCATGCTTGGGTGTTCAACATCAAATGCATAACCTAGAATATGAACTTCGGCGCCTAATAAATTGGCGTTAATTTCTACACCACTCCACAAATGTGGTGTTTTACATCCTTGGTTTTTCCATTGCCAATCTTCAAGCCATAACATCGCAGCTTCATAACCCCCAATTGTGTGGTGGTCAGTAATTGCTAGTCCCTTCAAACCATAAGCAATTGCTTGTTCTATCAATGCATTTGGTTGCAACTTCCCATCTGAATAAACTGTGTGCAGGTGAAAGTTATAAAATTGAGGGCAAGATGAAGCACTAATATTTTGGAATACTTCCTTTAAAAGCTCTTTAGACGTAACAGTGCGAGCAAAATTTACAGTCATAACCTCTTCTATTTAAGTTAAATAGTATTTATTTTTACTTTTTAGATACACCTTCTATGATTTTTGTCACATTCAGCACTATTTTGTAGTGTCAACCGTGATTTTTGTAATAATGTGTGGCAAAATTTTGCGATATGTTAAGACTACGTTAGCAAATTTAAAAGCTTATAGTCATGAGTATTTTCGATTGGTTATATTAAAGAAACCCGGTAACTTCTACGAAACCGGGCGGCTTTTAATACAAGTCTTAGGTAGGTATACCTATTAATTCACCGGCGCCAGAAACGACTTCTCCAATCTTTGAAGCTGTAATGTTATGTGAAGCAAAGTAACTAATTGTTTGCTCTGCTTGCTGTGGTGGCACTATTACAACAAATCCAATACCCATATTAAAAGTGTTGTACATTGCAGCTTGACCGACATCACCTGTTTGTGCGAGCCATTCAAACACAGGTGGAATAGTCCAATTCAATTCGATTTTAATTGCCTGACCAGCACCGAGACAACGCGGCAAATTTTCTGGCAACCCACCACCTGTAATATGTGCCATCCCGTGAATTTCTAGCCCTGAAGCGCGGGCTGCTAATATTGGCTTAACGTAAATTTGTGTTGGATTCAAAAAAGTATCACCCAAACTTTTACCACCAAGTATATTTGGTTTATCATCCCATGCCAAATTATTATCGCTAATAATTTTTCTTACCAAGCTATAACCATTACTATGAACACCAGTACTTGGTAGTGCGATAGCAATATCTCCAATTTGTACCTGTGAAGTATCAAGCAAAAGACTTTTTTCAACAATTCCTACACAGAAACCAGCCAAGTCATACTCACCAGCTTGATAAAATCCTGGCATTTCAGCAGTTTCACCACCAAGTAAAGCACAACCTGCTTGCTTACATCCCGAAGCAATACCTGCTACGACTTGAGTTAGTTGTTCGGGTTCTAACTTTCCTGTTGCAACATAATCTAAAAAAAACAAAGGTTCGGCGCCGTTGGTCAATATATCATTAACGCACATCGCAACTAAATCAATACCGACTGTATCGTGACGGTTAAGCATATGCGCGATTTTGAGCTTCGTTCCCACACCATCAGTACCCGACACAAGTACAGGTTCCTTATAGCCAGAAGGTAATTGAAAGCAACCGCCAAAACCACCCAATCCACCCAGAACTTCAGGTCTAAACGTGCTATGAACCAAATTACGAATTTGATTTACAAAAGCTCGACCAGCCTCAACATCAACTCCAGCCTCGCGGTAATCCATGTCGTCAAAACACCGTTATCAATCCAACGACTAACTAGGCTATCATCACACGAATACAAATTTTTATTTTTTTTTAACAAAGCTAATGTCAAAGCTAATATTAAAAAACTTCACTTTCTCTTCCACGCCACCACTCACCGAGTTTCATCATATCTTGGTGAATATCTTCTAATTCTTTTACATATTCTTCGTGAGAAATTTCTGCGCGACGCTCTTGCAGCTTTTTGAGTCGCAGTTGAACTAGCAGCCAAGGTTTAGAGGCGCCGTTTGTAATATTGATGTAATGGGCTATATCTTTGCTATCCATTCGTTTGGATTTTATCTATAAGGGGAAGGGCAGGCTTTTGTAAACCTGCCCTACAAACTATGCTGCTGCCATGTTGTGAGCTACGAAATCCCAGTTAACTAGTTTATCGAGGAAGTTCTTGATAAACGCAGGGCGAGCATTTTTAAAATCAATATAGTATGCGTGTTCCCATACATCAAGAGTTAATAATGCTTTTTTGCCGTGTGCAAGTGGGTTTTCGGCGTTTGGTGTTTTCATAATAGAAAGCTTGTCACCATCATCAACCAACCAAGCCCAACCGCTGCCAAACTGGGTTGCAGCAGCATTTGAGAATTCTTCAGCGAACTTATCGTAGCCACCAAAGTCTTTCTCAATTCGAGCGCTGAGGTCACCTGTAGGGGCGCCGCCACCTGAAGGTTTCAAACAGTTCCAAAAGAATGTATGATTCCAAACTTGGGCTGCATTATTGAAAACGCCAGCTTTGGAAGAATCTTTGAAGGAGATTTGAATTACCTCTTCAAGTGACTTGTTGGCTAAATCAGTACCATCAACCAACTTGTTGAGATTATCTACATAAGCTTTGTGATGCTTACCATAATGATATTCAAAGGTTTCGGCTTTCATGCCGTATGGTTCGAGCGCATCTTTTGCAAAGGGGAGTGGTGGTTGTTCAAATGCCATTGTGTAAAATCCTCTCTTTACCGTTTTTAGTTTAGAGCTTTGAGCGCTTGTTATAAAACTTAATATTCTGATTTTACAAGTAAATGTGCTTGATTGAGGCAATTTTGATGTTTACATAAATAACGTCACACATTTAGCAGATTTTTGGAATGTATCTTTGGCATGAAATTGATATTCTCTTACTCTCTGTGTACTCTGCGTCTTGGTGGTAAAAGATATATTGACCACACAGGCAAGGATGCCTGTGCTACAACCCATCAGAATTAATGGTGATGGAGTGCTGGGATGTTAGATGTTGGAAAATTCCATTGTGTCGATGAATGCTAGTATATTTGCTTTCATCGCTTCGGCTTCGGTTTCGATAGAGTCAGGAGTTTCACCACTAAAGAAGCAGCGCTGACTAGTAACTATGTATATAAAATCATGTTGTTGAAATGCGATGATGCCACGAAATGCATCTAGTCTTTGTGGATGACCGTTATTTTCTTGTTTGGATATTGTACAGCCACCAGGCATGTTCACCAAAGCAAAATAGGCGCCTTGCATTTCATTCGGTAAAAATTCAGTATATTCCACAGAAGCAGAAGATAAATTAGCGACTATTGCTTGGGGAATATATTTATCGAGTAGAACAGATTCAAAATATTGCTCACGAACAGAATCATCAATTTCGTCTCGCTGGGATGGGGGAATAAGGTAATAATCAATTCTTAGTAAAGTTCCGTAGTCATCAGAAAAACCAACCATCCCCTCAGCAGACTGGATTTTTCCACCTGTATCAGGAGTAACTGGAATGGAGACAGTAAAATTACCTTCAGGAGAAGAGTAAACGTCTTCTTCAAAATCAGTTGTTTCATCACCCAGAATATCTTCGTCAACTTCCTCAAACGCAGTTAAAACTTCTTCGATAACTTCGTTTGCTTCTTCGTCTTCCACTTCTAACACAGATTGTAACTGCTTGAGTAAAGGCATTTTCGAGGAAGGAATATCAATATCATCCTCCGATACTAAAACGCTAACTCCTGCTGCAAACCCATCTAGAACTAGTTCGTCAGTAAGGAATTCCGAGGCAGTGTTAAATAAAGCACCTAGCCCATCAGTCTCCGCAATTGAAATTAATTTACTAACAATTTCAGAAAGTGCATTGTCGTCATACTGCTCAAATACCTCAAAACCCCAGAGGATATCAACAAGCATTTCGATATCTACATTTTCAAGCGTTACATCTGCTGCTGTTGTGACAACTGCAATCGCAGCAACTGCTTCTTCTGGACTTAACTCTTCTTGAGATACATCGTCCGATTGAAAAATTTTATCGTACTTACCCATGTTTACCCCTTATTGTCAGCTTTCCACTATCTATTCTTCCTTATCTCTATCCCCCAATAGCTAAATCATCAGATAATATAGACCTCGGTATTGCTGCCAATTGGAGAAACGAATGGGTCGCGCAAAGAAGGTTGTTTTAGCATATTCTGGTGGGGTAGATACTTCGGTATGTATTCCCTACCTCAAACAAGAATGGGGTGTAGAAGAGGTAATTACTCTCGCTGCTGACCTAGGACAGGGTGATGAATTAGAGCCTATTCGCTCTAAAGCATTAAAATCGGGTGCTAGTGAATCACTAGTTATGGATGTAAAAGATACTTTTATCAAGGATTATGCTTTTGGCGCCATTCAAGCTAATGCTTTATATGAGAACCGTTATCCTCTAGGAACTGCGCTTGCACGTCCACTAATTGCAAAAATATTAGTAGAGGTGGCAGAAAAATATGGTGCAGATGCCATCGCACATGGTTGTACGGGTAAAGGTAATGACCAAGTACGTTTCGATGTTTCAACTGCTGCTTTAAAGCCAGACTTAAAAATTTTGGCGCCAGCACGCGAGTGGGGAATGAGTCGAGAAGAAACAATTGCTTACGGTGAGCGTTTCGGCATTCCAGCACCCGTCAAAAAATCTTCCCCTTATAGTATTGACAAAAACCTACTTGGTCGGAGTATAGAAGCGGGGGTGTTAGAAGACCCAGCAATGGAACCTCCCGAAGAAATCTATGAAATGACCAAAGCAATAGCTGACACTCCTAACGAACCAGAATATATTGAAATTGGATTTGTAAAGGGTATTCCAACAACCATCAACGGAGAACCAAAAAATCCCGTTGAATTAATCGAAACGCTGAATACAACAGCAGGCAATCACGGTATTGGACGGATTGATATGATTGAAAACCGTCTTGTTGGAATTAAATCGCGGGAAATCTACGAATCTCCAGCAATGGTAGTTTTAATCAATGCCCATCGTGATTTAGAAAGTTTGACGTTAACAGCAGATGTTACTCAGTACAAAAGGGGAATTGAACAAACTTATACCCAAATAGTCTATAACGGCTTATGGTATAGCCCATTAAAAGCTGCACTCGATGCTTTCATTCAAAAAACCCAAGAGCGCGTATCTGGAACAGTACGTTTAAAGTTATTTAAAGGCAATGCCACAATTGTTGGGCGCCGCTCTGAAAATACTTTATATACACCTGACCTGGCAACATATGGCGCCGAAGACCAGTTCGACCATAAAGCTGCCGAAGGCTTTATTTATGTTTGGGGACTGCCAACCCGCGTTTGGTCACAAACAGGACAATAAATAGTTGGCAACGGATGTAACGGATGTAACGGATGAGTTATTCATTACAAACTAATTTCTGCTTTATGCAATTACAAGCCTAGTTACATCAGTTAATTATTTGTTGTTAATCTTCAAATGTATTTGATTTATCCTCTGGGAATTTTGGCACCATAAGGTTATTTTCCTAGAGGATATAAATGTATTTGATTTATCCTCTAGGAATTTTGGCACCATACGGTTATTTTCCTAGAGGATATAAATGTATTTGAGTTATCCTCTAGGAATTTTGGCGCCATACGGTTATTTTCCTAGAGGATATAAATGTATCTAACTTATCCGTTACATCCGTTGTATCCGTTGCAAGTTAACCCTACTCTCCAGTGCCAATTTTTTCTTGCCGAGATTCAAACCATAAAGGAATAAATATAACGGCTGCTAAAATTAACAGGGCTAAAAGTGCAAACTGACTAACCCAAGCAACCAGTTGTTCTAACGAGACAACTTTACCTGCAAAGTAAGCTAGCGTCACCATTACACTGCCCCAAATACTAGCTCCTGCAATGTTGACTAGAAAGAATTTACCGAACGGCATACCAACAATACCTGCGAGCGGCGCCAAGAAAATTCGCAATAAAGCAAAAAATCTGCCAAAAAATACGGTTTTGACGCTATTTTCACTAAATTTATCTTTAATACTTAAAAGTCGTACTTCCGAAATACGCAGCAGTTGCCCAAACTTGACTAATAACGGCCAACCACCTGCACGTCCTATCCAGTAGCCGAAAATTCCGCCTATCGTGGCGCCTGCTACTGCATCAAATAATACAAACCAATACCTTAGTTCATTACTACCAGCAAGGAAACCTCCAACTAACGTCACAGTTTCCCCTGGAATTGGGATGCCTAAGTTTTCTAATAATATACCCACAAAAATTGCCAAATACCCATAGTGGTGAGCAATCTCTTGGATATTCTCCAGCGAGATAAATTCTAACGACATCTGTTACCGCTATATTTACATTTGTTTACCTTACCTATATCTTGACGGTTTTTGATATTTAGTGTCAAATCTTCAGATAAGTACTAAAGTACTTACAACGGTACTTGCGACGAACATTAAAAATATCTTATTGTTATTATTGAAAATACGTATATTTGCTATTTCCGAAAGTAGAGGTAATTATTAATTCAAAGGGAACAGTAATTTTACGGTTCTATTATCAAGTACTAGCAAATGAAATTATTAAAAGCAAATAAAAGTTATTTTCTGTTGGAGTGTAAATAATTTTACTTATCTGAGTAATTTTTACTTAGACTTAGACTACATCAGCAGTTTTACGTAAAGATTTCATGATATATTTATTAAAACTTCACAAATGTATAGATAAATTATAAAAAGTCTGTAAAAGATACGAAAGCTACCGAATTTATGGTGATCTTATGCGTATATTGAGATAGTTAATACAATTTATACGACATGAATACTGATGTTCTTCGACTAAAGCAAATTGCAGCGCAACTCAGAATTTCTGAGTAGTGTAGTAGTTTCTGGTTAAGAAGAATTTGTTATTTATGTCATTTTTCTGTTTTTGCCCGTTACAATTACCTGATTAAATTCATGACTAATTCATCCGAGTCCCAAGTAGTTTTGTTCCAACCTAGTGAACGTATTGATTCACAAACTGGAATTGATTTGAACCAAAAGATAAGTCAAATTACCCCAAGTGCTAACCAACTGTGGGTTATCGACTTAGCTAAGGTAAATTTCATGGACAGTTCTGGTCTAGTTCCACTGGTAAATGGTTTAAAAGCTGCACGTCAACATGGTTGTCGTTTAGTTCTTTGCAATGTTCAAGCTCCTGTTCGGTTGGTTTTAGAGCTTACCCAACTTGACTCTGTGTTTGAAATTTATAACTCTTATGAAGATGCAGTTCTTACTGCTGACAATGACGAAACTTTTTTATCTGCAACACGCTAAAAAATACATCTAAACCTTCGATGGTTTAAGCTGATTTTACCAAGATTTTATTTTCAAGCAACATTGAGCAATACCTATGATTATTATAGTGCGAGCGCTCAATTGTAACCTGTGAAAAAGGCGCCGTAGTATGGTCCTGCTTCTGTGTTAGTAACTGATTGCAAGAGCGCAAATGGCCATTACTCACGGCTTGCTTGGATGAATAATGTAACGTATTTATGTGTGTAAGTAAGTAAGTAAATATAGATGCGCGTATCGCGGTCATTATTAGTCGAATTTTAGTTTTAATGTTTTAGGGTAATTCTAAGCTTATCCTCAACTATTTATATATTTAGTTCATACATTTGGAACAGTTGACATATTTCCATCTGGAGATGACAAACGCGGAAAATTTGGTAAGTCTATACCACTGTGCGTTGCCGTGCGAGTTTTTAAAGCTAAACGGTAACTAACGCTTTGCAGTTCTGCTTGTAATTGTCTGTTTTCGCGTTGCAGTGTAGCTACTTTCTCACGAACTGGCGCCATTCGCTCTTCAAATTTACGGCGGTAAATTTGCGGAAGTTCTTGTACAACTTGCTCTAACATTCGACTACGGTCTGTCAGTTCTTGAACTGTTTGCCGCAGTTGATATATTTCTGTATCACGAGATGTGATTTGGTCTTGATAGAATGTGACTTGTTGCTCAACTGCTTGTAGCTGCTCACGCAGTGCTATCAGTTGAGTTTGATGACGCTCTGAAACTTCCGGACCAGGCATAAAGTTTGTATTGCCTTTTACCAGTCGAAACAATTCTTGCGAAAGTTGTTGTACGAGCTGGTCACGCAGTTGCAATTCTTGACGCAACTTCGACGCTTCCGTAGAGAGAGCTTGAATTGTGGAGTTATCAGTTTGGCTCACAGTATGTTTACGCTCCCATTACAAAAACTTTACCACCATTAGGTATAACAGCGTCATCCCGGAGACGGCAAGTAACTGCTAATGTAGCATATGTATAAAGATACTGGGTACAAAGTGCGACACACTCTTAATTAAGAGAGTAGACTTTGTACCCAGTGCTTACGTACTTACTAAAGTTATTTAAGTAAAGTTTATGCGGCTTCTTCTGTAACTTCTTCAGCAGGTGCCAACTTGACTTCTTGTTTAATGGTCAAATAACGGATTACTTCTTCGCTCAAACGCATCGCGCGCTCAACTGGTGCAATTGCTTTTCCACCATTTTTATAGTTCATTTGCACGTAAACACCATCGCGGTGCTTGCCAATTTCATATGCGAGGCGCCGCTTGCCACGATTTTGAATTTCGATTTCTTCTGCACCTTGTTCTTTGAGCAAGTTTTCGTATTTGCTAATGTTTTGCTCGACTTGCTCGTCTCCAAGGTCGGGACGAAGAATGTACATTGTTTCGTAAACGGTTTGCATGATTAGATAGTAATCCTTTTGGACAAAATGGCTGTACTGTCGCGTTTCGATTCAAACTAAAAGGCAGTTGAATGGCTTTGTAGACAGTTTTTCAGCAAGGAACTACTATCATATCAGCTTTTATCTCAAATGAATGAGTTTTATGGAACCCGTGGTAATCTTACAATTAGTAAGCTTTGTCGTGAGTTCCCTTGAAATAAACGAAAAGCCAACTGCTGTTTGCCTTTATAACGAGATACTACGACTGGTGAGAAGCAAGGATATTAGTTATGGCACAGCGCTACGTGCGAGTTCAAAATCTTGAAGGGCAGATTTTTTATGGTTTGCTCCAGTTATCGCTTGATGTGGTTGTATTAGATGCACCTCCTTGGATGCAAGGTCAACCCACAGATTTAACGTTGGCGCCAGATAGTTATCACATTCTTGCTCCTTGTGCGCCATCTAAAATTATAGCGGTTGGAAAAAATTATGCGGATCACGCTCAAGAAATGGGTACTTCTGTACCAAATGAGCCGCTAATATTTATGAAGCCACCAACAACGGTTATTGCCTACAAAGAAAACATCATGTATCCCCCTCAATCGCAGCGTGTAGATTATGAGGGAGAATTGGCGTTAGTAATAGGCGCCCCTACAGTTGGTTGTACACAGAATGAAGCGACTGATAAAATATGGGGTTACACAATTGCCAATGATGTAACCGCACGAGATTTGCAGTCAAAAGACGGGCAATGGACGCGAGCAAAGGGATTTGACACTTTCTGTCCTATTGGACCTTGGATTGTGCGCGAAATTAATCCTGGCGCCCGCTTGCAAACTTTTCTAAATGACGATACCAAACCAGTACAATCGGCATGTATTGACCAAATGGTGTTTTCACCAGATTATTTAGTGTCATATATAAGTCAAGTGATGACGCTATTACCTGGAGATGTCGTGTTGACAGGTACACCACTTGGAGTAGGACCACTTAGATTAGGGGACCGCATCCGCGTTGAAATTGAAGGAATTGGTCGTTTAGAAAATGTTGTAGTAGCGCGCTCTTAACGATGAAAGCTATAAAGGCTACTACTAACGAACCTGCATATAGACTGCATCTGAAATTGCTGGAATTTCTGCGTAACGTCCAAGTATTGATTGCACAATCGAATACGCAGATGCAACAACGATGCCAAGAAAAATTGTTGTGGCTAAGGTAGAGAGCGCAAACCCATTACCCGTAATACCAATCAACTCTAGTAATATAGTGCATAAAATAATCACAATATCTAAAAGAATTGCCTGCATCGTGTTAAAACGAATAAAGTGGGGCACTCTTTCATTTCGGACTACTAGCATAAATAAGGCAAAGAATATAATCAACCCACCCAGCCCAAACGGGAAGCTGCGAGCGATTGTATTATAGACAGCTGATACTGCGAACAGAGGACTAAATACTACCGCGAGAGGTGGGAACTCTGACAGTAAAGGTCTACCAAAATTTGATACCTCAATTAAAGGAAGTAAATAAGGTAAACAAGCAAAAATACGGTCTTTAACGGTTGTCGAGCCGCGCCAACTCATGCTACGTTCTCCTATGCCTAACAGTAACGTTGTGTATATCTAGGATAACGTAGTAATCGCTGCTTGGCATTGCTCCCGGCTTTTCACAGGCGCCATACACACATGTGCCACAGATATGATAAATAATATTAATGTTTTACCGATATTTTAGTATAAATCTTTATTAATACTGGAAAATGTGGTATAATTTGAAATTTGGTGAACAGAGGCGAAATTTAGGATAAAGCTTGTGCATAGTTTTAGAAAAGGCGTGAATCCCTAACGCAGGACACGTGTTTTTTTGTTAGTATTCAAAAAAAGCCATGATTGTGATGCCATTGCTTTTTACGAGGCAATTGTAAGTAATTGTAAAGAGTACTTGAAACGAGTAATTAAAACAATAGTAAATTTCAAACCAAACTTGAATGTCGGATTATTCTCAAGAAAACTTCCCATTACGGTCTGTAGCAGTGACAAATAGTCCGTTTAAAGCCACTCAATTAAACAGCGATGATGCCAGTGCCCGACTTGCTTTTTCAGCCAGCTTGGCGGCATCTGACCGCAAAGCAGGAGATATTGTGATACTTAGGGTCGCGGATGTTTCCTATATTGCAGACTATTTTGTGGTGACAACAGGCTTTTCACGTGTTCAGGTTCGAGCAGTTGCGGATGCGATTGAAGACAAAATTAAAGAGGATTTGCAACGTGTTCCCCTACGGATAGAAGGGAAAGCAGAAGGAAATTGGGTGCTGTATGACTACGGTGATGTCATAGTTCACGTTATGATGCCTAAAGAGCGCGAATTTTATAATTTAGAAGCTTTTTGGGGTCATGCGGAACGTATCGATTTTACAAATGAGTGAAGCTTGCCTTTGCGGAGTGAGCCATGACTAAGTCTTCTGTTTCATGTCCAGTGCCAACCGAGCAACAACCCGTCAACGAATATGAACAGTTGAAATCGGCTTGGTTGTTTCGCGATTGTACTGCCGAATTACGGGAGTACACAATTAGAATCGCTTGGATTTACGGTTTGTCCTGGCTAATTGCTGGTCCATTGTCTGCTGCTAGTTTTCCACCCCACAAGTTCATTGCTCAGTTTGCTCTTAGTGCTGCTGCTGGAGCTAGTATTGGCGTTGTACTTGTATTGGTGCGATTGTACTTGGGGTGGTCATACGTGCGCGACCGTCTTTTCAGCCCGGTAATATTTTATGAAGAGTCGGGATGGTATGACGGTCAAACTTGGGCAAAGCCAACAGAAATACTAACGCGCGACCGTTTGATAGTCACGTATCAAATTCAACCAATTTTGCGGCGCCTGCAACTAACGTTTGCCCTTATGTTTGTGTTGTATATTGCTGGTACTATAGTTTGGCAGATTATATAAAAAGTATTGAGCAGAAACGCAGCAATGGCAAAAAGAACTCAAGCCGCAGCATTGGAAGTCAGGTTGCTGCGTGAAGGTATTATTGAATCTCGACACACAGTACAAGCAGTAGTGTCAGATGAACGAGGCAGAGTTTTATCAGTTGCAGGCAATGCTGAAACCGCTACATTTGTACGTTCGGCACTTAAGCCGTTTCAAGCACTTTGTGTGACAACAACAGGAACTCTCGAGCGTTATGACTTGAGTGATAAAGATTTAGCTATTATCACTAGTTCGCACAAAGCCAGTATTGAGCAGGTGCGACAAGTTTTTAATATTCTCTGGAGGGCAGATATTGACCCTACTGCACTGCAATGCCCAGTTCCTGATGGTAAACGAAGTCGTCTAGAGTACAATTGTTCGGGAAAACATGCTGGAATGCTCGCGGTTTGTCAGCAGCGACATTTTCCTTTACATAGCTATTTAGACCGTAAACATCCAGTTCAGCAAATAATCATTGGTAAGGTAGCGGAATTGCTACGAATGCCAGCGGATGAATTTATTAGCGTTCATGATGACTGTGGAGTTCCAACATATTTATTACAGCTAGCGCAAATGGCACATTTGTACGCCAAGCTCGCCGAGCGTAGCAATTTAGATATGGAGAGAATTGTACGCGCGATGACGCATCATCCGGTGATGGTGGCTGGAGATGGAGAGTTTGACACCGAATTAATGCGCCATTGTCCGGGAGAACTCGTTAGTAAAGCCGGAGCAGAGGGTGTGCAGTGTATTAGCAGACTCGGCGAAGGCATGGGACTGGCGATTAAAGTTATAGATGGAGCAAAGCGAGCCAGAAATGCCGCCGCAATTCATTTACTCCAGCAAATGGGTTGGATTTCTCCAACTAGTGCCCAAGCAATGGCAGAAAAATTTATGAACCTCGGTCAGTATAAGCGTTTGGAAGTTATTGGAGAATTATCAATTTTATAGTTGCTTTATTTAGAACTTGAGTATATACTATAAAAAGACGACGCGGGATAGAGCAGCCTGGTAGCTCGTCGGGCTCATAACCCGAAGGTCAGTGGTTCAAATCCACTTCCCGCCACCAATTAAAAAACTCTGTAGTTAATACTTACAGAGTTTTTTTATGTCTATGTGCTTGTATTTTATAAAAAAGCTAGACTAAAACTTCCTTGTAGACTTATTATTATTGATTGTGAGTTTTCGATAAAACAGTCACTGACCGCACTCTTAAGAGACGGGGCTTGAAATAGGGAAACTAACCATTTCTTGCTCATCGAGTTAAAGCAGTGTCTAGCTTAGAGGTTAACAGCCTAAACTGAATTGTCTGGGTGTGGTAGCCCAAAGGATGTTAAGAATGCTCCCCAAGTTTTTAACCGCTCCGACAGTCAGTAGCCCCCGGGGTATATACACGGGTTTTGCAAGATTCCTGGCTTTCAATGCATAAAAATCTTGCATTCAAACTAACAACCACTCAGGATTAATCCTGGCTTAGTCGTTTCCTCCCTGAAGCTCAAGTTACAGGGTTTTCAAACTCTCAGGAAGTTTTTCATGAACGCTCAAGAAATTATCCGCTCAATTGAATCGGAGCAGCTCAAATCAGACTTGCCTGACATTTACGTCGGCGATACAGTCAAAGTTGGTGTAAAAATCAAAGAAGGCGAAAAATTTCGCGTTCAGCCTTACGAAGGTGTAGTAATAGCCAAGCGTAATGGTGGCATTAACGAAACTATTACTGTCCGTCGTGTATTCCAAGGCATTGGTGTTGAACGAGTTTTCTTGCTTCATTCTCCCCGTATTGACAGCATTAAGATTATTCGTCGTGGTAAAGTTCGTCGTGCAAAACTTTACTATCTACGCGACCGTGTTGGTAAGGCAACCCGCATTAAACAACGGTTTGACCGTTCTTTGTAAACAAACTGACCGAAGGAGAAAATGTTTGTGATAGCGGCATTCAGCCGCTTAGTCTTTTTCAAAGAGCGAAATTTTTATTTTTTATAAAAATATTGCCCAAGTTGCGTTATAATGGTGAAAGTTCAGCGTTTGGGACTGAATTAAAGACATTACAAGCGCTCTTAGTTCAGTTGGTAGAACGCAGGTCTCCAAAACCTGATGTCGGGGGTTCAAGTCCTCCAGGGCGCGCTCTCAATAGAAAGATTGCAACCCGAAAGATTTCAAAAATCTTGTAGTATTAACCACAAGACAAGAAAATTTCGGGTAGAATCTTATTAACTATTATTTACAGCTCTTGCTTCGAGTTGTTGAAATCAGGAGCTAGAGCTGTAAGTTGTTGACTGGATGTATGAATCTCGTTGAGAATTGATTATTCTTAGCGGCAGGCACGGAAGATAGCGAAAAGGGAGGTGAAACCGTGAGCAAGAAAAACGAAGCTGAAATAGCAGAAACTTCGGGTGGGTTCAGCGTCAACAAATTTGTTGAAGGCACTAAAGAAGAGTTCGAGAAAGTTGTCTGGCCCAGTCGAAAGCAAGTAATTAGTGAGTCAGCGGCTGTATTGTTAATGGTGACACTTTCAGCAGCGTTGATTTTTTTAGTTGATAAACTCTTTACGTGGGGCGCCCAACAGGTATTCGGATGACTTCTGTAACAGACTCTGGTTACAACGAACAAGCTTTGCACGATTCGGAAACCGGGCAAGATAATGCTTCTTCTAAGGTTTCTCGCTGGTATGCAGTGCAAGTAGCATCGGGTTGTGAAAAGCGTGTTAAAACAAACTTGGAGCAGCGCATTCAAACATTTGATGTAGCTGATAAAATACTTCAGGTGGAAATACCACACACACCCGCCGTCAAAATCCGTAAAGATGGTAGTCGCCATCAAACCGAAGAAAAAGTCTTCCCCGGCTATGTGCTGGTGAGGATGATCATGAATGATGATGTCTGGCAGGTAGTACGCAACACCACCCATGTAATTAACTTCGTGGGGGCAGAGCAAAAACGCGGAACAGGTCGAAGTCGCGGTCACGTTAAACCCGTACCGTTGAGTAATTCTGAAGTCGAGCGAATCTTTAAACAGACTACCGAACAGCAAGAAGTCGTCAAGATTGATATGACGACGGGTGACAAGATAATTGTGCTTTCTGGTCCATTTAAAGACTTTGAAGGTGAGGTGATTGAAGTTAGCCCAGAGCGGAGTAAACTTAAAGCCTTACTATCAATATTTGGACGAGATACACCGGTCGAACTAGAATTCAATCAGGTAGAGAAACAGAGCTAAAACAAAATGGCGAAGAAAGTTGTAGCGGTTATTAAGTTGGCACTTAACGCAGGTAAAGCCAACCCAGCACCGCCTGTAGGTCCCGCGCTTGGTCAGCACGGTGTTAATATCATGATGTTCTGCAAAGAATATAATGCCAAAACAGCCGACCAAGCTGGGATGATTATTCCTGTAGAGATATCGGTATTTGAAGACCGGAGTTTTACATTCATCCTTAAAACTCCTCCAGCTTCGGTACTAATTAAAAAAGCGGCAAAAATAGAAACAGGGTCGAATGAACCGAATAAAAAGAAAGTCGGTTCCATTACGAAAACCCAGTTACGTGAAATAGCCCAAACAAAAATGCCCGACTTGAATGCCAACGATATTGATGCAGCAATGAACATCATCGCTGGAACAGCAAGAAATATGGGTGTTACAGTTACAGAGTAGAAAGTGCTGAGTGCTGAGTGCTGAGTAGAGGTTAGGAGTTAGGAAAGGATTCGTAACTTTGAAGGAACTTTTTGCTCTTGGGCTTTTAATTTTGAGTTAAGTAAATTTTATTGGGGGAGAGGTTTTTACTTCGTAATAGACCCCAGGAGAGTAGAAAATGGGAAAGAAAGTATCACGTCGAATGCAGGCCTTGCTTGCGAAAATAGAAGATAGAGATTATGCACCGCTAGATGCATTAGCTTTACTTAAGGAAACCGCAACAGCAAAATTTCCAGAAGCAGCAGAAGCTCATATCCGTTTAGGAATTGACCCAAAATATAGTGACCAGCAACTGCGTACAACTGTTGCATTACCCAAAGGAACAGGTAATGAAGTTCGTGTAGCAGTAATTGCGCGAGGCGAAAAAGTAACAGAAGCTACCAACGCAGGCGCCGATATTGTTGGTTCAGAAGAACTAATCGACGAAATCCAAAAAGGTATGATGGATTTCGACAAATTGATTGCAACACCCGATGTAATGCCACAAGTTGCGAAGCTTGGTAAATTACTTGGTCCAAGAGGGTTGATGCCTTCACCAAAAGGTGGTACTGTTACTTTTGATTTAGTCAGCGCAATTTCTGAATTCAAAGCTGGTAAATTAGAATTCCGAGCAGACAGAACTGGTATTGTTCATGTTATGTTTGGTAAAGTGGCATTTGCGCCTGACGATTTATTAATTAACTTAAAGGCGTTGCAAGAAACTATCGACCGTAACCGTCCTAGTGGCGCCAAAGGTCGTTACTGGCGAAGTATGTACGTTGCTTCAACAATGGGACCCAGCATCCGTATTGACATCAACGCACTTCGTGACTTAAAAATGAACGAAACCTAAAAAAGTGCTGAGTAGAAAGTCCTGAGTGCTGAGGAATTAAATACAAGTTAAAACTCAGCACTCAGCACTCAGAACTCATAACTAAATATAGTAGCCAGAGACAGCAGGTGCAAAATGCTTAATATCCTGCCGAGGTTTACGTCTAAGTATTTATAGTTTAGTTTCACAATTAAAAGTGTGAAATTGATTTTACTGGATGTAATACGATTTTAGAAATCGACCTTGATGTAAAACCCTGGCTCGCACGGAAGCTGGGGTTTATTGTTTGCGCGCGCACTTAATATAAGGGCGGGTTAATCATTATCTTCCTTAGTCTTAGGATATTTCTAAACCCGCCCCCAACGTAAATCTAAAATCCTCCAAGGGGGTGAAGCGAAATGGGAAGAACGGTAGAGGATAAAAAAGAGATTGTCAGTGAACTCAAACAAACTTTGGGTGAGTCAAGTTTGGCACTAGTAATTGATTATCAAGGACTAACAGTTGCTGAAATTACTGACTTGCGGCGCAAATTACGTCCGAGTGGCACGATTTGCAAAGTAACAAAAAATACTCTAATGGGCATTGCCATTCAAGATGACGAAAAATGGCAACCACTATCAGAATTGCTCAAGGGTTCTAATGCCTTTTTGCTGGTAAAAGAAGATTTTTCATCAGCAATCAAAGCATACCAAGAGTTTCAAAAAGCCACCAAGGATAAAACCACACTTCGTGGTGGTGTAATGGAAGGCAAGCTGCTCCTTGAAGCAGATGTCAAAGCATTGGGAGATTTACCTTCCAAGGAACAGCTCATAGCGCAAATTGCAGGCGCCATCAACGCAGTGGCTACCAAAATTGCCGTTGGTATCAACGAAGTACCAAGTTCGTTGGGACGCGCTTTGCAAGCTTACGCTGACAAAGACAAAGAAGGTGCCACCGAAGGCGCACAAGAAACAGCTGCCGAGTAGGCATTATCAACAATTACAATTAGAGGAGACTAAAAAATGTCCACTACAACTGATGAAATTTTAGAGAAATTGAAAGGTCTTACACTTCTCGAAGCATCTGAACTCGTTAAGCAAATTGAAGAAGCTTTTGGAGTGAGCGCTGCTGCACCTGTTGGTGGCATGATGATGATGGCGCCTGGTGCTGGAGCCGCTGCTGCTGAACCAGTTGAAGAGCAGACTGAATTCGACGCAATTCTTGATTCAGTACCTGCTGATAAGAAGATTGCTGTTCTTAAGATTGTTCGTGAATTAACTGGTTTAGGCTTGAAAGAAGCTAAAGACTTAGTAGAAGCGGCGCCTAAAGCATTATTTGAAGGAGTTGCAAAAGATAAAGCTGAAGATGCTAAGAAGCGCGTCGAAGAAGCTGGTGGTAAAGTTACCGTCAAGTAATTTTACTTTTGCCTCAATGTTTTAGAAATCTGTGGATTTGTTGCTTCACCCTCATAAGTGAAGCTAAACTAAGCCTGTCAAAAACAGGCTTTTTTATTTACAAATTTTCTTGTGTCTTGTGGAATAGTCTTGTGTCTTGTGGAGCGGGCAGAGAAAGCCCGCCTCTTACATTTGAAACTATATCTAGGACGGGGCAAGAGAAAGCCCATCCCACAAGAGTTTTATTTATGCTTGATTGCGTCGCTGTTCCAAATGTTCGCGGAGTATTCTCTCAGTTTCCGGGTCATTTAACCCAACAGAGGGTGGGTATACTTTAGCATTCGGGTCTCGGAATCTTTCCACATAAATTGATAAAGCTTCGTCATCCTCTCTGTGTTCAAGAACGTATTGATGGAACTCCGAGCGAGTCATTGTTGCAAAATTAGGTTTGCTCATTTAAAAATCGAAGGGCGTCCATTGGGGTAAATGGTAATTTTAATGGGTTTATTGTTATTAAACCGTCTGTTAGTGTTGTCAATAGCTGACTTAGACGTGTGGAGTCTGTACCAGTTTTTGTACCTAATAATAGTTCGCTGGCAATATCAAAGGTTACTTGTTTGAATTCTTCAAACCAAGCAAATTCATGTTTGGTTACCCATTTGTTTAGATAATTTTGGGTTATTTGTTCCATTGTGGCGAAATAATCTGCTAGTGCTGGGCCGTGCATTGCTGGCATTATCAGGCGCCTTTTTTGCCGATGTTCTTCACCGTCCATTAAAAATAGTGATTCTCCAAGTAGTTCTTTGAAGTTATTGGGCTATCCTTGGCGCCAGGAGAAATGCTCTATGTGAGTTGAAAGTACGAATTCGGCTGCTTCTGGTCCAACCATTACTATTGTTGGTTTACCTATTAAGTTGGTTCTGAATATGGCGCCGTGTTGTTGGTAGCGTTTGGCGATGTAATTGTTGTCGAAGACGAATGATAAGGTTTCTCCGAGTATTGGTAAACCGTTGCTGCCCGGTGGGAGTTGATTCGCGGTCATGATAAATTTGTAGGAGGTAAATATTTAATTTAATAGATTTTGATCCCCCCTAGCCCCCCTTAATAAGGGGGAGACAAGAAGATTTAAAGCCCCCCTTATTAAGGGGGGTTGGGGGGGATTAATCTAAGTTGCCGTGAATTTTGAAGGCTGCCCAGTAGTAGGGATGGTTGTAGAGTTTTTGGTTGGTTGGGATGGTGCTGAGTTTTTGGAGTTGTTCTGCGACTGGCGCCTGTATTTTAGTTCCTCCAAGGGGCGATTTTTTTAGTAAGTCTTCGTACCATTTCTTTAATTCACCTGCGGTTAGTTCTTTTAACCATGCGGTTGCTTCGTTTAGGGCAGTTGGGGCAGGTTTTCGTTGTTTGAGTTTTCGATAAAATTCCGTCATTACTAGTGCATTGGCAATATTGTCAACCATCCATTGTGTTGTTAATACGTGGTTAACACCTGCTTTCATTAGTTCGCTGACTATGCCTACATATTCTGTGGTTATTGTTTGGTCTGTGGTGATTGCTGTTTGACCTGAAAGGGTTATTAATGAATAGTTATTGAGAATTCGCGCATTAATTTCTTCTAACGAAAGCTTTTCTTCTTCTGCTAGTAATAGTTGTGATTGTTTGGAGTTGTTGGGGTTGTCGTTTGCGTATCCGATAAAATGCAGGATGCTATGGTTACTCAGTGCGTTAAGTACTTCTTGCTTTGTTGCTTTTGCTGCCTGAATTCGTTTGACTTGATTAAATAGATTTGTAATTCCTTCTGTTTGTATTTTTACTGATTCTAGTAATGGATAATTTTTAGTGGTTGGCGCCTCTATACTTAGTAATGATTGTGTTTCGACAGGTTGCGATGTTTGATTTTTCAGTGCTAATGCTAGTTCGGCAGTCGGGAAATATGTGATTGTTTTGATGTTGGGTAGTAAGAATAGGGCATGAAGTGGATATTTAAATAAATCGCGATGAGGTATTAATATTAACTTTGTAATGCCTTCGAGTTCTTGTTCGATGGCGCCTATACTTAAAATTTCACGAAGTTTGAGCAGTCGCGCTTCCATGAAAGTTACCCAAGATTCTTCTATATGCTGGTTCCATTCAGTTGCCCAGTCTTCAAATGCTGTTAAATTTGCAATTACTTCGGGTATTGGTATTTCGTTCATTTCACCAATATTTAACATTGGTGTAAATACAAGTATTGGTTCTGGATGGTTTGTTTTGACAATAAAGCTTCGTAAGCCAGAAGGACTGATGTGCCAATATATAATAGCTGTTGTGGAATTGACTAGATTTTGTATTGATTTGTAGCTAGGAGAATAAAAGTTGTCAACAAAACCAAATTGTTGCCAATTTAAACAAGCATTTTTACCAAATTCGGCTAGTTCTAAAGCTTGGAGCAGTTCACCTGATTGTACGGAAATATCTACTGCTAGTTGTCCGATACCAGCAAATTTTAATGCTAAATCTTTTTTGCTATTATTGTCTCGCTGTGAGTCGTTTAAAGCACTTGATAATAAGGTTGCTGCATAAGTTTGAAATTGTTGTGCCTGTAAAGTATCACCGAATCCGAGTAAAACTATAATGATGTTTTGTAAAACTTCTAAATGCAATGACAGAAAATCTGTACTATTAACAGCCGATAATGCTTGATTATAAGCGTAAATAGCTTGTGACCAATCATCTGAAATGTAAGTGTAGCGCTTGCCTCTATCATAATAAGCATTACCAAGCGCTATATGTAATTTACACCAAACTTCAGGTTGAGTATCTTTATTTATGTAGTTAACAGCTACTGCATAAGTCGCTAATTTACCTTCTAGACCACGCGCGTTTAATGCCGGATTTTCATTTGCGATTGAACTATGCGAACTTAAATAATAATCGAAATCTGCAGATTTTTCTACGGTATTCGCACGCGCTATCCATGCTTCGGTGCTGTCGCTTTGTAGTTGAATTGCATAGTCGAATGATAGAATTGCGTCTTCATATTTTTCTGAAGCTGCTAGTAGTAAACCTCGGTTGTACCAAGCTGCAAATATATTTGGCTCTCTATCAACCGTTTGGTCGTAGCATACAAGCGCTTGATATGAGTCTCCCAGTTGCTCCCAAGCGATGGCTTTGTTGAACCAAGCTAAATATACATTGGGGTTAATGTCAAGTGCTTTATCCCATGATGCTATTGCTTGATGCCATTCTCCGAGACTTGCTTGAAGTACACCTCGGTCTATCCAAATTTCATAAAATTCTGGGTTGAGTGCAAGAGCATTATCATAAGACTCAACGGCATCTTCGTGTCGATTACATTTATCGAGCGCTACTCCACGCAGGTACCAAAGTTCATAAGAGCCTGGTTGCGATTTTAGGGCTTTTTGATATGAAATAACCGCTTCTTCCCATTGTTGTAATTGTGCCATCGCTAACCCACGTTGATACCAGGCGCCTGAATGTTGCGGTTGTATTTCCACGGCTTCGTCAAATGAGGTAATAGCTTCAGCATATTGTTTGTTTTGCGACAGCGCAATTCCGCGATAATACCAATTTTCGGCATCCATTGGTTCGAGTTGTGTCGCACGGTCATAGCAGCTAATTGCTTCAGGTATTTGCCAAAGTTTGAGTAATGCTAATCCTTTACCTGCCCACGCATCGCCATAGTCTGATTTAATTTCAATCGCTTTATCAAATGACGCTATTGCTTCTGAGTATCTTTCTAATTCACCTAAGCTGGCGCCTCGATTAAACCAAGCTTTGTAATAATCGGGTTTAATGGCAATTGCATTTTCATAACTGGCAATGGCTTGAGGCAAGTTTTTTAAGTGAAACAGGGCTAAACCTCTATTAAACCAGTATTCATAAGCATCAGGCGCCAAAGCTATTGCTTGGTCATACGAAAATACAGCAGCTGATAAATTTCCGGCTTTAGTTTGCGCTAAAGCTTGATAGAACCATGCTTGTGCTTCTAGTTGCTTAGATGCTTGGTTGGGGATATCGACAAAAATTTGCGAGGTACTAGTTTCAGAAAGTAACCCAGATGCTAGTTGTTCAACTAAATTTGCACTTTGTTGTAACCGCACCCAAAGTTCGTCAAGCGTTACCGCGACGGTTGGGGACATCTCGGTAAGTGCATCGTCAAAGTCTTGCTGTATTGGTAAAACGCTTGGACGCTGAACTGGAATTACTGGAGAATCTAAATCTATTTCTTCAGAGACTGTTTCAGTAGGCGCCTCTGGTGCAATAAACTCTATATAATTTTCGTCTATTATCCGCGCCCACTGTTCGCCTGTGGTAATTTCTTCAACAACTGTTTCAGTTGGCGCCGCAATTTCAACTTCTGGCTCTGTATCTGTATCTGTATCTGTACCCCATAAATCGTCTCCTAGCTCAGTAATTAAATATTGCCCTGGAGTATTTAATAATGCGGGAGTAACTTCTTCTATTGAGGTAGTTTCTGGCGCCACATTTTCGTTGGCTAATTCATTTGTTAAATTAGATTCGTTTGAATTAGATTCGTTTGAATTAGATTCGTATATTACAGGTTCCGTGATCGCCGCCGGCTCTGAATCCCATAATTCCTCTCCGTACTGGCATAATAGTTCTTCTTGCTGCTGTGTATCTGTAATTTCTTCTATTTCGATATTTTCGACATTTTCTATTTCGATATTTTCGACTATTTCTACATTATTAATATTACTTTCTGTTGTAGAAATTAAATCATTATTTGGTTCGTTTATATAATTTGTTACTGGTGTTGAATATTGCTCTTGTATTCCCCACAAATCTTCACCGAACTGACGCAGTAAGTTTTGTCCTGGTGTATCACAAAAAACACTATCAACATCTTCAGTTACTGATGTTATCGCTGTGTTGCTTATTAAATCTGAATAGTATATTGAATCGGGTTGAGAAGTGGACTGCTCAAACTCTTGTAAATCTTCACTATATATATCGAGCAAATCTTGCCCAGATATTTCTGGTGGTAATTCAAAATCAGCAGTTGAGGAATTATCGAAATCTAAATCTTGAGAGTCTGTATTAGATAAAGAAATAGCAGATTCGTAGTTTGGATTAGGCACGATTATCTCGATACTTCCTTCGGTAACTTCGTCGTGACGAATATCTTGCCATGAAACACCTGTATTACGAGCTAGCAGTCGCATTCCTATGTCGTGAGCAAAGTCTCCGACAGTGCCAATTTCTAACTCTCCTAATTGCACCAGTCGAAACGCTAGCTCTTCATTTGGTGCAGGAGAAGCAAGCAATCGCTCGCCAAAAATTTGCAACCACTCTAACCAGCGTTGTGTACTTATACGATTGGACATTCGTTCTAAGTATTTGATTGCCCAAGTTTGCCCACGTGCTTGACTCACACCTTCTAGCAACTGGGTAAACAAATACTCTAAATCGGCATTAGTTAACATCGGTGGTGATTGCACCACAGTCTGTTGCGTTACCAATGCCCTCGAACGCTCTTTCTTTTTGCCAAACAGTTGCTGGAAAAACTTTCTAAGCAATTTTACTAACCGCCTGAGCATCTACCGTTATACTCTGGATGTGCCTCATTGATTGTAGCGATACTCATGAATTTAGGGAATCGCTATGTGTTCGCTTAGTTACAAATATTTTAAGAAATATTTAATCAAAATACATGTTTTAACAGGCGAATACATTTTCTTGAGAAACAAAAGATACAATACCACTCATTCGATTTATACGCTATATTTATGCTGCCAATAATTAATTAACTTTACCTAATTTTTATTTTCCTACCCCCTTGCCAAATTTGGTTTAATTTAGTACAATTGCACTAAATGGATGAGTCTTGGGGATTAGCTTGAGATTCAGCTTGAGATTCAGCTTGAAACTGGTCAACTAACGCTTGAATAATCACATCTGGGTCATCACTTTCTATACCAACTTGTTGAGCAATAGAAGCGCGCAGGTTAGTATCCTGATGCATCAGTTCGTAGAGTTGGTCAAGAGTAATAGTTTGAAATTCGCCTTCTCCGTCGGGTGTCTTTTCTGGCTGTTGAAGCGTTGAATCTTGGGAAGCGGTATCGGGTATTAACTGCGTCACGTCAGGTCCACTGTATTCCCAAATTGGTTCGGTTTGATTGCGAGTTAGCAGTTCCATCCCTATATCATAAGCAGTGTCTCCAACCTCGCCAACTTCTAATTCGCCAAGTTGAACGAGTCTTGCAGCTAATTCATTATTTGGCACCGTTGATGCCAGGAGTTTATCACCAAACTTATTTAACCATTCTAACCAACGTTCAGTAGAAACACGGTGTTCGATGTTATGCAGCCATTTCAGTGCCCACGCTTGACCGCGCGCTTGGTTAACTCCTTCCAAAAGCTCGGTAAACAAAAATTCCAAATCTGTGTCGCTGAGAGGAGGAGCGGGTTTTTTCTCAACCGAACTGACAATTTTGGATTTGGGCTTTGTCGTGTTGCCACCGAACAAAGCTTGGAAAAATTTTTTCAGCCACTGAATAAGCCTTTTGAACATCTACATGCACCTTTATTTGCTTGGTGTGTACCCGTTTATTGTAGCTATGGCGCCGTACTTTAGTGGTGTATCAATTAAATAAAATCTACAGGAAAAATTTGTATTAGTTTAACTAATCTATATAATATTTAAATTTTATGAATGTAGAAAAATGTTCACAGGGTGAGATTTTGCATTCCCTAGTGCTTAAAATATATACTCTCAGCTAGTCCCACTTAGGGCACTTGTGTAATTTCAACGCCTCATTCGGCATAAAAATCACCAATACCATGTCTTACGAACCCTTACATCACAAGTACCGTCCAAAAAGCTTTAAAGAGCTGGTGGGACAATCTGCTATAGCAACAACTCTTACTAATGCTATCAACACGTCTCGTATTGCGCCTGCGTATTTATTTACTGGCCCGCGTGGTACTGGTAAAACATCAAGTGCGCGTATTCTCGCCAAATCGTTAAATTGCCTTAGTAGTCCAAACCCAACAGCAACGCCATGTGGAAAGTGTGACGTTTGTCAAGGAATTACCAAAGGTTATACCGTCGATGTTATTGAAATAGACGCAGCAAGTAATACAGGTGTCGAAAATGTCCGCGACATCATCGAAAAAGCTCAGTTCGCCCCAGTCCAGTGTCGATACAAGGTTTATGTCATCGACGAATGTCTAACAGGAGATTCTCTTGTATTAACAAGCGAGGGATTAGTCAGAATAGATAATCCTGAAATAAAAGTGAAGAAAGTCCTAAGTTATAACGATTCCACAGCAAACTGGGAATACAAACAAGTTGTTCGTTGGTTCGACCAAGGCGAACGTCAAACCTTGGTTATCAAAACAACTAATCGTGAAATTCGATGCACAGGCAATCATTTAATTAAAACTGACCAAGGGTGGATACCAGCAAAAGATATCAAAGAAGGAACGAAGATACTGTCCCCTGCTAATGCGGTTGTGGCACCTTCTACAAGTTTCGAGATAGTTAAGTTTGTAAAATTAGGTAGAATTGAGCGTGTTTATGATATTGAGGTTGAAGACAATCATAATTTTGTTGCGAATGGGCTTCTGATACATAACTGCCACATGTTATCAGTACAGGCGTTCAATGCACTACTAAAGACACTAGAGGAACCACCTAAGCATATTGTCTTTATACTCGCTACTACTGACCCGCAAAGAGTACTGCCTACAATTATTTCGCGTTGCCAAAGATTTGATTTTCGTAGAATACCATTGGATGCAATGGTATCGCATTTAACTGATATAGCAATAAAAGAAAATATCAATATTACAACTGAAGCGATTACTTTGGTGGCACAGTTGTCACAGGGTGGGTTGCGCGATGCGGAAAGTTTACTTGACCAGTTGAGTTTATTGCCTGAGCAAGTTAACCCAAATAATGTTTGGGATTTGGTAGGTACTGTTAGCGAACATGATTTGTATTGGTTATTTAAAGCTATTACTGCTAATAATGCTGAAGAGTTAATTGATACTACCCGTCAAATTCTGGATAGAGGACGTGAACCGTTAACTATTTTACAAAATCTGGCTGGTTTTTACCGAGATTTACTGATTGCTAAAACAGCTTCTAACCGTGGTGACTTGGTTGCTTGTACTACTGAAACTTGGCAAGCTCTCGTTGAATTGGTAAAAAACATTGATATTCATGAAATTTTGGCAGGACAGCAGCATTTACGAAACGCTGAAGTTCAACTTAAAAATACTACTCAACCGCGTTTGTGGTTGGAAGTTACGCTTCTTGGTTTACTTCCATCTGCGCTTTATCCAGCGGCGCCAAGTTCTAATAGTTCTAATATAAGTGTTCAAGCGGCGCCTATACCTACTCAGCAGCCACATAACAATAACTCTAGTAACAATGGTAACAATGGTAACAATGGTAACAATGGTAAGGCGCCCATACAACAACCAATAAATCCACCAATAAATCCACCAACAAATAATCACCAAGCGCAAACCCAGTCTCAACCTGTTAATAACCAACCAGTAGTACACCCGGAGGTGCCACCTAGTAATAATCAACCAATAAATAACAATCCAAATGACGACCTAGCACAAACTTGGCAGAAAGTACTATCTAATCTTGAACCTATATCAAGACGTGAAATGCTGCGTCAGATGTGTAATGTAATTGAAATTCGATCTGAATATGCTCGACTTGGTGTTAAACAAGCTTGGCATAAACGGGTTCAAGAAGACTTGCCAATTATTCGACGAGCTTTTAAAGCTACTTTTAATCGCGAAATTACTGTAAATTTAGAAGTTCTTAACTCAGGTTCAAATCGTACTAAAGAAAATGATGTAGCTTATACGACGACTGAGGAACCTCCCCCGACAACACCACATGTAGAACCTGACCCTGTTATATCGAGTAATGGTAACAAAACTACTCAAAATGATGGTAATAAGCTACAAAATACTACATCGTACTTAAATAAAGAACAAAATAATGTAGAAAAGAAAGAACAAAATAAAGAAATAAATAAGTCTGTACAAAATGGTAATGGCGCCCAAAATTATTTAAATAATACGGCACCAAAATATACTCCCCAAGATGCTCAGGTACACAGACCTGTAGAGGAAACACCTGTACATAAACCTGATGTATCTAATTTATCTGTTGATGCACTTACAGAGTCGGCGCCGACTGACGAAGAAGTTTCATCAACATTATCTATACAACAACCAAGTACAGTATCAAGTGTGGATGTTGAGAAGGTTTGGTATGCTGCCGAACGTTTAGCACAGTTTTTTGATGGGCAAGTAATTGGCTATAACGAAGATGCAGCAGAATTTGGGGACTCTGCTGCATCGTCTGATTTGATTGATGTGGTTGAAACTGATGATGAATAACACTAGAAACCAGGTTTCTTATGTACTGCTTTTGCCTTGGTGTACTGTTTTTACCCACTTCAACCTTTTGGGTCGTACAGACATACGCGCCGTAGCACTGCTAATTACGATTAACCAGTGGAGCATGTATACAGTGCCGCGAAGGGTTTGAAGCAAGATTAACAAATACGCGGAGACTCTAAATTTTTTATCTTTACGTATTCGCGACAATCCAACGAACATTCCTGTCATCGACATGCTTACCGCAATGCCCGTAACTGGAGCTAACATCGGTGAACGATGGCGAATTAATGCCATTAATAAGTCTGGGACTGCTGCTGTTGGCACAATATACTGTGTTAACAGGAATACCAACATATCCAGCGTTTTACGGGCGCCAAGGCGATTCCGAAAAAGCAAATCCCAATAATCTAGATACCTTTGGTATCCACCTTCTGCCCATCGGTTACGTTGATGCCAAAGTGCTAGTGCATTTGTGACACCCTCTTCTTTTACCGACGGGTCAAACACACACTCAATATCCCATTTGTCAAGATGTAATCGTAAAGTTAAATCTAAATCGTCAGTGATAGTCTCTTCATTCCAACCACCACAACGGTTTAAAGCTTGACGACGAACAAATTGACCGTTCCCTCGCAGTTCCCCTATTCCACCAATCGCATTTCGATGCGACTGTAAAAAGGTATCAAGCGCCATTTCAGCTGCTTGCCCCTGAGTCCAGAAGTTCTCTCTGGCATTTGCTATTGCTTTTCTTACTTGTACTGCACCAACTTGTTTCTGTTGAAACATAGGTACTATGTTTACTAGTAAATCGGGGGCTACTTGAGCATCGGCATCAAAAACGGCGATAATTTCACCTTTAGTTAATGGTAAAACTTCGTTAAGGGCGCCGGATTTTCCACCAGTTGCATCTTCTGAGCGTCGCAAAACTTTTAAGTTAGTGTATTCTTTTGCGATTTCAGATAGAACGAGTGAGGTATTATCGCTGCTATTATCGTCAACAATCCAAACTTCGTAATTATCTTGAGGATATTTCAAGCTACAAAGATTTTTGGCGAGGTTGCCAATAACAGCTTCTTCATTTTTTGCTGCTACTAATAACGACACAAAAGGTAGCTCACCTTCAATAACTTCTGTGTACCGTCTTGGTCGGGCAAAAACCACTACAAGAGCATGAAGCCCTACGATGGTAGATAATCCCAACACAAACAATGAACCCCAAGAAATTAAATGTAAGGCAATAGTGCTACTCCAAACTATAGATAGGACTATAGCGGCTTTGCGTCTTCGATTTTGAAATCGGGATGGAAGCGACAGGGTATTAGTTGCCTCTTCCACGGAATCCTCGTCTGCTGATAACTCAGATAACAAGGTCAGCGGGTCAAACTCGCTTGTATAATCATTATCGGGCCAGGAATTCGCTGGCATAGGTCACTTGATTCAACCACCAGTACTTTTTTACACTTGCTTTATAAGTTTTTGAATCAGCCGCACCAGTTACTAAACTATTCATAATTATCTCTGAGTAGAGAAATTACGAAAAGCTTAACCCACCGTGCAAATAGGTGAATTTATGGCGCCACCGTTCTTTATCTCTCATAAAAGCGAGTGCAGCCCTATTGTACCCGACATTTTCATATTCTTTCTTGAGTTGCTTTAATTACCAATCTCTGTATTGAGCTTCTGTGTGAATAATTAAGTGTTTTTGGGAACACTAAAGTTAACACTATCCACAACTAGTTAACTCAGTATCAAAGGAAAATTCAGTTATGGCAATCGATAAGCTTCAAGCTGCTACACAACAGCAAGCTAGCGTCTACATGCCTTATGTTCAGGGAAGCAAGCGTAATTTTTTGCCTTATGCGATTAGCTTATACCAAAAAGGAAGTCTAGAGGGAGAGCGCAAAATTGAGTCCGGTTCAGGTGTTCCTTTTGTAGCAACTTGGAATGCTGCAAGCTTACCTTCAGATTTAACGCGCTGCCGAATCCAGTTTGATGGCAATGCGGAACTTAACTACGAAGTGATGACCGCTAGTTTCGAGTTCATTAATTTTTTGATTGAGTTGCTAGAAAGTTACAAGCGTAACCGCACAACAGATTTTTCACAGGCTTTTTACCGCAAATTACTGCGTATTGATGAAAATAATTGAGAAACCGAGAAACTGGAGAAACCGGGTTTTTTTTCGTTTAAATTGAAGATTATCGTGTTCAGTGCTGGAGAAACCCGGTTTCTGGAATTTTGGGTTTTGTCGGAGAAACCGGGTTTCTTTTCGTTTGAATTGAAGATTATCGTGTTCAGTGCTGGAGAAACCCGGTTTCT
>ERZ1066124.80-NODE-80-length-91788-cov-22.628520_pt1 | contig 91788 bp, 76 predicted proteins | sample MGYA00382771_ERZ1066124 | MGnify/ENA primary metagenome ERZ1066124 (study PRJEB33369, sample SAMEA5778354) | biofilm metagenome | biome: Industrial cooling water; feature: Water cooling tower basin; material: Biofilm | place: United Arab Emirates | collected... | reverse complement strand
CATTGATGGAAAAATTATTCAAAAGCCAATGGCACAAGGAAAACATAGTGCTATTAATGCTGTAGTTAAGGCGCCACATATTGCAAGAGCATTCCTTGAACTACGTTGTACATTTAGTGGTCGTTCAATTGTACCTGATATATCTGTTTTTACCTGGGAGCGCATACCCCGCGATGCAAATGGAAAAATTGCAAATGTATTCCTTGATGCCCCAGATTGGACTATTGAAATATTATCCCCCGAACAAAGTCAAACAAAAGTAACAAAAAATATTCTACACTGCCTAAAATATGGTAAACAGATGGGTTGGCTGATTGATCCAGACGAGCAAACAGTGTTTGTTTACATAGGCGAAACAGTACAACTATTCGATGAACCTCAACAACAATTACCCGTACCAGCTTTTGCAAGTGAATTTAAATTAACAGTAGCAGATTTATTTGGCTGGTTGCTAGAGTAAGCTATTGATGGTATTTAGCTTCTGATAATATTTGCTCTTATCTTATATATATGTCATCTACCTTAAAACTACTAACCGACCCTTTCTTACAACTTCCAACTCCAACAGGAATACATGTTGTTTGGTTTACAGAGTTTGCTGGTTCACAACATACAGTATATTACGGCGCCAATCTTAATCTAAGCACAGGCGCCACCACAACCAAACTCACTCGTACCCGCGAAGACCAAGACTCACAAGTTGCTTTCCCGACATACCAACAACCCGTTTCCCGCGATATTTGGCGCCACGAAGCCAAAATTACTAATTTAACTCCCGGTGTACGAGTAAACTATCGCGTTATAAGTACCAATAACGGCACCAGTGTAACCAGCGATATATTTACCTTGGCGCCTCTCCCAGTTCCTAATACTCCCCTCAAAATTCTGCTTACATCCGACCATCAAATCAAGCCAATGGTCGCAGCAAATTTACAAAAAGTTACAGAAACAATTGGAAAAGTTGATGCAGTTTGGTTTGCAGGTGATTTAGTTAACATTCCTGACCGTGCGAGCGAATGGTTTGATGATAGTAGAGGTAATGCGTTTTTCCCTTGTTTACAAGGACGCGGTAATTATGTAATGGACTGGGATGGAACGAGAATAGCTTATACGGGTGGACAAATTATACAACATGCTCCCATGTTTACCTGTATTGGAAATCATGAATTCATGGGACGGTTTGCACGTGAAGGCAGTTTGAACAAAGAATTTGACGATACTATTCCTCGTGATATCGCACGTAAGTTATATGGAAAAGAATATTTAAAAGATAATTCCTTCAACACCGATACATACGAAGAAATTTTTACTTTACCCCAAAGTGAGACAGGAGGCAAAACTTATTACGCTACTACCTTTGGTGATATACGCTTAGTAGTACTGTATGCTACAAATATGTGGCGGTTTGTATCAACCGAAGATGGACGTAAAGGTAAGTATGGAGAACCAAAAGATGATTTAGAAAACCCAGAAAATTGGGGTTATGGGCAAATTATTTATGAACCGATAGCAAAAGGAAGTACACAGTATAACTGGTTGGAAGCAGAATTAAACAGTTTGGAATTTCAACAAGCTAAATATAAAGTAGTAATGCTGCACCATCCACCCCATACACTCGGTGATAATATTGTTCCTGCTTACACTGACCCAGTACAAATTATCGAACACGATGACGACGGTAATATTAAAGATGTGCGATATGAATATCCCAAAAACGCAGATTATTTAATGCGTGATGTAATACCGTTACTCGAAGCAGCAAAAGTGCAACTTGTGTTTTTTGGACATTCGCATTTGTGGAACCGTTTTACGAGTGCATCGGGAATGCATTTTATTGAAACTTCTAATGTCGGTAATTCTTATGGCGCCGCTTTTGGCAACCGTAAGCGTGGTAATGTGCCTACTATGGGTAGCAACGATTATATTGAAATGGGAGACCCTAACGGTTTAGAACCTGTTATACCTACATTGGCGCCGATGTTAAATGAAGAAGGTGCCAAAATACCTTATATTTCAAGTAATGAAGTTACTGTGTTTAGTATTTTTGATACTGAAACATCTACAATAAGCAGTTATCGATTTGATACCCGTAAGCCAGAAAGCGAAGTCATTAAGTTTGATGAGTTTAAATTAATTTAATTTCTCTTGTGGGGTAGGCATCCCTGCCTGCCCTATATTGACAAAGATTTATGTTGGGTTCCGCTGTCGCTCCACCCAACCTAAAATTATTGCTCATAACAAATTTACTCAAAGATTTGTGCGTATACGCCTGGTGATATGCTTTGAACCTCTACTAAAATTTTATCAATAAGAGTTTCTAAGACTTTTAAGCGATTTGTAGGAAGCTCAAGAATCGCAATTGTTCTTCCAGTTAAGTTTTGCTGATATTTTATGTTTTTATCTGATGTAATAAAAATATCATACGAGCCTTCTATCCTCGCCATCAGTTCACCATTTTTGACACCTGCCCATCCTTGCTCCTGAACGGTTGTTACATCGTAAGCTGACAAGTAACGCTTTAAAGCTTTTGGCAAATTTTCATCTAGAATAATTTTCATTTTAAGTATATTCACGAGCTAGTTTTAGAAAATTAACTGCATCTGCGCGATTCACTGATGGAAAATTTTCTAAGAACTCATCTAGCGAAAATCCATCGTCCAAATATTCTAAAAGCGATTGAGCAGGAACTCTTGTATTTTTAAATACTAGTGTGCCGCCCATGACTTCAGGGTCAGAGCTTACAGGGCTTTGCAATAGTGTAATCATAATATTGTTTGCCGTGATTTTTTATATAGTATATCTTGTATAATAAACAATTTATCACTATATAGCTAATTATTAAATTAGTGAATCAGCAACTATTATTATGTAGTCTGCGACTATTGACTTATAAAGTGTGAATATTGACTATTAGCAGTTAGCTATTCAGGTTTACTAAGGCTTGCTACTCACTTATTTAAGTATAAACTCCTGACTGTTGAATATATAGAATAATGATTAATCGTGCATTAGATGATTGGTACCAATATATTAATAAACGTCCAGCCCTTGCTGTGGCTTATTCTGTGTTGTGGGTGGTCTTGGTTTGTGGATTGGCGTTTTTTTGGCATTTGGGTAGTATCGGTTTGATTGATGAAACTGAACCTTTGTTTGCTGAGGCTTCACGGCAAATGATAGTGCGTAATGATTGGATAACGCCTTTTTTTAATGATGAAACACGGTTTGATAAGCCTGCTTTGGTTTACTGGTTTCAAGCTATTGGATATTTAATTATAGGTGTAAATGAATGGGCTGTGCGTATTCCTAGCGCTGTTGCGGCGATGGCAACGATAGGTTTATCTTTTTATACTTTACAATGGTATTTTTTAAAGCGAGATGCGTTAGAAGGTGTTACATTGCCGACTCGTCGCTGGTTTATTCCTTCTTTAGCAGCAGCAATGATGGCTTTTAATGCGTCGATGCTCGTTTGGGGTAGAACGGGTGTTTCTGATATGCTGCTTACTGGTTGTATAGCTTCGTCTTTACTTTGCTTTTTTCTTGGTTATGCGAAACAGCAGGAAGGAGAAGCAAGTAGTGGTTGGTATTTTGCTTTTTATGTTTTGGTTGCAGGCGCCATTTTAACTAAGGGGCCTATTGGTATAGTGTTACCAGGTTTAGTGATTGCGGCTTTTTTATTTTATCTTGGTAATTTTTTTGAGGTGCTGCGAGAAATACGTCTTATTCCGGGTTTGTTAATTATTTTTGGGTTATCGGCGCCTTGGTATATGCTTGTAACTTGGCGCAATAATGATTATATAGATTCATTTTTTGGCTATCATAACGTTGAACGCTTTACTGATGTTGTAAATGGACATCAGGCGCCTTGGTTTTTCTATTTTATTGTAGTGTTGCTTGGTTTTGCGCCATATTCCGTTTATTTACCGAGTGCGATGCTTAATTTAAAGTTTTGGCAACGAGAAAATTGGCGCCATAAACCCAGAGTTGAACAACTTAGCTTATTCGCGTTCATGTGGTTTTTGTGCGTATTTGGCTTTTTTACTATTGCTGTTACAAAACTTCCTAGCTACGTTTTACCTTTAATGCCTGCTTGCGCTATACTTGTGGGGATATTATGGGCTGATGTTCTAACCAAGTCCCCGACTCCTGGGTTTCGCTTCAGTGCTTGGGTTAATATAATTTTTGTCTCCGCTTGTTCTGCTGCCTTGTTCTATGTTCCTAAACTACTTGGTTATGACCCTGCTGCACCAAATATTGCTCAAACTATACAACAATCAAATATTACGGTTGTCAGTGGTATAATTTGGCTTGTTTGTGCAATAGTGTTAGCGTTTTTAGTGTTGAGAAAATACTGGGTAACTTTAATAGGTACTAATTTAATTGCATTCGCTTTATTTTTAGTGTTTGCTTTAACACCAGCATTATTTATTCTAGATGGTGAACGACAGCTACCTTTACGTAAATTATCTGCTGTTGCTGTCCAAAACATTCAACCCCAAGAAGAACTTATTATGGTTGGCTTCAAAAAACCTACCGTAGCTTTTTACACTCAACGTCGCGTTACTTATATTAGGACGAATCAAGCTGCGAGCCAGTATATACTAAATAAAACTGCAAAAAATAATTATTCGTCGGTATTAGTTTTAACACAACCGAAAAAATTTTTAGAAATGGGGTTACAACCAACTGATTATAAGGTTTTGGGTGATAGCGGTGCCTATCGGTTAGCACGAGTCGCAAAGAAACCTGGTTTCTAGGTTTCTAAGATTTTAAAATTTGATGAATTTCATGGAGTAAATCTTCCATCGAAATAGAACGAGGTAAGGTTTTAGCGGTTGACTTTGGTGACGTGTGAGTTGATACTATCGAGATTAAATTTTCTTGCTTCTCGTTAGTGTTTACACGTCGGTCAAGTATTAACATTGGTGGTAAATTAAAAGGTAATTTCTCTAAGGTCTTGAGTGTAGAAATTACTTGCTTTTCTGGCGCCGATTCTTCTAAACAAACCACCAGTAAGTCAATACTACGATGGCGAATTTGCTGTAATAATTCAGACCATGAACGACAAGGTGCTGTTTTAAAGCCACCTGTTTGTAAATACTGAATTAATGCCTGCATCCATTCAGAAGCACGTGCTATATTAGTGTTATCACTTAGATTTCCTAAATGTTTTTCGATGCGATGATTACGTAAATGTGTATTGCGCGCTTCGGGTAAATCTGGCAATATGGCAAAATCGACTACTAATATACTAGGTGGGCAAGATATTCCAGCGGCTATTTGTAATACCGAAAGTAGCGTGTTGACATTAAGAGTATTATTTTCGTCGTTACTCAAGGGAGTTAAACACGGAAACACTGAAAGTCCCGAAATTTGAGAAGCAACTTGAGCGGCTTCAACGTTACATGTTACCAGTGGTAAAGTTGCTAAACGAGGGTGTTGACTTATAGTGTCGAGATATTTTTTAGCTGTTTCCATCGGAGCATCTAGGAGCATAACATCGAATTGCCAAACCCTTGCTAGCAACTCCGCTTGTTCGAGGTCGTCAACTTCGATAACACGATGGTCAGGCAGTGAAGGTTGGTTAGTAACGATATCAGGATTTACAAGTCGCAAAATTCGTAGTGGAACGTTCGCAGGAATTACCTCTATATTTTCTCCGGTTTGTTTTTTGACTCCGGGTGAAACTGATAAACTGTCTAATAATGGCGCCAGCATTTGATGCTGTACGGGTAAACGTAAAAATCCATCCGCACGATTTGCAAAAGCTTGTTCTTTCTCGGCAGCTGTCGCAGTTACAATTACAGGAATGTGACGTGTTGCATCTTCTGATTTGAGTAATGTTAGTACATCCCAACCTGATAATAGTGGTAGCAGTGGGTTGAGAAATATTGCTTTGGGTTGTAACCTACGTGCTTTTTCGACTGCTTCACATCCAGAACGAGCAATAGCGACACGATACCCCATTCCAGTTAAATGTTCTGTTAACTCCTCTATATATCTACCTACTGCTTCAACTAATAATATTAATCTTTGTGAGGAATCATGGCGCCCTCTAACATTACCTGTTGTCTCAAAATTATTTTTTGTAGACGGTACTGCATCAAAAAATGATTGACGTTTTAAGTTGATATCTTGCTGATAGCTGTATATTTTATCTTGCAATTTTTCTGTGGCAAGCTCTTTACGCCCATGAGGGTCGAGCGAGTTTTCTGTAAAACCTGCTTTTGGAGGACTCGGAGGAAGCAAAAGCGTAAACTGACTACCTTTACCTTCTCGTGATAAAAAGCTAACATCACCTCCATGAAGTCTCGCTAAAGCCCGAGTTAATACAAGTCCTAACCCCGTACCCTCATACTGACGGGTTAATGGATTCTCTAACTGTTGAAATTTCTGAAAAATTAAATGTTGTTGGTGTTCAGGTATACCAATTCCTGTGTCCCAAACAGTGAAGGCAACCCAACCTTCCCAATAGTTAACACGCAAACCAATTTTGCCCCCACCTTCGGTAAATTTAAAAGCGTTAGAGAGCAAGTGTACAAGCATTTGCCGCAACCGCTGTTCATCAGCAATAATTTCGTCTAAACCTGGTTCTATAAATAAATTAAATTCGTGGTTTTTTTCTGATTGTACTTTGCTCGACGATGCGTGAATCGTTTTGCTTTCTGCTAAAGCTAAGTCACATACTGTTTGAATTTTGACAGAGCCTAATAATAACTCCATTTGCCCGGTTTCCATTCGGGTCAAATCAAGAATATCATTAACCACACTCATTAAATGGCGCCCGCTTTGATGAATAAGTCCAGCGTAACGTGCTTGCCGTTCGTTTAATTCACCTAATTGTTGGTCAATTAAAAGTCGAGATAACCCAAGAACTGCGGTTAAAGGAGTTTTGAGTTCATGACTAATACACGCTAAAAACTCGTCTTTCAAACGGTTCATTTGAATTAAATCAGCGTTTTTTGCCGCTAATTCTTTACTCAACTGCTGCTGTTCGGTAACATCAGTTGCTAGCACTAACCATAATCCACCACCATAACTAACAATTGAATTTAATTGATGCCCATCAAGTAATGAAACAAAATGCCTGGAACGAACTTCATAAGTTGAAGCGTTTGAGAACTGGATATCTTGAGAGGTGTTTACATAACTTTGTCTAATACTATTTGCGACAATTTCGGTTTCCGTTGAAACTGATTCCTCCAATACCTTAATTTCAGGACTATCAAGGGGAATTTTTGCGAACTGCCACACCCGTTCTTGACCACTTTGCACCTCAACAACACAAGTACAAGTTCCTAGTTGACTATCAAGGACACAACGATTATTTTTGACTTTGCTACGTCTTTTACTTGAAGTTGATTGTGTGTTACGACTCGTATTACGTGGTTTTATACCATCTGACAATATTGTCTCGACTTCTTGCCGTACTCCATCTGGGTCTTTTAATACTCCTAACTGCTGCCACCATGCTGGGTTTTGCGCCACAATATCACCAGCACTCGTTTGCAACATTAAAGGCCAAGGTAAACGTTCGAGCAGTTGTACTAACGATTGATATTTTTGAGATTCTTCTCTTGCTTTTAAGGAACTATTTAACGCTAGACTTGATGGTTGTGATGGTTTGGGAGCAGGATTTTTCTTGCTTGCGCGTGCTGACGATTGCTTTTTCGTTTTATTACCACTATTAGAACTATTATTGACTATTAACTTGTTCAAATGCTTAAGCAATCGAGTCGTGTCAACTAATCCCACATACTTTCCATAAGAATCTATTACAACTATAGATGTATCACTGTCGCCTGGTAAATATAAAACTTGACTAAATTCTTGAATTGTCGCTTCTATAGATACTATTCGTATCGATTTAATAGTATGATTGAATGTGAGAATTTGGTGCTGCAAATTTTGGACAGACTGTCCTTGTGTGACGGCTAGCACTTGCGGCAACAAACTTGCTAAATATAAAATTCCGGTAGGCGCCCCAAGTTCTGAGACAACAACTAGCCGTTCGGAATTTTCAGATTCAAAGATGGACAATACATCCGCTAGAGTTGTGGATTGCCAGCAGATAGGAACGGTTATAATAAACTCATCAAGCGGATATTCTAGCATTGGCATTTTTTTGCTCTCGTCATTCTGGTTCCGCAAGCTAAAACTGTAACAAATAGCACCCTCGGCGCCCTTGAAATGCCAACGGTGTGAAAAACTACGCTTAAAGGCTTGTCGAAAATTTAAACTTAAAGAGATTTAGGTTAAGTTATACAAGTCAAACATGTGCGCGTAAAACAGGTTTACGATAGCACGGTTATTAAGATTTGAGACAAGGCGCCGTTGTAAATAAAACGGATAAGTTTGCTCAAACAATGGCACATAAGTCGTGCAAGCGTCTTGTAATATAGTGTTACAAAAATTACTTGGCGTGCAGGAACTCCTGATAATAACTGCTATGACAATTATGGCTTGAAAATAGCGATAACAACCTTTAGGAATTATAATGATTTAGAATGAGACATTTTTTAATATGAGTTTAAGTATCTTATCAACTTGTTAAATTGCGAAGCAATGTTACAAATTATGTACGATGCGAATGATACTAAAGTCGTGCTTGTGAGTGGAAATTAACTATTATCAACAGAATAATTTGATTTTTGTCAACACAGTAACTAATCAGGGAGGCGCCGTTTATAAACACGTTCATTAGATGTAGCGATATGTATCTGCCCGTAGGTAGATATTACCCTAAAAAAACAGCATGGTAGGAGAATCGATAACGAACGTCAAGCACTTATCACAAATGACGATAGGCGAGCAGCGAGCAGTGCTAGAGCAATTAAAATCACAGTATCGAGTGATTCTCATTAATTACTTTACCCAAGAGGAAACACTGCAAGACTTAATAGACAAATTTATTAACGCGCTGTTTTGTGCTAATATTCCTGTGCCGCAAATTATAGAAATGCATATGGAACTTATAGATGAGTTTTCCAAACAGTTAAAATTAGAAGGGCGAAGCGATGAAGCACTGCTTGATTACCGCTTGACGCTCATCGATATTCTTGCTCATTTGTGCGAAGCGTATCGAGGTTCGCTACCCAAGTAAGCAATACTCATATGAATAAAGTAAGAAAAACTTACGTACTGAAGCTATATGTAGCGGGTAATACACCTAACTCAGTACGAGCATTGAAAACGCTTAAAAACATATTAGAGCAAGAGTTTCAGGGTGTATACGCTTTGAAAGTCATAGACGTGATGAAAAATCCGCAGTTGGCAGAAGAAGACAAAATATTAGCGACACCGACTTTATCGAAAATTTTGCCACCACCAGTTCGTAAAATTATAGGAGATTTGTCAGACCGTGAACGAGTATTGATAGGGTTAGATTTGCTGTATGAAGAACTAAGAGAAGAAGATTTATTTGAAGAATAGAACATTAGAGATAAAAATATACTATATCGACTTGAGTTTATAGAAAAAGTGGCATAAAAATGAGTGATAACGACCTGCCAGGGCAAAAAAACACACCTAGAATTGGTGGTGTAGATAAAATTCGCACGATGATAGAGGGGTTCGACGACATTAGTCATGGGGGATTGCCCATTGGTAGAACTACCCTTTTCAGCGGTACATCTGGAACTGGCAAGACATTATTCTCTCTCCAGTTTCTATTCAACGGGATTCATTTTTTTAATGAACCTGGTGTCTTTGTCACTTTTGAGGAGTCACCGAGCGACATTATCAAAAATGCTTATATATTTGGTTGGGATTTACAACGTCTAATCGAAGAGGGAAAGTTGTTTATACTCGACGCATCTCCGGACCCTGAAGGGCAAGACATTGTAGGCAATTTTGACTTGAGTGCGCTAATTGAGCGATTGCAGTACGCAATTAGGAAGTATAAGGCGCGACGAGTATCCATCGATTCAATTACGGCAGTTTTTCAGCAGTATGAAGCGATTGGAGTTGTTCGTCGAGAAATTTTTCGTTTAGTAGCACGTTTAAAGTTGCTCAACGTGACAACAATTATTACTACAGAGCGTGGTGAGGAATACGGTCCGGTTGCGTCTTTTGGAGTTGAAGAGTTTGTTTCTGATAACGTGGTAATTGTGCGTAACGTATTAGAAGGGGAACGTCGGCGCCGGACAATAGAAATTCTTAAACTGCGTGGAACTACGCATATGAAAGGAGAATACCCTTTTACAATTACTAACGACGGTGTTAATATCTTTCCTCTGGGAGCAATGCGCTTGACACAGCGTTCTTCAAACGTGCGTGTTTCTTCTGGTGTCAAAACTCTAGATGATATGTGTGGCGGTGGTTTCTTCAAAGATTCAATTATTTTAGCAACAGGCGCCACTGGTACAGGAAAAACATTACTAGTGAGCCAATTTATACAAGAAGCTTGTAACAATGGTGAACGAGCAATATTATTTGCTTATGAAGAATCGCGGGCGCAGTTATCAAGAAACGCTTCCTCATGGGGTATTGACTTTGAAGATTTAGAGCGGCAAGAATTATTAAAAATTATTTGTACTTACCCCGAATCTACGGGTTTGGAAGACCATTTACAAATAATAAAATCCGAAATTGCAGAATTTAAACCAGCGCGAATTGCTATCGACTCATTATCAGCTTTAGCGCGAGGAGTGACAAATAACACTTTCCGACAATTTGTAATCGGTGTAACAGGTTATGCAAAACAAGAAGAAATTACAGGTTTCTTCACAAATACAACCGACCAGTTTATGGGGTCGCACTCGATTACCGATTCACACATATCAACAATCACCGACACAATCTTAATGTTGCAGTACGTCGAAATTCGGGGCGAAATGGCACGCGCAATTAATGTATTCAAAATGCGCGGGTCTTGGCACGATAAAGGTATTCGTGAATACAACATTACTGCTGATGGACCCGATATTAAAGACTCTTTCCGCAATTATGAGCGAATCGTTAGCGGTTCCCCTTCTAGGGTTGTTTCGGATGAAAAGGCAGAATTATCTCGTATCGTTAGAGGCTTTCAAACAAAAGAAAGCCCTGATACTTAAGCTAGTATCGTGTTATATTTCTATGCGTGGGAAACGGTTTAAGCCGATGTCATTTTTTGTGTGAGGGACGCGGTGAACGGAAAGCAACTATTTTATAGCTTCTTGCCCGGAGTAACGGTAGCAGTCTTAGCTTCTCATTCAAGCTATGCCAACACTGCAAAAATAGGTGAACCTATATTGGTTGCCTCTGGGATTAACATTTTCAATTCTATTCCTGTATTCAAATCCAACATTTTGCACCCGCAAATGGTATTTGACAATACATTCGTTACAAAAACTATTAATTTACAGACGCCATTTCAATTTAATGAAATACGTGCCGTAAATAACCCTAGCAGCATAATATCAAGCAAGTTGATTGGCTCAACTGACATTCCTTGGCTTGAAGCGACTAGCAAAAAGTTAATAGCTAAATCAGCTACAGAAAATGATGCGAATCTTCTATTGACATTAGTGAAATTTTATGGTGAAGAACCAAAAGAATTAACCTTAAACAAGTTAGATACATTAAATCTAAACATTGAGGATTTGGTTCGTCATAAGGACATTACTAGTGAAATTATGACGGTAGCACAAGCACCGTCAAAAAAATTAGGCGCCAAGGCACTAATAGAGACACCAAAACAAGTACAAAATCAGATTGCCCAAAACAGGCAACAAAATGTGCCACCACCAAGACCAACAACAAGCCCAACCCCAGTAGCACCACCAATAACACCATCAAGTGGAACAAGAGAAATTCCTAGCTACTTGAATGCAAACCCAAATCCGTTGCAATTTCCAACAAGACCCGAAGAAGTTCGGCTAGAAGGAACGCAACGAATAACATTAAATCAAGCATTAGAAGCTGCACGTCGCAATAACAAGCAGTTACAAGTGGCACTACTTCAAGTAGAACGTAGTCAAGCTGCTGTTAGAGAAGCGCAAGCTGCATTACTTCCAACATTAGGCTTGAATGCGAATATAACTCGTCAGCGTTCTGCACAAAGTAGATTAGGTTCGGAAGCGCAAATTCGGGAAAACCCAGCTTTTGCTGACCAAATTGAAGGTGCCCAAGAAAGTACAGGTTTTTCGGGTAATGCTCAATTTAATTATGACCTTTACACATCGGGAAGGCGCCAAGCTATCATCCGACAAGCAGAAGAACAGCTAAGGTCAGATGAGTTCAACCTGGAAGTTCAATCAGAAACAATTCGTCTTAATGTTACAAATCAATATTACGATTTGCAACAAGCAGACGAAAGTGTACGAATTAACCAGTCGGCAGTAGTAAACGCACAAGCATCTTTACGCGACGCGCTTGCACTCGAACGGGCTGGAGTCGGGACTCGTTTTGATGTACTGCAATTCCAAGTAGACCTAGCCAACTCACAACAACAGCTAACAATTGCCATTTCGCAGCAGCAAATTGCACAGCGACAGTTAGCGGCAACACTAAGCGTACCGCAATCAGTCAATTTGAGTGCTGCTGACCCTGTAGCAATTGCTGGTTTATGGAATCAAACACTCGAAGCAAGCATTATACAAGCACTGCAAAATCGACCGGAACTACAACAGCAACTAGCTCAACGTAATATTGGCGAACAGCAGAGACGGCAAGCACTATCGGCACTTGGTCCACAAATTAGTTTAGTTGCTCAATACAACTTGCTCGACCAGTTTCAAGACCAGATATCTGTTGTTGATGGTTATTCTGTGGGAGTGCAAGCTAGTATTCCCTTGTATGAAGGAGGTGCCGCACGCGCTCGTGCATCACAAGCGAGCAAAGCAATTAGTATTGCAGAAACGCAATTTGCCGAACAGCGAAACCAAATTAGGTTCCAAGTTGAACAGGCTTTTTCGCAGTTGGCATCGAACCTACAAAACGTCCAAACTGCGAATATTGCCCTCGAACAGGCAACTGAAGCACTGCGACTAGCACGTCTACGTTTTCAAGCGGGAGTTGGGACGCAAACCGACGTAATTAATGCTCAAAATCGACTAACACAATCTGAAGGTAATAGAGTTACAGCGATTTTGGGTTACAACCGTGCTTTAGCAACTATACAGCGTGCTGTTACCGCTAGAGGTACGCGCTAACGAAACAGAAATGGTTGTTCCCGAATTGTAGAGACGTTACATGTAACGTCTCTACATTTATAATTTGATGTAAAAATGGGCAGAAAATTTTACAATAAACGAAAAAGATCTTACCATTGCTGAATGGTAGCTACTTTGCTGATCAAAAACCGCATGACAACAGTTACATTAAAAGAAATAGCTCAATTTCGCTCGCAACTTTCAGAAGACCCTCTTGCGTTAAAAGCACTCGACGCGATTGAAGACTGTGAGGGAGATTTAGAAGATGCTGCAATGACATTGGCAATTCGTGTTGGACAACAACCTGAGCGTGCTAACTCAGAATGGTTAGATGCATTAGCTAGAAAATGGCGCGCTGTGATTTGCCTTTCTGAATTTCGTAGCAACTTACAAGATGGTTCTATTCAAGAGATGATGCAACATATTAGAACTATGCCCACATTCCCTAGCATTTTAGCGGCGCCTGTTCTAATGTACGTTATGAAGCAAGGCATCGATAATTTTTGTGAACCATTTGATTTATTAAAGTGAAGTCATATCGATTATATTTTATTTGGTATTCATTTGATGTTTCTCAGGCTGCTACGCTATTAAATGAGAGCAAATCTGATTAAACAACGAATTTTATAATCAATGAATTACCTAGTTGCTGTATTAGCCGACCGTATTCAAGCCGAAGCTGCTTACCTAGAATTAGAAAAAGAGGGTATAAATAGTACTATCCTAGGTAGGGGTTACAAAACTGCTGATGAGTTTGGCTTAATTGACCCTAAAGAGCAAGCGGTGAAGCAAACAAAGTTTATGGCAATATGGTTGATACCATTCGGTTTTTTTGCTGGTGCTACATTTAACTTAGTTACTGGTTTAGATACTTTTGCCTGGGCTGGTAGAATTGGTAATCAACTGATCGGAGGACTTCTGGGTGCTGCTAGTGGCGCCTTGGGTAGTATCTTTGTAGGGGGAGGAGTCGGGATGGTTATAGGTAGTGGTGATGCATTACCATATCGTAATCGTCTTGATGCTGGAAAATACCTAGTTGTAGTTCAAGGTCAAGAAAGTCAAACCCGCGAAGCAACTAGGATATTACGTCGGTTTGACCCGGAGAATCTTCAGGGTTATGCTGATACATCAACTGTTTAATAATTTTAGATGGAACAAATTTTATACATCGATACACAGCGTCTTGAGCTACTACCTTGTTCATTGGAAGTAGCTCAAGCTACTCTAGCAAAAGACAAACCTTTGCTAGAAAAACTTTTAACTGCTTTTATACCAGACGATTGGTACAACACAGAAGTTCAAGCTTTCTTACCGAAGTATATAGAGCTACTAAAATCTGACCCTTCACAGTTAGGGTATGGAGTATGGTTAATAATTCGTACCGATGATTCTACGTTGGTTGGAGATTTAGGGTTTGGAGGAAAGTCAGACGACGAGACGTTAGAAATAGGTTACGAAATTTTAACTGCTTATCGTAATGAAGGTTACGCAACTGAAGCAGTGGAAGCGCTTATAGACTTTGCGTTTACCCAACTAGCAGCAAAGAAAATTATTGCACATACTCCTATCGATAATGCTGCTTCAATTCGGGTATTAGAAAAATTAGGAATGCAGAATGTAGAAAAAATGAAAGGGACAGATACACCTGGGTTAGAGGTATATAAGTGGGAGTTGACGTTAGAATCAAGAAATAGCCAGTAGAAGTATCATTGAAATATCATTATTTATCCACATGCTGCCACGAGAAGAACTTTTGAAGGGTGTTGAAAATAGAGATGAAGTTGCCCGCGTCATCGACCAAGCGGAAAAAGCCATTAAAACTTGGGAAGTTGTGATGACAGATTTTCTTTCACCTCCAGAGTTGGCAGAAGTTCAAAGGTCTTTTAGTCGTCTTACAGAAATTCATTTAGTTGCCTGGGGTGGATATCCACAAGCAGAACGTCAGCGACTTGCCATAGCACGTTCGGAACTTCCCTTAGACGAGTCGCAAGTAGAACTCGTTGCGCTTGATGTTGCAGGTAATTTTTTATTTGATACTGCAACACACAGAGATTTTCTCGGCGCCATGTTAGGTTGTGGTATAGTGCGTGACAAAACAGGTGATGTGATTGTTTTAGGAGAACGAGGCGCCCAAGTAATTGTAGTGCCTGAATTAGGAGACTATTTAGAAACACACCTTAAACAAGTACGTTCAGTACCCGTTAACACTCGACGTATAGAATTAAGTGAATTAAAAGTCCGTGAACCCAAGAAAAAAGAACTTACCACCGTCGAAGCATCACTGCGACTCGATGCAGTTGCATCCGCAGGGTTTGGAATGTCACGCAGCAAAATGGTTGAATTTATTGATTCAGGTGACGTTCGCGTAAATTGGAAAGACACCATTAGTCCTTCTTTCCAACTTAAAACAGGTGATTTAATTTCTATACGTGGCAAAGGGCGCCTAGAAATAGGTGAAATTGCGGTAACAAAAAAAGACAGGTACCGCGTACAGTTAACAAGATACGTGTGATGAGTTGTGAGTGCTGAGTGCTGAGTGCTGAGTGCTGAGTGCTGAGTGCTGAGTAATATGTTCAAACTCAACACTCAGCACTCCGCACTTTGCATTTTTAGACGGTAACTACGCAGTGTTCGGATACGTCACCAAAGGAATGAACGTAGTAGACAAAATAAAACAAGGAGATAAAATTCAAACGGCAACAGTAGTCAAAGGAATAGAAAATTTGAAAAAGGCGCCGTAATTTGAATAACCAAATGTAGAGATGGTAAATTAATAAAATCCAAATAAAATCCAGACACTAAGCTTTAAACTGCTTCTCTAACACACTCACTAAAGTTCGACGCGGTACAAGTCGTGATAGTTTTGGTATCAAATGACTAGTTAAACCACCACTAACAACCACCGATTCACCTCTTTCTAAACCTTGGAGAGTATCTCGAACAACAGTTTCAACTTTAGTTATTTGAGTATTTTTTGCCGCAATGGTAGGTGGAAATTTTGCCGCAGTGAAAAAGTTTGTGTCTATTGGACCAGGACAAACACACAGAACACGTACACCAAGCGTGCGATTTTCTGCCCATAGCGACTCGCTAAAGCTTAGTACAAATGCCTTACTAGCTGCATATACTGACATATAAGGTATCGGTTGGAACGCTGCAATTGATGCGATATTTATAATATCACCGCTACGTCGCTGCCGCATTAAAGGTAAATATTTATGTGTCAAATCAACGAGCGCTAGCACATTTAATTGAATCATTTGCATTTGCCGCTCACCATCACGTTCGGCAAAATCTCCATAGTCTCCAAAACCAGCGTTATTAATTAGCGTATCAATTGTAATTCCTTGATTCCTTGTATAATCAAAGACATGTTCTGTCGAACCAGCTTCCGATAGGTCTTTGACGATAACATCAATTTCAATATCATGTTTAGCTTGCAACTCTGATGCTAACTGATGAAGCTTCTCTTCAGAGCGCGCGACAAGTACTAAATTGTTGTTACGAGCAGCGAGTTCCTCGGCAAAAGCTTTACCAATCCCGCCAGAAGCACCAGTAATTAAAGCTGTTGTCATTATAGTTAATATAAGATTTTGTAATTTCCTTTACAAATTTTAGCAATATTTATTGTGTTTTGTAACCATCCGCAGTTATATATCCGACTTTTAACGTCATGTGCAAAAAGGCTTGGTAAAATCTAACCCAAGAATCCCAAGCATTTGAGACGTGATACTACTAAGGGAAGTTGCTAATCATGTAGCAGTCTGTGCAGAAATTGTAAAAATACCAAAAGTAACTGTGGCTTGGGTCATCAAAATATGTGTAAAATAAGGCATTATATCTTCAGCCATCAATAAATTTTAATTTTACGTTAGGCTGTAAATTACAGATTAATAAAAATATAACTCCTTAATGCCATTAGGTATGAATACAAGTACAATAGACATTCAATCTTATTTGCGTGACCGAGAAATTATTCACTCTGATCCAGAGATTATGAGTGGAGTTCCGGTATTCGTTGGGACACGAGTTCCATTACAAACATTTTTTGACTACCTCGAAGGTGAAGCGGGCTTATCTGAGTTTTTAGAAGATTTCTCGCACTTAAAGAGTCAGGCTTTACTCACTTTAGAGGTGATTTAAGACTATTAGCAGTTGTACCTACAAAAGAAGCTTTTACATCTAACTTGGCGCCAGTTCCAAAAACAACACCATTAGGATTCATCAAAAATAGATTTGCATTACCTAATACACTTAAAACACCATTGAGATTAGACGCATTAGTTCCTGTTACCCGTGTGAAAATATTAGTAACATTTGTCGGATTAGTAAAATAAATACCGCGTCCACTGTTAATGTTGAATTCACTGAAGCTATGAAATAAATTGTTACCACGTTGTTGTCCAGCGTCAATTCTATCGCTCAAAACATTATTAATTTGAATATTCTGTATCACCTGGCTTCCCATCGTGTTATCGGGTACAACTTGCGCCGTTACAGCCAGAGGAGTCATTATCAAACAAGACTTGTACCAGTAACTATTCATAGAATATAAATTCCAACTCTTGAATTTATGATTCCCATTTTTATTCTCAAAATCAACAATTTAATTTTTTTATACTTCTCTTATTTTCTTATTTCCACGGGAACACTAAGGAGAGGTATATGAAAACAGGTATTAAATATGACGAAATTAAACAAGCGTGCTTTTGAGATATTAAGGGATGAAGTCGAGCGTTGTGCCACATCGGACGCAATTGGAAAAACTGAGAAGCTTATTGTAATGAAGCGCTTAGAAAAACTGCGTCAAGAAAAAGGTATCATTACCATAGATGAGTTGCGTGATAATGTTTCAGATACATATCCACAATTCAATGAAAAAGTAATCAAACAAGCGATAAAAGCAAATCGTCCACCGGGTATATTAACAAAAGCTACATTTTTTCTCATGTTTATTGGTAGTTGTGCAGGTGTTGTGTGGCTAGTAAATTTACCTAACCCAATGATTCGTAAATCAATTGCCAAAACGGCGCCGATTTTACTTATACCAACTTACATGGAAATGGACTTCAATTATCGTGGCGCCGTTGATTCACTTGGTCAAGCCGAACAATTACTAGATAACGCAACTAGTGCTGCTGACATCGAACGAGGTGGAGAAAAAGCTCTACAAGCAAAGAAACATTTAGATAATTTGCCAGTCTGGTCATTAAACCATTACCCAGAAGCATACTGTAATTATTTTGGCTGCGCTTGGAGATTCTCATTCGATGAATTTGAAACCGCACGTCAAAAAGTTGCCAGGTTACAAGCCGTTGCGTTTCAAAATAAAAATGCCCTTACACCGTTAGAAGAGGCAGAACAACTACTTTTAACAGCAAAATCAGAGTATAAAAAAGCTACAAGTATCAAACAAAAAGAACAAGCTATTGAAGCTTGGCAAAGCGCAATAAATTTATTCGAGCAAATACCAGCAAAAACATTGGCAGCAGAAAATGCCCAAGCGAAACTCAAAGCTTACAAACAAGAACTAGAAGACGCTCAAACAGCTACACTTATTACTGCTGCACAAGAATTTGACATCGAAGCTCAAAAAATTCAACCTAAACAACCGCAAACAGCATCAGAATTATGGCAACAAGCAATTAACAGACTCAACGAAATTCCCAAAGAAAACCCTCGTTTTCTCGAAGCACAACAACTACTAGCATCAGTGCAAGTTAAATACCGAACAATAGACAACTCAGGTAGCAACAATTATATAGAAGCAGCAAAACAATATGCTATCGAAGCAGCTTCTTCATCGCAAAACCCACCACACCCCGCAGAAAAATGGGAACAGATAGCAGAACAATGGAATAACGCCATTCAGCAACTCAAAAATATAGACGTAAAAGAAGCAGGTTACGTCGAAGCACAAAAACTAATTGCCCAATATCAAACAAACTTAGGAACTATCCAAACCAGACAACGCTATGAAAGTGAAGCAAAACAAATACTCGAAGCAGCAAACCGAGATATAAAAAGGTTAATTGTATCGGCGCCGTCTGATACTCAGCAATTAAAAGCCGAAATTCATGATATCATCAACCAACTAAGAACAATCAAACCCGGCACAACTTCTTACCCTGAAGCACAACAACTTTTAGCTCAGGCACAGAAAAAACTGCGTTAGCTTCATTAATACAGGTTTGATCCCCCGTACATAAAAGACTTTAAACAAGTCTTGTGGGATAAGTCTTGTGGGATGGGCATCCTGCCCGTCCTTATATTATTATTTAAAGCGCATGTACATAACGGTCGCGTCCTTGTCTTTTTGCTTCATAAAGCGCTTTATCTGCGGTAGCAATTAAGTTTGCTGAAGAAGTGTCGCTAGTTGGGACTATGGTAGCTATTCCCAAGCTGATGGTAATAAATTGACCAATTTCTGAACAAGCATGAGGCAGTTTGGCTTGATGAATTGCTTGCTGAATTGCCTCTGCTATAACTATTGATTCTTCAACATTAGTTGATGGCATAATTACGGCAAACTCTTCTCCACCATAACGAGCGACCAAATGTGTCTGGCATTTTACCACAGAAGCTAATGCTTTAGCAACTAGTTGCAAACATTCGTCGCCAGATTGATGACCATAAAAATCGTTGTATTTTTTGAAATAATCGACATCACATATAATTAATGATAACGGTTGCTGCTCAACTTCTAAACGATTCCATTCTTGCAATAAATACTCGTCAAAACAGTAGCGATTAGCTATTTGAGTTAGCTTATCGATTCTAGAAAGACGGTGTAGTTCTTGATTTGCTTTAACTAGTTCTGATTGAGTTGCTTTGAGGATTTCAAGTGTTTGGCTTAATTCTTTAGTTCGCTCTTGAACTTTTTCTTCTAAGTTACGGTTATATTTAGCTAATTCTTCTGTAGCTTCTTGCAAAGCCATATTTTTAAAGGCAAGCTCTGCTTCTGCTTGCTTACGCTGTGTTATATCTTGAAAAGCTGCGATTGCATAAATTATATTACCTTTATTGTCAAAAATAGGTGTCGCTGAAACCTCTAAAGGAGTAACCTTATCTGGCAAATGTAGTTCAACATCATCAATAGCGCTACTTTCACCACTCAAAGCTTTGAAAATAGGCGACTGTTCATCAGGATAGTACTTTTCTGTTCCCCGCATATAAGCTTGGTAAATCTCTGATAATTGAGAATTGGTATCGGCAATAATTGCTTTACCTAAAATTTTTTGTGCAGCTTGATTTGCATAATATGGTTGTCCTTGGGAATCAATTGTAAATATACCTATTGGTACAGCTTCAAGAAACTGTGTTAACCTTTTCTCACTTTCTCGTAATGCTTCTTCTGCCTGCTGACGCTCGCATATTTCTAACTGACAATTTTGGTAAAGTTGAGCATTTTTAATTGAAATTGCTGCTTGAGATGATAAAATTTTTAATATTTCTAATCTCTGTGATGTGAAGGCGCCCACAGCAAGATTATTTTCTAGGTAAAGTACACCAAAAAGTGACCCCTGATAAATAATCGGCGTACATAACACAGATTTGGGTTGATTTTGAATAATGTATGCGTCTTTAGTAAATATTCCCTCGCAAGACGCATCTGCTAAAATTACATCTTCTTTGGTTCTAACTACATAATTAATTAAAGAATTTGGCAACTGTTCACTAGTTTCAGCTAGTACTGATTGGTATAATACGACTTCGGAGGTATCTATAGTACCTTTTGCTTCGATAAATAGCTGTTCTTGCTGTTTTAAAATTAGAAACCCAGTTTGAGCGCCTGCATTTTCAATTACTATAGTCATTAATTTCTTTAGTAACCGCTCTAAAATAATTTCGCTGGCAATAGCTTGAGAAGCTTTGATAATTGTTGTCAAATCTAAAACTTCAGAATTGGTGGTATTTTTGGCTGATTTTGAAAAGTTAATTATATGTGAATATTTAGATTCTAAATCTTTGACTTTGGCAATAGCTCCCCAACATATATAACCATAGTGTGCTTTAGTCATATAAGTTCGAGCAATTTCTTGGCGCCCTAAAGCTAAATAAAATTTAGCCGCCAATTCATAAGCTAGTGCTTCTTCTTGAATATAGCCATTTTTATGGGCGCCAGCTATCGCAAGGTCATAGTACTCCATAGCTGCAAGCGTTTGTCCCAATACTTTAGCCTTTTCAGCTTCCACCAAATCATATTTATGCTGATAATTCATGGGAGCATGTTCAGCCCAGCATTTCATATTTTTTTGATTTTCATCTACTTGACTCAAGTATTTTTCTATTTTTTCTACTTGTTTTTTTTGGGATTTTAATAATTTATTAGAATACTCAGCGAGCAGTGCTAAAGAATAAAACCAGTTATGCAGCGTAAAGACAATTTCACTTGTAACAAATTTACCATAATTTAATGCAATTTTGGCATATTTTAGAGAACTTTTATATTCGTCAAAAAGATAGCAAAGAAATGATTTGTAAAAGTAAACATTAAATAACAAAATTACATTATTAATTGATAATAAATATGGTAAAGCTTCTTCTTCATTCAGAATCTTACCAATTAATTTAGTTGTAACCGCAGATATTCCAATTAAATTAGCTACTGCTTGGGCACATATTTTAGTTAAATATAGTGGATGTTGCTGCTCTAACTTGCTAATAAAATTAGTATAAATTACCTGATTTTGAGCAACTAATTCTAAATTGTTTCCTAAAAAAAATAGATGAGAACAATAAAAATTTGCAGCATGACACGCAAACTCAATATCTCCCGTTTCTAATCCACTTTCAATTGCTTCATGCAAAGGATTTGTAGTTACCCTAATATGCTCTTTTTTAGGAAAAATATTAATATAATTTGTTACGAATGCTTTCGACTTAAACCCTTTTGCATTTAATTTATCTAATATTTTTAAAGATAGTTGACCGAGTTGATAGGCAAGATTAATATCTAGAACAGAACAAATTGTAAAAACGCCATAATTTGCGTAAGCGGAAATAGATGGAGGTGAATTGCCATACTGTCTAGAAAGTTCAATCATCGTATACAGTATTGGTAAAGCTATTGCACTTTCCCTAAAACAAGCAGGAGCAAAAATAAGAATCATAACCTCCATTGCTACTAACTTGTATGAATCGTTCATAATCGGTTGACTAGCCAACTGTTCAACGTCAATATTTTTTGGTGGTGATTCTACCAAGGTAATACCCAGCATTTGCAAAACATTCTGTCCAATATCTAAAACAGTGTCAATTTGATTTTGCGCTAGGTAAATTTTAATTTTTATCTGGTAAAATTTGATACTATCTAGGACGTAATGAACTTGTGTTAATGCTAGTTCGCATAAATGCAGCGCTCTTGTTAAATTAGCCTTGAGATATTCTGCTTCAGATATTTCTATATATAAGTTTAAAGTCAAACTATATTGATTTTGCCAACTATCGAGATGAAGTATTTGTAAACCTATATTTAAGTAATTAACAGCAGCTTCGTATGCTATAGCAGCTTTAGCTTTTTGACCAGCAATGAGGTTTAATTGAGCTAACTCATTCTTTTCAATTTGCGTCTCTATTAATTCATGACCGAAATTTAATTGGTTGACTAAGGTAAAAATGTTATTTTTTTGTTCTTCCTGTGTAGTATTTTTTAGTAATAGTTTACCAATTTTTAAATGAGTATTTTTTCTTGATAATTCTGGAATTAAAGAGTAAGCTGATTGTTGTACTCTATCGTGTAAAAACTTATATTCAATTTTGGTATCGCTAACTTTGAAAACGTCGAATTCTGTTTCTTCAAACACAATAGGAATTTTGTAATTTGAAGATAAAGGTAAAATTAAACCAGCTTGCAAGGCACTCCACAACTGAGTAGCCGTTAATATTTCTGATGTCTCATTGACAGTTGCTAATATGTCTAAACTAAATTGATTGCCAATACAAGCTGCCAATTGCAAAACTTTCTGTGTATCTGGTGGCAATTTGCGAAGATTTCGAGCAATCAGTTCGACAATATTATAGTCAGTGATGCCAACTGCTTGAATTTGCTGAATGTCCCATTGCCAGCTATCTGTATCTATCTGGTAAACTAGTAGATGTTCGCTATATAAGCTTTTGAGTAACTGAGTTAAGAAAAAGGGATTGCCTTGAGTTTTATTAAAAACTAACTCTGCTAATAGTTTAACTCGCGCTTCTGTGATAGTTTCATTGAGAGTCTCTGCTACTAGTTGTTCGACATGAGTAAGTAACAGGGGTTCTACGGTGATATTATGAATTGCAGTATCTGCTTGACGTAACTTTCCTAAAGTTTGTATTAATGGGTGGGTCGGGTTGACTTCGTTATCCCGATAGGCACCAATGAGAAATAGATATCGACTACTATCATCTGCAATTAAAAGCCGAATTAATTTTAAAGAAGCAGAATCTGCCCACTGTAAATCATCTAAAAAAATGACTAATGGATGTTCTGGCTGGCAAAAAACATTTACAAATTGTTGAAAAACGCGGTTAAATCGATTTTCTGATTCAACGGCACCTAGTTTGGGAACATCTGCCTGCAAGCCAATAATTAACTCAACTTCCGGGATCACATCAATAAGAACTTGACCGTTGTCACCAAAAGCCTTTAATAGTTTGTTTTTCCAAACAGTAATTTGCTGCTCATTCTCTGTTAGTAGCTGACGAATTAATTCTTGGAAAGCTTGAATTAAAGCAGCATAGGGAATATCTCGCTTAAACTGATCAAATTTACCTGTAATGAAATATCCTCGTGCGGCAACAATGGGTTTATGAACTTCATTAACAATTGAAGTTTTGCCAATACCTGAATAACCTGTAACTAGCATCATCTCTGTTGCTCCCTGCCTAACCCGGATGAAAGCATCCATCAGCATAGCAACTTCTCGTTCTCTGCCATAAAGCTTTTGCGGTATTGAAAGCTGACTGCCACGATCGCGCTGACCAAGAATAAAATCTTTAATTTCTCCGATGCTTTCAAGTTGTAGTAAACATGTTTCTAAATCGAATTTCAATCCAGCCGCACTTTGATATCGTTCCTCAGCATTTTTAGCTAACAGTTTCATTACAATGTCTGAAATTAGTTGAGGAATTTCAACAAGCTGGCAAGGTGGGACTGGTTGTTTGGCAATATGACAGTGAACCAGTTCTAAAGGGTCATCGCTTGTAAATGGTAACATCCCTGCTAATATTTCATATAGAGTCACTCCCAAAGAGTAAAAATCGGTACGATAGTCAATTGAGCGATTCATCCTCCCTGTTTGTTCAGGCGCCATGTATGCTAAAGTGCCTTCTAACAAGTTAGGATTGCTTATAGTTTGGTTTTCTAAATCTAGACGTGATGAAAAACCAAAATTAGCTAATTTTACCTGTCCTGTTTCAACATTAATAATGATATTACTAGGCTGAATATCTTTATGAATAATTTTGACTTGTTCTAAATCTATTAATATAGATGCTAGCGCAATTGCAATAAACAAACATTCGGAAATACTTAATTGCTGAGATTTGAGAATTTGACTCAAATACTGACCGCCAAAATCTTCTAAGATTAGCGCAAAACCATTCTCATATTTTTCTAGACTGTAAGGTTTAACAACTCCTTCAATGGTCAAATCTTTGAGAACTTTATATTCATGTCGCAAACGAGTAATTTCTTCTAATGTCGGATACTCAGATTTAAGCAATTTTATGACTACTGGTTTTTGTCCCTGCTCAAGATTGCTTCGATAAACAACTGTTTCTATACCCTCATGAATTTTTTCAATAATCTCGTATTTTAAAATAGCGACCATAACTTACACATTTAATGTCACTTTTAATACATAAACTTACGTATTACTCCTGAAAAGGAGGGTTGGGGGATCAAAAAAGCTTAGAAAGCCTGATATTTCGTTCTTGTGGGGTGAGAAAAACGCACCTCTGGCTTTCACCGGAATGCATTATCCCTCACGCTTTATATCTATCACACAGTGGCTAGATTTCCAAACTTAGTTAAAATGAGGGTAAATTTCTTGCTCGAATAAATTTTTAATATCTGGATGTTTTTGAGATGCTTCGCGTACTGACTCCTTGTAATCTTCGCGCACGTCGATGCAATAACTTGCTTGGCGATTCCCAATGGTTGGTAACCAAGCAGTATGCAAGGTAAAACCAAAATCCAGCGAAGGATGGAATAGTTTGCATTTAGGACCTTTGGATAGATAATTAGCATCAAAGAGCCAGAATTCATTTTTGTTTTCATGCCATACTGTGCAAACTATATAACCATCTGTCGGTTTTTCACCATCACGGCGAGGGATAAACTGGGGTGAAGATGTGATGTGTCCAGGAGGGAATTTATAACGATCAAGAATCTCTAACGCTTCTGTCGGTGAGGCATGAAGTCGAAACAAATAGGCGGGTATTCCCTTGTTTGCCAAATTCAACACCTTTGACAGAGGAACTTGCCGATACTTATAATCTTTGTACATATCGACAATAAACTTTGTCATTAGGTCTTTCCACAGCCCAAAGGAACTCCAGTAAATGTCCTCTAAGCGTTCTAAAGGTTGTCCTGTCTTGGGATTCCGTTCTGGATAAGCAAATAGTTCCACACCCCAGGTACATTCTGCATCAGAAATAACGTGTGAGGAGAGGATATCTCCGGTTTCTCCATTAACTACATAACGTCCTACACGTCCAATATCTGTCGGATTATTTTCCATACCATACACATATGACGGCACAGGATTTTGGGGGTTGTAAGCCGAAACATCATACTGCCTAACCCATTCAGCTACATTCATTCCACAAATATGGGCTGCATTAAGGGTAATATTGCCCTGCGGGTTATCATAGTCCACCAAAAAATGTGCTGTTTCCAATGGTAATACAACTTTTTTGACTAAGACTTCAACCTCCTGGTCATCATATGCTGGAAATTGTCCTGCTTTCAGGTCAGCACGACGCACAATATAGATGGCAGAGTCTGGTGAAACAGTCCCCTCTAACAAATTTCTAAGTTGGGTTTCAAATTTTTTATTTTCTGGAAAAGGATTATTAAGTACTTGTTCCAATCCCGTTGAAAAAGCTGTATCCATCAGCACAACATAATCTCGCGTGATGCCAATCTGATGCATACTTTGGTTAATAGGCAAAGGTACACCATTGGGTAAAACTAGCTTCCATCGTTCTAAGGCGCCTGTACCATCCCAAGATATCAGATAAACAAAGTCCTCAATCTTTAAGTTAGTAAGCTTTTCTAAAAATTTGACATAAATTTGTAATAAACTTTGGCAAGATTGAGAAAATAAATCAAAAATATCTTTAAGGAAATTAATTCTCAGAAATGAGCCAAGCGCAGTTAAAAACTCATCTATTTCTTGGGGAATTTGCTCAAGGTCATATATAAAAGGAATTGCATCTATAAAATTAGCTAATGACCTGCCATAATTAACAGTGAACATTTTCTGTGTATGAGGGTCAAAAGCAGGATGAGCCGCACTCAAAAAAGTTGGGAAAGGAGTATTGTAACCATTCAATTCAGATTGCCATTCTTGATTGGTGCCAATAGGAGTCACAACCTCTAGAGTTTGAGTATCAATCTCATAGGGACGACCCGCATCATATGTAACCAGTAACCGTTCCTGTGAGTCCTGGGAAAACTTCATCGGTAGAAAAGCTGTATTTAGCTGGTTACGAACACCCAAAGACAAAGAAAATCTGGTAATCCCATGATTACGAAAACGATACTTATCATACTTTGAGCCATCACGAGTTGCCTTATCAGCATAGTAATCAGGTGGTTTGGCAATGCGTGTTGTTAGTTTTACTTCGTCTTGGCAATCAAAATCTAGTCGATAAATCATGCCGTCTCCACACAACAGCGAATCACCATTTACAAAGGGAAGTCCTCCAGAGTCAACTGTTCCAACGGGAGTTACCATAAAAACATGCCCGTACAAATCAGAAGGAAGATTGCCGCAAATTTTCATTTGGATATCTGTAAGTTCGCATCGACTAGCGGTCATGATTGACTCTGGAACTTTAGGACAGGAATTGATATCTTTATTTTTATAATCAATGTAACGTTTTTGAGACATCATAATTTATTAATATTTTTTGTTAAACAATCACTGCTCGTAGATTGATTTGTTTGTTTTTCTACTCTAACTTCACTCTTCTAATATCTTCATGAGTGTATCTACTGACAAACTTATCCTTATATTTTTATTATCTATATTTTGTTTTAGGCAGTTTCTTTAAAAATAGCTATAATTTATAAATTTTTCTTAAAGTGGGCAACATTTCGACTTGAAATACGTGTTTATACTGAAATATCCGTTATTATAATCATTAAGATTGATTATCAATACCAAAAAATGCAAATTAAACACGACGTATTTAAGAACCCCGACTTTAAGCAGTTTTCTCACCAACAAGTACAAGCTTTAACAATGGCTTTTTTAGGGAAAGAAGCTATTAAAAGCAAGAATAAAGTCAAACAGCACAGACTAAAGTTATTATTACTACGTGCCTACGTTATCTACAAGCGGCGCCATCAACTTGAGCCAGAAAAGTTATATAATTATAAATGCGATTTTCAATTTAGACTCCAAGAATATTTACAGTTAGTAAATTATGATTATAAACTAATTCCTAACTATTTATTTATATTTTTAAAAGAACTTTACTACACAGATATAGACGTTGCTAGCTTGAATAATATATATTATCAAAATAATAGACAGGTAGTTATAAACACAGAAGCCTTAGAGGTGCCGATTAAAGTTGATACCAACAAAGTATCATTTAACTATCATTTAACTTGGGCAAAGTTATGTTTGGCTGTATGTACTAATCATCCGTTAGTAGTTAATCTTAAAAAAAGATTTGGCTGTATAAGTCTTATTCCTATTAAAATTCAAAACGAACATATTAGAATCCGGAACATTTGTATTCATTATCACGATTTATGCCACCTTGAAGTAGCGCAGCTAAAGCGTATTCAAATGGGTAAGTATATGGTGAGCGGTATTCATGGAATTAAGGCTGGTGTTTTTCATGAGTCGTTAAATAAACAAGAATATGACGGTTTTTTAGACGAAGCTCGCATTGCAATTCATGAGTGGTTAACTCGAACTACGATTTTTAGTAGCATTAAGTTAATTTGTTGGATGATATTACTTGTTTTATATGGGATTAATCCGATTGCGGTTATTATTCGACATATTCAAAGTGTAAAAGAGAAACAACAGGAGTTATGTAGTTTTTTACTTGTTTAAACCGCTTTTTGTGCTACTACGAGCGGTATATATTGGGTGAGAGTGTGTATATACTCAGTACTTCATGTCCGACGTTTTGGTGTATTGTAGCACAGGCATCTTGCCTGTGCAGTGTATGTAATTATATTTACCATAAAATTCAAAAAATCACGGTTAGTAAAAGTAATTTTTATTACAATTTTACTATATAGTAGTTGCCTTTGAAGGAAAGGTACTGTATCTTATATAACTGCTATACAAAATAAAAGCTCGGTTTCTCTAGCCATATTCAAACATGACCACAAACACTCCAAATCAAGGTAAAAAATATGTCACCTAAAAAACAAATAACAGATGAAATCAAAGAAATTGCAGAGGCAGAAATCAAGGAGAAACAGAAACCTGTTGATTATGACACTATAGAATACCCTATCGAAATTATCATTCAGAAATATCACGATGGAAAAGATAAAGATGAAAACGAATTATTTATACCTGATTACCAGCGAGAAATGCGCTGGAATGAAGAAATGCAATCAAAGTTGATTGAATCTGTAATTTTAGGTTTACCAATACCTTATATATTTGTTGCTGATGTTACAGATGAATCACGTTTAGAAATTATAGATGGTACACAACGTATTCGTACTTTAGATAATTTTATTAATAATCAATATTTCTGCTTGTTTTGTTAAAGAGGACTTATTTTCTGGTAATATTGATGGTAAACTGATTAGAGATATAGCAAGTGAATATGGTTTTTCATATCAAACAAATCCAAGAAAAACAGGAGATGGTAAAGATTTATTAACAATTAAGTCCAATAGAAATGATTTAGCTCATGGTATTAAGTCTTTTGCCGAAGTCGGTAGAGAAAAAAGCGCAGATGAGCTTTTAAAAATAAAGACAAAAGTCATAAATTATTTAAGGCAAATATTAGTCAATCTTGAAACTTATTTAGATAACAAAGAATATCTACATATATCTGACGAAAAATAATTTATTAAGTAAGGATAAACTTATATTTTGCATCTCTAAGTAAAAACTACAGAATATATAGTATAGAGTAATAAAAATAACAAAACTGTTTAGTCCTCTTGAAGAGGACTTGTGCTATTAGCATATGGGTTTACAACTAGGGTGTTGACTTTAATGGTTTTTGGGCAATTTTTACTCATGCATAATACGTGTTTTATAGCAAAGCGCTCTAAACGCTTATAAAACAAGGATTCTAGAGCTTTTAGTTTAAACATAAAAACTGTATGAACTTTTGGGCACCCGTTTTCCACAAAGTCAACAGCCTAGTTTACAACCCTATGCGGGTAAGAATGCATCTGAGTATCATTAATACATAGAAAACCCTTGGTGCAAGATATAAATAAATTAAGCATATCAGAGATTCTTCGCTTCGCTCAGAATGACAGTTTTATTTTTTACATAAATGGTATTAAGTGTTTAAAACATGTTTAGTGCTTATTACGAGCGGTAGATATTGAGTAAGGGTGTGTGCGTCTACTCCTAGTTCGGTGCGCTCTTCGGCGCCTATTATTCCTGCTTGAGCGTGCCACCATGCTGCTGTGGCTACGGTTTGCTCGATGGGTGTTGATTTATTTATTCCTTGTGCTAGTAATCCTGCTAGTAATCCTGTTAATACGTCACCGCTACCACCACGTGCTAGTGCGGGGGTACTGTCGGGGTTTATCCAGATGTTACCTTGTGGGTTGGCGATGACTGTACGGGCGCCTTTTAATAAGATGATGGCGCCACTTTGTTTTGCGGCTGTTTGGACTGCTTCAATTCTGTTGTTTTGTGCGTCGGGTATATCGGGGAATAAGCGTTTGAATTCTCCGGTGTGGGGTGTTAGTACTGTAGGTGCCTTTCTTTTTTGTAGTGTTTTTACTGCTCCCATTGTTGCTAATATGTTTAAACCATCGGCATCTATTACTAATGGGTCAGTACTTTCTAGGACTTGCTCGACTATTGGCGCCGCTTCGGTGGTGATACCAGGGCCAATGGCGATGGTGCTAAATGAGTCTAAGCGTGTGTTGACTGGTAGTTTTAATTGAGCTATGGCGCCTGTTTCTGTTTCTGGGCACCCGATAATTAATGCTTCGGGTAGTTGGGCTACTAATAATGGTTTTAAATATTCTGGCACTGCTATTGATAACATTCCGACACCACTGGCACGGGCGCCTAACCCTGTTAATATTGCTCCCCCTGCGTACCTTTGTGAGCCACAGATTAATAATAGATGTCCTTCTTTATACTTGTGTGTGACTGCGGGGCGGGGTAGGGGTAGTGCGGAAAGGGCTGTATGTTTAGTTATGCGATGAATTTTAGTATCAGATAGTATGGCTTCTATGTCCGCGCGCGGGATGTCGAAGTCTATTAGTTCGGAAGTTCCTATATATTCTAATGCTCGGTCTTGTAATAATCCTAGTTTCCATAACCCTAGACACAGTGTGTGTGTGGCGCGTATTGCTGTTCCTAGTACTTCGCCTGTGTCTGTATGTAGTCCAGATGGGATGTCTATACTAATGGTTGGTTTTGACCATTCGTTTATGGTGTTGATAGCTGATGCGATGGGTTCTGTTAGGTTACGCTCTAAGCCTAAACCAAATAAACCATCTATTAAGTAATCAGAGTTTTGTAGGGTGTTGATGGAGTTAGAGATGTTTATTCCTAAGCTTTGGACGTATTGTTGGTGCTGTGAGGTTAGTTCTTTGAGCTTTTCAAATGGGCTGTATATGGTTATTTTATGACCTTGTAGGAATAGTTCGCGCGCGACTACGAGGGCGTCTCCTCCGTTATGACCGGGACCTACTAGGATGCCTATTTGATTATGTTTGTTTTTTATGATTTGGTTAATTTTATGGGTGATGAGTCCTGCGACTTTTTCCATTAATGCTGCTACTGGCATTCCTGCTGCGAATATGCGCGCTTCGATTTCGCGCATTTGTGCTGCTGTTACGATTGTTTGGGATATGTATTGTTGTCTTTGCATGGGAAAGGGGGCGGGTTTTGGAGATAATAATATTAGTTTTAGGTTATGGGTTAACCCGCCCCTACATTATCGCCCGTAATAAACTCTTGCGTTTCCTAATCCGGCATTTTTTAATACTGCGTTCCATTGTTCTGCTTGACCACGTTGGGTAAAGGGTCCTACTGCTATATGGGCACCACGCGGTTGGTTACGACGCTGAACTCCAATATTATTTGCATATTGTCCTAAGCTGCGCCACACTGTTTGTTCGATTTGAGTAAAGTCTTCGGGACGAGTGGGAATGGCAACGTAATAGTAGCTGGAGTTATTTTGGTTAACGTCATTTGGATAGTTGCCTATACTACCACCTATACCACCTTCATCGGGTGTAATTGCTATTTCTTGCCAATTTACTGCGTTGAATAATCTAACGTTATAAAAGTTTATACCAGTGGCTAATAGCTGTTGTATTCTTAGTACTGCATTCTGCTGTCGGGTAAAAACTCCTGCTTGTATTACCGAACGTCCGTTAATATTACGGATGTAAGCTGATGGTTCTACTTGTTTTACTTGTTGTAACAATTGTCCACTATACCCATTTGTGTCAACTACAACCGAATAACGTTCGTATGTTTGATTGTATTGCGGCATGGGCGCCTGTTGGTACTGAGGATTTTGCGGTGGGGCTTGAAATTCAAAAACTTGCCCAGTTCCGTTGTTGACAAGAGGTACAGTATAAGGGTCTTGGTTAATTGGCAGTGGTGGCAACGGCTGATTTTGAGGCATTGGTAACTGTGTTAATAATAAGTTACTTGGATGTTCTGCTTTTACTGGTATGGATAACAGCAGCCCAGACAAGACCATTAGTTGTAAAATTAATGCTGGCTGAAATTGACGTAGCAATGCACTTAACATAAGCTTTTGATTGTTGGTTGGTATCTGTTGTAGCAAATATATTTCTGATTGGCTTAGTTTTTGCCTTTCTCTTGCCATTAGTGTTAATTTAGAAATGGTAGCCATAGCTAATTTACGGAAAATGAAAAAAGTCGTCGTTGGTCTTTCTGGCGGCGTTGACAGTTCGACTGCCGCCGCACTTTTACACAATCAGGGCTATGATGTGATTGGTCTTACCCTTTGGCTGATGAAGGGGAAAGGTCAATGTTGCTCTGAGGGAATGCTTGACGCGGCAAAAATATGTGAACAGCTAGGGGTTCCCCATCACGTTGTGGATATTCGTGATGTTTTTCAAACGTATATTGTTGATTACTTGGTGACTGGTTACAGTGCGGGTATTACTCCGTTACCTTGTTCGCAGTGCAACAAAAGTGTGAAGTTTGGCCCGATGCTTCATTATGCAAAAGAAAATTTAGACTGCGATAAAATATCTACTGGGCATTATGCGCGCATCAATTTTAACCCAGATACTGGGCGCCACGAACTTCTACGCGCGTTAGATAGAAACAAAGACCAAACATATTTTCTTTACGACCTAGAGCAAGATATTCTCGCATCGGTTATTTTCCCACTGGGTGAACTACAAAAAACCGATACTCGTCGTATCGCAGCAGAACACGAACTTGAAACTGCCGATAAACCAGAAAGTCAAGATTTATGCTTAGTCGAAAGCAACGGTTCAATGCGTGCATTCCTAGATAAATATCTGGCGCCAAAAGAAGGAGATATAGTAGACATTGACGGTAAAGTACTCGGCAAACACGATGGTACACACCATTACACCATCGGACAACGTAAAGGTTTAGGTATCGCTGCTGCCGAACCACTATATGTTATTTCTATAGACGCAATTAATAACCGCGTAGTTGTTGGTGATAGAACCAAAGGTACAAAACCAGAATGTACAGTACACCGGGTTAACTGGGTATCAATTGCTGAACCATCTACCCCTATTCGTGCAGAAGTACAAGTTAGATACCGCTCGGCGCCTATACCTGTTACAGTAATACCATTAGAAGGAGCGCGCGCGAAAATTGTCTTCGACGAACCTCAATTTAGTATTACACCAGGACAAGCAGCAGTCTGGTACAACGGAGAAAAAGTTCTAGGTGGTGGAATAATCGAACAATTCCCATCCTAAATTAAAAATTTGATCCGTACTTTGTGCCCTTCGTGCCTTTGTGGTTTATCCTTTTTATGGAACCACAAAGACACAAAGAACACAAAGAAAGAAAAGAAAAGAAAAGAAAAGAAAGAAACTTTATAAATAATCCAGAGGCGCTTCACTTATGTTAATTTCGTGTAATGAAAAAGACTCGGTTTACGATGAAGTATGTGCTTTAGCTGAAGAAATGAATATATTTCAAGATGAGTTACTCGTCATTGCAATTGAAAAGTATATACAGCGTCGTAAAAATCAAAAGTTATTACATAGTATTAATAATGCATATGCAGATGGTTTAGATGCTTCAGAAGAAGTTATGCTAGACCAAATGCGCCGTCATCAACAGCAATTGTTTGAGCAGGAATATTTACAATAACTTATAGGCGCCTTTCTAGACTTTCCATTTAAGCTACTTCTAATGGTTTCTTAGATAAAGCGATTGGTTCAGGAAGTGCTTTTCCTTGCTCTTGGTACCACTCAATTAGCGACTCGATTACTTCTTGCCCATGTTTTGCTGCTTCTTCATAGGTTTCACCATGCGTGTGATATTGCTGCCAAGGAAATTCTGGAATCGTTATTGGGTCTTCTGGTACAAGTGGATGAGTCCAAAATGTGTGACTACCTTTCCCTGGACGGAAAGAAAATCCTGCTTTTTGTAATTTAGCTTTCAACTCCCTGATTTTTTTGGGCATTTTGTCTTTACGCTAGCTCTAAACTCTTATAACGGTGGTAAGGTGGGCAGTGCCCACCATACGATTTATAATGCCGCCATATTCAATATTTACTTATTATGATTGACAACTTATACTATCGGCACCTACATAATCTTGATTTTTGACTTGCTGTAATAATGGCAGATACCCTTTCATAACACCCGTAACACTTGATCTAATTCATTTCCAGCTTTATTTTTCCCAAAATTAATTAATTTATAACGTTATGACTAAAACTATCTCTCCACCATCCCCAGTTACACCAGTAACATCAAAACCTAAAAAGGGAAAATCACTACCCAGTGGGTTTGTTATTCGTTTTGGTAAGTTTGTTTGGTCAACAATGTGGCATATAATGATGTCACAACTGGCGCCACGTAGTAAATCTGGTGCATATGTTCGACCAGAAAGCCAGTTTCGAGATACAGTAAGTAATGACGGCAAGTATAAACCCGAAGCTGGGCGATATAAATTATACGTTGGTTTAGGATGTCCTTGGGCACATCGTACAATAGTTACGCGCGCAATTAAAGGATTAGAGTCAGCTATATCAGTATCAATTGTTTCACCTAATGGAGATACAGGAGCTTGGGTTTTTAATGAAGAAGAAGAAGGTTGTCAAACTGTACCAGAATTATATAACTTGGCACAACCTGGTTACAAAGGACGTAGTACTGTGCCAATTTTATGGGATACCCAAACAAAAACGATAGTAAATAACGAGAGTGCAGAAATTATCGTTATATTAAACTCGCAGTTTAACGAGTTTGCCGTAAATTCAGAGCTTAATTTATATCCTGTTGAGTTGCGTGCGAGTATAGATGCTTGGAATGATAAAATTTATCATGCTGCAAATAATGGTGTATATCGTTGTGGGTTTGCTCAAACACAAGAAGCATACGAACAAGCTTGTAACGAATTATTTACAACTCTAGATCAAATTGATGCAGCGTTAGAAAAAACTCGTTATCTATGTGGAGATACTGTAACGCTTACTGATATCCGCTTATTTACAACTTTATTTCGATTTGATGCAGTATACTACGGTTTATTTAAGTGTAATCGGCGCCGCATTCAAGATTATCAGAATTTAGGCGCCTATTTACGAGACTTGTATCAAATTCCGGGAGTTGCTGAGACTTGCGATGTGGAAAGTGTTAAGCGCGATTATTATGGTAACTTGTTTCCACTTAACCCAGGTGGAATAATTCCCTCTGGGCCAGATATTACAAGTTTATTGGAACCACATAACCGAGGATAATCTAGAAAATGTGAACCACGGTTCACATTTAGATTAACTTGGCGCCTGCTCTCTTCTCTCTGTGTACTCTGTGTCTCTGTGGTAAATATATATACTATTTAGATTAATATTATTTAATGAGACGGGCAAGGATGCCCGTTCCACAAGAGGATTATATAGTTCCACAAGAGAAGAATGTGTTATTTTTCAAAGGGGAGTTGTGGGGATGTTTTGGGGTAGATGGCTATTTCGGTATCGGGGTCAAAGAAGTGTAGTTTTTCTGGTGTTAATGATAACCAAATTTGTTCGCCCATTTTAACGGTGCGTTCGGGTGGTATTCTGACTTGTAATGATGGTTCAGAAAAAGATTGTCGTTGGAACCCTGGTATTATGAGTTGGGTTGATAGGTAAGTGTCATTACCTAAGTTTTCAACTAAATCAACTTGTACAGGTAAGTTTCTTGTTGCGGGTACACCTACAATTAAATGTTCGGGTCGTATTCCTAATATTACTGTTTTGCCGTCGTATTTTTGTAGCGTGGCGCCCCAAATTTCTGGTAAGGTCATACGGAAGTCACCGTTTGTAATAATTTGGGGTGCTTGAAACTTGACGGGAATAAAGTTCATTGGTGGTGAACCAATAAATTCTGCGACGAAACGATTTGCTGGACGGTTGTAAAGTTCTAAGGGAGGCGCCACTTGTTGGAGTTGACCTTGGTTTAAAATGGCTATTCTGTCCCCCATTGTCATTGCTTCGGTTTGGTCGTGAGTAACGTAAATTGTGGTTGTTCCAAGTTGACGCTGTAATTTGACGATTTGTGCGCGCGTTTCTGCACGTAGTTTTGCGTCTAAGTTTGATAGAGGTTCATCCATTAGGAATACCTGCGGGTTACGTGCTATTGCTCGTCCTAACGCAACACGCTGTCTTTGTCCCCCTGATAACTGTTTGGGTAGTCGTTTTAGTAATGCTTCGATTTGCAGTAATTGTGCTACGTTTTTTACCTGTTTGTCAATCGATTTTTCTTTCTCAGATAAATACCTCAGTCCTTTGGGTAATTTTCTTGTGGCACTGACAAGTAAATTTTCGATAAAGCTTCCGTTAGTCTGCTCATGACCCAAATTATCCAATGAACGGCGCCGTAATCCAAAAGCGATATTATCGTAAACTGTCATATGTGGGTAAAGCGCATAACTTTGAAACACCATCGCGATGTCACGCTCTTTAGGGGGAAGGTCGTTAACAAGTTTGTCACCCACCGAAATATTCCCACCAGTCATAGTCTCAAGACCAGCTATCAACCGTAACAGCGTACTCTTGCCACAACCCGAAGGTCCCACCAACACCATAAACTCACCGTCTGCGACCGTTAAGTTTATCCGTCGTAAAATACTTACACCTTCCGAACGTGCAGCATCACCACTATCTATATTATTGTCCTTGACTTGTGCAGGCGCCTCCCCTTTACGGTGGGGGAAACTTTTGTAAACGTTTTCTAAAATAACTTGTGCCACAGCTTATAGTAATTGTCAAATAATAATTCAGCGCTCATCATACACGTAACAGCCCTATGAAGAAAAGTTTAAAAATAGCTTTATAATTATTTACTCTTTATCCTCGCTAATCGCTTGCCTTTTTGGTACAATTTTACTAAGATATTTACAACCGCGAATGTTGTTTGACTTTTATGCTAAAACAGTACGAGTATGCCAAGCATAGCAAATATGGAGTTGATTAAGAATTATTACAAATAAATTTAACAAAAATACTAACAAAGAGGGAAAAACATGAACAACTTTATCTTAATGGCAGAAATTATCAGTGAACCTCAACTGCGTCACACACAAGATGGTTTAGAAATATCAGAGATGATGGTGCAGTTTCCGGCGTCGAGACAAGATGATCCACCATCGATGTTGCGTGTAGTATCTTGGAGAGATTTAGCCAAAGAAGTTCACCAAAATTACCACCAAGGTGACCGCGTGCTTTTAGAAGGACGTTTGGGAATGAATACCATTGACCGTCCAGAGGGATTTAAGGAAAAACGCGCAGAGTTAACATTACAAAAGATACATTCACTTGATGGTTCGGCGCCTATGAGTTCAGCTCCAGCAGTGGAAAGAACACCTGTTGCCACCAATACTAAAACTAATAGCGCTCCAACAAATCGTCCACCAGCTACAAACAATTCTGCCTATGATGAGGCGCCTGCGAGAACACCAGCAAAAACAAGAAGCAACGTAGGTGTAATGCCAGAGAACGCGAACGAATATGCAACGCAACCAGCCAAAAATTATGAACCAAGTACCTACCCAGCACAACAAGAAGTAGATGAAGACGATGAAATTCCATTCTAACTCTTGCTTATAATAATTTTAATTGGAGACGCAATGTATCGGAAACGTTATATATTGCGTCTTTATATTATTCTTAAAGTTTATTCGCACTTAAACTAATTGTAGATGTAGTGATTTAAGGCTTGTCACAAGTTTGTCACAGATAGCACCCTATACTCAAAAAACAGTCAACGTATAGTAAGTCTATGCTTCTATGAACTGATTCATCAAAGTTAACCCCTGTTTGCGGTAGAAACGTTATGATATAGCGTTTCTACTTACATAAATCAAAAAATACTTTTTGCAAGTGTTACTACCGTTACATTTGCTTGTAGTAAAAGCTTAAATTGATTACTTGACTTTTGTACGTTCAAATTTACAAAGCTTTGATGAGAGATATAAGCAAATTTTGGGAATAATAAAAATGAGAGAGATAAATTCATGCACAACCAGCGCGAATTTAACTCGACTACATCATGACTAAGTTGATTTATAAAGGTAACAATAACACATAGTTAACAATAATTATGAGTTAAATGTTAACTTAATATTTTTTGGTTAGTTGCCAAAAAACTTAGTTCTGATTTAACCCTCTATTTTATATATCAATCCTTACTAGAAAAATCCGGATACTAATTACCGAAAAAACCTGAGTTTATTGGTAATTCCACATAAATATTTTCAAGTTTGGCTAGTTGTACAACATCAGCCTCAATTTTGCATTGCATTTTTTCATTACTTATAGGCTGTTCTGAACATGAAACCACGTAAAAATCAGCATTTTCATAAACTTTTAGCAGCTACTCTCGCAGTAAGTAGTAGCTTAGGAATGATAACACATGTACTTGCTCAAGTAGCTTCAGGTACAGATATAAAAAACACCGCAACCGCAACTTTTACTGATGGTACAACAACTTATAGCGCGACTTCTAACGAAGTTGTTATTAAAGTAGCAGAAGTTGCTGGTGTTACTGTCACAGCACAAACACCCAGTGCGACTACTCCTAATTCAAGCGATACTCTTTTTGTTGATTTCGTAATTACCAACACAGGTAACGACCCAACACAATTCTTTATCCCTGGTGTTGCAACTCTTTCCAATACAACTAAGTTTAGCCAAAACGGAGAAATTGAGATTTTTGCAGTCAATGGTGAGGAATTAAAAACACTAGTCAAGGTTCCTAATACAGGTGGTAACACGGGTGCATTGCTAGGTGCGGCACAAGGTTCAATTGCACCTAATCCAGGTAATGGAACTACAGGTACAGTTACAATTCGCGTACCAATCAAAGTATTAACAAACGCGATTGCTGGAGATACCTTAACTGTTTCCTTGGGTAATACCAGCACAGCGAATGCTCAAAACCAAGACCGTACAGGTAATGAAAACAATACGCTAGATATTTACACCGTAGACAATGCAGACGGTGTAGGTGGTGAAACGAACGCGACGGCGCCAATTAACGGAGTTCGCGAAGCAATGGCGACTAGCAGTTCAATTACCGTCAACGCCCGCCAGCAAGCGTTTGCTGCTATCTTAAAGGCTGTATCTTCTTACAGCAATAATAGTACGCCTAACGTCTTAACTGACGACGTTCTTACTTACGCATTAGCCTTAAAAGTAGAAAATCCTACACCTCCAGCAGGATTAGTGACATCAGACCTTCATGGTACGGAAATTACTGTAAATGATACTGTGATACAAAATCGGGTATTGGTGTCAGATGTGATTCCCACAGGAATGCAGCTAAGTAATATAACAAATCCAGCCGGACCTACAGGTTGGACTCCAGTTTATACGACTGATGACCCGCAAGCAAAAGAAGCTCATAAAGCAAAATGGTATACAGCCAAACCTACTGTTGGTACGATTACGCGGGTTGGTTTTATTTACGATGCCTCAACAACAGCAATACCAAAAGGTACTACAGTTCCTGGCTTTACTATTACTTTAAATCCACAATCAGGCTTCGCTGGCGGTCAGATTGCAAATATTGCTCAAGTCTTTGGTCAATCGCAACCCGGAGCAGTAGTACCAGGTACAGCAACTCAACTAGTTTACGATGAATCTGGTGACCAAACATCTAACAACAATTTAAACGGTACTAACCCAGACCCAAATACAGCAGGTGGCGCCACAACTCAAAACGGTGGTATTAGCGATGGCGTACCCAATCCTAGTGCTGATGGTACTGACCCTGGTAAAGGTAATGACCCAACCGCAAATAACACTAACCAAGGTCAAGATACAGGTGCAAATGTGGGGACAAAACCAGGTGGTGGTGAAGTCACTGTATTTACAATCGCTGCTACTCCACTCAACGGTCCCAACGGTCAACCAGGAGCTACTGGACCGACTGGTAATAATGACGACTTTACAAATAAATCAATAGTTGTACTTGCGGGTACTTCACCCTCTGTAAGCATTGACCCAGATGCCATCACATTCGACAACACTGTACAAAACACAAGCGGCAGTCAACAAGTCATTTCTTTATTACCAACTACACCTGACACTGCAACTGACTTAATTGACAATGCAAAGGTGACAATTACGGCAGGTGGTCAAACGGCTGTATATACTTATACTTCTGCTGGTGGATTTGTTTTTGTTCCGGCTGGAAGTACTGGTACGACAGCGACTAGCCCCGTGAAGGTGACGGTTACGGCTTCTGGTACAGCAAATTACAGCGTGACAGTCGATTTACCAAGTTCACCACAATTAAAAGGATACCCAGTACCAATTACTGCATTTGTAGATACTGCTAACGATGGTTCACCAACAGGCGACCCCAGTAATATCACCATAGACAGACTGTATACAAACTATCTGAGTCTACTTAAAGAAGCGCGAATTTTAGAAGCTAATGGAACAACTGAAGTAGTTGGTTTCACAACCCAACAAAGCGCTTTAGTTGGTATTGCTACACCCGGTCGCATTATTGAATACCGCATTACCTACAGAAATATTTCGACTACAGGTGGTACTGGCAGCGTAAGTTTACCTGCTAATAACTTGGTGATTACAGAAAATGGTACTGCAAATGGGAATACTTGGTTTAGCACAACTATTGATTCCAAATATCCATCACCAGCAATTGGTTCCGCAGTTGGTACTAGTATTACTGTAACCACAGGCGCCAATGGTGCTATTACGGATATTAACGAATATAGAGATACAGTTTCTACTGTTACTCCAGGTGGTACAGGCACCTTTACTTTCCAACGCAAGATTAAGTAATCAAATTGGGAACAATAAGTGAAGAACAAGTAAAGAACTTCTTCCCTAATCCCTCTTCTAGTAGGAGAGCGCAGTTAGGAGGGGAATGAGAGGAAAGCAGTTTTTTTTAGAATTCAATTAAAAGAGGAAATTATTAATGATGAAAAAACGTTTATTTGCTGCTGGCTTTGCTGTTGTTGGTGCTGTGTTAGCTGTAATTCCTGTTGGAGATAAACCTGCTATTGCTCAATTAATTGATGCAGGTTCGACGCTAGCGCAAAATGTATTACAACAGCCCAAGGTAAATTTAAATTTGGTGGCTGATGTACAACAGCGCCAAAAAAGTGCCCAAGATAAAGAGACTATTAGCTGGAAAGTTCTTGACTCTAAAACAGTTGTTAAACCTGGAGATGTAGTTCGTTTTACACTCACGGGAAAGAATGAAGGTACTCGTGCTGCGAAAAATATGGCTTTTACCCAAGCAATTTCACGAGGTTTAACGTATCAATTAAACTCAGCTATACCTGTTAAAGGCGCCAATGTTACCTATAGCATTGACCAAGGTCAGACTTTTGTTGCTAATCCGACTGTGAAAGTGACTTTAGCTAACGGTAAAGTCGAAGAACGTCCTGCTCCTGCTGAAGCTTATACACACGTCCGTTGGAATTTTAGTCAAGAATTAGAGCCATCGGCTTCTGTTCAAACTGGATATTTAACAAAGGTACGCTAAGGTGAGCAACTAGATACCTGGTTTCTTAAAGAAACCAGGTATCTAACCACCAAAATAGGCTTTTATCAGGTTATCTTCCATGTCAATAATAAATCGATGTCGTTTACTTTCGGCAGCTTTTATAATCACATATATAGTTGCAACTCCTGCGAGAGCAGGTGTCATTCAAAATACTGCTACATATAAATTTAAAACCCCAACCGGAGAAGAAATTTCTGCGGAAACTAATCAACTTAAGCAAGAACTAATTGACCCATTTGGACGAATTCGCGGATGCGGTGGTGAGATTTTACCAGATTATGCTGGGTTTAGTGTTGGATTGTATGAAGCAGGCGCCAATGATACGTTAAATGGTTTAGTATCATTAACGAGAACTGGACTAGGAACTAATTTTACAGGTTTGCGACCGAATATTCAAAACGCTAATCCTTATTTTTTGGCAAACGAAGAACCGAAAGGAGCTTTCAATTATTTGCTTAATCGCAATAACGGACAGCTTGATATTGGTAGACGCTATATATTAGTAGTAAATCCACCACCAGGAGCAAGAGGTTTTAGCCAGCGCCAAATTAGGATTATCATTACCGCACGTGATGATGTTGCTAAAACTGTTTCTTATACGGCAACTGCACTCGATGGGAAAGGTATCAGTCAAGATGGCGACCCAGCATCTTTTAGTACAACTGTTGCAATTCAAGATGGTACAACAACAGGTTTAGTACTTTCGGCTATTAGTTTGCTTGACCGTCCTATCTGTGTTGGTGTTACTCAACCAATTCAAATTGTTAAAACCGGAGATAGAGCGGCTGCGGAACCAGGTGATACGGTAATTTATCGCCTTTTAGTACGAAATTTAAATAATGTACCAAGCAGACAAGTCTCAGTTACAGATGTGTTGCCCACCGGATTTAGGTTTGTGGCAAATTCCGCACGTGCTGAGTTAAATGGTCAGTCTATAACAGTCGATACTAATAATCAGGGTTCTAATCTTACTTTTAATTTAAATCAAACTATTCCACCCGAAGGTTCTATTAATCTTGTTTATGCAGTGAAAATTACCCCCGATGCTGTACGTGGTTCGGGTGAAAATTTAGCCAGTGTTACAGCACGGCGCCAAGATAATAATGCTGAGTTAAAAGATGGGCCATCTCGCTATCGTTTGCGAATTCGCAATGGTATTATTACTGACTGCGGTACGCTGATTGGTCGCGTGTTTTATGATAAAAACTTTGACGGTGAGCAGCAAACTGGAGAGCCAGGTATACCTAATGCTGTAGTTATTCTTGATGATGGCAACCGTATTACTACTGATGTTAAAGGGTTATTCTCGGTGGCGAATGTAATTTCTGGTAGTCGTACTGGGGTACTGGATTTGACGAGTGTGCCTGGGTATGATGTCGCGCGCAATCGCAAGTTTAAGGAGCGCAGGAGCCAATCTCGCTTGGTGCGTTTGGAACCAGGTGGTTTGGCACGGATGAATTTTGGTGTGACTCCTGTTGAGAAAATAGGTGATAAGTCAAGCAAGGAGGTGCAACCATGAGTTTCAGATGTGTAAAACCTTTTTTCTGGTTTTTGGTGCAGTTGGCTTGTGTTGGGTTAATTACTGGTGTTGCACGTGCTGAAGGTATTGCACAGGTTGAGAGTAGTCAGAATGTTTTTGATTTAACCACAAAGGACACTAAGAACACAAAGGAAGAAAAGAAAGAAGCAACTCCCAACTCCTCACTCAGCACTCAGCACTCAGCACTCAGCACTCCTCTAACTATTATCGAACCGGCGCCTCAAGCTGTTTTGGATGTGCCTGCAACGGCGGTTACTTTACAGTTTCCTAAAGGTGCAACTGTAGAATTACGAGTTAATGGTGTGCTTGTTGATTCTAAGTTAATTGGTAGGACTGAAACTAATAGTAAGACCAATAATGTTACCCAAACTTGGTATGGGGTATCTTTGCAGGAAGGTGAAAATACCATCAGTGCTAAAACTTTGGTTAATGGCGTTGAAAGTGGGTCTGCATCTGTGAAGGTAACTGTTAGGGGTACGGCACAAAGTATTACTTTAAGAACTTTGGAAACTCGCATTCCTGCTAATGGACGTTCGGTTGCAACTGTTGAAGGACAATTAGTTGATGCTAATGGAAATCGTTCTAATAGAGATGCTATTGTTACTTTGAGTGCGACCGCAGGTGAGTTTGTTGGTGAAGATGCCAGTGAAGAACAGCCAGGTTTCCAGGTTAAAGCTACTCAAGGACAGTTTAGAGCTTCTTTACGCTCGACTTTACAAGCGCAAACTGTCCGTATTCAAGCAAAGTTGGGTGAAGTTGATGCTTTTACTCAATTAGTTTTGGAGACAGATTTACGTTCTTCGTTGGTAACAGGAACTATTGATTTACGTTTTGGAAAACGCGGAACTGATTTTTATGGCAGTTTCCGTGATTTTTTACCACCAGATAAAGATTATGATTATCAGTTTGATGGACGTGCTTCTGTGTTTGCTACTGGTGATGTTGGTGGATGGTTATTCACGGGTGCATATAACAGTAGTCGCAATTTGAATGAAACTTGTGACAGTACTACTCGTTTATTCCGAGATTTGCAATTCTGCGAAAAAGCTTATCCTGTTTATGGTGATAGTTCTACTTCTGAGATACTAACTCCTTCTAGTGATAGCGTTTATGCAAAATTAGAGCGAACTTCACCCAGTGGTTTGGGTGGTGTGGATTCGTTCCTTTGGGGTGATTATAAAACTGAAGAGTTTTCAAATCGTTCCCAAGAGTTTACAGCTACTAGTCGCACACTCCACGGTTTCAAAGCCAATTATAATTTTGGCAATCTTCAAGCAACGGCTATTTACGGAAATAATTTACAAGGTTTCCAACGTGATACAATTCTTCCTGATGGTACAAGTGGTTTTTACTTCCTTTCTCGTCGTGTGTTGGTTGAGGGTAGTGAAAATGTGTTTATTGAGTTGGAAGAATTGAACCGTCCTGGTACTGTATTAGCACGGAAACAGTTAAATCGTGGCGCCGATTACGAAATTGATTATGACAGAGGTACTTTACTTTTCCGTCAACCTTTACTAAGAACAGATGTAGATGAATCTGGACAGGTATTAGTACGACGAATTGTTATCACCTACCAATATGAAAGTCAAGGAGGAGATTCTAGTAATCTTTACGCGGCTCGACTTAAGTATCATCTTAACCGCAGTGCAGGACTAGAAAGTTGGATTGGTGGTAGTTATTTATATCAAAATCAAGGTGTTCGCGACTTTGAACTTTACGGTGCAGATGCGCTAATTTCTCTAAATTCAACAACAAACTTGATTGCTGAGTATGCTCATTCCCGTAATAACTCGGATATTGTCGGTGAAGTTGATGGTTCTGCTTACCGTTTTGAAGCGAACTCGGAAATTTTAGGAGGTTTATTAGGACGTGCTTATTATCGTAAAGCTGATACAGGTTTTGCGAATGATTCTACCATTAGCTTTGTACCAGGACAAACTCGTTACGGCGCCCAACTAAGTGGAAATGTTTCAGATAGCACTCGTTTTCGTGTACAATATGACCACGAAGATAACGAAGGTACAGCACCTCGTCCAATAGATACTTTACAAGATTTATTTAGACCTCTGAATACTCCCATACCTGGCGCCAAAGTAGATAACTCTTTGACAACAATATCAGCAGGAATTCAGCAGCAATTAGGTAAAGCATCGCTAGATGTAGACTTGCTTCACCGAGATAGAACAGATAGACTAATTCCAGAAGCAAGCGGAACATCACAACAACTACGTTCTCGTTTTAGTCTTCCCATTACTGATAAACTGACATTTCTTGCCCAAAATGAATTAACGTTATCTGATGAAACTGATGCAGTTTATCCAGACCGTACATTATTGGGTTTAAACTGGGCAGTTGTTCCAGGTATTAATCTCCGATTAGGACAACAATTTTATACTCGTGGGCAATTTTCTGGGCAGTCTATCACGACTTTTGATGTAAATGGAGAATATAAAATTGGTTCTGACACAAGTTTAACTGGTCGTTACGGTATTCTTGGTGGCGCCAATGGCATGACTGTACAAGGAGCAATAGGTTTAAATCAACGCTGGGTTATTTCTCCTGGATTAAAGCTAGATTTAGCATACGAGCATGTATTTGGTAACTTTCAGGGAATAACAGGTGCAGGTGTTCAATTTGCACAACCTTTTGCTGTCGGGCAAAGTGGAGCATCCCTCGGATTTTTGGGTGGCGATAGCTACAGTGCCGGATTAGAATATAACGATGGCAAAAACTTCCAAGCAACTGCCCGTTACCAACACCGTAGTTCTTCTGGTGGTAATAACACCGTAATTTCCGCAGGTGCAACCGGGAAAATATCACCCGCATTAACGGCATTAGTTAGGTATCAACAAGCAGGTTCATCGAACTTAAAACTTTCGGGAATCGCTGATACTGCTAATTTAAGACTTGGTTTAGCCTTCCGTGAACCTGATAACGATAAATTCAATGCTTTGCTACGTTACGAGTACCGACAAAATCCTTCAACCATTCCCGAAACAATTTTATTGGGAAGTGGGACGGGTGCGACAGACCATACCTTTGCAGCAGAGGCAATATATGCACCAAACTGGCAATGGGAATTCTACGGAAAGTATGCACTGCGTAACAGTACTTCGTATTTAGCTAACGATTTGGTGGGCACTAACACAGTAAATCTTGCACAATTACGCGCGACTTACAGGTTAGGTTACAGCACTGACCTAGTTGGTGAAGCACGCTGGATAAATCAAGGTAACTTCTCAGAAACTGGATTTGTCGCTGAATTAGGCTATTACCTATCGCCAAATTTACGACTTGCAGGAGGTTATGTATTTGGTCGAGTCGATGACCGTGATTTTTCTGGTAGTACATCAACTGGACGTTCAGCAGGTGGGCCATATGTTGGTTTAACGCTGAAGTTGAACGAACTATTCGATGGCTTTGGATTACAAAAACCCTTACCTAAACCCCAAAAAGTTAACACCCAAACTACCACATCCGTTCCCAATAACCCATTAATGTCCCGGTTGTCCGAGGTGCTAAAACATGAAAAGTCTAACTAACTTAACTATGCGTCGCCAAAAGCGACTACTCCGGATAATTGGTACAACAATTGCCACAGCAACCCTATTCACATCACAATCATTGTGGTTATTAAACAAACCAGCGTTCGCCGATAAAGTTGATGGTAGTGGTGCCCCAATCTGCGCTATACCAGGTAAAGATGGTAATATCACAGCAACTACTCAGCTTAATACTTACTACATAGGAGCTGGTAGTAATGTTGCGTCAGGTTCAACCAGTGTTAGTGTTGGTGCTGGAACTGGAACATCTGGAATTCAGAAAGGTGACTTACTACTAATTATCCAAATGCAGGGTGCAGAAATTGATTCCACAAATACCGATTCCTATGGTGATGGGAGCGCTACTAACAACCCGAATCAAGGAGTAACAAACTATCCTGTAGGTGGTGTAGTTAACGGAAACTTAACCACAAACTTTACTGCTGGAAACTTTGAGTATGCAGTTGCCGCTAGCGATGTTGGTTTAAGCGGTGGTACAATTACTCTGACTTCTCCGCTTGTGAATAGCTACGGTAATAGTGATTTTGGCGCCCAAGGACAAAAACGGTATCAAGTAATTCGAGTCCCCCAGTACAATAATTTAAATGTCACTGGTACAATTACTGCTGCACCTTGGAATGGCCAAACAGGAGGTATAGTTGCCGTCGATGTCGCCGGACAACTAACTTTTAGTGGCGGACAAATCGACGTTAATGGTCTAGGCTTTCGGGGTGGTGCTGGTCGCAAGTTAACAGGGGTTAATGGCAGAAGTCGGGAAGATGTGGTAACACTTTCAAGCGTCAATGCCAACGGTTCCAAAGGAGAAGGAACCGCAGGTACACCAAGGTATTTATATGATCCAACTTTAACCCAACCTCTAGATACAGGAGTAGAAGGTTATCCGAATGGTAGTTACGGTCGTGGTGCGCCAGGAAATGCTGGTGGTGGTGGTACAGACGGAGATCCTAAACTTAATGATAATAATTCTGGTGGTGGTGGTGGTAGTAATGGCGGTCTAGGTGGTAAAGGTGGTAGAACTTGGAGAAGTGCATTGCCCTACGGTGGAGATGGTGGTGCTCCTTTCCCTGCTTCTGCTCGTCGCTTGGTCTTAGGTGGAGGTGGAGGTGCTGGTGTCACTAATGATGGTACTCCACCAGGTGACAAAACTGGTAATGGCTATGCGAGTAGCGGTGCCCCTGGTGGTGGTATTGTGATGTTACGGGCGGGTACAATCACAGGTATAGGCACAATTAACGCGAATGGTGCCACACCTACTCAAGTTCCATTACAAGATGCTAGTGGTGGTGGTGGTGCAGGTGGTAGCGTTTTAGTAATTTCTCACAATAGTACTATACCCAATGGTATTACTATTAACGCTTCGGGTGGTAAAGGTGGTACTAATACAGGTGGTGGTTCTCCTCACGGGCCTGGTGGTGGTGGTGGTGGTGGTGCAGTATACATTAGCTCGAATACTGCAACAATTAACTTGAATGGTGGTCAACCTGGAACTACAAATAACCAAGCTACTAACTATGGTGGTGCAACAGCAGGTTTAGGTGTAAGTGGACCAGTACCTACAACACCCGCAGATGCTACCACTAGTATCTCTAGTGCCAATTGCTTAATTCAGGCAGCAAAAACCACTTCAACCCCTGGTCCAATGGCGGCGCCAGGTACAGCAACTTATACTATTACAGTTTCTAATCCTAGTGGAAGTAATCGTCCAGAAGCTCGTGAAGTAGTAATTACTGATGATTCTCTACCTGCGGGATTTACGCATACAGCCGTACCGATTACACCAGTATATACAGGAGGCGCTAGTGGATCTACCACTGTCACTAGTACCGGAACAGCATCTAAACCTGAGTGGAAAGACTTTACAATTCCTCCAGGAGGAAGTGTTTCTATTACTTTTAATGCGGATATTGCTAATGGTACTGTACCTGGAAAGTACAACAATAGTGTTATGGCTAGTGCTAAATATGTTAACCCAAGTGCCGGGGTTACAACTGTACCCAATACTGCTGTTACAGTATCTACCACTTATGATGGGACTGTTCCTGCTAACACAGGAGAAGACGTTACTATTGTTCCATCAAGTACTTTAACGGCTGACAAAACTGTAGCCTTGGTAGTAGACAGTGACAAATCTGGCGGTACTACCCCTCTACAAAATCAAGTTCCAACTCCAGGTGATATTCTCGAGTACACTGTTGTCGTCAAAAATAATAGCACTACAACCCCAAGAGATAACGTCATTCTTAGAGATACAATTCCTCCAAATACAACTTATGTCCCTGGCACATTAGAAATTTCTGCTGGCGCCAATAACGGAGCCAAAAGCGACACATCAGCAAACGACCAAGCAGAATTTACAGGTTCCCAAGTAGTATTTAGATTAGGAACAGGAGCAAGTAGTACTACAGGTGGGACTTTAAGTACTACAGCAGCAGACAGCACCAGTACGATTAAATTCCGTGTCAAAGTAAATGACCCATTACCAAATGGTGTAACAACAGTATCCAACCAAGCAGTTATATCTAGTAATGGTGTTGGGGATGTTAACAGTAATGACCCAGGTACACTCACGCCTTTAGACCCTACAGTGACAAAAATTGCTCCTCGTCTGCGCTTAGTGAAACGAGTGACAGGTATTAAAAAGTTTGGAAGTGCAACAGTAACACCTATTGGTGGTTACAACGATTTAGCCACAGATGTTAATGATGATAGTACTGTTGGCTGGACTCCCGCCGCAAATACTTACTTGTTAGGAGCCATTACGGGTGATCAAATTCCTGTAAATCCTGGGGTACCTGCTCCTAAAGATGAAGTCGAATATACAATTTACTTCCTCGTTGATGGTGGAATTCCTGCACAAAGTCTTAGCTTCTGCGACTTTGTACCTGCAAACCAGACCTATGTTTCTGGCACAATGCAACTAAATTTGAATGGAGGGGCAACAAGTTCAATCGCAGACAATCCACCTTCAGCAGGTGCATCTGGATTTTATACCGTAAGTTTTCCCGCAGCATGTTCAGGTACAAATAATAATCGCGGTGCCGCTTATTTCCAAGTTGGAAACTCCAATTCTGGTTCTTATGGCTTCATTCGCTTCCGCGCGACAGTTGATTAATTTTTGCTCGCATCTTAAACTAAACTTATACCTTTGACTTGTTAAAATCAAAGGTATTTTTTATAATAAATTAATTATATTGTGGGGTAGCTATGTTTATTTTTACTATAAAAAGAACGGGCAAAGATGCCCACCCCACAAGAAAAATTTGGATATTTTAGGAATAGGCGCCTATTGTTAGGTCATGCAAGCAAAAATAATAAAAACTTGTTGGAATAATAAACGCTCACGTAACTATGATATAATTTATAATCAGTTGGTAATAATATTATGACACTTCAAAGGTTAGAATCAGAATTACTTGCCTTAACACCAAATGAAAAAGCCCAGGCAATTCAAATGCTAGCTCAAAGTTTGGGCAATCTTTGGCGCGGAATTGAAAAAACTCCAGGTGTATGTGGTGGAGATGCATGTATTACAGGAACCCGTATTCCTATTTGGGTACTAGTTAATGCTCGTAATTTAGGCATTAGCGAAGCTCAACTTTTGCTCATACTATCCAACTTTATCTGCAACTGACTTAACCAACGCTTGGGTTTATGCCTCCGTTTACCCAGAAGAAATAGCAATAGCTATTACGGAGAATGAAGAAGACTAATGGCTATTTTGTACGCGGACGAACAATTTCCCTACGAGGTTGTAGAGCATTAACGCGATTTTGGGCATGATGTTCTTACTGTTCAAGAAGCTGGTAAAGCTAATTTGAAAATACCTGATAATGAAGTTTTCTTGTTTGCAAGTAATAACGAGCGAGTAGTTTTAACTTTAAACCGTAAGGACTTTAAACGTTTGCATCGCTGGCAGCCGACTCATGCTGGTATTACTATTTGCACTGATGATGCAAACCGAAACGCTTTAGCACAACGAATTCATGCAGCTATTTTGGTGTCAGAACCATTGGTTGGTAAGCTGATTAGCGTAGTGCGTTCTGTAAGACGAATAATATAGCTATTTTATACTAATTGCGTTGCTACCTACACTACCTTTGAGGCGCCGCATCACAGGTTGATGTAAGCCAGAATATAAAAATTATTTGAATAATCAACGCGCACGTGATATGATATAATATGTAAATAAGGCGCTATAGCCAAGTGGTAAGGCAGAGGTCTGCAAAACCTCCATCCCCCGGTTCAAATCCGGGTGGCGCCTCTCTCAAGTTTTCAACCTTTCCGGCTCCACGAGCAGCTTCTAGCTCCAAGAGCCGGAATTGCTATTTGTATCATAATAGCTCAAATCACGTCGAATCAACTCAAGAATTTAGTCACAAATTTAGTCACAGTTTTAGGTACGATTTAAAGGTCAGAACGAACTGCCTGTATAGCTCCTGTATCGTTGAATGGGGTGACATCTTTCAAGGGGTATTTTACCCTCAGTCAACTTTGCGTAAATTTGGGGTAAGTAATTATGGATATTAGTGTTCGCCTCGCCCAAGCGAATGGTAGGCTGCGAGCTTCAAATACTGGCATTAGTATTGAGCAACGCGGAGGTACTTTATGGCTGAGAGGAACGCTTCCGCCAAAACCCAACTCAAATAAGAATAAACCTTACCAGCAGAAGCTTTCCTTAAGAACAAAAGAAAATCCTCAAGGAGTTAAAGCCACGATTGCTGGATTGCAGTATGCCGAACAACAAGCCCGTGCAATTCGAGTACAACTTGATAAAGGTCAGTTTAATTGGGCTGACTGGCAATTAAATCAAGTGTCCGAAGTTGAAACCGTGTCTGATTGGGTTGAAAAATACGAAACAGAATATTGGAAAAGAAGACAGCGCAACCAACAAACCGAAACAACATGGAAAAAAGATTATCAAGCTGTTTTCCCCAAGTTTGTTAAATTCGCTAAAGACGCAGAAATTTCTACCGACTTAATCGTCAAGTTCATATGCCAAACCAAACCTGATACGCGAAATCGCAAAAGGGTATGTGATGTCTTGGGTAGACTTGCCAAATTTGCCAAGCTTGACAGTTTAGATGCAATTAAAGAACTGGCTGGAAATTATTCACCAGGGACAGTATCACCAAGAAATTTACCGACAGATAAAGAGATAGCTCAATGGCGAGACAAGATTAACAATCCTGGTTGGCAGTGGGTATATGGTATGTGTGCGGCATATGGCTTACGTCCCCATGAAATATTTCATGTTGACATGCTAGACTTTCCCATCGCTAGAGTTAGTGACGAAACCAAAACAGGAGAGCGATTTATTTACCCGCTTTATCCTGAATGGGCGGAAAATTGGAATCTTCAAGAAATTATCTTACCGAACTTGGAATCAATCGAAGATTCCTCCAATGCCAAACTTGGAACCAAAATATCCGGGTTTTTTTACGACTTTAAAATCCCGTTTCCGCCATACAACCTACGTCATAGCTATGCACGTCGATGCTTTGAATTCGGCTTTACCCCTGACTTTGGAGCAAAATTAATGGGACACTCAGTCACAACTCATTGCAAAACCTACCGAGCTTGGATTGATGAAGCAACATATTGGAAAGTATACGAAACGTTAGTTAATCGCGTTGATAGACCACCTGCACCTTAACGAGAGGCAGATAGGGTTGCAGATGTATCAATAACAGCAATGATGTTAATTTTAACGATACGATTTGCAACCCCACCAAGTTTTGAATCAATATAATGAGTGCATTAAATCTGAAATAAAAACGGCAAGTGCATTTATACCAGTGTGTAACGTCCTATCTTCTGACTTATAACCTCGGTGCCAACGCTTTAACGGAAAGCAGCTGGAATTGCAAATGTATCAAGCACAGCAGTGATATTAATTTTAACGATACGATTTGCAGTGCCGCCACGTCTTGCATCAACCCAATGAATGCCCTCTTGCCACTCCCCAGAATTGATTCGACGAACAATAGAACTGCGGCTAAAGCCTTTACCCAATCGGTTTGATGCTTGTTCAATCGTTAGAAGTTCTGCATCAGACGGCAGCTTTGAGATTGTTCGCTTATTCAAATTACTAACCTCCTTGAATAATTCTAGATTCAAATTTTACTTAAGATCGATGGTTTTACTGACATAACCAATTACTTCCATAATTAGAACTATTATTATTTGAGACGATGCGAAGTTTGGGTATGTCTAGATTTTCTAGCGACTAAGACACTTACAAATTTCCAGAACCATGATTGAGAAATAAACTGAACCTATCTCTATAAGCCCCCACTCTATAAAAATAGGCAAAGTATCTTCAATCCTAGTAAATTTACTAAAATCAACAATCGGTGAATTAAATAGGAACTAGGTTCTGCACTATGAACTATTTATACATTTTTATCCATATATTGACACATTACCTGCCCTAAAAAATAACTTATAGTTTTAAGCAATAATATTTATGACTACATGCCCGAAGATGCTTAAAAGCTTATATAGCAAAGATTTTAGCCTTTCTTTACAATTTCTCTATGACTCTCCGTTACGGATAAGTTTCGACTATGGTCATAGGAAATTTATGCCACTAGTCTATATTCATTTTTTCGCTACATGTTAGAAAATAAACATACGACTTTCTAATGAAGTCGCACAAACGACCAATATTAACTTCCCGGCTATGGCTATCACTGACCCCCAAGACTTGTGGTACATCTCAGATGTCGTTAACCAAGTATTGGATTGCCAGCACAAATTAGCAGATATTAAAGGTGTACAAGCAGCTTTAAGAGAGGTTAGTGTTGCGCGCGGTCGGGAAATACAGATGAATCTAGTTTTTGAGGAGGACAAACTTAAAGGATTTAATTTTGCGTTCAAACTAGACCCAAACAATGCGACTGAGGCTATTTACTTTAAACCAGAACAGCTAGATATAGAGGTGTGCGGGGGTAATATTACGCCCTACAAACCACTAACTAGTGCAATTAATGCAGCGAAACCAGAATTAGAAGGGCATCTAACTACTTATTCTCAACTACGCGGTGAAATTATTATTCCTCCACCATCACAAGTAGATAATCTTCACGCTATCGAAAAGGAGGCGATAGATGTACTGTCGGGGACTTGTGATAAATTTAATAAGATAAATCCGGGTTTAATTAGGGTTGCACACCAATTATCATCGCGTAGCGAGATAGATGGATTACTATTAACTGGTGTAACTCTTAAAGCGGGAGTTACACTTGCTTCAAGTTTACAGTCAGAGAGTAATCCAGATATACATACTGCTGGATTAGCAATAATGAAACGCTTTCAACAGGTATTACCTGAAGAATTTGCAGGTCTTAAAGAAGGAGAAATCCCAAAAGTTTTTGAATGGAAAGACTTAAAGTCAGGCAAGCAATATTGTTTTAAGTTTGAAGAGTGCCTTGTTTCCGATTCAAGCCAAAACATAAAGCCAATTAAATTGCAAGGAATCGAAATAATCCCTGATTCAAATTTAATACGACCCGTGTTTGTAGCAACTTTGATTGATAGTAGATATAATCAATGGAGTATTGAACAATGCGATTTCACTCCAAGCCAGATTCGTGATTTAAGCGTCGCGGTAAAACCCACACCCACAAATCTCTCTCCGGTAATTGCCACCACCGGAGAAGGTTTTTCTTCAGAAATTGAGCATTGAATACAAGACAAATAGATGTCTCTAACTATCTAACCCTTATGCCTGAGAACTACTGTAATCATAAGGATATAACGAAAAATCGTTACTTCCAAAATCTCCAAAATAATATTGCCATTGGGTTACTATCTTCGTTGAATTGGACTACTAATGATACAGGCACCTTTATTGCTTTATTATCAGGGCTAATTTACATGGCAATAAAAGAACCGCTTTTAGTTACAGTGATGTTATCGCTAGCGTTATTTTTTTACTGCCTTAACAGAGTAATTAGCTACATCCCTTACCTAAATTTTTATGTCAAAAGAAAAATTCACTTTTGGCAGATTACAGGAGTGATAATCGGATTAACAGCTACTTTGACAGTATTTGAAATGCCAGCGCAGGCGATTTTTTTGAGCGGTTTAGAACAATTCCTCACAAATATTGCACAGCAAAGTTCTACAGGAGGTACAAGTGCGATAGACCCACAAGCAATTACTTTGGTTTTTAATGCGATTCGAGGTGTGTTTTTACTATTAGTGGGTATAGCAGCACTATTCGCTTATAACCAAGCACAACAAGGAAACGATTGGCGCCCGATTGCGACTCAAGCAGGTTTAGCAATTGGAATTATTCTCACAGTCGATGTAATTACATTTCTATTCGTCGGTGATGGAACAGGTGCCGGCGGTGGTGCAGGTGGTGGTGGTGGAACTGCTCCAGGAGGCTAGAAATTAATTATGTCAACAGATACAGAAAAAGAAGCAGTAAGAGTCAATAAGATTTTAGGCAAACAAGCTTCTTTTGGGCCAGTACCAGCGAATCAAATTATACCTTGGTTTGCAATTATTACGATTACATACTTTATTTTTGATGGGTTGTTAGGATGGGGAATTCCGAAAGTGGCTGTAATTAGTTTTTGGTTAATTCTGAGTTGGTGGTTTGTAACAGGTAAAGACCCTGATAAATACATTAACCGCTTCCGTAAACCAAAAGGACGTAATTGGATAACAGGTGGCGCCGTTTACATATCTCCTTTACTTTCTGCACATAGCCGACAAAAGCTACGTAAAAATAAAAATCAACGCATATGAAGAGTAGTATCCCAGCAATTTCTGTTAAAGAGCAGCATCACTCGGTACAATATCTACCTTTTGAAAACGAACTTGACCTTTGCTGTATGGTTCGTATCGAGCGGGATAATCGTAGTATTGGAGCGTTTCTTCTCAATAAAGGTGATATTTCTGATGCTGCTCAGTTTCAGCTAGTTTTTGGTTTTAAGCTCAAAGGTATCCATGACCAGTTATATCAAGAAGAGCTTTTAGCAATATCTAATGGAATTGGCGAGGCAATGAAATTTGTCCTCGCAAGCGAGAAATGTACGTTCTTTTTAGGTCGTTATTCCCAAGACGAAAAAAGACAGCATTATCTTAATCACCTTGCCTCTAATTGTTCTCTAAAGTTACCTGCAATTTTAATGCGGAATGAACAAGCAAGAGTCCATTCTCTAACTCGCTCTGGCGCCAGATCAATTTGGCAGCAAACTCTATTTTGTACTTGGACAGCAGATGCGGTTGGTGAACGTAAGACTGACATATTGTCTAAACTTATACATAGTTTGGGCAAAAGCGGGCGCCTGCTATTAGATGGTGTAACAGGCAGAATATCCCAACGGCAAGAACAAGTTTTAAGCCGCTTATTAATGAAAGCTTACACCGAGGGATTTATTCAGTGGGAAATGTTATTTAACACTAAAGCCCAATTAGAAAATACTCCAATGAGCGATACTGAGCTTTGGTCTTGGCTTTGGGGTAGGTTTAATAAATCTCCGTCCCCAGCAATTCCGCAATTACTTCTACTAACAGAAGATAAAGATAGGGGTGTAAAATTAACCGAAATTCAAAACTCACCAAAACACTCTACAACTATCTTGATAACTGGGGAATACGGGCGAAGCTCATGTCCAGAACACCGTCAATGTACAAATCGTGTATACGTCAAAGATAAAGTTGTTGGTGTTTTAACAATGGCAGATACTGTCGCTGCATGGGTTTCGGTTAGAGAGCAAATACTATGGATGTGGAAGGTTTTGAGTGAAAGTCATGTTCGCGATACAGAAGCAATCGTAGAAATATCCGCCGCTAACCGCTATTTAACTGAAGATAATCTACATCGCCAAGCGAAACAAACTAAAGCCGCGCGTGAACGTGCTTTACTCAAAGGTACAGGTCGAGATGTCGGTGCCGAAATTAAGCAAGAGGAAAGCTTTGACGCGCAGAAAAAACTGTACAAAGGTGCTGTTCCATTAAATTGTGCGGTTGTATTTCTCGTAACGCGCGAAAATGCAGAAAGCTTAGATTTAGCCTGTGATTTACTTTCTAGTAGTTTTGGTAACGCGAAAGTGGTACGCGAACGACATATTGCTTCCTCTATCTGGCTTGAAACTTTACCAATAACTTGGCGCCGTATACTGCATTCAAGTTCAATATTAAGTGAACGTCGGTTAGTACTAGAAAGCGAAACGGTTGCTGGCATCTTACCTTTAACAGTACCTAGAGAACTCGACTCAATTGGTGTGGAGTTTTTAACAAACAGAGGCGGTAAACCTGTATACGTTGATTTGTTCTCTTACACTCAACACGCTTTAATTACAGGTAAAACTGGTTCGGGAAAATCTGTATTATTATGGCGATTTATGCTTGATGCATTGTCGCAAAATATTCCAGTAGTTGGTATAGATATTCCTGCAGCAGATGGGGAAAGTTCCTTTAAAACAGGAATTGAATTACTAGGTTCCGCAGGCGCCTATTTTGATTTATCGCGCGCTTCTAATAATTTAATGGAACCTCCTGATTTACGCCGTTTTGATGCTGATGAACGTGCGTCACGTATGAAGTCTTGGCGTGAGTTTATACGCAATGCTTTAAGTGTGATTGTCATGGGGCGCCTTAATGCTCCTCATTTAGCACAGCGAGTTGATGCAATTTTAATGCAAGCGCTCGACGTATTTCTAAGTGACCCAGATATTATAGAGCGTTACAACGAAGCCTTTACAAAAGGATGGAAATCAGCCTCTTGGCAAGACATTCCTACACTAAAAGACTTTGTGCGGTTTTGTTCAATTGCTCGGCTTAATATCCAAAAACCTGAAGCTATCGACTATCAAGCAATAAATCAAATTACTAGCCAAATAACAGCGCTATTAGTAAGCCCTCTAGGAACAGCGATAGGAAAACCAAGCAGCTTTTCTCCAGAACCAATGGTGAAATTTTATGCGCTAACAGGTTTAAGCAACGACCAAGATTCATATACAATGGCAGTCGCAGCGAAAGCCGCATGTTTACGAGTAGCTCTGTCTTATCCGAAAAGTTTGTTTATTGGGGATGAGCTTTCAGTACTTTTCCGTAAAGATGGGTTTAGCACAATGGTTGGCGAACTTTGCGCGACCGCGCGTAAAGATGGTGTAAGCATTGTTTTATCAAGCCAAGACCCAGACACAATTTGCCAATCTGCGGCTGCTGCGATGATTATGCAGAATATCAGCTACCGAATAACGGGGTGCATTACATCAAATGCAGTTGCTTCATTCCAAAAACACTTAACCTATCCAAGTGAAATCATTGCTCAAAATGCATCCGAATCATTTTTTCCTCGCAGAACAGATTTGTACTCATGCTGGCTAATAGAAAAAGGAGGACGTTTTTGGCAGTGTAGATTTTATCCAGGTGAGATGACTTTAGCAGCAGTCGCAACAAACCAAGAAGAGCGTTGTGCGCGTCGTACTTTGATGGCACGGTATCCACATACCATCAAAGGGCAACTTCAAGGACTAGCTGACTTTACAAAACTTTACGTTGCAGCACTAAAAGAAAATAGAGGGTTAGCACATATTAATCAAGGAGTTGAGAAATATGAATCTGAAAATAAAACGTCGTCTGTTGCATAAATTTAGTAAAAAAGTGAAAAGCATTTCTGTAATTGGCATAACGGCAGTTGGAATCAGCTTAACTGTTATTAATTCAGTGTTTGGCGCCACTGTCGATACACCAGAGACTCTTTCAATTACCCAAACAGCTAATTCCGTTAGCAATGCCTCGAACTCAATTCAAAATTTTGTTGATAATTTAGGTTCATTTGTGAGAGGGAACTTGTTTGGAGGGATTACAAATTTTGTAAATAATGCTCTTGGTTCAGTTGAAGTTCCCGATTTAGGTGAAGTTGTTGGGGAAATCATGAAAGGTTCACTACCTGACGATGGAGCAACATCGAGTAAATTGGAGAATAATCTTAAAAACTCTTATGCAATTCGCCAAGATTTAGCAAACCAAAGCGAACGGGTAGGAGCAATTGAGGTTGCCCAAAACAAAACTCTTTCTAAAACCGCTCAAAACCAGTCTAAAAATACTTTAGAGCAAAGTGCTAACTCTCAACTTGAATCAAGCTCTATGGCGGATGATTCACAAAATACTGATACTTCGCAGCACATTCTCCAAAATATATCTCAACAGCTAAAAAATAATGCCACAATTGCTGACTTGCAGTTACAGGAAGCATCACAAGCTAGACAAGATAGAGCTTTAGATTTAACTCTTACTGCTCAAACTGCACAAGAACTAAATACTTTTAACACAGGAGAACGGCAAACCAGGATTGCAACAGGTAACAATGCAGTTTCTCAAGGTGCCTTATTAACGATGCCTGGAGGAAGTGTCTTTAGTCAAGATTCGACCAGTCAGTAATTGTAGATTATTTAAAATTTATGTTCTCTCCCCCCTTGATTTCACAAGTAACGCCGCCTGGTAATAACTCAGCTTCAAGTGTTGGTCTAACTTTAATCAATAGTAGTATTGAACTGAGTCAACAAACCGTTGAATCGTGGAATAAAGCCTGGGGAGATGTCGTTAACCCATCCGGTGCCTTATGGGCAGGTTTATGTAATCTAGGTACTACCCTTGCAGCATTAAGTATAATTTTTTTAGCTGTAAAAATGGCTTCTGATTACCAAGAGAAGCGCTTTTTATGGTCAGAGCTAGCGGCATCTGTTGTTTACCCTTTAGTTATCGCTTTATTTTTAGGTAGTAATGGCTACTTGCTTTCTCAAACAGTTCTTATCGTCAGAAACATTGGTCATCAGCAGGTTATTGCTGTTCTCAATATCCAACTAGCCGATACAACTTTTAAACAAGCAATATCTGATGTAACTTTAACTCAAAGCGTTAAAACCCAAGTATCTACAATTTATGCTGAATGCCAAGGTAAAACTGGTAAACCCCTTACAGACTGTCTTACTGAAAAACGACCAATAATAGAACAAATTCTTGCAGAGGCAGAAAAACAAAATAATGGGCCACTAGAAGCAGCACGTCAAGCTGTGGCACAGTTAACAGACTTTGTACAAAATCCAGGCGCCGTTTTCAGTGCATCAATTTCACTAATATTAATCACCTTTCTCTACGCCCTGCAATGGGCATTTGTAAACATTTTAGAAGCTGCACTAATTATGACTGCGACTTTTGCGCCTATTGCTTTGGGATTAAGTTTATTACCTTTAGGGTCAAAACCAATATGGGCTTGGGCAAGCGGGTTTGTTTCATTGTTTGGAGTTCAACTTGGTTACAACATTGTTGTTGGGTTAGCTGCGACGGTAATAGTTGCAGCTGGCGCCCAAAGTGCATCTGATTTAGCTTTTTTAGCATTTATCAGCATTTTTGCTCCAGCTTTAGCGCTTTTAATAGCAGGAGGTGGAGGTATTGCACTTTATACAGGTATTAATAGCCGAGTTCCAGCCCTGGTTAATGCTGCCTTTGATGGTGTGGTAGCTGTTGCAACGGGTTTCGCTGGTAAGAGCTTGTGAGGTATTACAATGCTGAAGTCTTTAAAGCAGGTTAGACGACCGAAAATATTGCTTGATTCTAAAGATATTCTGCCGCTATGTTTTATTGGGCTGACTACTTTTAGTTTATTAAGCTTTTTATTCATATTGTTCTTGAGTTTTAAGGTGAATCAACTTTCACAAAGGAAAACGACTTTTGTACAGTTGGTGAATGGTCGTGCTTTGGTTATGTCCGAGCAAGATTATTTATACCGCTATCCAGAAGTTATCAAAAATACAGTTCGACAGTGGGCAAATTTAACTTTTAATTGGGATGGTGTAATTAGTGGGACTAAAGAGCTAGATAAAGGACGAGATATTGGTAAAGGTAAGCGCGTCACAACAAATGCTTATTTCGGCTCATTCTTAATCGAGCAAGGTAAAGGTGGATTTCGGCAAGCTGCATTACAACAACTAGCGGATATTACACCATCGCGTGTATTTGATGGTCAAGTTCGCTCAAAAATTATTATTTCTTACCTCTCAAGTCCTCGGCAAATCAAAACGGGTAAGTGGGAAGTAGATATGGTCGCCACACGAGTTCTAGTAAATACTTCGGGTGGCGCCGATGAAGAAATCTCTTTCAACCGCACGTTTACTTTACAAGCTGTAGATATACCCCAACCACCAGAAAATAATGCTGAAGTACTAGCAAGACAATTATATGAAATTAGAAGTGCAGGTTTAGAAATAACTAAAATTTCTGAATTCACACCAAATAAATAGAGAGAAACTCATGAATAATTTTAATAGTCCAGATTTAGATGATGATTTAACACCGCAAGAAGAACTAGAAATATCAGGGTATCAACCCCATTCTTCGACTTTGATAGACCAAGAATACTTAATTCAACGTGATTTGGAACAAGCCGAGCCAATTGACAGCAGTGAAAATCCACTCGTTCGAGGCGCCATTGTATCTCTTTTAGTAGGTGGTGTGATGGGTTTTGGTTGGATGTGTTGGTCAATATTTTTTGCACCGAAACAAATTGCGAAAACTCCTACTATACCAAAACCAACACAACAAGCATTCGCGCAATCCCAAAGTGAAGAAGAAGCACGTCTTAAAGCTGAACTCGCACTGCGTAATCAACAAAGCTCTCAATCGGAGCAAATACAAAAACCTTTAACACCTAAAGCTTCAACACCAAAACCATCTCCAACAATCCGCAGGTCGGCGCCTGTTGCACGAACTCGTATTGCCAGCTTGCCACCGCCTCGAATAATCCGTTCTCAAATTCCATCACCACCAAGAATAATTAGAGAAACGGCGCCACGTCAACAACCAAGAAATTTACCAATTAGTAAGCCGACACAAACAGTTGACCCATTCAAGCAATGGAGCGAACTTGCGACTTTAGGGCAGCAAACAGTTGCTCTTAATGATGATAAGCAAATTCAACAAACCGAAACTTTGCCTAACAGAGTTGAACAAACAAATACATCAAATAGTACACCAATTAATTCATCCTCCCCCGTTTATAGAGAAGTAAGCTTTCAAAATAATAGCAATAACTCAAAAGGTAACATCAATAAGCCTTCATCCATTCCGTTTGTTACTGTCAATAGTAGTGCAACTGATACAGAAAAAAGTTTAGACCAAATTCAAACACCTGGAGAATGGGGAATAGTTAACCGTCAAAGCCCAAATACCCAATATTCTGACTTTATACAAACTGCTTCTACTACACCAAGTAATTTACAAGTTCAAATTGGAACAACAGCAAAAGCAAAAGTACTAGTCCCAATGCTTTGGGCTAAAGAAGATAAAAATCAGGGACGGTTTGCTGTTGAGTTAGAAGAGGATGTTTTGTCAAATGATGGTCGCGTAGCTTTACCGAAAGGAACAATTTTAATCACAGAGGTTGATTCGGTGTCTGGAGCTAACAAGTTAGTAAAACAGAGCGTTGTTGCACTTGTTTATACTGATAGTTTAGGGAAAGTTCGACAACAATCAATTCCTAAAGACGCTATTTTAGTTCGAGGCTCAGATAATAAACCCTTGATAGCACAATCACTTCAAGATAGAGGCGCCGCCATCGCACAACAAGATATTTTAATTGGTTTACTTGGTGCAGCAGGTCGGGCTGGTCAAGTTTTTAACCAAAATCAAACTCAATCTCAAACAGTAATTTCCAACGGCGGGTTTAATAGTCAAACGATTGTAACAGGTGCCCGTAAACCAAATCTTCTAGCCGCAGCAGTCGAAGGATTTTTTCAACCGATGCAAGAGCGCTTGAGTAAGCGTGCGGATAAAACAGATAGTGATTTACAAAACCGCCCAAATGTTGCAATTGTACCAGTAGATACTAAAGTATCTATCTTTTTCAACAGTTTCTTTGAAATTACCCGTTAGAAGAGATGAAAACCAAAATAATCAGTGCGATTAGTTTTGTGGTTATAGCTTTTTCGGCACCCGCTTACGCGCAACAATTAGTAAAACAGCAAGTTCCAGAAAATAGAGACTCTTCAATAAATGTTCAAGTCTGGTCAGGTCGAGGAACAGCGATTGATTTCTCTAATGCCAACGAACAAATAACTCAAATTTTTCTCGCTGACCCCAGCCATTTTACTTATGCAACCGATACTCCATTATCTAACGGTCAAGCTACAACGGTGTTTCTTCGCCGAATCAAGCCGTTAAAATTTCCAAATTTGACTACAGCGAATGTTACGAACTTATTTGTCAAAACTAAAACGAATGCAGGAAACTCACGACTATATACATTTAATATCCAGCCAGGAGAAAATGAACCACGATACAGCGCTTTAAATATGGCGCTTATAAACGCTAGTCAACAAAATAATCGTACTTTAGAGGTTGGTGATGGGCACAAAGCAACATTGGGAGATATTGAGCGCGGTTTAATTGCATCAATACGTTTAGGGTATGCTCCCGCTTCTGACCCAGTAGTGTCAAAGGTTAGAGAATTTTTAGCCCTTGCCCGAAATACCTCGAATAAATCTTTAGTTGAAATTGCACAAAACTCTAATTTGTCATTAAGAGTACTAACGGAACTAGGACTGCTGGGGATTGAAGATAGTTTAGGAATACAAGCCTTACCTAAGACTAGTGATAATCAGCTTCCCCCAGATTCTAATGGCGCCACAACAGAGAACTTTAATAATAGGTGAGCAAATTTTACCCTGCTGTGATTTATCCAGCTTTAATACTCAGCTTTATCGCAAACCATCCTATACCTAACCATGAACACTATAACTTTAAATCGCCCTCAATCCTTAAATCTTCAACATGTAATGAATCATACTTATTCAAAGTTAATCAAGTTATTTGCTTTTTACTCGGTTTGCTTATTCCCATATCTTTTAGTCTCTTATCTCCTTGGTGGCTAATCACGATTGTTTGGTTATCAATTTGTTTAGGTATTATCTGCGCTTTGTCACCAATTAATCCTCGAAAGTTAGGTAATCAAAATATGAATCTAATACAAACACCAGTACTAAAAACAAAAAATATTTTACGTTTTCCTGAACATGAAGCTAAACTTCGATTCTTCCTAGCAGATCAAGTTGTGCAGCCAACAAATAAAAGCGACGCACCAACAGGAGTTTCAGAGAAAGGTTTTTATCAGATACTTAGGCGCCTATTTCCTTTGGTGACTCAAGGAATGGCATTTGATAACCCAGAATTTTCTTATCCATACTCTGCCGATTTTATACTTGTACACGAAAGTGGTTTAAGTATAGACATTGAAGTTGATGAGCCTTATATAGGTGATACTAAAGCTCCTCACCATTGTATTGACCAGGGTAAAGATGATACAAGAAATAAATTTTTTACCAGTAACAACTGGGTAGTAATTCGCTTCAGTGAGAAGCAAGTAGTCAAATATCCGTACAGTTGCTGCAAATTTATCGCCTTGGTTCTAGCGCGTGTTGCAGGTGATTTGACTTATCTTAACCAACTAGGAGAGATAGCTGACCTGCCATCTGAACCAATGTGGAATATTAAGCAAGCTAAAAAATGGGCGAAAGCTAATTATCGTAAAACTTACTTACCCACTTATCGGAAATAATTATGCAATTTCAAGATTTACCAATACTATTCGACCACGGGCAAAGTGTTGTCGCTGTAGAGGTGCCACTTACCGAAAAGACAAAGATACTGGAGTTTCTTTATCAAACCGCACTCAATCGCGGACAAAATCTTTATTTTTGGAACCAGGGTTATACGCAATTGCAGCAAGTAAACGAATCAATACAATTTATTAGGCAAACAAGCGATATATGCACTTCGGGTTTGGCTTGGTTGTTGGAAAACCCTGATATGACAGGGATGTTTGTTTTTGAAGGGGTGATTTCTTCAAGTGCCCTTGAAGGCGCCATTGAGCAACAAACATCTTTTATACTGAGTAATTTATTTTACGAATTAACCACACACAAAAGACAGCAGTTTGTTGTTTGCCTAGAGACTTACATTGAACTACCCCCAAATTTAGTGCCACTGATTCCAGTTCTAACTTATGAGCCTACTACTCTAGAACAATTACAGCAAATAGTAGATAGAGTTTTTGTTGGTCAATTTGATTTGAAAGATGAAAATTTTTACCGTAACTGTTTAGGTTTGCCTTGTGGTGAACTAGAAATGGCACTCTCTCGATTATCAGGGGTGATTAATAGTAATAAAGAACTAGTTGATGCAGTCCTAACTTATAAAAAGAACAAGTTAAAGGGTCAGGGAGTCGAGTTTATTAGTGAGCCAGATGTTCCAGAAGCTGGAGGTTTAGATTTATTAGAGGAGATATTGGAACGTGCGGCAGTTTTACTCAAACCTGAAGCCAAAAATCATAATCTCAAATTTCCCAAAGGAATGATTTTATGGGGACCACCTGGAACTGGTAAATCTTTAAGTGCAAAACTTGCTGCGAAAAAGATGGGTGTACCAATGGTTGCTGCTGACTGGTCGGGATTACGTGGCACCACAGCTTTTGAGTCAAGAAAAAATTTACGAGAATTTTTGCAGTTTTGTGATGCGAACGGTGAACATGGTTTAGTTCTCTATTTTGATGACTTTGATAAAGGTTTTGCAGGTTTTGACTCAGACAACGATGGCGGAATATCTCGTCAACTAGCAGGAAAATTGCTCACCTGGATGCAAGAGCGAACCTCTCAAGTACTGGTAATGGCAACAGTCAATAGATTAGAGTTCTTGCCGCCTGAACTGATACGCCGTTTTGATGACATTATTTTTGTAGACCTGCCTCACGCTGGCGCCAGATACGAAATTTTTAAGCTGCACTTAGCTAAATATTTTCCGGGGCTGGATTTTAACGAACAAGATTGGTGGCGCCTGCTAGGAGAAACTAAACTTTTGACTCCTGCCGAAATTGCACTTGTTGTCAGAAAAACTGCAGAAGAAGCATTTTACCAAAACAGCAAGCAGTTTTTGAACGAAGAACTCGTTTTTCAACCTCTACAAGTAACTGTAAGAGATTTTATCGAACAAAGATATAGCTTTACCCCTAGCATGATTCGCGAGGAAGACAAAATTGTTGAAATTCGTAACAAAGCTTTTTACGCACGCCCTGCCGCATCGCCTGACAAAAGTAAATGGGCGAAGGCACCGTCCGTATTGTTTGGGAACTGAATGTAATATTAACTGCCATTATGCAACTCCTTCAGGCACTGGATCAAGTTTAGGGCGCTTTCGTGTCTTTCTTTGTGGAATATCTTCGGGTTTTCTCATTTCAAATAATTCACCTACTTCCTTGTCAAAGTAATTACATAATGCTTCTACCGTAACGGTATCAACTCGACCAAAATTGTTTGTAAATAAACGATTGATGGTCGTAATATCGAGTCCAACTTCTTTGGCTAGCTGTCTTTGTGACAACTGCGGGTCTTTTTCTGCCATCAGCACGGCTAGGCGACAATACATCTTTTTCATGCTTTCTATCGTACATCCAGAGTTCAAATCAGACAATTTCTGCTTTAAACCGTATTTTTTATGTATTAATATAACAATTTTTTGTTTTAAAATGTTTTTTGTTTGCTTAAAAGGATATAATAGATATATATAAGCTTTTGTTCATTCGCAAAAAAAATAGGGCGTAGGACAAATCCAACCCCCCAGCAAATGGACAAAAATAAAGACGACTGCTTAAATTCTTAGCCGAATCGCAGTCGCCTTCAGGTCAATATAAATCGAACGTCAAATAATGCCTCTTGCAAAGGCAAATATCTTTGACGCGACCTTCAGGAATTTTGCTTGCAAAAAAGTTCCTGAACATAAGCCCACTCATGTACACACTTGCACTTAGTAATGCATTACACCAGTTACAAACACAAGCTTTAATGGGAGCCATAAGCATATGATGACACAAAATCAAGGCTTTGAAGTGATTAGCGACTCACCAGCGTCAGGAGAGGTCAATTTAGAGCAATATGTTGGTCGAACTTATGTACTGTACAAATATGCTGAAGCCTCAAGAAAACTGCAACGAGGCAGCATAAATATTCTTGAGGTTTCTTTCTACTTAAAAGAGCAGGAGCGCATACTGAAGAGAAAAGAGTATAAAAAAGTAGTTGTATCTCTGGATTTGGAAGGAGAGGATAAGAAGTATGTAAAAGTTGGTAACACATTCGCTGATTTTGATCCATTAGATTTAGCTTTAGTTGAACCTGACACAATATTTTTGCTTGCTAAAAATAGCAAAAAGTATCAACCAGTGATTGAGCAACTTAAAAACGAGACTAATATTACTCAAAAAAGAGTACGCGACTTAATCAACGATTATCGTAAACCTCAGAAACAAGAAACCTCGGATGACAATAATTCGGATACCGATAAAAAAGATGTTAGTGTTTGGCGCCGTAATAAATCAGGCAAGAGATATTGCCAAATTGGATCTATCCACGAAGAAGATGAGTTTACAGGTGTGACTATACAAAGAATCGTTAAAGAAAAAGGCGTACTTCCTCAAACTGTAGTTAGGAACGCTATGTCACTGGTTGAAGCTTGCTCTTCAGGACAGTTGGTATGGGTCAATAATTCTCAAGAGTTAAATAATGATACCCTAAAAAGTTTCTTTGAGATTAAAGAAATTAATACTCTAACCAGTGTTGAGGCGCCCAACTGTAGTTCTCCTTGCATCGATTCTGAATCTCAATTACCTAAAAATGAAGAACTAAACGAAACCAGGGAGCTTGATGCCCAACAAGAGAGCAGAGAGACAAGTAGTTCTTGTGATTCGACCCATACAGAAAATTTACACCCATACTCAATAGAGTCGAGTGTAAATTCAAACCTGACTTTAAGCGAGGAAGATCAAAGTAGTGAAGGTCTTAGCACTTCTGCAACTCCCAGTGAGCTTACTGAAGTAGCATTAAAATCAGAAGTTAGCGACGATGTTAATAACTCGGCTATTAGTGAGTCAACAGTTGACAATTCCCAAATGAGTGAGTTGGTGGTAGTACCCCAAAGTGAGGCAGATTCGGAATTAGAGAAAGAAGCAGCAATAATTGCTGAATACTTATCTGATGTTGAAACATGGGGAGAAGTAGCTTCGGTAATGCAAAATTGCCCAAGTGATTTGAAATCATCATCTTGGCAATTACTTTCAGAGGAGCAAAAAGCGCGGATACATAAACTCAAACACGAATTTGAGATTAGTGATACTTTTGTTGCAACTTATAAAGAAGTATCTGATATTTCATCAAATTATGAGAACGAGAATAGCTTAAAAGTTGGAGATAAAGTCATGTGGGACAACTGTTCTCCACACCTACAAAGTTGGCAACCTTTTCTTATTTGTAGAATAGACGGAGATAAAGCAAAACTAGATTATTATGCCAATCTTGTACCTTTGACAGAATTATCTCTTGCTCATTAGTGTAATGAAGTAGCTGGTCATCTTTGTACTAAAATCGGAATTATTACTGTCTGTGCTTAAAAATATGACTCTAAAATAGAAGATTTTACGACTCCAGTCGAGTACAAAGTCGAATAGGACTCATCGATAATTTTGTATAAACCCACTCGATTATAGGTTTATGAAAATTTTTCGATTCTTGAAGCTATTATTAGTCTCTGTGAGTTTGGTGCTTATCGTTTGGATTAAACCTTGGCATTTAATTTTATCGAATGCCCAGGTTTCCTCAAAGCCAAAGAACGATTTACCAACTCGCTTACTAGGCACCTCAACAGCTACCAATGCTCTTTTACCAGACTGGAGCCGAATATCATTTAGTACAATGCCTGTCATTGGAGAAAGCGGTTCAATTAATGTTGATGGGATAGAGCGAAAGTGGCACCAGAGAGATACACCAGATAAATATTTAACATTGGGTGATATTGATGAAGCACTGCAACCGGATGTGTTAAGTTTGAATACAATTGCTCAAACACTTAACTATCCTGATTTAGAGACATTTACTCTAGATAGTTTCCCACTGTTAGGACAGCAGACTCTTCAAGAATTAATAAATTTTGTACCGTCTTTAGGGCAAACAAAAGCAGCAGAAGTTTCGCCGATTGCCGAACTATTACAAACAAAGTCTCCTCAAACAAACCTAGATAGACCACTTTCAGAAATTGTGGCACCTAATTCAACATTAGGAGAATTGAAGCTGAACCAAATTAATTTATCATCGTATACTGTTGGTGATATCCCAGATATAGATACAGTACAGTTATCAAATTTTACTGGTTGGCAGAATACTCTAATTAAAGACGTTCCTTTACTAAACTCTTTACCTTTGGCTTCATTCCCCATTGGACTAACGTCGTCTGGTAACACCGTTGCTAGAATAGATTTTATATGGGGTAAGGCAGAAAAACGGCGCCTGCGTACTGTTTCTGGCTCGGATGTTGAAGGGTTTGCTGTTCCTTGTTCTGGGCAAAGCTGTCCTTATATTGAACTCGACGATTTGGAAAATTCAGGGCGTAATATTAGGGGAGAATTTGAAGGACGTTCGTGGATAAGTGGCAAATATCAAAAAGTAAAAGGTGGGTGGGGTTGTTTGAAAGGGGTGAATGGTGGTAAGGAACCAACGGGAAGATTACCTTTCGGTAGTGCTTTAAAAGTAGTGGTAATGGAGCCAGACGAGAAAACAGATACCGTTGACACTGCTTTATTCTTCCGCTTTAAGAATATTTGCGGCGCCACTCCTTACTTCATTGGTCCAGTTCCATTTATGACATACAGGGTAAATGCACCAATCTTTATTGGCGCTTACAACAGTACTGCTCCTACTAGTACTCAAGTACGTACCCAAAAGAGCAACATCAAAACTGGCGCCTCGTTTAAAAGTGCTTCTAACTCAGCTAAATCAGAAGTTACACAAACTATTCCTCAAAACAATTGTGAACCAACAGAAACAACTCAAGGAGTTAACTTGGCAGCGCTGAGTAAATCAATCAGCGAACAAGAAAGTAGCGATGGAGATTACAACTCGGTCGGAGCTTACACTTGTGTAGATGGGGAGGCTAATTGTGGTGTTGCGTTGGGCAAGCACCAAATTATGAGTTACGGCTCCGACGTGCGGGAACAAATATCCCATTTTGTTGGTGGTGAAGAGTTTTTAGCTAAATTATCCCAAGGGTATCAACCATCAGGGACTGAATTATTTCAATTTTTCCCTCCCGAAGCTCAAGATGCAGTATTCAAAACTCGTATAGCTTCGTCTGTAAATTCGACATCCCAAGAAATTGACCCAACAACTAAAAATGCTTTCTCTGGAGAGCGATTGGTTGAGCGAGTAACTCAGAAATACTTTGGTGGAGATTCTTCAGTTGTTGACAGCAATGCAAAAGATATTTTTGGCAGGATGTCGCTAAAGAATTATGGTAACGATGTTTTAGAACGCTACAAACAGATTGCATTTGAGTGTTAACTATTATGAAACTAGATTCTGCTGTTTCGATAAAAGTAGTGCGTTTATTGCGCTACTTTCACTTAGCTTTAGGATTTTCTTTACTGATAACAAGCTTATTCCTGAGCGGTTGCAGTAACGCTACGGAGGGGACTTTTTTAAATTGGCGTAATGCTGATACTGTTCCCAAATCACTACTTTTCCTGGCTGCTCAAAATACAAATTTACCATCTACTCAAATCAGTGCAGCTAAAATAGCTGTTATTTCAACACAAGAAAATAATCATTTGTATCTCTTTAACTTCAATTCTTCTAGTTTATGTGGGGAGCTTGGATGCTTATATGCTGGATATTTGAGTAATGCTCAAGGTTTAAAGCAAGTGCTTAACTTTTACTTACAGCCGAACGTCCTGCCTGGTAAGCATTTAATCACCTTAATGAGTAATAATTCAAGCGGAACTTCAGATTTACCTTGTTTAGATGTTCAACAAGTTGTGAATAAAACTACTTTACAAAAATTAACTTATTGCTTTGATGGCAGTGATTACCAACCTGTTGAAAATACTCTGATTAAAATATGAGCGCAAATGAAACAGCCAAAATTACACAGCAGTCAAGTTGTAACTCAGCAAGCAAGCCCCTACAAATCAAGCATTGATATTCAAGGATTGTTTAAAACATTTATAAATCCAGAAGCGTTGGTAATGCTGGGTAGTTTAGTATTTCTGATTGTGTTGAGCCAATTTGGAAATGGTAAGAAAGGCAAGATTTCTACGGGAAGACTTGTAGGACGCAAAGAAAAAGTAGCAGCAACAATCACTGCCTTAAAACAAATTCGAGAACGTAAGCATAATAGAGTTTGCTTCTGGTGCGGTTCTCCCCGTTACTGGTTTTTAGGGAAGTTTATGGAAACAGGCGCCCGAATTCAAACATTTCTCGGCGCCTCACCTACGGTTTGGATTCCTCATGCCGAACGTTCGACTCTTGTATTAGGCGCCCCAGGTTCAGGAAAAACTTTCGGCACGATTGACCGCATGGCTGAAAGTTGCATGATACAAGGGTTTCCTTTAATTGTTTACGATAAAAAAGGCGACCAAATGAAGTTACTGGCGCCGCTTGCAGCTAGATACGGGTATGATGTGCGAATATTTGCTCCTGGTGAACCATATAGTGAGATAATCAATCCTCTCGATTTTATGGAAAATCAAGAGGATGCAGTGACAGCAGCACAAATTGCACAAGTGATTAATGCGAACGCAGGTGGTAGTGGTAGAAGTGATGAGTTTTTTTCTAAAGCCGCTGACTTACTCGCAAAAGCCTTAATTCAGTTGGCTAAAAGCAGTGATTGTCCAGATTTAGCAACAGTTTATTGCATCCAGTCGATTGATGAATTTACCAACAAACTGCAAAGTGCTGTAACTGCAGGACAAGTGTCCCGCTGGGTTGCAGCTTCGTTTCAACAATATCTTAAAGCCAGAGACAGCGAAAAAACGATAGCTAGTATCGACACAACCACCGTAGGAATATTTTCTGGTTTTATTCAGCGTTCTTTACTTCCCAGCTTTATTGGTAAAAGTACTATACCTACCAAACTGTCAGGGCGGCAGATGCTGATTTTTAAATTAGATGACCCCAGACGCGATGTAGTTGGACCACTGCTAGCTGCTGCTTTACACATGACAATCATTAGTAACTTATCTACACCACGCACTGACCCAATCGGAATTTTCATTGATGAGCTACCGTCATTGTACCTAAAAGCACTGCCCCAATGGATTAATGAATACAGAAGTAACGGCGCCTGTTTTGTGTTGGGTGTTCAATCACTCGAACAGCTAGCCAACGCATACGGTGAGAACTTAGCTGCTGCAATTACTAGCGCCTGTAGTACAAAAATTTTATATAACCCTGCCAATTATTCTACTGCGGAAAAATTTTCTCAGTCTTTCGGAAACAAGGACATCATCGTTAAAAATAAATCTATTAGCAATTCTAAAGATGGGCAAACTTTGACGATTACAGATAACTTGCAAGCAATGCCCATTATTACTCCAGACGAAATTATGCGCTTTCCTCAAGGTAAGTGTGTTATTACGAATCCTGGTTACACATCTGGTTCGGAGGGTTCAATCCCTTACCCATTAACAATTCCTATTCCCCAATCAGACATTAATCGAATCACCAACAGCCAAGAACTTTGGGAACAGCAACTTTGTCCGCGACTAATTGCACGTTCCCCTCAAGTTGATATCAATCAGTTGGATGCTGCAATTGATTTAAGAAAACACATTGCTTCCCAACTACTGGCACTAGATCAACCTTCTTCCACGAACAATCAAGCATCTGTTATTGAATTAGTTACTCCATCACCCGAAGAAGCTTGGTAAGTAAACTTAAGCTATGTGTAAGTAGGCGTCTCATTTTTTTAAATATGCATTTACTATCAAGCTAGTTGCTGTTAGCTTCATTTGTTTTTCAAGAGTAAGCATACAGCAAATATCCGAATGATTATAGATAATATAGAGTATTCTTATAACACATATAAACGCATGTGAATGTTATTTTTTAAAATTTGTAAAGTTTGTATATTTTTAAGCTGAATGACAAAGTTCAGTATAATCACACAAAATTTATTTTTTAAAGTCAAATAAATACATATATTACATAGGCACTTAGATAATTATGCCTAAAGCATAGGTAGTATATTTTTTGTCGTGAGAGTAATATTTGCACAGTAATTGCCGAAGCTCATAGCATAACCGACTTTGGTCGATTTAGGAAAGCTTTATATTAACATGCGTACAATTTTAACATGACATGTTAATTTTCTATTTTGTCGTGTTGTATATTGCAAATTTTTGTATAAATATCAACCCACTACGTATTGCAAAAGTTGTTGATTAGCCGCTGATAGCGCGTTTTGAGTATGTCGAATCTTTTTAAAATAAGTTATAAAGAGATGAAGTAGGTGGCAAACAACTTATTTACACTGTGAAGTTAATGACAACCATAGTCTTTTATGGTTGCTCCACACTATAAACGTCTAATAATTACTCCTTGCATTTGTGAAGTCCGCACGCTTTCTCCAAATTTTGACGAAATATATCCTCTAGAGATGGATATAGATGTCTAAAGCGTTATTGGATTACCGCTCCGATATATCAATATTAACGGGTGAATCACATGCACAGACAGCACTTTTCTAAAAGTTATAGTGATGCTTCTCATTCAATGCATAGCAAAGTAAGAATCATCATTTGGCAACGATGTTTCCAAATAATTACTTACAGGTTTACGGATGGAGAGATTGCTTTGCCAACTCGTAAGATGGCTGCGATTGCTCATAAATCTGAATTGTCAGGCAAGCAATATATGAAAAGTTTAGGAATAGAGCCAATCTCGGTTATTCTTCCAAATCATGTTGTTACAGATATGATTCCTATCCCATACGCATGTGATTTTTGGAAATATCGACGAGGAGTCGGGTAAAGGCAACCCCTGGACTAAATTAAGTCAACAGTTTTTGACTCAATATCTTTCACTCTTGAGTGTGGGGATAAGAAAAGAGTCCTAATACTTGGCATTACTTCTTATTCTTTTATTCTCTCTCCTTATCGCCTACTCCTCCGCTTCCCCACTCCTCGACTCACTGTCTTTAAAAAGGATACAAATATGTCAGAACGACAAGAACATCAACACTTAGTTTCACCCCTACAACTTCTTTGCTTATATGTCAAAGCTTTAGAGCAAGAGGATTTGCAAACTGCTAATAAAATGTTTGGTCTAATTTACTCAGATGGTCGATTGAAAGATGCTATTACAGAAATCAATATTGCTTATGAGAAAGAGAATTTAACATCACCTGTTTTAAAAGACGCTGAATTATTAACAGGTAAAATTCGACTGGTTATTATAGAAGGTAATTACATTATTCGCACAGGTATTCGCACAACACTGTCTGAGAACCCAGAGATAGAAGTTATAGGTGAAGCAACTTCTTATTTTGATGGTTTAACGCTTATACAGCAGCAACAACCAGATGTTGCAATTATAGATGCTGACTTACCAGATAAAAATGGTATTGAATTAACACGACAGTTACAACAAAGTAATTTGGATGTTAAATCAGTAATTTTGGCGAAATACAACAACACAGAAACTGTTGTATCTGCTTTTACGGCAGGCGCCAATTCTTATTGCCTAAAAGACATCAAATACCATCATTTGCTTGAAGCTATCCGCGTTACCCGAAGCGGTAAAAAATGGGTAGACCCTGTAGTTGGAGATATTATCTTAGATATAGCCCAAACTTGCCCATTAAGTGCAGTAACTCCTTTTGATATAGAAGCCAACATTAAATTTGTAGAAGAAGCAATTCAGTGTTGTGGTTTTACACAGAGAGAGGTAGAAGTATTAGGATGTGTTGTTGCAGGTAGTAAAAATGCAGAAATTGCTAAAAAACTTTACATTACAGTCGGTACTGTTAAAGCTCATATTACTAAACTTTATTCAAAGCTAGGCGCCAGTAACCGTACTCAAGCTTTAATCCAGTCTATACGTTTTGGCATAATAGAATTGAAATAATACTGATGAGGGGGCGGCAGCTTATCTAAATTGTCGCCCACTTTTGAGGTTAATTTTAGCCAAGCTCGTTTTGAGAGTATTGCTGGCGTTGACTTCCATTAGTTTTAAGCGTTGGTACTTTTCGCAACTGGTTATCTTGATCTTGCGTACTTAAATTTAAGTTGCTAGGATGATTTTTGATTTGTTCAATCAATATGTTCAATTCTGGTTTGTCATAGTTTTCGCTGTTATTAATAACGCGAAGGGCAAGTGCTTCTGAGTCATTTTCCAAATTAATTCTGATACCTTGTGCTAAAAGTCCTTTAATTGTGCAGGCTTTTTTGTTTCGACCTAATTTATTTGCTTGAAAAGCTACAGAGTCTATTGAGTAGGAGATACCTTGTATTGCACCATCATTATCAACTTTGAATTGAGTTTCTATACCCTCTAACTCAAGCTTCTCTAGAAATTGAGTTATTGTCATGGAAGGTTTAATTACAGATGCTATCGCATCCTGAATTTGTTCTAATACACTGTTATTTGCTTGTTGGTGTCGTAACCCTTTTTCAAATTCTTCTTGTTCTCGTCGCATTCGTCGTTTCTGACCACAGTTTGGCGCCGCACGTTCTATTTCCCAAGAATATGGTACAGGTGTCAAATTAAACTCTGATTCCAAATTTCTTAAAACTTTTTCTAAGCGCCGCTTATCGTACCAATCAGATACACACTTACCATCCAAATTAATACGACTGGCACCGATATGGATGTGAAAGTGGTCACAGTCATCATGAGTAGCAGCAAAATATAAGTTTTTATCAAAACCCATACCACACAGGGTGCCTTTTACTATTTGCTGTAATTGATGTGTATCAGGTCTCTCTGACCGTGCAAAGCTAATACTGATATGGCTAACAGGCGATTTTACTTCTGAGTTTAGTTGCCGAGTTGCTGTTAATTGTCTGTAAAAATCTTGCGGAGTCTCTCCAGCAAGGTTAGTACAGAGAAGTTGTGCTTCTTCTTTTTCCAGAATATATTTGGTTAGCCCAGCAAAATGTTTACCTTTTTTAATTTTCCCAATCATCGTTTTCTTCCAGTTGTTTATTTAAAGATTTGGCGCCAACTATTAGATGTAATCGTATTTCAGAAATCTTCTTCATCAATTCCTCAATCATGATAGGATTAATAGCTGATGGTGTCGAACCGTTGCCCATAGCATTATTTTGAGTTCGAGCTATGCAATTAATATCTTCGGCAATCTTTAATAATTGCCAGTAGCACTGCCAGTTTACTTGTGGAATCGTTTTGATGCGGCATTGTGCTATCCGGCGCCTGACTAACTCTGCTTTACTGATACCTAGAGAATCCGCGACTTGAACCAAAGAATTATTCTGCTCTTTAGTTAGCAACATCTCAAATCTTACCATTTTTTGTTTTGGTTTGGCTGGCATTTCGGTTCTTGGTCTTAATATTTAATAAACTTGATTAAGTAGGCAATACACATTGTTTAACTTGATTTATGTAAAGCTCCTACTATTATAGGCTAGCTTAAAAATGGACATTAAATTATCTAACGTTACTTTTTTACTCGACACAGGAGTTAAATGATGGACAAGAAAAAGATTACTGCCAAGCAATTTTTCAGACGCTATGAAAAAGGAGAGCGAGATTTTCAGCACATCCTTTTAGAATATGCTGACTTAAGTGGGGCTGAACTTCAAGGTATTGAAATGGGAGGCGCTCAATTTAATTATGTTAACTTGAGCGGTATCAAGCTGAAAGATTGTAATTTAAGTGCCACCTTTACTTACTGTAACTTCACAAATGCCAAAATAGAATTTTGCAATCTGGAAAGCACGAGATTCTTTGACTGTGATTTTACAAAAGCTACTTTAACATCAGTCAACCTTACTAGTACTTATTTTACTAGAGTCAATCTTCAACGGACTAGAACTAGTGGCTTTGGTGAAAGTCCTTGTAGGTTTAGGGATGTTATTCGAGAGGATGGTGTTTTTGTTCCTGGTTTTACCTTCGACCTTTATATTAAAAATAATTTTACATAATTATGGTCAATAGAGCCTACAAAGCTACCACTAATACTGTATATTCGTTTCCCATGCGTTTTACGGCGTTAAATATCTAGAAGTTTACTTAGAGCTAGTGCGAGCGTTAAATTCCGCTTTGACTTATATTACCGTGGCGCCCAAAAAGTTAAATCAAGTTTTTGACCATGCGATTAATATATTAGATAAACGTCGGCAGTTGGGAACAAGCAGAGCTAGGCTAATATTCTTCAAACAACTAACTCTATTTTTCTCTGAATAAATAAATACGTATATCACCACTGCTTGCTCCTTCAGATAGCGAGCAATATAAAGGTTGTTTCAACGCGCACCGCCAATAAGTGGGCAGTAGGGAATTGGTAGGGAATTTGTGTACCACTAGCTTGATGATGGACTTAAAAACCCTACCAATTCCCTCCTAATCGATTTATGCCTAAAGTCATAGATAAAATATAGACTACTGTCCTATCCACCTTTTGATTTAATACTGCTAATGTGAGACAAATGCCATCAACTCTTGTGAGTGCTTATGAGCAGATTAAACAAAGAGCGATTACCAGATGTCATATTAACGCTTGACTTTGGTGGGAGTGGAACAAAAGGAATTGTACAAATTAAAGGAGGTAGACCTTATTCAATATGGATGGAACCATCTGTCATCGAAGCAACAAAGATGTCGCTTGGGTTTCAAACTCGTAACTTGGGCAATGCTTATCCAGAAAATACAGCTTGGATAGGAGTCGGTAAAGATTATCGAGCAGTTGGTTACTTGGCACGTAGTACTTATGGCGCCACACCAGGATTAAGACCGCGAAAATTTGAGCTAGCTGTATATAAAACGTTGGCTGCGATTTGGGTTATAAAGCAGAAGTGCAAGTTAAGAGAATCTTTTGACGTATCCTTGGCGTTGCTATTACCACCGGGGGAGTTTGAAGATTCGGCTTTACTCAAACCAATGCTTAAGGATGCTTTGACTGAGTTTGATACACCAACAGGAATTTTAAATGCGAACCTAATTGGCTACGAGTGTTTTCCTGAAGGCGCCGGGATTTATGCTATGTACTGCAAAAACACGGGTGAGGCAATTCGACGTAAAGTTATCGCAATAGTGATGTTGGGATACCGCAATGCATCTGTGATAGTGTCTCGACGCGGTATTTTGAACAGAGGTAAAACTACTAACTTGGGTATGACGCAAATGATTGAAAAGGTTATAGAGCGTACATCAGGGTTAGAAGTTGAACAGTTAACTCAAGCGATTGTAAATGCTTCGGGTGAACCAAAGCCTCAACACTTCTATAGTGTTTGCACCTCAACTAGTCATCAAGATGTAGAAATAGAAAAAATTATAGCTGCTGTAAATTCTTCTAGAGCCGAATACACAATTTCACTGGCAAACTGGTTAAAAGAAGTATTGCCACATTCCAATGAATTGGACGAGTTAATTATTTGTGGTGGGACAGCAGATTATCTGCGTAGTGAACTTGATGCGATATTTCCAGTAACACCAATCGAATGGCATGGAGGTGTCGCAATTCCCCACAGCCTCAGCGAACAATGGTTAGGTAATCGTCTTGCTGATGTTTGGGCGTTATCCGTCTACCACGGCATCAAAGTTAAAGCATTGAGCAGAGGAGTAGGGGAACAAGGCAAAGAAACATACATACTTGAAAAGTAATACTGAGTCTTGAAACTTTTCTCTCACTCCCCACTCTCCCATTCTCCCCCTCCTCTAAAATCATGGGCAAGAAGAAAGATTTCTTATGGCGCCATCAGCCACTGTTAGATTCGGATAATGCAAAATTGCTTAGTTACATCCAAAATAAAACTCTGCATCGGTCTCAAGACAAAACAGCAATGATAATCACTGCTCTTAGTGCCTATTATTTACCGTTAGCACTATATAGCGAGGGTAATTATTCTCGTGAAAGATTGGAATTAGTATTTTTTGATTCGGTGAATACAATTGCAAATCACCTGAGATACTTATGTACTGTAATTCAGGTAGAGGAAGGAAAAGTCAATCGTATTTTGTACAGTGCATTTGGAGGCGTAGCAACCGAAGTTGATAACTTCCAAAAATTGGTGCCTGAGCAAACGACGACATCGGATACAGAGAACGAAGTGGACAATTTTGACCTGCAAATGTGGAATTTAGCAGGAATTACAACAGATAGCGAAACATTTTGAAAGTGGAGATGCAAACAGGGCATATGGGAAGAATACATTTAATCGATGGAGAAAAGGGAGGTGTCGGTAAGTCTTTGTTCGCGCGTGTCATGGTGCAGTATGCGATTGATAAAAAGTTGGAACACGCTTTGGTTGATGCGGATATAACGAACCAAGATGTAAAGCGATTCTATAATTATGCAGTTGATGCTGAGTTTAGCGAAGCTCTAAACAAGGGAGACAAAGCAGATGTAATTTTTGAATTAGCTCGAAAGAAACCAGTGATTGTCAACCTTCCTGCAAACGTGTTTCCCAAAGTCAATAACTGGATTCAAAAGGGAAAATTATTAGAGGTTGCCTCGAAGTATGGCGTAGATATTTGTAAATGGTTTGTTTGTGATGGAGGTTTTGAATCGATTGACTTATTCTATCAATCAATTAATTTACATAAGGACAAAATGCTGCATGTCTTTGTTAGAAATTTAGGCAAAACAGACGATTGGAGCTTTCTTCAGGAAAATCATGCTTACAAAACAATCACCAACAAGTATAAAAATATTCTCAAAATCATTGATTTTCCTTTACTGTATCCGGGTGACAGATATTTTATTGACTCAAATAAGTTTCGATTCGATGCTCCTAACATCGAAGAGACGATGCCAATTATGTCACAGCAGCGACTATCTACTTTCTTAGAGGAATCACATCTAGCTATTGAACGCACACACCTTTGGTCAAAAGACAAACAACCCGTCAAACAGAACTTAGATGTAAAAAGTTAACTTTATGTCATATCAATTTAAGTCCCTATATTCTACAGATAGCGCCTTAAACTACGATGTTACAACAAGTGACGATAATCAGTATATGGGGCGCCTGTATATCCTTACCGCAGAAAACCCAGTGTTACAAAACTTGGGAATTGAGAAAGAGTGGTTTCTAGCTCATGAGTCAGGAGAATTTATGATTTGCGGTCATATTAATAATGTTGGCGAATGGAGCTTATCATCATATCGAAGCTTAGAACCGAGTTTAGAATACACAACAAGAAGTAGTATATTTGACCAGGTTTTTAGCCACGAGTATATCCAAGAAGTCTTACATGGCAAGAAAGTTATTGAATCATCACAATTTATCGACGATAGTAAACGTTTGAATGATAACAATGATGGTTCGGATGATACGAAAGAGACTGTTAACTCTAGTAGCTTAACTCAGCTACATATTAGTGTTCCTAATTTAGAGATGTTAGGAGAGATAATTTTACGTTCTTCTCCAGACGAGTTGTTAACATTACAATCAGAAGAAGCAGACACGTATGAATTAAATCAATTGCTTGAACAAGAGGCGCCTGTTATAACTGATATAGTATCCAATGAAATAATGTCCACATCACAGTTAGAAAAAACTGAGTTACTAGAAATTGAACAAGCAATTTTGTCCAAAATTATAGAGGAGTATCAAACTCATGATACAAGCGAATTTATTTTACCTCCAACTGGGAAAGTAACAGTTCACGTTGAGGAAGATTATTTTGTATTGTCTGACTCTGTTGATGGGCACACAATATTAGCAGCTACTTTTGATGGAGAAGTTATGGAGGAGCTAAAGCAAGCTGACGCAATTGAGTTTACCTCACTGCTGCAATCCCATGAAATAGAAGTTTCCACACTGCTATCAAATCAAAGTCACTCTCAAACTGAAAAAACAAACCTACAGAAGGGAATTGATTATGGTACATAGTTTGCGGCAAGCTAAAACAGAAAACTTTTTAAATCGCTTACTTGAGGGTAAAGACGCTGATTTTCAAAGACGGGTTTTAGCAATAACAGTTGAGCATGGACTTTCTACAAACGACCCGCTATTTCTCGTGATGCTAGCAACAGGTCAACTTCAAGTATTACTCGAAGATAAACCTAACGAACTCGATAACTTGTTTAAGCGCTGGTCAGAATCTATCTACGACCAACTAGAGAAAACCAAACGTACAGCTACCTCCGGTCAGGAAATAGAAATTCGTAAAATGGTAGACCGATTAATTAAGCACAGCGAATCAAAAGAGCGTAGTCGCTTAAAGGTGATGATACCAGCATTAGGAATACTTTCTTCAGCGATTGGGTTTGGATTTTTAGCAGGGTTAGCTGTTCCTGTATGGCTAGCTGGTGGATATGCACCCGTTAGACCAAGAAAATTAACTGTTGCCGAAGTTGAAATTTTGCAATGGTCTCTAACTCCTGAAGGTAAGCTCGCACGTGATATTATGACTTGGAATTCAGAAAGCTTGACTAATCTTAACTGTACCAAAGTTAATGCCCAACGTATAATAGCAGCAAAAGAGAAACGAGGCGCCGGAGATTATTGTTTGCTGCGGGTAAAGGCGCCGTAATATCTAACATAAATCATCTTAACTAGAGGTTTTTATGAAAAATCCGAATCAATTAGATGAAATTCTCGAAAATTCTCAACTTATCTTCGGTTGGATAATTTGTATCACGACAGCAATTTTATGTATATTCTGTTTATTTCGCTTTCAAATATTCGCTGTTGTTTTCGCACTTACCGCTATTGCTACTTGTCCCAAATTTAAAATACCTGACGGATTAAGGATAGCAATTATTGTTATAAGCATAATTACTCTAGGTTAAAATAATTATCAGCTTACTTTCTCGTAAAACATGACTGTATGACTTACACCCCGCCAAAACTTCTTACTTTCGAGGAATTCGTTACCGAATATGGTGACAATCCCCGCTACGAACTAATTGATGGAGAGTTACGCGACATGGAACCAACAGGTCCTCACGAAACAGTTTCAGGTAATATCGCTGGTCGGGTTTTTGTTGAAATCCTGAAAGCCGAATTCGATTGGATAGTTCCAAAAAGTTGTTTAATTAAGCCGCCTGCTGCCCAAGCCACAGCACTTCGTCCCGATGTCATAGTTTTAGATAACGAACAACTTCGATTTGAACCCTTGTGGCAGAAAGAGCCAATTATTTGTAATGGTAGTACAATTAAACACGTTGTCGAAGTTGTTAGTACTAACTGGCAAGACGATTATGCCCGAAAAGTTGAAGAATATGCATTTTTAGGTATACAGGAATACTGGATTATAGACTTTTTAGGCTTGGGAGGCTTGCAATTTATTGGCAAACCGAAACAACCAACTTTTACCGTCTGCCAGTTGATTGGCGATACATATCAACAACAACAATATCGTTTGGGTCAAAATATAACTTCCAACATTTTTCCAAATATAAGATTAAAACTTGATGACCTGTTGCCACGTTAATATTACTGAGCGTGCATATTGCAACGGCGCCTGCCAAGCAGTTATCAATAATCTTGTTTTTATATAAAATGTATAATTGAAACAAAGTAATTTTCGAGGCAGAAACATGACTACAGTAGCTATACAGCCTATATTAGATGCTAGTGGACAGAGGTCTTTCCGCGCCGTTGCTGGTGACAAGCAATATATAGGTAAAACTGCTGGTCAAGCTTTAGATGCTTTAACAACTCAATTAGGTGAAACTGAGTTTCGCGGGATACTTGTGTTTCAAAGCTTTCGTCCTGACCAATTTTTCGGTATCGAACAACAAAAGCGCTTATCTGAGTTGATGGAATTATGGAGAGAAGCGCGCGATGAGGAAAAATCATTCCCTGCTGAATTACAAGCAGAATTAAAGGGCTTGGTTGAGACCGAGTTGAATGCAACCGCAGAAAGAGCAAAGTTTTTAATGCAGCAAAAAAGTTAATGAATCCAAATTATACATCGGTAGCAAATCGAGCTAACCATTGCTGTGAATATTGTCGCGCTCCTGAAATTATATTTAACTTCGCCTTTGATGTGGAGCATATAAGACCAGTAAGCAGGCAAGGCGCAGAAACATTAGATAATGCGCGCTCTTGCCTGTCGTTCATGCAATCTTTATAAAGGAAATCGGATGTTTGGAGTTGACAGCAGTACTGGTGCCGAAATTCGCTTCTTTCATCCTAGACTTGACAATTGGGAAAGCCATTTTCAGGTTGATGTTACAAATGGCACAATTATTGGCTTAACTGCAATTGGTCAAATAACTGTTGATTGAAATGAGATGAACAGTCAAGCACAAATAATGGCACGACAGTTTTGGATTAGTTTGGGTTTATTTCCATGAGAATAAACGATTTTAAGCATCATGTTGTAAATTTTTATGCTGATGCTGTTTGGTGTGCTGTTCAAAACTTTTTTTCTCTTCATCACTAAACTTGCAGATTGTGGCAGTTTTGCCCTTTTGTGCTTTATACAACGTCCCCCTGTCTTCTAATTCGTCTACAATTCGCAGTAACTCAGAGGGAGCATGATGGACGACTCGGTATTTTCCTTCTGCAAAAGTTGCTGTTTGTATTTCTTCTCCAGTATTTGCAGGATTGGCTTTTAAACTATTGAACGCAAGTTTGAGCATTGCATTTTCCCAATCTTCACGGTTTATAGCTTGGTTTGGTGACTGTGTTTGTCTTGGTGTGGTCATATTTGAAGTATTGATTTGTGTTGGCGCCTTCTTTTTAGAAGGTGTTGCATCAGTTGGATTTTTAAGAGCTTCTTGATTACTTGGGAATGTCGCACTTACCGTATCATTCCGCTGTTTTATCTTATTTTCAGCTTGAGTAATCACTTTTTCCAGTTCATTTAAGGGAATAGCAATAAATTTTGTTCGTTTCCCGTTCTCTAGTTGGTCGTATTTGAGGGGAAAGTTCAAAGTATCACTAATTCTGCTTGTTGTTTTTTGTTTCGGCGCCTCTGTTGGCAAGTTAACACAGAAATATAGCTCTTCAAAGCTTTGTTTTCGAGCGATACCAATAAAAGATGCTTCTCCAAACTTCTGATCAATTTGAGTTGCCAGTGCTTTTATATACTCTACCTCTTTACCTTGCTGTTGCATAAAGGGTTGAAAATAATCGCTTTCAACCATTATCGCATTCAAAGATGCTGCGGAGTCATGTATCAATCCTGTGTTAGTTTTCCGTTGATACTTATCTTTCAGTATCGGTTTAAGTTCATCTAACAAAGTTGCTTGGCTTTGCTGTAGTAGCGCTTTTTCTCTTGTCCAGACTTCAGGATACTTAATTGTCTGCGGGTCAAGGTTAATATTAACGATTGTGGCAGGCGCCGATTCCAAAGTACCTTGAAACTTAAATCCTTGAGCTGATAAATTTTTGGCAGTTAATTTTTGACTTAATAAACCAAAAGACTCTTTGTCAATCACTCCCAAGGGTTTACCGTCAACTAGCGCAATCGGAGTTACAGTCTGACCATTGTTAATAGTATTGACTGTTATTATCCCTTGTTCCCCTTTCCATTCAAAGTCAGCAAACGCATACTTTTTGAGTTGTCCAACTTTCAATTGATTGCCTTGGGTACTTGTGATGAGAACAGAAGCACTCGGTGGAGAGGTTATTTCTGCGGTCATACTAGTACCTATGGGTAATTGCGCTGATTCACTGCGGAATACGCCCAGTTTTTTATCGTCAGCAACTAACCATCGCTTGTTTTGTGTTGGGTTCGCTGGGTCGGGCGCCACAATAATGCTGCATTCTACTTTTTCTCCTTGCCATGTACGTCCCAAGTGTTCGTTGCTTGTTTTATGGGCGCCGACTATCGCAAATTCTGTTAATTGCAGTTTGGCTAGTCGTTCAATTAATTCGTCTGGAAATATTGCGAAGACTGCTGAGTTTTTTTTTAAACCATATTCTTCTTTATTAGCTGTTGAAATTTGCCACATTACTGCTGCAACACTTTGTTTTTCTGAGTCTGGAATACTTTCTCTAATGGAGAGCGCATATTCTCGAACTTTAGAAAACGCAGCTTTAGCTTGAGCAGGCGCCAATCCGGTTACAATCTGTGTACTTAAATTTTTTAACTCTGTTTGATGTTTGAGGATTGAAGAGTGCTTCTGAACCGATGATTCGGCAATGTACCCAAGCTGCTTATATTCAATTTGTCCATTTGGTTGACGTTTAGGTAGATTCTTGTCATCGTATACAGGAGAAGCTGCTATCCACCTACTTTCATTCGATTGGTGAGGATTTTTATTTTCAATAATTTTAATGTAAAGTTTTCTATCATCAAAAGCATTAGGATGCTTTTCCTTTGCAATACCAATAATTTCTAACTGATTGCCATGAGGACTGGTGGCAATGATTCTTGGTCCTGGCGCCGACTGTACTTCTTTGCTAATTTCAATTGCTTTACTAATCAAGATGTCATAATTTTTCTTTATCATAGAAGCTTGTTCCTTCTGAGCAGTGGTAAATTCCACTCCTTTGAACAAATCTTGAAATTGTTGTGTTGAGCGAGGTAAAAGCGCGTTTTCCGAAAATGCATCGTTAGTCATTTTCGCCATTATATCAATGGCGCCGTTGCCTTTGATATTCATTGCACGGTTGGTATATACGTCGTCAACTTTTCTTTCTTCTACCCAAGTTGCAATATCAAAGCATTTGGTAATATAGCTACAAGCATTGACGATTGATGAATCACAGCGGTTAGCACTTTTTCCTCGGTCAACCTCTATTTGTAGCTGTCCCCCTAAAATACCAACTAAGTCATGATAAAATTTACCTGCTTTCTCTAAATACCTGCTTACGTATTCTGGTGATAACAGAGGTATATTTATTTTCTCGCAATTTTGATTGTACTCTGCTAATGTGTTAATTTTTCTAACATCTATATGGTTTTGATTCGATTCTAGACAGAGATGTGATAGTCCAGAAATTTGTGATTTAATATTTTCAGGATATTTAATTGCACTGTGCGAACGAGTTCCTGCTTTTATCATCTTCATGGCAGCACAGGAAATATCTCTTATCAAACTCCAAGCATCTTCGAGTTGAGTTGATAAACATTCATTTTCTAATGCAATAGCTTTCATACACAAGTTAGCAACTAAGCCAATTTTATTTTCCATTGCATCTAACGCAATTTGCTCGAAAGAACCTGTATAGGCTTTCTTTTGCGGCTTGACGATTTCAGCATAGCGGTTTTGTGTAAGTTGTTTTTGTTTAATTTCTGCTGCTGTGTGAGGAAACTCATTCGCAAGTGCTATTGCCATTCTGTCTCCATCACAGTCTGATAGCGAATGTTTTAGTCCTTGAGGGGATAATTTAATAGTTCCAATATCCTTTGGTTCGTCAGGTAGATGGCGATTTATATAAATATCTACCGTGTTTGAGTTGGCAACCGGGCCACGATAAACTATTAACTCGGCGCCATCTGGAAAGTTCGGGTAGCAAACCTCGTTCGGCGCCAAGTCATGGCAAGTTTGTGCCATTGCCGAATCAAACTTAATAAACCTGCCCGTTGCACAGTCCATGTATGAGGAACGCCAGTGTTCATTGAGCTTGTCTACGATTTTGGGATGTTCGAGTAACTGGTAATGCCCATCTAAATCTGCTTTCAAGATACGATAAATCACATCTTGGTCATTATTACCAAATACATTGTCAATTAATTTCTCCAATTCTCCCAGATTGAGATTATCAAAATCAATCGAATCCTCTGGTTCGCTTTCATTATTAACCAGATATTTACATCTAGCATCCATCGTATCAATATAATCTTGGGCAATTTTTCTAGGGTCGGAAGCAATATCTTTAAGTTCAAGAAGGCGCCGTTCTAACCGTGGCACAACATCTCTCTTAACCCCAAGAGGAAATAAATTCCAAAACTGGGCGCCTGTCGATGTCACACCATAGTAAGCATCTGTCTTATTCCCAATACCCATCGTCATTGTGTACTCTCCAGGAACAAGAAGTGTGGGGGAGTGAGGGAGTGAGGGAGTGAGGGAGGGTGAGAGGGAATCTATATGATTATCAGCATTTGTTGAGTGTTTTAGACTTTTACTCCCTCCCTCTCTCCCTCTCTCACTCCCTCCCTCTTGCACTCGTCCCTTAAGTTGGTCAGTAGAGATAATTAGGTCATAGCCATTTCCTACAGAACTTAAATCGCGTGGTGCGAATGTCCCTTTGCCTATTTGCCACGTAAAATCAATAGTTGTGTTATCAGCATTTAATCCACAACTGCGTTCTTTAATACCAAATCTGGTTTGAAACGGTGTTTGAGCTTGGTTATTTAAACCGTGATGTAACCGCACGTCTATTTTTCCGTCTCCATCCCCTACTAATTTAATTGCTTCATGTGGTGGCATTACTCCACCATTTTCTCCAGTGCTGGCATCTACTACTAAGACACGCAAATTCTCGCGCTCGCCAAAACTTTTACATGGGGTAAACATATTACTACCATAAGCGGCGCCGAAATGAGGCTGGTCAAATAGCTTAGTACGCAATGCCTCATCCATAAAGTAGAAGCGTTCCGAAGCTGCAAACTCTAAACTCAAACCTCGTTCTTTAAGTTTTTGCAAGTCGCCATATGACGTTAAGCCTTGGTAGACTGTGCCTAGCTTATACGTGGCGCCGGGTGCGAAATATTCAGCTAAACAGTGTTCAATGGTTTCGGTTAACGGCAAGCCATTTACAGTAATTGGCTCAAGGGTTTTAGTGCAAAAGTGTTCAAGGGTGATTGCCATAGCAACAATCCTTATAATCTACGCACTATCACTTTATTTCGATAAACGATAAATAGTTACTCAACCAGAGTCGAAATTATTAATGGACTAAGGTCATAAAAATTAATCTCCAAAAGGATAATTTTATATCTATGATAGAAGGAGCGTGATTTTTGAGATGGAAAAACTATGAGCGAATCACAACCAAATCAATTTCGCATACGTACTTCTGTTTGGCATACTGATTATCTTGGGGATTTACTTGCCGAAGGTGTTATAGATATTGATTATGTGAGTGTTCAAGAAATTTTTCAAGAGCCACCAGAAGAAGACATTATTATAATCCGTGTAGGGAAGGAAAAATCGCAAGAAACTCCAGAATCTCCTTATAATGCCCAACTTGATGACGATGAGGATGAAAATTTAGACATCTTTTAAATTAAAAAGTTTTACACTCATGACTATCAAGGTTTATGTCATGAGAGTTTTTGCTTGGGATTATATATTAATCCTGTTGTTCTGCGTCATGCTTGCCCAAATAATTGTCCAACCAATCACCCTTCCATTCAGCATCTTTTACAAATTCATAATAAGGCCCATAAGCAGCACGAAGTTCGTCTTCTTCTGTCAAATCGAATGTATCGTCTGATTCTAAATTTGAATAGAGGTCGTCTACATCTATAAGTTCAAAATCAGAGCAGTTGGTATCTCCGTAAGGCTTAATTGCACAAATCAAGGCGATATCGTTGTCCCCGTAAGATTCACCGTGAAAGTATTTGCAGTTGTTGCAACTTGTTGTCAATTCTTGATGCTGATTTTCTTCCTTATGGAAATCATTTAAGTGTATATTGTCAGCTATTTCAACTTCAACATCACAATTCTCGTTTTTAATTGTTGAAGATAAATCAGCCTCACTAGTTAATTGCCATTCATCTGTAAATATAGGGTCTGGATAATCATCGTCCCAACCAGGTATAATCTCTCTAATACTGTGAGTTCGGTTCATCATATTGCACTTGAACCAATTAGAAACAGCATAATAAACTTGTTTCACTAAATTCATAATCTTCCTAAGATTGATTGTGGGTTTATAACTTATTTGGCAACAAACACTAAAGTCTAGTAATGTTAAATTTAAAATTGCGGTAATCCACGGTATGAAATAAACAGGAATAACACATTACCAGAATGTAAGTCGTACAAGAGCAATGAATTTATTCGACCTATATACATGCTATTACAGTCATTAAGGGTAGAAACTTATAATCCTGTTGTCGCTACCCCTACTTACTTTTATAAGCATCAATAAAGATGACTTAGCACCTGTTCAACTTCGGATTGTTGAGATTTTAACTTTTCTTGAAGTTGCGCGCGTAATACTTCTACCTTTTGGTAGCTCCCATCAACCTTATCTTTAATTCCTAAACGTCGTGCAGCAGTACGGAGACGAGACTGTGGTAGCTTTTGTATCAACAGTTGAAGTGTTTCTATATTTGTACTGTTTGCTATAGCTGGCGCCGAGTTAATTGTTGCTGATATAGTTTTCATGGATGTAGGAGTTAATCGAGGCTCTGATTGATTTGCACTATTAAATTGTGGATACACTTGTTGAACTTCCTGAACTTTGTTTGCAACATTATTCCACAACTGTATTAAGCTAATGCACAAATCTAAGGCTATTGTAATTGTGATAATTGCACAAAGTATTACAATAGAAATTGTTAATAAATCTTGAATAGTTTGCATTTTCTCTTTCTCCAGATTCATCGCGTGTGTGTAGCGAGTGCGCTTTTTTCACTGGTATCAGCCCGTAAGGGTTTACAATTACACTTTTTTGCTTAACTTAAACTTTCTCTAGTATTGTTGTTCAAGCATCATAATTAATGTTTGGTATTCTAATTCTGGAGAAAATTGTGTACTGAAATATACACGAAAAGAACCATCTGCATACATTTTCAAGTCTTTTTCATTAAAGATAATTTCTTGTCGTTGCAGCCACCTAACAACGGCGTCATGAAACTCAGCTAAAAATAAAGCAGGAAAGTAGATTCTTCCGCTAATTGTTCCTGTTTGTAGGTGAGTTAATAGTTGAAATTGGGGTTGTGCTAAAACGATTGCCATACAATGTTACCGTTTTACGTAGAATATCAATGCTTGTAGAAAAGGGAATGATATTAGATATCACTCCCTTGTTGGCATCAGTAGTAACAGATTATTTTGGTTATTGTACAGAGATTGTACGTATTAAAATATTGCTTACTTCAGTTGGATTTGGACTATGTAATAATGAACTCCAGTCACTAATATTGGCGTAACCGAATTGGTCAAGGATACAAATTACTCCCATTACAGCTTTAGTTAAAGCAATTACAGTATTTTGATGGTTACACGTTCTGGTGTCATTACTGGTATTGGTTGATAAGTGATAATCAGGGAAGTTTCTTCTGCTTTGCTGCGAGTTGTCGGGGTACATTTTTATTATAATTATCCATGACGTATCAATGATGCAAAATGTCTAACCAATGTTTATAAATTACATCAGAACCTATAAAACATCTGAGTTTGGCATTAATTTGTTCAGCACTTTTCACGTTTTTACCTCTGTATATATTTCATTAAACTAGAGGCGTGAGCCGTTTAAAAGTTTTGATTGCTTACAGGAATACTATTGATACTGCTGGAATGGAATCAGCTTGGCGATAAACCTTTCCTGACTGCCACACTCAACAATATATTTAAAGACTAAACAGCTGTATATCAAACAATTATTCAAGCCTGTTTAAAGACTTAATTATCAACTGGCACTATTATACCTAGATTCTACAACTTTCTTAAAAATAATACTTGTATACTTGTTATTAGTGCTTGCGGAATGAATAAAGGTTAAATAAGTTAAGCACATAAGCATTTGAAAGTGTTGGTACAACATTGATGGCAACTGCACTCTTTAATCAAAATCCGGCGTTGGCAACACTTTTGTAGCAAACATCACATACTCTATCAAACTAAAATGGAAATAACAAGGCGCCGATGCCATGCATTGGGTAAAAATTAAAGCAAACTTCGATTTACGAGATTAGGTGCCTCTTGGCTTGATTGTCCTCGAATTTTGGCAATATTTACAAAATTGCCTACACCATTACGTACTTCGTATAAATAATCACCACTAAAAATCAGATGATATTTACAAATTAACTCCAAATGAGCAGGAGTGTTTAGGATAGTTGGTGTTTTGGGTATGTGATTGGCACGGTTTAATATAATTAAAAACCGTTGCCAATAACACATTTGCTTGTACAATACAATTGCTTCTGCTGTAGTAGTTATATCTGAAGCACGTTTTATCGTGGTTGAGATACCACGCCGTTGTGCGTTTGTTGTAAATAAATTAGCCAACCATATCAAGTCTTCCCTGTTTTCACTTATAATTACAGGAAATTGATTTTCAGGGAACATTCCACCAAATATTAAATTGTCGATTCCAGCGATACCAGTTTTTACCACGCAGTTCTCCTTCTATATGATACATAACCTTAATAACACTTGTAGTTATTGATTCGCTAGTATTTTGAAAATATCTGTAACACACAATGTTGTCTACAAGCACATATTTGATTATTTAAAGGAGGGGTTCAATGACATCACTTTTAATTTGGTTTTAAAAATTATAATCATTCTCTAGTTTGTATTTCCGAAAATTACATCTTAAAAAGCTTGGCTAATATCTTTGTACACTCAAAAGTTAGTTCTACAAAGCGAAACGCACAATTTTTAATACATATGCACTGAATTATATTTTTGGCATTGTAGAATTCAAATTTTAAGTTTTGGTGCCTAATACCAAAATATATAGCATACAAAAATACTGCTACGAGACCTGGTAAATAGTTCTAAAATATTATGATACTCTAGTACCTTGTAACCAAAAACTTGTAAAATGAATATATTTACAGGCTGACCATACAACTGGGTAACCTAAAGCTTTAGTTACGGTACATGGGTACATGCAGTCATTGGTGTGGCGCCATTACTTACAAACGTAACCGTTCACAATTTCTTACTATTTATCCTTAATCTTTTATGAGGATTGGCTTGCAGGAGCAATCATAATCATCGAACGGCAAAGATTGCCGTATAATACTCTTAGCGTTGCGCTGAATTGCTAGGTGCCGCGTTTATAGGAACGACTATTTAGATAATTTATAAACGCCCGTGTCAATTTC